>JGI24705J35276_12237771_pt1 | contig 13025 bp, 13 predicted proteins | sample TergutNt197P4_FD_35276 | JGI IMG/M metagenome (IMG submission 35276)
ACTAGTTTTTAGCCACAGAACTCGGAGCTGATAAAACTGGCTGATTCCATGTTGGTTGCCTTAATTTTAGCACAGGAAAAGCCAGAGGTAAACCCTTTAAAGTTAAAATTTGAAATATTGCTATTTTCATTTTCATGACAATCGTTCAGCCATAAGTGGTATTAAAAACGCATTTACGGCTAAAAAATTAATTCACAAAAATTTATAAATTCTTCTAGACATAGTATTTTCAATGGTATATACTAAATCACATAACAGGTATTTCAGCCGTATGTGGCATTTTTTACATACATATGGCTACACAATGAAGGGAATGCTTAAAATGCGAACGCTTATAGGACGCTCAAATGAGCAAAGCAGGTTGAGGAAGCGCTATGAGTCGGGCAAATCGGAATTCATCGCCATTTTCGGTAGGCGCCGCGTCGGAAAGACATTTTTGGTAAAGTCGCTGTTTGGTTCGGATTTTGCTTTTTATGCGTCCGGGATTCAGGGCGGCGACGCGGCCCGGCAGATTGACAACTTCAACGAGGAAATCGCCAATTTCGGGGGCGCATCGCTTTTGGCGGCGGTAAGTTGGGCTGGCGCTTTTGAAAACTTGAACAAGCTCATCGCCGCGCTTCCCAAGAAAGGGAAGAAGGTGGTTTTTCTGGATGAAATATCGTGGATGGGTTCGCCTGACACGAGTTTCATATCTGCCCTCGATCATTTCTGGAACAGATGGATGTCATCAAGAGGCGACGTGCTACTTATCGTTTGCGGGTCGGCCACCTCTTGGATAATGGACAACATCGTAAACAACACCGGGGGGCTGCACAACAGGCTGACCGATCAAATCCAGCTGTCGCCGTTTACGCTGGGGGAATGCGAGGAATATTTCCGCGAAACGGGCATCCCCCTGCCGCGCTACCAAATCCTCGAATCGTACATGGTCTTCGGCGGTATCCCGTACTACCTCGATTTCTTTGAACCCGACCGGAGCCTTGCCCAAAACATCGACAGGATATGCTTCTTGCCGGGTGCGCCTCTGAAAAACGAGTACGCAAACCTCTTTCCGGCGCTGTTCAAAAATGCTGACAGCTATGTAAGTGTAATTGAAGCCTTGGCATCCAAGCGAAAGGGGCTGATGCGGGAGGAGATATCGGAGAAATCCAAAATCAAAGGCGGCGGCACCTTGACGAAAATTCTGGCAGACCTTGTTTCTTGCGGCTTTGTGCAGGATTACCTCGCTTTTGGAAAGCAGAGGAGGGATCGGATTTATCAGCTGACAGACCCCTTTACGCTCTTTCATTTGACGTTCGCGGACAAGCAGAAAAGGTTTGCGGACAACTTCTGGCTCCATTTCAGCACGACTCCCGCGCATTCGGCATGGAGCGGCTATGCGTTTGAACTAGCCTGTCTTTTGCACATGCCGCAAATCAAGCGCGGGCTTGGCATATCGGGCGTTTTGACAGAGGCGTCATCGTGGCGGAGCAAAACGGCAAGCCCCGGTGCGCAGATTGACCTAGTGCTCGACCGCGCAGATAAGATAGTCCATCTGTGCGAGATGAAATTTGCGTCAGACGAATACACAGTAGACAAAGAGTACAGCGCAAAGCTCAGGGAAAAAAGGGCGGCGTTCATGTCTGAAACAGGAACGAGAAAAGCAGCGCACACCACCCTTGTCACGACATTTGGCTTGGTGCGAAACGCATACAGCGCAGAGGTACTGTTCCAATTGACAATGAACGACCTCTTTGCATGATAAAACTGCCGCTGATTCATTTCATCAAACAAAACCTCACAGGGGTATGGGAGCTGAATTCCCAGCCCACCTCAGTTTCAATCCCGGCTTCGGCAAGAGCCGTGTCCCTGACGTAGTTCCCCCGGGCAATAGCCGTCAAATCAGCAGGGTCAACTGCCTGGCGCAGCCTTTCCGCAACCTCGCCGTGCCCGTACTGTTTGAAAATCTCAACCAGCTCGTCGATGTCGTAGTATACGGCTGGGCTGCCGCCTTCCGCGACATACATGAACGATTTGGACGGATAAAACGCTTCGCCGTTCAATTCAAATGTGTATTGGTGGTGCAGCACGGTGAACTCGCCGCCAAGGGGGTTGTCTATTGGAACCATCGACACGTTGTAAAGTCCGCTTGCAACAACGCCTTCAACTGTGGTCCGGCGTTCTTCGAGAGCCCTTCTTAGCTGCATCCGCTCGCCGCTGTCAAAGATGACATAGAGGCTGCCTGCATGCTCCGCGTTCAAATAGTATCTGCATTCGTCGTAATCGTATTCGTATATTAGGCTCCTTGCGCCTTCGGCCCTGTCCAATCCTTCCAAACCTTCAATTGCAATGTCGTCAAATGAATGCAGAGGGTTAAGGTACTGGGCAACGGCTTCAAACCCTTCCCGCAAGTCTATGCATTTCGCAGGGTCAAGGGTCCGCCGAGAAAGCAGCAGGGCAGACTCAAGCCCGCCTTCGTTTTCCCTGACGTACACTGTGTCCGCGCCGATGACGTCGTACTTGCGCACTGTGAAGCTTGCGCCGCTTAGTTGATAGAAAGATGGGTCAAAGTCGTTTAGCACAAGGGCTTCCCCTTTGCGGGCCAGCGCGAAAACGTCTGCCAGCGTCATTTGGTTTTCATAGGTGTCGCCCGGCCAAGTGGGCTGAGGATTTTCCTGAAAATGCGAGGCGGCGCGTTCCAAATCGGCAAATGTCGTATCATCAGTTTTTTTCAGCTTGTATATGCTCCAAATTCCGGTGCCGTTAAATTCAACCAGCCACAATGCGCCGTCCATCCGGTACAGCCCGGAATTCTTACCGCCCCCATCATTGATGACGGCAACCAGAAAGCGCTCTTTGTACAAAGCCAGGTTGGGCAGCCATTCAGAGAAGAAGCCGTCTGTCACCTTTGAAAACTCGTCGGTGCTGACAGGGGTGTTGCAGTACTCGACGGAACAGGTCCGCACTTCTCCATTTCCAGTGTCGGCCCTGATAAACGAGTTTTCGTCAAAAGCGTAGACATAGGGAGTCCCCCCAAAAGGCACATATGAACTGAGCGGGCTGGTGTACAGGTTTTCATCAAACACATAGCATCCAAGCACGCCGTCGTCAGCGTATTCTGGCGCAGTCGCGGCAAAGGAAAGCCCGGAAGCAGCCAAGGCAAGGCAGAGCGCAGCAGTGGCTACAACAGTTATTTTACCGGGCGGGCTTTCATGTTTTCGCACAGCACGGAGGATCAGCCACGTAGATGCGCCGGACAGCAGGACAACCAAAATGTCAACAGGCGCCAAGGTTATTTTTGGCAAAGCCTCGAAAAACCAACCTGTGCCGAAGCGGTAGAGGTGGCCATTCATCATGGCAGCTTCGCCAACATACATAAGGGATGCGGCACAGAGGGAAATCGCCCCCGGCACTCCGATGCCAAGCCATAGCTTCTTGCCAAGCAGGAAGCTCCCGGCGTAAACGCCGGCCGACGCGCCAAGCACGATGAAAAACATGCAGGTGAGCGCAGATGCCAGCGGCGTTTGGATTGCCGCCGGTGCCCTAAAGAATGCAGTCGTGTTGGCAAATAAGCAAATTGCGACCAGCAATCCAGTTGATGCAGCACGAAGGAAGATGGGTTTTGAGTTGTGCTTGCTGCTGCCTCGAAGCATCTTGGCGATGCTGTAGAGAAGCCCGCACACCATTGTTATCAGAACCAGTGCGATCAGGTAGTAGTGGATCTTGTACGTACTGTCCCCAAGGACGTACAAGAACCGGTCTTGATACGCATACGTGAGCGACGACTGTTCCAGCACGACAGGCGACATAGCGCACTGGGCAGCCTGCCAGATGTCAACAGTAGCCGTCTGCCCTACAGCGCCTACCGTAGGCGAGGGCGCCAGAATGAGAGTCATCCCGTCCACATGTATTTGAATTGTTTCAAAAAAACGCTCAACGGTAAAGAACGCGCCGTAAGCAGCAGCCAGACCGATCGGAAATGCGAGCCGCTTAAATTTCAAAAATACAGGCAGCAGCGCGGTAAACATCAGCAGCGAAACGCATATAGCAGCATAAGGCACTACGTATTTTGCGTATTGTTCGGGCTCGATTGCGCCATTTGCAAGGTTAATGAAAGCAATACGGATACCGTTTGCAACCGGGTATGCGGAAAGAACCGCCAGCACTGCAATTGAAACTATGTAATAGCGCTTGTTTTTGCTTATATTCATATTCATATTTCTATCCCCCAAACTGCGGATTCGTCACCAGTACCACCGCGACAACCACAAGGAAAAGCGACGACGCTACAGCCCCGGCAAGCGTTAACCTTCTGTAGTCAAGCACATTGACGATTCGCACCTTGATGCGCCCCTGCCCAAAAGCCGCAGAAACAAGAACCCGCTTGTCTTCAGCGAATCGCAGCAAAGCGCTTGCATAGGCTTTGCGATCCTCCGCATCGTATTTTTTGACCACTGACTCGTCGCAAGAAAGCTCCATGTCGGTAAAAAACGATTTCAGCATGACCCATGCTAGGGGGTTGAACCAATGCAAGCAGGTTGCGCCTATGCCAATCAGGCGCCAGAGGTTGTCAAGCCGCCTGATATGGGTTTTCTCGTGCGCAAGGATCATTTGGTATTCCGGGCTGCCCGGGTCAAGTGAATCCGGTAAGATGATCTTCGGGCGCAGCAAGCCTGACAACACCGGCGAGAGCAGCATTTCTGAACGGTATACGTTGTCCTTGACACAGACTGCCTTGTCCAGTTCTCTCCGTGTCAGAGCATACAGTATCACAGCTGAAAGCAGCGCTGCTGCGGCAATTATCGCCCAAACAGCAGAAGCGGCTGTGAAGATTTGCCGAAGGGGCTCTGTCTTGTACTCGACTGGAAAGATTTGCTCTGCCGTGCCAATTGAATTCATCGTTGACAAGCGGATTGACTCTGCAAGCGGAATGCCTTCCGGCTCGACTGCGATGAGCCGTTTCACCAAATTTCCTGTGAAGTTGAACAAGCTCCACTCCGTGGACAATGAAAATGGCACGAGGAGCCTGAAGAACGCCAGCGACCACAAAGGGTAGACAAACCGCCTCGGCAGCGGCCGTATCTGCCTGACAAGAAGCAGCGCAGCGATTACAATGCAGGACGCGATGCTCATATTCAAAATGAAATAAAAAACCGTGCCAAGCATAGCCGCCTACCCCTTCTTCCCGTGATCGTCAATCATGCGGCGCAGCTCGTCTGCTTCTTCGCCGGAAATTGCGCCTTCTGCAACAAAGGACGAAAACATCGCTTTTAGCGAACCGCCGAAAAACGAGTTCAGCACGGCTTTTGCCTCTTCGCGCCCAGCCTCTTCGCGCCCGACCAGGCTGCGGCAGGCAAAGCCTGGCTCGCTTCGCTCGATTGCGCCTTTGGCTACCAGCTTTTTTATAACAGTGTACGTGGTATTTTTGTTCCAGCCGATATTCTCGGCGGCAAGCACTGAAAGCTCCTTTGCCGTGGCGCCTTCGCGGGACCACAGCAATTCCATCAGCTTCAGCTCTCCTTCAAACAATTTGATCTTGTTCATTTGGCAAAGTCACCTCTCAAAATTTCAGACTATCGCAATAGTTGACAAGCACAGACTATCACAATAGTCTGTGCTTGTCAACTAAAAAATTTGCAGGAACATTCGCATGACGCGAATAACCGCACACTAAAGCAAAAAATAACACATCTTCTTTAAAATTCAACCTTACATGATCAATTCATTCTAGCCCTAGGCCCAAAGGCTCCCATCCTTCTTGATTGCAAGGCTTGCGTAAAAAAATCGTTTTGAAATATTGGGGACAACATGGTAAAATAAAGAGACGCATTGAAGGCTTGAAAGGGAGGCTGTATAATGAAAAAACTATTATCGTTAATAGTGGCTATCTCTATTAGTTCTGCATTGCTAATAACTTCTGTTGGCGCGGAATATGACATTACAGTTGAGCTCAACGGCAATCCAATTGCTTTTGACCAGCCACCGATTATACAAGATAGCCGGACACTTGTACCTATGCGCGCCATTTTTGAGGCGCTTGGGGCAGATGTTCATTGGGTTGAGAATTTGCAAGTTATTATTGCTTTTAAGGGGCACTCGGTATGCTTAATGAAAATAGGCGAAAAAGAATTATTTGTCACAGACACTTCTGCGTTTGATTCACTTGAAGACATATCAAATCAAATATACTATGCGGCTTTCGGAATGGATTACGATGAAGCATTTGACAAAGAAGAAGCTGCTATTGAAAATTTTATGCAGTTTTATGAATTTGACGTTGTCCCGCAAATAATAAACGGCAGAACCCTAATCCCCGTTAGGGCTGTCAGCGAAGCATTAGGCGTATCCGTGGATTGGGACAGAGACAATTATGTGGTAGAATTATCATGCAGCGATGAATTTGTTGACGAAAGAATTAAAAATCAAAGCCTTGTTGATGAAATTATCTATCTATATGAGGATCGGCATTCGGAGGCATACAAGCCACATCAGGGCGGATATGAAAATCCAGAGAGCGAGTATATTCTCAAGCAAAGCAGCAATTTGAAATTCAATCACAAAACAATATCCGGCACCGGGCATTCCGGCCTTGCAGTAAAAGAAGACAATAGCTTATGGGCTTGGGGGCCTGCAATAATGCCGCTTGGTGAATGGCCTGATTCGGAGGGTGTTAGGTTGCTAGAGGCGTATGGCAAGGATTTATCAACACCTGTTCAGCTAATGGAGGATGTTTTAACAGTTGCGGTAGGCGAGTCTCACAGCATTGCAGTAAAAACAGACGGTAGCCTGTGTTGCTGCTGGCGGGCTACACAGCCTTGCCGTGAAAACTGACGGCAGCCTTTGGACGTGGGGGTACAACAGCTTCGGACAGCTTGGCAATGGCACAAGAGAATATAGCACAAAACCAAATAAGGTTATGGATGATGTGGTTTCTGTCGCGGCAAATTATTATAGCAGTTTTGCCATAAAATCAGATGGGGGCCTTTGGGCATGGGGTGAAAACGGAAGCGGCTATCTCGGAAATGGCAAAATAGGAAGCATTATGAATGAGGACGGGCACACAGATATAGAACACAGCACCCTGCCTGAAAAAATTATGGATGATGTTGTTTATATAACGGCGGGTTATAGCGGCTGTGCCGCGATAAAGACTGACGGCAGCCTATGGATATGGGGCGACAACGGTGATTTTGTACAGGCCGCCGGCATTGAAAATGCAGATAGCAGCAAACCGGCAAAAGTAATGAATGGTGTAACCGCTGTTGAAATATCAAACGGTTGCGTCTTTGTGCTAAAACCAGACGGCGGTTTATGGGTTTGGGGAAAGCATTCATATAATTACCTTGGTTACGATATAAACGCGCCAACAAAAGTCATGGACAATGTAGCCTATATCTGCCCCGACTTGGCAGTAAAAAAGGACGGAAGCCTTTGGGCTATGGGTGGAAGGCCAAACGAAAAAGGACTATCAAAAATTATGGATGGAATGATTCTCAATTGATGGCAATAGTTTTCTGCATGGAAACAACCTGGACCTGCCCATATATTTTCACAGCGGTTTTTTCAAAGCCAAACCGCTCGAAATTGCGGAGAATCTCCTTGGGTGAGTAAAACCTGAAATCGCCGTCTTTCAGCAGTGGCACAAAAGGGTTGAGCAACACCTTCAGCAAGAAGGGGAAATACATGTCGGCAATATAGACCATCCCCTTTGGTTTTAGTACGCGTTTTGCTTCGCTTGCAAAGGCGGCTGGGTCTGGAAAGTGGTGGTAGGCGGCGCATACAGTGATCAAATCCATGGAATCGCTCGGGAATGGCAGGAATTCGCAGCCGGACACATGGAATTCCATCCCGGGGTTCTTTGCAGAGGCGTTTTTTATCATCTGGTCAGAAATGTCAACGCCAAACCCCCTGACAGGCTTTTGCCTGTTGACGTACTCCAAAAGAGAGCCGTTCCCGCAGGCAACGTCAAGAGCAGCGTCGTTTTCCCGCCAAGCCATTTCAGAAACCAGCATCAATTGAAGCCTCCTGGTGAATTGGCCTTCGAGTGAACTGTCGAAATTGTCCGCTTTTTTATTGTAGGCGGCTTTCGATTTTTCGTTGAAATCAACCTTTTTTCCACTCGTCATGAATTGTCGTTCCTCTCTGGTTCTTTTGCGAAATCCAACCTGACAAACCGTTTTCCGTTTGGCAGAGGGTATTCCTTCGTTTTTATAAGAACCATGCCAATACGCGACATTTCCTGAGTCAATCCGGCAGCCTCTACAGTCCTGTGCAGTGCAGATATTTCTGAAAACGCATCGGTGTAGGGAGAGGTGGAGACGAAAGAATTGCACGCGGTGTTTTCCTGCTGGTACGTGCAAGACAGGTACATGGGCAAGCAGTCGGCTATTTTTAGCGCAAAACACTGCAAGTCTACATATTCAAGAAACATGTTGGCGATGATCAATTCAGAGTAGGGCAGCAGCGCTTCCGGCTCGGACACGTCTATGTTAAGAAGCTGCAGGCAATCGCACAGCGCAGAGTAACGTTTGTGGCAGGCGGCAAGATAATCATCATTGACGTCGATGCCGATGACTTTTTTGATTTTGCCCGGATTGACATGCTCAAGGCCATTTCCGCCTGCAATGCCCAGAATCATGACAGAGCCGACGTCAAAATCGCTGAGCTGCTCATAAACAATATGGTTTAATGTTTGCAGCTGCTCGACCCCTGGGAATTTCATGTGCTCCTCATAATCAAACAACGGAACGTTTTGCCATGGGTTTCTCATCTACATCACCCTCCCTCAGAGTTGCGCCTTATTATCCATTATGCCAAAACCCGCCGCAATTATCAAGGCTTGTGCGAAAAACCGTTTTGATATTTAGCTAAAATCATGGTAAAATTAAGAAACGTATTGAAGAACTGAGGGAGAGAAAAGCTTGAAAAAATACTACATACTTACTAGCCTGATGACGTTGATACTGTCTCCTGCAGCGGCAAGCATCGGGCTTTTCGGCGCCATACTTGTGCCAACAGGCATTTTGCAATTTATCGCGCCGGTTCTGATGGTGATCCTTGTTTGGGCGCTGCATTCAAGGGCGGCGAAGTTGCCTGACAAAGCATCTCAAGTATTTTTACCGGCGTTTATAGCGTCCTGCTATTATATGGGCGCATGGATTGCTGTGTTTGGATTGTCAAGCTACCGTTTTGACAGCAGCCTTTTCGAAGGCCTCTACTTTGGGCTGACAGCGCCGTATTTTGTAATCAATGTGCTTCTGTCCTTTGGCGGGGACTTCAGCTTTTTTCCGCTAATAACTGCAGGAACGGCGGTAGTCACGGTGCTGACCGTCGTAATCACTTGCGCAATCTGCAAAAAGAAGATCACCTTCGACAAAAAAGTGCTGGTTTACGCATTAATAACCATTTGCCTGTTCGGTATCGCCGCTATTCAGCAATTTAGCCGAAGCATGGCGGTCCTTTCTTCTGATTATCAGATCGAACGGATTAAGGACGAGGTCAACCTCTATGAATACCGCCCGTTCAGTTCAAGCGACAAAGTCGCAAGCAAATTGATGCGGCTGGACGAGCCGCCAACCATATCATTTGCTGAGAATTACCCGAAGCTTGACGGCGCGACGGCGGCTTACCCGGTATATGCAGCAATAGTCCAAGAACTGTACAAGGGGCTTGACGAAAAAACAGTTGAGCAATTTGTGACTTGCTCGAAAACTGACGAAGCGTACCAGCGCCTTATCGACGGGAAAATAGACGTTTTCTTTGGGGCGCAGCCTTCCAAGCAGCAGGTTCAAGCGGCAAAAGAAAAAGGCGTCGAGTTGTCGCTCACGCCTATCGCAAGAGAGGCGTTTGTATTCTTCGTCAACAAAGACAACTCAGTAAGCAGCTTAACCTTGGAGCAGATACAAAGCATCTACCAAAAGAAGATTACGAACTGGCGCGACGTTGGCGGGAAAGCCGGAAAAATAATGCCGTTTCAGCGCCCTGAAAACTCAGGGAGCCAGACTGTGATGCTCGCGATGGTCATGGGAGGCAAAAGCCTGCCTGAGCCCCTCTGGGAAGAGTACGCTGCCGGAATGGGCGGGGTGATAAGCCAGGTTGCCGAATACAGGAACTACTCCGCTGCAATAGGGTACTCGTTCCGGTTTTTTGCAACGGGCATGAAGCCAGACGAAAACATCAAGCTCTTGGCAATCGACGGAATCGACCCAACGGCTGAAAACATCCAAAACGGAACGTACCCGCTTGCGATAGACGTCTATGCTGTGACAGCCGGTTCGGATAACGAGAACACCGATAAGCTGATAGAATGGATATTGTCAGAGCAAGGGCAGAATTTCATTGAAAAATGTGGCTATGTCAGAATCGCAAAGCGTACAAGGCTTTGATCGACAATATGCATTGACAACTCACTGCATTTGTATTATAATTGCAATATATTTTATTGAATGAGGTGATAATCATGGCAAAGACAATTCAGGTTCGTGTCAACGACCAGCTTAAAGAATCGGTGGATTCATTATTTACATCGCTTGGGCTTGATACCTCAACAGCGATTCGGATGTTCTTAGTGGCGGCAATGGAGACAGGAGGGATTCCTTTTGCAGTAATGCGTAATATTGATCGCGATGCTGCAATTAGGGAAGCGGTCGCTCGCCGAAAGTCAGGAGGCCATTTTTATACGGCAGACGAATTCAGGGCTAACATGAAAGCTGCAATTTGGGAGAACGCACATGAATCATAAGCCCGAATATTCCGTATCCGTTGATCTGGCTGTGTCGGAAAAAATGTTGTCGCATGTCGGCTTTCTCGCGAAAGTTAGTGTTATAGCGGCGGAGCGTTTGTATGACATGCTGGATGAATCCATTGCTGCCCTTGAAAACAATCCTAAAATTTACCCTCACTACATACCACAGGAGCCGGTTGATGCAGAACTTCGCTTCAAGATGTGCGGAAGACGCTACCGTATTGTTTTTGAAATTATCGGCAATTCGGTTTTTGTTTACGACATTCAGGATTGCCGACAAGATGTGGACAAAAATCTTGTGTAGGTACCGCTTCAAACCGTAGTGATGGAAAAACAGGGAGGTACAATATGAAATACCCAAAACTGCTGCAAAAGGGAGACACAATCGGCATCTGTGCCCCGTCAGACGGCTATGCCGAAGAGTTTGAGGCGCGCTTTGACAAAGCACGCAGCAATGTGGAGGCACTCGGCTACAAAACGCTGGCAACTGCGTCTGTAAAAGCCGGAGAGAAATGCGTTAGCGCGCCTGCGGATATCCGTGCAGAAGAATTCATGAGCTTATATGAAAATCCGTCTGTAGCTGCAATCATACCGCCCTGGGGTGGCGAGTTCCTTGTCGACATACTGCCGCTGCTTGAGTTTGAACGCATTTCAGCACTACCGCCAACATGGGTCTGTGGGTATTCAGACATATCCACATTGACAGTTCCGTTGACATTGCTTTGCGATGTTGCCACTGTCCATGGGTCGAATTTAATGAATATGGGGCATGCAAACATCCATGAAAGCGACTTGCGAGCCTTCGAGGCTATGTCAAATGCGGCTTTCTTGCAGCATAGCGCGCCTTTCTGGGGCGATTTCAGTGGCGCTGGCATTGAAGACGAAATATATGCACTGACAAGAGAAAGCAAATGGAAATCGACAGACAAAAAAAGCCATGATTTCACAGGGCGGATCATCGGGGGGTGCATGGACGTCCTGTGCAAGCTGCTCGGCACACGTTTTGCCCCTGTATGCGAGTTCATTGAAAAATACAGAAAAGATGGCTTTATCTGGACGCTTGAGAGTTGCGAGATGAATACGGCAGACATTTACCGCGCATTGTGGCAGATGAGGGAGTGCGGATGGTTTGAACATTGCGAAGGCGTTCTTTACGGCAGGGTCTGCGGGTACGAAGAAAGAGGCGGTTTCACTCTTGAAGACGCCCTCTCAAATGTTTTTGCCCCCATCGGCATCCCGGTTGTCTACGATGCGGACATCGGGCATACTCCCCCTCAAATGCAGGTTGTCAACGGGGCACTTGGCAAAGCCTCGTATAGTGACGGCAAGGCGACAGTTTGGCAGGAATTGATTCCGTAGCTTCACGGCAGAGCTGCAGCAGTTGCCTGAAACTGATAATCATCAACATAAGGAGGCTTTGATATGGAAAACCAGACAACAGAATGGAAACGCCAGTGGCGTGACGAGTTCCTAAAAGAGATTTGTGGGCTAGCCAACATGCAGGGCGGTACGCTTGAAATAGGTCGCGATGATAACGGTGAAATAGTAGGGATAGGTAACGCAAAGGAGCTTCTTGAGGAACTGCCAAATACGATTCGTCATGCTTTAGGCATAGTACCATCAGTCGAGTTGCTGTCCGATAATGGCAAGCAATACATCGCTGTTAGCGTAGATGCGAGCAGTACACCAGTCAGTTTTCATGGACGGCATTACCTCCGCTCAGGCAGTACGACACAGGAGCTGGGCGGCAGCGATCTTGACAACTTTATTTTACGCCGGTTGGGTGTAACTTGGGACGGTATAACCATTCCAAATATTAAAGTCACAGATCTTGACACATCTGCGTTCCGTATTTTTCGCGAAAAAGCTATCGCAAGTGAGCGCTTGCAAAAAATTGACTTAGAAATGAGCGATGAAGCATTGCTTGACAGCCTTTCTCTTGTTGAAAATGGAAAATTGACGCGAGCTGCCGTTTTACTGTTCCACCACAACCCAGAAAGATATGTGTTTGGAGCCTTTGTCAAGGTCGGTTATTTCGAGACCGATGCTGACTTGGTTTATCAGGATGAATTTCATGGATCCCTGATAACAGTTGCTGACCAAATAGTTGATACGATCTACCGAAAATACTTCAAAGGGACTATCAGCTATGAGGGGATACTGCGTGTTACAGATTATCCTGTGCCACGACCTGCACTTCGCGAAGCCATATTCAAAGAGATTGTCGCATAATGCAGAGCCTCCTTTCATTGGGGCAAGTAGTTGTTGAACTCACTTAAAGTATACATATAGTTGTTAGCTT
>JGI24705J35276_12237770_pt1 | contig 13014 bp, 14 predicted proteins | sample TergutNt197P4_FD_35276 | JGI IMG/M metagenome (IMG submission 35276)
TCCATAATGGTAGTCATAATCTCAGTCACAAGACTCACTCTTACATAAGTGTGGGTCCGTGTCTGGTCATTTCGGGGGCTGCATCAATTTCGGGGGCTGCATCACATAAGATCGAACGGAAAGTTGGGAACAATGGTCAGCACGCCATCCGCCACATGGACCAGAAGGCAATTTTGAGCGCCGCCGATACGTGCCAAACCGTCTAGCGATCGCCCAGACCGCCACGACTCGGCGAACACCGCGTTGCGCGGAGCGCGCGGAAATAACGGCTTACCTAATCTCTTGCGATAGAGGATGGAGGCCACGGCCACAGTGGACATCCATATGCAGGCAATTGGAAAGAGGATGGTAAAATAATAATCTGGTTCCATTTCGAAAACGGGGCCTTTTTGCACACCAAAACATATAGTTGAACACCGTCGTGCAGATCGGCGGCCCACAGTCTAAGCCAAGCAAAGGTTCACATGCCTGTAATTACCATTAGGATCGGCAAAGGCCGCCCAATCGAAAAGAAGCGAGCCTTGGTCGATGCCATGACCAAAGTCGTAGCAGAAACGCTCGATGTCCAGTCCGAATGGGTCACCGTGCTCATCGACGAGTATGAACGCGAAAACTGGGCAACAGGCGGTCACCTCCACGCCGACAAGTTCGGGCCGGGCTACGGCAAGGATGGGGTCGAAGAGTAAAGCCGCAGGCAAAGCCATAAAACGCGCTTGTTTGGCGAACAGCATGATTGAGACTGTGCTGACGCCTTCACCCCGCGCCGCCTTGTTCACCGCAGGTACACTCTGCAATTTCCGACACTCAGTTTCTGTTTCCCTGCACACCCGCGCATTTCTCGCGACACCCTGTGCCCGCTTTGTTTTCAATCTCGCTCCTCTAAATTGACAGAGCAGCTATGGCGCAGGGAGACCAGGCGCCGGCTGGTGCCAGCGATCCCAGTGCAAAAATGGATTAATCGATCCTCATGAGGATTGCTCGTGTATCGATTTCGCCAAGACGTGCGGCGCGAAAATGGAACAAACTCCTCACACTTAGTCGAGTTTGACCTTGTTGGTATTCGATCCGTATCCGTCTCGCCAGTTACGATCGTTTCAGCTGTCAGAGAATTTCCGATTGAGGCGCCAAAATCATGACTGCGACATCAGTAGCAGTGCGTAGAACTTCTGAAGCGTATTCCTGAGAACATGCTCCGTTCTCAGAACCAGCTCTATGCTCGTACTGAATGCAAATGCAGAGAGAGCCAAGATGACAATGCAATCATTCGACAAGCCGGCTGAAATACCAGCCGAACTCGATCGCTGGAACTGGGGAGCCTTCCTGCTCAACTGGATTTGGGGGATCGGCAACAACACCTATATCGCTCTGCTGATGTTCGTTCCGTTCGTCAACTTGGTCGTAATCTTCGTGCTCGGCGCGAAGGGCAGCGGGTGGGCGTGGCGCAACGGAACCTGGCGCGATGCCGAGCATTTCCGCAAGGTTCAACGCAAATGGGCCATAGCCGGACTGCTTGTCTGGATCGGTTTCGTCGGCATTTTCGGCGCGCTCCTGACCACCCTCCCGCTCATAATGCGCAGCTCCGACGCCTATCAGATGGCGATGCATACGATCACTGCCGAGCCCACGGTGACGGACGCCATCGGCAGCGACCTGAAACCCGGCTTCTGGATCAACGGATCCATCAAAGTCGAGGCAGGTGGTACAGGCGAAGCCAAACTCAGCATTCCTATTCGGGGCAGCAAGGGCAGCGGTACTGTGACAGCGCACGCGATCCGATTCGGCGGACGCTGGAACATGCGTCTGCTGGTCGTGACCGTAGACGGCGTCGTGAAGGCCCCACTGGTGCTCATCAATGCCGACAATCTGCGCATTCCGGGTGCGGCCACGGGCATCTGACGCATTGGAGGACAGCGGCAAGGCCACGCCTGCGGTGGCGCGCAGGTTGGGGTTGAGCTCTTAGTGAAATCCAACACCGTCACGAATGGAATTTGATCGGTTGGAGACCTTCCACTCGCAAATTGGAACTGCGACCTAACCGACACGCACGAACAACCAACTGGGGGGACAGCGATGGCCCGGTTAAGCGGAAGTAGAACTCGCTCACAACGCTGAGAATGTCATTGCGGCCTCCGCGTGGAGCGCCGTGGTGTCGAACGTCGGGAGATCAACATCTGACTGTCCTATGAGTAGACATATCTCGGTACACCCCAAGATCACACTGTCGGCGCCCCCGGCTTTCGCCTTTCTAATCTCGCTCAGGCACGCAGCCTTCGACGCCGGCGTTATAACACCCTGACAAAGTTCGCTGTAGATGATGTTGTGGACGAGAGTACGACCGTCACCATCAGGTACGAGCGGGTTGATCCCGAACCTTGAACTAAGCCGATCACGGTAAAAGGATTGCTCCATCGTATACTTGGTGGCAAGAAGCAACGGACGCGAGCACCCAGCCTGCCCTAGCGCCTCTGCGGTGCCGTCGGTGATGTGCAAGATCGGCACCGCGACAGCAGCCTGGGTTTGTTCGTAGAGTTTATGCATTGTGTTCGAGCAGATCAGTAAAGCCTGCGCTCCCGCCTGTTCCAGACGGCGCGCCGCGTCGACCATGACGGCCTCCAACTCGCCCCAGTTGGCCGCCCCCTGCAATGCAGCAATTCTCTCAAAATCGAAGGAGCGCATCAGGAGATCGGCTGAGCGAAGCCTGCCAAATCTCGACCTCGCGCTTTCGTTGAGAATGCGGTAATAGATGGCCGTGCTCTCCCAGCTCATTCCCCCTATCAAACCTAGCGTCTTCATCCGGATCAGTCCCTTGGTATGTGAAGCAACAGGGTATCGCGGGGAAAGGCTCCGGTCTTGCACAGAACTGACATGAATCGCTTGGAGACTGGGGCGCGGTCGCAGTCCTTGAGATTGGGCCCGGTCACTGTAACGATTTGGCCGGCTGCAGCGTATGAGATCGACACGATGTCCCCAGCCGCGGTCGTGGGATATGCGTTCGACCCGCAGACGGGATACGACGCGTTCGCCAGCGACCGAAAGAAGCCGTTTCGGCGCGAGGCAAACACGGTAGCTTGGATACCGCCACGATGCCCCGTCTATTCATGCGCTCGACACGGCGGCGAATATCTTACCCTAGAAGGAGCGGCGATCGATGAAGTGAAGCCACTTGGCCACGACCCAGTTAACCGTGTCACAGACGCCCGAGGCCGCCGCGCGGCTCTGGCTCTCCGGCGGCTCATTTTGTCCGCAGCGGTGCCTGACCTACTGGAGGTGGAAGCGAACATTGGCGACCTCCAGTCGAGCGCGCTTCATTGTGCCCGTCGAGCAACACCTCAGTGGCTAACAGCGGGGCGCCTCAAGCGCATCGATGCTTTCGTCGAAGCAAATCTTTCCAACAAGATTACAGTCGCAGACTTGGCTGCCGCGTTAGGCTTGTCGAGCAATTTCCTGACCAGAGCATTCACGCAAAGTGTCGCCGTCACGCCGCACGCCTACATTATGAACTGGCGGCTGTCCCGTGCGCGCCATTTGTTAATACATTCGTCGATATCGATCGCGCAGATCGCCTCCCAGTGCGGCTTTTCGCATCAGTCGCATTTGAACAGGCACGTGCTCCGCCAAACCGGGTTATCCCCAGCTGCATATCGGCTCTTGCATAAATTATAATCTGGCGTCATGAGCGGGTATGACGACCAACAAGCGAGGGAAGCCGCCAGAAAATGGCTCTCTTTTTGGGTCTTATAAGCTGATGCGGATATTTCCAGAGATGTGATGTCCCCGTTGACGTCCGATAACGACGTGAGGCTATCCCCAACACACCTAATTGTTAGTTGCGAATACCACACAGGATTGCTAACAGCACAGTTTAGGCAACTTACAATTTGGAGTATGTAAATTGAAGAAAGCTACAAAGAAGAGAAAGGTGTCCCAGCGTCGTGAATGGACTGCGGCAGATTTACAGAGCTTGAAGAAGCATTCCAAGGCGCGCACGCCGGCCGCGAAAGTATCGAAAGAACTCAAACGAACTGTTGCGGCAATTCGCGCCAAGGCGTCTCAGCTCGGAATCGGTCTGGGTCATCAGCGTTAGGCAAGCACAGCCTGTAGGGCACAAGAAGCGAGGCGCGCTGCGCCACACCGGAATCAAGCGTTACGTCGCGCCATGCGCTCCCGGACCGGCAGCGGATGGGAAATCTAGCGGATGTACTCGCAATTGATTGGTGCAAGGTGATTCGCTTCTTGCGCCCAGAGCTGCGTGTTCGATAGGCAAAGGGGGGCCGTGAAAAGGCATGTTTGCCCCCAAAATGCCTTTATCGGATCATTCATGTCCAACATAACCCGGATTCTGCTCCGCTTAATCCGGGTTATGTTACTTAAGACCTACTGGTGAACCAGACGTTCGGCGCGCCAGCGCCGCCCTTTTGCATCGCCATCTTCACCTCTTCGCTGACGAGGAAGACCTGCGCTGTCTCCAAACGGTCGAAGTCCAGCGCCACAGTGACATCGTCGGGATTGGCAACGCCTCGATAGATCGTGTGCGCAACTACGCCCATTGCCTGCTGGTTCGGAACGAATTCATCGTGGACTTTACGCCAGGCTGCATAGTCCGCGACCGGGTAGCGCATGAACAACGTGATCATCTAGTGGAACCCGACTTACTGTGTCCCGGGAGCGGAACTATCAAATTTACCTCAAGCCATGACAAGTCGGCAAATGGTCGACGATCCATGCCGGCCAACACAAAATAGGAGCCCCCGCAGGCTCCTATTAATGTGTATCACGACTTTCCGATCTGCTCGACCTTATGCCCCGGCCTTTTGAGCGTATTCCCAGGACATCTTCGATAGCGGCACGGTTCGTTTGGCGGATTCCATGGCCTTGGCATTCGCCGCCGTGCCATCGCGGACCCGACCGGCGATGCCCTGGGTGATACCTGCCAAGCGGAAGAGATTGTAGGAGAAATACCAGTTCAGATCCGGCACCGCCATGTTCGTGACGCTGCAGTAAATCTGCGCGGCCTCTTCCAGGGTCGGAATATTCAGAGCCCTAAAATCGGCGCTCTCCAATCCTGGCATGACCCACTGCATCAACAAATAAGTGAAGTCGGCCATGGGATCGCCGAGCGTGGAAAGTTCCCAATCCAGCACCGCTTGTACACGCGGTTCTGTCGCATGAAAAATCATGTTGTCGAGGCGATAGTCGCCGTGAACGACCGAGACACGCTCCTGCTGCGGTACGGTCCTCGGCAGAAACTCGGCTACCTTCTCGAATTCTGGAATGTGCTGGGTTTCCGAGGCGCGATACTGCTTGGTCCAGCGATCAATCTGGCGCGCAAAATAGTTGCCGGGCTTGCCGTAATCGCCAAGACCAATCGCATTGGGATCGTACGTATGCAATTTCGCCAGTGTCTCGATCTTGCTGGTAAACATCTTGCGGCGGTTCTCCGGCGACTGGCTCGGCAGCTTCGGGTCCCAAAACACCCGCCCCTCCTCCATCGACATGATGTAGAAGGTCGCACCGATGATGCTGTCGTCCAGACAGAGCGCGTAGGCTTTCGCTACCGGAAAACCCTGCTTGCCGAGTGCCGCGATGACCCGATATTCGCGATCAACCGCATGCGCTGACGGCAGCAGTTTGCCGAATGGCTTGCGGCGCATCACATAGGAACGATCGGGCGTATCGAGCCGGTAGGTCGGGTTGGACTGGCCGCCTTTGAACTGCGTCACGACCAACGGCCCCTGATAGCCTTCGACGTTTTCCTTCATCCACGTATCGAGACGCATCTCATCAAAACGATGACGTTCTTCGACCGGCTTGGTGCCTGAATACTCTTCGTCTTTCTTGACGCCGTCGGCCACAATGACGCTCCCTCTCTTTTCCTCTCTTCTCATTATTAGTCCGGTCTGGTCCGCGGGACCAGACCCGGAATCTCGAGATTCCGCAATGCGCAATCGCGCATTGCGCCTCGATGCGGAGCTTGCCCACCAGAACTACACTTCGCGTGGTCCTGGTCGCACCGCCTCGCAATCACCGTGCAGGGAGCCCTCAGTCTCTCCCTTTCTTAACGCGCGGGAGAACTGGAATACTTCCGAACTTCCAGTCTGGCAATGGCACGATTGTGCACCTCGTCCGGACCATCGACGATCCGCATCGTGCGCATGCTGGAATACTCTCTGGCAAGTCCCGCCGTGTCAGAAACCCCACCGCCACCGAACGCCTGGATCGCATCGTCAATGATCTTCAGTGCCATGTGGGGAGCTGCGACCTTGATCATGGCGATTTCGAGTTGAGCGACCTTGTTGCCGGCCTTGTCCATCATGTCGGCGGCCTTGAGGCACAACAGACGGGTCATCTCGATATTGGTGCGGGCTTCGGCGATGCGCTCCTCCCACACCGAATGATCGACGATCCTCTTGCCGAAGGCGGTTCGCGACATCAGCCGCCTGACCATCTTCTCCAGTGCATCCTCTGCCTTGCCGATGGTGCGCATGCAGTGATGGATGCGGCCCGGCCCAAGCCGGCCCTGCGCGATCTCGAAGCCGCGCCCCTCGCCCAGCAGGAGATTCGAGGCTGGAACGCGGACGTTGTCCAGCAGCACCTGACCATGGCCGTGCGGCGCGTCGTCATAGCCGAATACCGGGAGCATCCTCTCGACCTTGACGCCGGGCGTGTCCATCGGCACCAGGATCTGCGACTGCTGCTGGTGCTTGGCGGCATTGGGATCGGTCTTACCCATTACGATTGCGATCTTGCAGCGGGGATCGCCGACGCCCGACGACCACCACTTGCGACCATTGATGACGTAGTGGTCGCCGTCGCGCACGATGCGGGTCTCGATATTGGTGGCATCGGAGGACGCCACGGCCGGCTCGGTCATCAGGAAGGCCGAGCGGATCTCGCCGTCCAGCAACGGACGCAGCCATTGGCGCTTATGCTCCTTGGTGCCATAGCGGAGCAGGACTTCCATGTTACCCGTGTCGGGCGCCGAGCAATTAAAGACTTCTGACGAAAATCCGATACGGCCCATCTGTTCGGCCAGCAGCGCATATTCGAGATTGGTTAATCCTGCGCCATGAAATTCGTCGTCTTCATGCTCGTTCGGCGGCATGAACATATTCCAGAGGCCTTCTGCCTTGGCCTTCTTCTTGAGCTCATCGACGATCGGAATAACCTTCCAGCGCTCACCGGTCTCGTCCTGCTGCTTGTAGATCGGCACGGCCGGCCGCACGTGCGTGTCAATGAAGGACTGCACCCGATCGAGCCATTCCTTCTGCCTTGCTGAAATCGTGAAGTCCATGGGGACGCTCCTCACTCTCCTTGGGAAATCCTTGCCGGACTGTCCTCCCGCATCGACGGGTTCGCAAGCGCAATTCAACACTTGCGAACCGCTGGATGGAACGCTCACGGCTGTTGCGCCCCTCTCCTCCCAGCGCGGATTGACTTTTCCCGGCCCTCGAACCAGAGTTTCATACAACTGTTTGAATTGCAACCCTCAACGCACCCTTGTCATTCCACAACGCGCAATGGCGCATTGGAGGCGACGCGCATCGCGCCGGAATAACGGAAAGAGTTAAGAAGCCATGGCCAGCGATCAGACCCGGTCCGCTATTCTTGCCGCTGCCGAGCGGCTCTATGCCGATCGCGGTTTCGGCGATGTCACCCTGCGCGACATCGTGGCGGAGGCAAACGTCAATCTGGCAGCAGTGAATTACCATTTCGGCTCCAAAGATGAACTGATCGCCGAACTGTTCGTCACCCGCTCCATTGCCACCAACCGCGAGCGCCTGCGGGAATTGAAAGCGGCTGAGGAAAACGGCAGCGGCCGCGCTCCGATCGACGAGATCCTGCGTGCGCTGGTGGGACCGACCCTGCGCGGCTGCCTCGGGCCGAAGAACGAGCGTTCGACCGCGGCGCGCTTCATGATCCGCGCCTCAATCGAGTCGGTGCAGCCGATCCGCCGTGTCAAGAACCGCGAGATCGATCACTTGCGGAAATTCGCCGCAGCAATGCGGAGGTCCCTGCCCGACCGCAGCGATGAGGACATCTATTGGGGGCTTCACTTCGCGCTCGCCATGGCTCACCACACCATCCGCGAAAGCGAGCGGCTGATCAAATTATCGGAGGATACGTGCGATCTCGACGACGTCGAAGGCATCATCAACCGCGTGGTCAGTGCGGCAGCGATGGCGCTGATCGACAAGACGCATAGCAAAGCACACCCAAAACTTGCGGCGCATTAGAGGGGTTTGCAACCAGATTGAGTCGTTTGGGGTTCCCAAGTCAGGCACGTTCTGATTCAAGCAGCCTGCCGGCGAAGGAGGCCGGCGGGCAGCCCGAAACCGGTTTTCTGGCCTTTTGGGCTGTAGACCGTCACAAACCACAACGGCGAATGCATTCTCGCCCGTCGACCGCGCCAACCTGACCGCCACGCACCTCAATCAAGCGTGCGACGGAATCGCGTTACAGCGATCGTCATGGAAACCAGCATCAGCAGCGCCAGCGCAATGGTGTCATGCTGCAAGTTCTGAACGGACGCTCCTTTCAGCATAATAGCGCGGATAATGCGCACGTAATGCGTCAACGGCAGAACTTCGCCGATATATTGAGCCCAGACCGGCATGCCCAAGAACGGGAACATGAAGCCAGACAAGAGGATGCTGGGCAGAATGAACAACATCGACATCTGCATGGCCTGCAACTGGTTCTGCGCGATGGTTGAGAAGGTGTAACCGATCGAGAGATTGGTTGTAATGAACAGCGTGGAGAGCAGCGCCAGCGTCGTGAGACTGCCGATCACAGGCACACCAAACACCGACACGCCAAAGCTGACGGTCAGGGAGGCCTGGAGAAAGCCAATGAACACATAAGGGATGATCTTGCCGAACATCACTTCAATCGGCTTGATGGGCATCGACAGCAGGCTTTCCATGGTGCCACGCTCGATTTCGCGCGTCACCGACAGCGCTGTGAAGATCAGCAGTGTCATGGTCAGAATGGTGCCGACGAGACCGGGTACGATATTGAGCTGTGACACCGCCGCCGGATTATAACGGGCATGGATCCTGACCTCGAATGGCAGTGACGGCGGATCGCCTGCATAGCGATCGTGCTGCAATGCAGTCTGCACGATCTGGCCGAGCGAACCGAGTGCCGCGTTTGCGGCGATCGGATCGGTCGCATCCGCGGCTACCAGCAGCGCCGGTCGGTCGCCCCGCCGCACCGCCCGCTCAAAGCCGCGCGGAATTTCGACTCCGAACAGGACTTGTCCGGATTTCACGAGATTGTCGAGTTCACCGATATCATGCACTTGGCGGACGAATTTGAAATAGGAGGTGTTCTCCAGGGCTTTAAGGATAGAACGGCCGAGATCGTTATCCTCCTGCAACAGCACCGCGGTCGGCAGATGACGCGGCGTCGTATTGATGGCATAGCCTAAAAGCACAAGCTGCAGCAGCGGAATCAAAAAAAATAGCGCGAACGACAAGCGATCTCGCTTAAACTGGATGAACTCCTTCGTCACCATCGCATAAGAGCGTCTCCAGAAGCCGAAGCGTTCGCGGATTTCATGCGCTGGACGTGTGGTGGCGACGTCGCTCATTGGAAATTATCCTGCGATCGGTTCATCAATTCGATGAATACGTCTTCCAGCGAAGGTTCCGACTTCTGCCAGTGCAGGCCGCTCTTGTTGCGCCAATTCTCGTCGCGGTATGGCGCGATGCTGGCCTCCATGGCCGCAACGTCCCGCCCCGAGACGTGCAACGATGTACCGAATGGTGCCACCATGTCTATTCCGGGCTTGCCTGCAAGCTCGCCTGCGAGCCCGTTCAACTCATCGCCTGTGACGGTGTAGGTCGTGAGCGCGGAATTTGCGATCACCTCATCTACGGTGCCGTGAGTCAGCAGGCGACCATAGGCGATGTAAGCGATCTCGTGGCAGCGCTCGGCCTCGTCCATGTAATGGGTGGAGACCAGCACTGTGAGACCTTCGCCGGCAAGAGCGTGGATCTCGTTCCAGAAATCTCGCCGCGCCTTCGGATCGACGCCCGCCGTCGGCTCGTCCAGCAGCAACAAGAGCGGATTTGGCAGCGTGCAGGCGCCGAGCGCGAGGCGCTGCTTCCAGCCGCCAGAAAGCTCGCCTGCGAGTTGCTCCTCGCGCCCCGAAAGACCAAGCCGGGCTATCATCTCGCGCGCAGCTCCCTTGGCGTCACGCAGGCCGTAAAGCCGGGCGACAAACTCCAGGTTCTCGCGCACCGAAAGATCCTGGTACAAGCTGAAGCGCTGGGTCATGTAGCCTACCTTCCGCTTGATGTGATCTGCTTCGCGGCGGATGTCGTACCCTAAGCACGTCCCCTCGCCGCTGTCGGGCGTAAGCAGTCCGCAGAGCATGCGAATGGTCGTGGTCTTGCCGCTTCCATTGGGACCCAGGAAGCCATAGATCGAGCCGCGCTTCACCTGCATCGACAGATCGTGCACGACCTCGCGGCCGCCAAACGATTTGGTCAGCCCCCTGACGTCGATCGCGATGTCGTTCGCAGCGCCGTTCATCGCCAATCCGCCACAGGTATCTTGGGATTGAGATAGACGCTGATCGGTTGTCCGACGCGCAAGGCATCCGGCCGTGAGGGGCGCGCCTGGATCAGATAAACGAGCTTATTGCGCTCATCGAGGCTGTAGATCACGGGCGGTGTATATTCCGCCGTCGTTGAGATGAAATAGATTTTCGCGGTGAGATCAGCGGCGCAATTGTCGCAGGTCACCCGCACGTCGTCGCCGATCGAAAACCTCGGCAACTCGGTCTCCGGCACGAAGAAGCGCAACTTCATGTTGCCCGGTGGCATGATCGAGAGCACCGGACGCTGCGCCGCCACCATCTCACCTTCGCGGAAATAGATCTGCTGGATGGTGCCGCCGACCGGAGCAAAGGCCTTCCGCCGCGTTAAACGCGTCTCCGCAGTCACCACGCGCGCTTCTGCCACCCGCAGATCGGAGGTGATGGCGTCGAGGGTGGCTTGTGTGCCCGCACCCGTCTTGCGCAGAGAGAAAGCGCGATCGTAGCTCTGCTGCGCATTGGCCTGCGTCGCCTTGTTCTGGTTGAGATCGGCAAGCTGCAGATCGTCGTCTACAGTATAAAGCGGATCACCGACCTTCACCTCGTCACCCTCACGGACGTAGAGCTTGGTCACGCGACCGAACTCATCCGGACTGACAAAGATCATGTCAGCTTCGACCCAGCCCTGAAAACCAGGATCGCGACTATTGGTGCAGCCGGCCAGGCCGGTTGTCAGCACGATTGCCGTCGCCATACGCAGGACAGTTTGCGACGACTTCATGCCGTTCTCCGTTCTTCGAAAATGAGATCGAGATCGACGCGCAACATCGCCCGTGCACCGAGCCGCGCATGGCGCGCGAACAGGCCTGCCAGATCACGGCCATCAGCGCGGGCGCTACGACGATCTGCGGAAAGTGAGCAAGGTTCGTCTCGCGGATTTCGCCGCGGAAAAGCGCGGCCATTCCGCATCGCGCACGGAATTGATCCGTGGCGGCAAAGCACTGAACTGTTCTATGCATTTCGCGTGTTTGCGCGTCGCATCGGGCTAGCTGATTGCCAGCCCGCCAGCATTGAAGCTACCGCTTCGCCGAAGGTTGTGACTTTTGATTGAAATTGCATTTCGTTTTAGGTGTGTGTTTGCTTCTTGCGTCAACCAGAACCTCAATCTTGCCAAAAGTGTGGTGGAGTGGCCGCTTTGACGGAGCATTACGCGCCGCCCTTGATGCCGAGACGGGAGACGTATGGCTCGCGCGCAATCTCGACCGGTGCCCTTGCCGCCAGCGAAAGATGTCGCCTCTAAATTTGTGACGTCAACGCTGCCGTCCTTATCGACGTTGATACGGCTGTTGAAAGACCGAATACGGCCCACGTCCCGACCTCCCCAAGCCGGCAGGATGAAGCAAAGGCCGAAAAGAAAGGCGAGAAACGCGCGCGTCATGCCGCTTCGAAACTCAATCTCGGCACGTTGCGGGAAGCTTCATCTCCAATGTTGAAATATTCGGCCTTCTTGAAGCGGAAGAAGCCCGCAACCAGGTTTGAGGGAAAGGATTCGATCAGGACGTTCAGGTTGCGTGTTGCGCCGTTGTAATAGCGGCGCGCAAACTGAATATCGTCCTCGATGGTAGACAGCTCTGTCGCCAATTGGCGAAAATTCGTATCCGCCTTCAGCTCGGGATAAGCTTCCGCCACGGCAAAAAGATTGGCGAGGGCCAGCTGCATGCTGTTTGCTGCGGCAGCATGCGAACCGATATTTCTCGCGCCGAGCGTGGCGGCGCGCGCCTGCGTCACTTGTGCGAACGTGCCCATTTCGTGAGTCGCATAAGCTTGGACGATGGTGACCAGATTGGGGATGAGGTCAGCGCGACGGCGCAATTGTACATCGATTCCGCTCCAGCCTTCAGCAGTCAGATTCTTGCTTCGAACCAGTCTGTTATAGGCAACGATGCAATAAAGGACGACGGCCGCAATCAGCCCAAGAAATATGTAGAAGGTCATGATGGCCCTAAACGTTCTTACATTCGGATGGTCACTTGCTGTCGCGAAATGTGGTTGGAATTGGACGCGAAGCAGTCACCGGTAACACGACACCATCCCACTGCACTGCGCAGCGTCAATTGGCTGACCATTAATCACGATGGCGGGCGTCTTCCAGCCATCGACGCCGCGCATAATGTTGGTCTGGCCCGAGGCCATCAAGGTTCCGACATTCGTATTGGAGCTTGCTGCAACGGGAGACGAATAACCAGGACACCAACCGGCGTGTTTGGTCTCCCCCAAAGCGAATGAATCTTTCTTGGAGCGGATGAATTGCGCACGGTTACATCCGGCAACAGCGGCACGTTGGGCGCGTCTTCGCTGTGACGAGAGCTCGATCAAAGCTGGGCTAGAGCGTCGGGCGTGATTTCAGAATCTGGATTTTGCTGATTTCATATTTGTGATTCATTTGGCCATTGGGGGTGTCTGATGGCCAG
>JGI24705J35276_12237769_pt1 | contig 13011 bp, 13 predicted proteins | sample TergutNt197P4_FD_35276 | JGI IMG/M metagenome (IMG submission 35276)
TCGACTGCCACTCTGCTTATGCTCATGGGGCCTCCTTTCCTATTCCAGCGTCATAGGCACGATAAAGTACCCGTTTTCATGCTCCGGCGCGTTTTGAAGAAGCGTTTCCCTGCCGATCTCTTTGGCCGCCTTGTCTTCCCTGAAAACGTTCTGAAGCTCTGTCCCGTATATCATCGGCTCTGCGCTGCCCTGCCCTGCTTTGGACAGCTTTTCAAAATCGCGCAACAGGAATTCCAAATGCTTTCGCATGTCGCCGCTTTCGCTTTCCGTCAATTCGAGTTTCGCCATGCGCGCAAGCTCAAGTATGTCTACGTCCATTGGCATGCTGCCTCCTATCTTACCCTTATGTGTACGTCGCGAAGCTGGTGCTTCGTCACTGTGTTCGGTGCGTTCATGAGCAAATCCTGGGCGTTGCCGTTCATCGGGAATGCGATGACGTCCCTTATGCTCTCCTCCCCGGAAAGGAGCATGACTATCCTGTCGATCCCGGGCGCCATGCCGGCGTGAGGTGGCGCGCCGTACTGAAAAGCGGTGTAGAGCGCCCCGAATTTCGCCTTAACTTCTTGCTCTGTGTAGCCGGCGATTTCAAAAGCCTTGATCATGATTTCAGGAACGTGGTTGCGCACGGCGCCAGACGAAAGCTCGACGCCGTTGCACACTATGTCGTACTGCCAAGCGAGTATTTCCAACGGGTCTTTTTCAAGCAGCGCTTCCATCTCGCCCTGGGGCATTGAAAACGGGTTGTGGGTGAATTCGATTGCCCCTGTTTCGTCGCTGATCCCGAACATGGGGTAATCCACGATAAAGCAGAATTTGAACGAGCCTTCGTCGATCAGCGAAAGGCGCTTTCCCAGTTCGTCCCTTATGGCGCCCGCGAGCTTGTCGACAACCCTGAAATGGTCCGATATGAAGAACAGTGTGTCGTTTTCCTTCATGTCAAGCATTTCAACAAGAGCCTGCTGCTTCTCTTCAGAAAGGAATTTCACGATCGGCCCCTTCAGCTGCATGCCGTCTGCAACTGAAATGTACCCGAGGCCTTTCATGCCTATGCCCATGGCAAAATCGAGCATGTTTTCAAAAAACGATTTGGGCTTTGAAGCGCATTCAGGTGCCAGGACGCTCCGCACAGGCTTGTTTTTGAACGGCATAAAGTCCACGTCGGAGAAGAACGCGGACATGTCGCTTATAACCAGCGGGTTCCTCAGATCGGGTTTGTCGGTGCCGTATTTCAGCATGCTTTCCTCGTACGGAATCCTAACGAACGGTGGTTTTGAAACTTCTTTGTCGGAAAAATGGCTGAACGTGTCGAAAAGAACCTGCTCCGCAGTGTCGAACACGTCTTCCTGAGTCGCAAAGCACATCTCGAAGTCGAGCTGGTAAAACTCACCGGGGGACCGGTCCGTCCTTGCGTCTTCGTCGCGGAAGCACGGCGCCACCTGAAAGTACCTGTCGAACCCCGATGCCATCAGCAGCTGCTTGAAAATCTGAGGCGCCTGGGGGAGCGCATAGAACATCCCAGGGAAATTCCTGCTTGGAACGATAAAATCCCTTGCCCCTTCCGGGGACGAAGATGTCAATATGGGTGTCTGCATCTCCAAGAACCCCAACTCTTCCATTTTTGCCCGCAGACGCTTGATGACCTTTGAGCGCAGCACGATGTTGCTGTGTATTTTGGGGTTCCGCAGGTCGAGGAAGCGGTATTTCAGCCTAACTTCTTCGCGGGTGTTGGTCGACGACGCGATTTCAAAGGGCAACTGGGTGATTGACCTGCTCAGAAGCTCCAGTTTTTCTACCTTGACTTCAACATATCCCGTGCTGATCTTGGGGTTTATGGTTTCCTCGTCCCTTTTCGTCAGCACCCCTTCAACGGCAATTACGCTTTCCTTGCCCACTCCCTTCATCATTTCCTCGTCATGGAGCACAGCCTGCATAACTCCGTAATGGTCTCGCAAGTCGATGAATATGACCCCTCCGTGATTCCTAACTGTGTCTACCCATCCTGCCAATTTCACTGTTTCGTTGATGTTTTCTTCGCATAGTTCTCCACAGTGATGTGTCCGGTACTGGTTCTTATACATATCCACCTCCGATTTAAATCAAAACAAAACGTCCAGTATAATATTTTGGATGCTTAACAAAATCAAGATATTTTTTTGCGCAGAACAGTGAAGTTTATCTACAGGTCAAAATGCCCGTATGTACGCGGGAACGACACTACGTCCCGAATGTTGGCCATGCCGCTCAAATACATCAGAAGGCGCTCGAAGCCCATGCCGAAGCCGGAATGCTTCACTCCCCCGAAGCGCCGCAGCTCAAGGTACCACTCGTAGTCTTCCATGCCCATGCCCATCTCCTGCATTCTTTGGATCAGCTTGTCGAGGCGCTCTTCGCGCTGGCTTCCGCCGATCAGCTCCCCCACTCCGGGCACGAGCATGTCCATAGCCGCAACGGTCTTGCCGTCGTCGTTGCCACGCATGTAGAAAGCCTTGATGTCTTTTGGGTAGTCGATGACGAAGACTGGTTTCTGAAAGACCACTTCCGTCAAATACCGTTCGTGTTCGGTCTGAAGGTCGATGCCCCAACTGACGGGGAACTCAAAATCCCTGTCCGCTTTTTCCAGAATCCCGATGGCTTCAGTATACGTGAGGCACCCGAAATCCTTGTCCAATATGCCTTCTAGGCGCTGAAGCAGGGTGTTGTCGATGAAATCGTTGAAGAAGCGCATGTCCGCAGGGATTTTTTCCAGACAGTATCTGATAATGCTCTTGGTCATGTCCTCAGCCAGCGCCATGTTGTCGTTAAGGTCGGCAAAGGCGATCTCAGGCTCGATCATCCAAAACTCAGCGGCGTGGCGCGCCGTAACCGATTTTTCTGCCCTGAACGTGGGCCCGAAGGTATAGACGTTTCCAAAAGCCAATGCGTAGGCCTCGGCCTGCAGCTGGCCGCTGACGGTCAAATTGGTTTCCCTTCTGAAAAATTCCTGGTTGAAGTCGAATTCGCCATTTTCCGTGCGTGGGTTTTCACCTTGTTCCAGCGTAGACACGCGGAACATCTTGCCGGCGCCCTCGCAGTCGCTGCCGGTGATAATTGGGGTGTGTACGTAGATAAAGCCCCTTTTGGCAAAATAGTCGTGGATGCCCTGTGCCAGCACAGACCTGGCCCTGAACACGGCCGAAAAAGTGTTCGTCCGCGGCCGCAGGTGAGAGACTGTGCGCAGGTATTCAAACGTGTGCCGCTTCTTCTGTATGGGGTAGTCCTGGCCGCAGTCCGCTTCAACCGCCACGTTTTCCGCTTTGAGCTCAAAGGGCTGCTTGGCCCCTTCCGTGGCTGCCAGCTCCCCGGTTACGGTAATCCCTGCGGAAAGGTTCAGGCTCTCAGCCAAGTCCATGTCCTCCACAACGATCTGCAGGTTGCTGAAAACGCTGCCGTCGTTCAGTTCGATGAAGGCCAGGTTTTTTGATTTCCGCACGGTCCTGATCCATCCTGAAACTTTAAGCCGCTGCCCCATCAATTCTTGGCAGTTCTGGTAGATGTCCTTAATGAGAACCCTTTGAAGGGCGTTTGCTTGATCTTTATCCTGTGACATAAATCCTCCTCGATACTATTCATCCTCGATACTATTCATCCTCGATGCTATCCATCATATCGTTTTTTTCCCCGTTACCTCACAGTTTAACCCACGTGCGCCTGAATTGCAATATTCTGTTCGCATTTTCACACAATTATTTTGTCTTTGAGTTTTTCAAATGTTTTGCTGCCTATCCCGCTAACCTTCATCAGGTCTTCAATTTTTTTGAATCCGCCGATGCTTTCACGGTAATCGATGATTTTCTGGGCAGTGGCGGGCCCTACCCCGTTCAATGCCTGAAGCTGCTCGGAATTTGCGGTGTTGATGTTGACCATCCCGTTCCCTTGGTTGGCAGGGCTGCCTGAAATGCTGTCTGTGACGATGCCCGCAGCCGCAGTCGCGCTGCCCTGCCGCTCCTGCTTGGTCGGGATGTACACTTTGTCGCCGTCCGAGAGCCGGGCTGCCAGATTGACCTCCATGGTGTCCGCGCTCGCCGCAAGCCCGCCCGCTTCAAGAACGGCGTCGTTGACCCTGCTCCCTTCCTGCAGCCGCACTATGCCCGGTGCCATTACCGCCCCCTCGATGTCCACTACGATGAACGCCTCTTTTTCTTCTGTGGCTAGGGCGGCTGCCTCGTCATCTGCCGTCTGCTCTGCGGCGCTCGATTCGATTATTATGATGTCGTCGGCTTTTTTCAGGCTACCCGACAATAAAATGGTCAACGCGATGATCAATACGAGGGCCACTGCTGCGGCTTTCATTGATTTCCCCTTGTTTTCCAGTATGTACGCTTTGATGCTGCTGATGTTGATGTTCATTACCTCTCCTCCTTTTGTATTTTCATATAATGCCATGTGCCAACGCTGCTCCTCATCTATTGGATATTATATCATGATTTACCATTATATGTCAATACTTTTTTTGGAGTTTCTTTGAGGTTGTCTGGCTTTATCTCGAAAAAAACAGCCCTGTCCTCTTTACGCTGATATCTTCCCTTGCGGCATTGATGCCTGAGAAAGAGACAAAGGCGGATATGAACAGCTCTGGGCTCAAATTTGAACGGTTTCCAGCGTCTGATTTGATATACAAAATAATTTTATCGTTAAGAAGTTCGCCGTGAAGCTCCCTGATCATGCCTTTGATGTCCGTTTCTTTTTTTATTTCCGTCTTTTTCTGACGTTTAAATGCCTGTATCGATTCCTGTTTTAGAAAATCCCTGCAAAGCCCCTCAGCATCGCATCTGTCTCCTGCCTTGATCGGTATGCACACCTCGTAGGAAGCGGCGACAGCCCTTGAGGCATAGCTCTTGCCCTCAGCCATCCGCCGGCATTTAAACAGCTCTATCCCTTTGGGCATCATGGGGTTCATCCTGTCAAGTATTTCCGCAGGCGGCAAGTCCTCTGCGATTTCAAATTCCAGCAGCTCGCACGTCGACGAATACCCCAGCGAAAGAGGCTGCGCCAAGCTGAGCTTCGGGTGCGGGTTGAACCCCTGTGAGTAGACGAGCCTTATCCCGGCTCTTTTGAAGGCGTTCTTAAACAGCCGCACCATGTCCAGATGCGATATGTACTTCATGTACCCGCCCTTGGAAAGTTCGATTACGTATTTATTCCGCATTTTTCGCACCCCTGCCTGCAGTCACCAGTAGTTTCTGCCAACTTCGCCTTTTCATTTTCCCTTATGAGGAATTCCTTTGATACCCGGCTGTCGATGGTGTCCCACGGCAGCTTTTCTTCATAGCTGCGCTTCCTTGAAGCATAAAAGCCAATGTCTGCCCCTGCTTCTGCAAAGGCCTCCTTCCAGAGCCCGTAGTCGAAATGCTCAGACCAAGCGTCAAACTTGCAGCCCTTCTCCCACGCCTTGACGAGCACCGCCGCCATTCGGCGGTCGCCTCTCGCGAAAGCGGCTTCCAAAACGCTCATGCTGCTGTCATGGTAGCTGAAAGCGACACCTTTGATCTTCAATTTCTCCTTTAGGTAGTTGTGCTTGGTCACGAATTCCTCATAGGAGTCCTGCGCTTCCCATTGGAAGGGGGTGTGCGCTTTGGGGACGAAATTCGATATGCTCACTGTGATCTTCATGCGCTTCTGGCGAAAAACCTCCGCGACCTTCTTAACGGTTTCGGCAATGCCGTCCAAATCCTCGTAGGTTTCCGTCGGCAGCCCGACCATGAAGTAAAGCTTTATGGCGTTCCAGCCGAGCTCCGCCGCCTGGCTTATGGAATCGAAAATGCTTTGATCCGTGATGTTTTTGTTGATGACGTCCCTGAGCCTCTGTGTCCCCGCTTCAGGGGCGAACGTAAGCCCTGACTTCTTGTAACCGCCAATCTCCTCAAGCACCTTGAAAGAGAACGAATCAAGCCTCATGGATGGCAGCGAGAGCGACACGTTGTTTTTCTTGCAAACTGCCATTAGCCGAGTTGCCAGTGATACGAATTCTGAGTGGTCGCTCGTGGACAGCGAAAGCAGTGACAGCTCTTCGTGGCCCGTGGCTTTAAGCTGCTTTTCAGCGGTCTTGAGCAAGCTTTCCGTGGGCCTTTCGCGCACCGGCCTGTAGATCATGCCTGCTTGGCAAAACCTGCACCCCCTCGTGCAGCCCCTGAAAGCTTCAACGACCGCCCTGTTGTGTACCGTTTCAATCAGCGGCACTATGTTGTTTTCTGGGAAGCCGCAGCTGTTTATGTCCCAGAGGACGCACTTCTTCACCTTGTCACCGGCGAACTCCGACAGTTTTTTCATCTCTTCGATTTCGCCGTTTTCTTTGTAGACCGGTTCGTAGAAGCTTGGGACGTAGACGCCCTCCAGTTTGCCGGCCATCTTCAGAAAAGCGTCTTTGCTGTCGCCGGAAGCCTTCCAGCCCTCGTACAGGCTGCACAGCCGGGTTATGGCTTCCTCGCCGTCGCCTACCAAAAAAAGGTCGAACAAATCGGCGACAGGCTCCGGGTTGAAAGCGCACGGCCCTCCGCCGACGACAATCGGCATGCCGTCTTTCCTGTCCTTGGAAAAAAACGGGATGCCCGCAAGGGACAGCATGTTGATTATGTTCGTGTAGGAAAGCTCGTATTGGAGCGTGAAGCCAAGCATGTCCAGCTCGCTGACCGGCGTCTTAGTTTCAAGCGTAAAAAGAGGCACCCCTTTATCCCTCATCAGGCATTCCATGTCCGGGCCCGGGGCGAACACCCTCTCGCAGAACACGCCCTCCCTCTTGTTCAAAATATCGTACAGCATCTGCAGCCCCATGTACGACATGCCAATCTCGTACATGTCGGGGAACGCAAAACCGAAACGCAGGCTGCATTTGCCGACGTCCTTCTGCACCTCGTTGACCTCGCCGCCCGTGTAGCGGGCCGGTTTTTCTACCCTTTTCAAAAGTTTTTCAAATTCTTGCTCAAAGATCATATCAGGCTTCCTGTCCGCTTCCGCTTAGCACAATGCTTTCGATGGAGAGGCCAACTGCCTCTTCAATGTTCCGAATCAGAGCACCGTTCACTTTTTTGCTCTCGTTTATCATTTTCTCTATCCGCCTGCCGCCGCCCGCTTTCTTGATCACGTAGTCCATCCTCGCGTCCATGCCGACAAACCTGTCTTCAAGGATCAGCCTGTCTCCAAGGCAGACTATGTCCAGCTCTGTCAGTTTTTGCAGGTCGGCGTCAAACGAATGGGTCATGTGCCTCATTATGATGTCAGCTTCCTGAAAGTATCCCAAACGCCTCGCAAATTCCGCTCCGGATATCCAGTGCTCCCCCTCGGCCCTCGCAATGTCGTGCAGCAAGCCGGCTGACTGCACAAGCGCAACGTCAAAGCCGAACCCTTTGCCGATCAGAGCCTCGGCAATCTTCACCGCTGCGCCGGCAACGGCTATGCAGTGCCTCACTACATGGTCCGGGGTCTGGTAGCTCTTCAGCAGCTCTAGGCATTCTTCCCTGTCGGGGTGTTTGTTTTCCATGCGGCAACTCCTTCCCGTGACATTATACCACATCTTTTGCGCCCGGTGGCGATTTTATGCAGAAAGCCAAATATTGCCATGAGATTTCATTTGACTAAGGATATTGTTAATGGTATATTTAATTATATATTCAACAAAGCCAAGCAATCAACTTTTCAACACATTACAAGGAGGCCCTGACTAGTGAACTATGCCGAAATGCTTAGCAGCATAATTGACAAAAGCAAATTGTCCCTGCGGCAGATTACAAAGCGCTGCGCGGATTTTGAATTGAGCATAACCCCGTCATATATTTCCCAGCTGAAAAACGGGAAGCTTCCGCCGCCCTCAGCCGAGGTCTCGATGGTCCTGGCCAAAGCCTGCGAATCGGAAGAGCAGTCAAAGCTGATTTTCCAAGGGTACCTGGAAAAGGCGCCGGACGTTATCAGGGAGTATATGCTGGCTTCGTCCAACCTCAATAAAACTATGCTTGAAGCCCTGTGCAAGACGCAGGACAACGCAGTGTCGGAAGAAGCTCTGGCGTACCTTAGAGAAATGGACATCCTGACTGCCATTGAAATGTCCAGCAAATATGTGAAAGCCGGAGGGGCTGAGATAGACAAAGAGCTCGTCAAGCGCATAACCCTGGAGAGCGGCGGCATCGTGCAAGAACGGGACAGCGAAATCATGACGATGTTCCTGGGAGACAATTCGATGGCGCCCACAATCCCGGTCCACTCGTTTTTGTATATTATCCGCACTAGGACAAGCTTGCTGAAAGACCGCGACATCATTGCGTTCTACCCCGGGAACAGGAAGATCCTGACGTTGAGGCGGGTGTTTCTGGTGAAGGGCAAGATACTGCTTATACCAGACGACAAAATATCGGAAATCTTGATTTTGGATTCGTTTGACGAAATCGACTACGTAGGCAAAGTGACCTCGTACAAAGTTGATTTGTAGCAGGCCCGGGCCCGCCCCTGCTGCCGTCAGTCTTCGACGTATTCAAATTCAAAGTCTTTTATCCTGACGGTCCCGCCCTCTTCGAGCCCCATGCCCTTGAGCTTTTCGAGGGCTCCGCTTCTCTCTACGTATTTGTAAAGATACCTGAGAGAGCCTGTGTCGTTGAAATTCGTAGAATTGAATATTTTCTCAAGCTGCTTGCCTTCAAGCACGAAAACCTCCCCGTCCCTAAAAGCGGATACCTGCCTGTAGTTTTGATCGCGTTCGTCTATGTCAATGTCGAATGCTTCAAAGGGTTCGTCTTGCTGCGTCTTTCGGAGCCTGTCCAGCTGCGCCGCCGTTTCAGCCAGGAGCTCGTGGACGCCCATGTTTAGCTGGGCTGAAACCGGGAAAACCTTTAGCCCTTTTCCTTCTGCGTGCTTCTGCAAGCTTGCATAGTTTTTGTCGTCCTTGCTCACAAGGTCCATTTTATTTGCAGCGACTATCTGTGGTTTTTCTGACAGTTTTGCGCTGTACAGTTTTAGCTCTCTGTTTATTTTATTGAAATCGTCGACCGGGTCCCTCTCTTCGGTCCCTGCTGCGTCGACGACGTGGATCAGCAGTTTCGTCCTTTCGATGTGCTTGAGGAATTCATGCCCCAGGCCGGCGCCCGCATGGGCACCCTCGATTATTCCCGCTATGTCTGCCATTACAAAGCTTGTGTCGAATATTTGCACCACGCCCAAGTTAGGCGTGATCGTCGTAAAATGGTAGGCTGCAATCTTTGGCTTCGCGCTGGTTGATACCGACAGCAATGTTGACTTCCCAGCATTTGGAAAGCCCACAAGCCCAACGTCGGCGATAAGCTTGAGTTCCAACAAAACCGCCCGTTCCTTTGGGAAGCCACCTGCCTCGGCAAAGTTCGGCGCCTGCCTGACCGGCGTCTTGAAATTGACGTTGCCTTTTCCTCCTTTGCCCCCCCTTGCGACGACAACCCTGTCCCCGTCGCGCAGCAGGTCCTTGATCGTGCGCCCCGACGCCTCGTCGATGAGCACTGTCCCCGGAGGTACCTTTATGACAAGGTTTTCGCCGTTTCGGCCGAACCTCTTCTTGCTCATGCCGTTTTGGCCGTTTTCGGCCTCGTATTTTCTCTTGTAGCGGAAATCCATTAGCGTCCGCAGATGGTTGTCAGCAACAAAAATGACATCGCCGCCCTTGCCGCCGTCGCCCCCGTCAGGCCCGCCTTCAGGCACATAGGGCTCTCTTCTGAACGAGACGCAGCCGTCGCCGCCTTTCCCCGATTTTACTACTATTTTGGCTCTGTCGACAAACATAATGCCACCTTCCTGACGCGGGCTGCCGCCCGCAACCCACCTAAGTCACTAACGCGGGCTGCCGCCCACAACCCACCTAAGTCACTAAGTAAGAAAAAAACCCCTATTGAATAGGGGTCATAAAGCCAGCGATTAAGCCTCCTTGGTATACACGCTTACCTGCTTTCTTTTTTTGTCGTATCTTTCAAATTTGACATTTCCATCGATTTTCGCAAACAACGTATCGTCTCCGCCAATGCCTACGTTGTTGCCGGGATGGAATTTCGTCCCTCTCTGCCTGACCAAAATGCTTCCGGCGCTCACGTACTGGCCGTCGCCCCTCTTTACGCCAAGTCGTTTAGACTCGCTGTCGCGACCGTTTTTTGAACTTCCGACTCCTTTTTTGCTTGCCATGGAAAAACACCTCCTTGCTGTACGGAAAAGCTGACTAGCCTACTCTACTCTTTTTCTGTTTCTTCGCTTGCTGCTGCTTTCTTTGCAGCAGCCCTTTTCGCTGCCGGTTTCTTCTCTGCCGCCGGTTCGCCTAAAGCGTCGGCGCCGTCTTCGTCTGCCGCTTTCTTCGCTGCGGGCTTCCTTCTCGCAGCCGGCTTCTTTTCGGCCGCAGGCTCCGCTTCGGCCGCAGGCTCTGCCTCGGCTGCATCCTTCTCGTCTGCAGTTTCCGGCGCTGTCACTGGTCCTGCTTCGGCTTGGGCAGGCGCTGCCTGCTCGGCTGCGCCGGCTTCGCCCTCTGCGGGCACTACGGTTTCGTCTTCAGACGGCTCTGCGATTTTTGCTGTATATGTCCCGTCCGCAGATATGGCTTCAATCCGGACCGTTGTGTAGGGCTGCCTATGCCCCTGCTTCTTCCTGAAGTCTTTCTTGGCTTTGTACTTGAATATGATGACTTTTTTGCCTTTTCCATTGTCAAGTACGCTTCCGAATACCCTTGCAGCGTCAAGGTAAGGCGTCCCTATCTGCACGTCGCCGTCGTCCTCGATCAGCATCACCTTGTCGAACTCGACGGTGTCGCCCACTTCGGCTTTCAGTTTTTCAATTGTGATTGCGTCGCCTTCAGATACCCTGTATTGTTTCCCTCCGGTCTTGATTACCGCATACATTCATGTTACCTCCTCTATCCAGTCTCGCCAAATCAAGGCAGCTTGCGCATTTTTATTGCCTTTTTTGAGCGGCTTACAACCACTAATGATAACATACATGCAAGGTGCGTGTCAAATGGTTTTTGTCTTGCGTTTTCCTTTGTTTTTCCTTAGCTTGGGCTTGCGATTGCAAGCAACACTATTCTGGCGTCGTCGAATTCATACGTGCATGTCGATAGAGTCACGACATTTCCACGTGTAGTGGGCTCCCTGTAGTTGCGCGCGTTTTTCTTTACATAGTCAAAAAACTTGCTCTCCTCAGCATCGATGCTGTAGATTACCTCATCTTCCGCATGCACGACCATGTAGGCAAAAATCTCCAGTGAATACGTGTCGTCTTTCAGCGAAATTGTCCCTGCCGAGTTTGACTTGAAAAACCACTCGTCAGCAAAGAAGCTCAAACTGCCGAACATGCTGTTGTTCTTCATGTAATGCCCATAGATGACAGTGTTGAAACTGGTAAGGTCCTCCTTGCAGCGGTAGTCCATGAAGATGCTGCCCGCAGCTGCGTATTTTCCGTACAGGTTGCGGCGCAGGTAGTAATTGTTGTCGCCTGCGAGGACAAAGGGGTAGTCGATCTGCGTTTCCGGGATTTTCAACCAGCCGACTATGTCGCTGTTCACGTCGGTTTGCATGTCGGCGACCCATGGGTTGCCTTTTGCCTCTACCGCTGCTTCCTGGGCTGGCTCGTCGGACTCGGCATCTTCCGCTTCAGGGATAAACTTGGCCATCTCGTCCTTAATACGCGCTTCCAGTATGTATTGCTCGGATATCTTCCAAAGCTCGTACCCGCTTAGGCAGATAGCCAGCGTCAGCGCAATTATAAGAAGCGTTCGGGCTGCTTTCCTCAATTTTTTTACCTCCTCTCACGCGGGCGATGCCCGCAAAATAGTCCGTAAGCTGCTAAATCAAGCAGGAAGCTGCTGATTGGCGAATGCGTTGTGCTTTTTTCTGCGGTGCGCTTCTTCCAGCAGCCCTCGGATGCTGAAGGACAGGAGTACGAAGAGCCCGAACATGATGAACACAAGATAGATGTTGGCCCTCAGATAAGTTATCCCGGCTCCGGCCCCCGGCACTGAAAACACTACTTTTCCTACTACGTTAGTTGCAAACACGATGTCGCTGTCGGGGTTCTCGTTGTTGACGCCTTTTGTTATGAACCCTCTGGCGCCGCTGTCCTGGTAGTTTTCCTGAATGCCGATGATCTGGTGGGTCACCGATGTGCTTTGGTCGCGCAGGTAGGTTATGTTGTCCCCTATCTGCAGGTCCTGCGGTTCTGTCTTATGCACCAAAATGAATGAGCCCTTTGGGATTTCGTCCTGCATGCTCGATGTCAGCACTGTAAAATAGGAATACCCCATCAACATTTTGGGCGTTCCACTGCCACCTCCTGAGAATATTGCCGTGACAAGGATTACGCAAATCGCTACATAGAATATCACGTCCGATATAGAAGCAAGCACGCCGGTTTTTTTCTTCGCTGGCTGCCGCTTGTTCAGTTTGGTAAGGAACCCAAAGGCTTTAACTTCCTTTTTCATGACTGTTGGCGCAACTGTTTCCACTTGCACAACCGCATTCACAGTTTCGACCGCGTTGACAGGCATGGGGGGCTCTGCAAACGTGACAGGCTTCTCCAACCAGGCAGGCTTTATCGGTGCCTGTATCGGAGCCGGTACTGGCGCCGGCATCGGCACTGGGATTGACGCTGGGATTGACGCCGGGATTGACGCCGGGATTGACACTGGCGCCGATGTCGGCGCCGGTATTGCCATCCGCATTGGTTCGGCTGGGTTCAGTGGATCAGTCTGTTCATTTAGGATTTTTTCAAAGTATGCAAATTTTGTAATGATGTAATCTCTGTTGAACTCCGCTGTTGTTGTCAAAGTCACTATATGGTCCTCCTTTCTTTGTTAATAATATAATCATAAATGATAAAGCAACTTTAAAGTCAATAGCGTTTCATAAAATTTTTACCTAAGATTAACCATATTTATTTGCAATGGGGTGAAACGTTGTAATTTAACCGTTTATGGCTGCTGCACATTACACGCTTCAGTTGGAATTTTCTCGTCTTCAGACAGTGAACCGAGGATGGGCCCACAAAAAA
>JGI24705J35276_12237768_pt1 | contig 13008 bp, 15 predicted proteins | sample TergutNt197P4_FD_35276 | JGI IMG/M metagenome (IMG submission 35276)
TGAAGGATTATCGGGTAAGCTGATTGCCGACCGCCTCTGTATCTCACTCCGGACTGTTGATTGGCACAAATCCAATATCTTCCGCAAACTCGGTATTAACAGTACGTTGGAAATGGTGCAGTTTGCCGTAAAGAACGGGATAATACGGATAGAGTAAATGTTCGCTTCGTTAATGTTAATATAGATAAAATGCTCACTTCGCTAAAGACAAAATGATAAAGAAAGGTAAAAAAAATGCCAGAGGCATTGATCGTTGCCACCCTTTATTTGTTCTTCGCCGCCTGTTCCCCAAAAAAGAAGATTATTTGAAAACAAACCAATTAAATCGTATTTAACTCTTAGTTCTTAACTCTTTTTTTAAGAGTGTTGGGAGGGATGCTTCTAAAAAACCCGTATTTCTACTGGTGCAAATTGTTTTTTTTTCTTGTATTTTTGCGGCGTAAATTTAATAATATATGTCACTATGAGAAAAAAACTTATTGTTAGCATGGTTTTAATCCTGTCTTTTGTGGCAGCAGTCGAGGCACAGACGATACGCAACGCCTCCAATGCACAGGTTGGTACGATTGAGAGCAACGGCACGGTACGTAACAGTTCCAACGCTCAAATCGGCAAGATCGAGAGTGACGGCACGATACGCAACAGTTCCAACGCTCAAATCGGCAAGATTGAGAGTGACGGTACAATCCGTGACCGATCCAACTCCCAAATCGGCAAGGTAGAGAGCGACGGTACGGTTCGCGACCGTTCCAATGCTCAAATCGGTAAGGTCGAGAGCGACGGTACGGTACGCGACCGTTCAAATTCAACGATGGGCAGAGCTTCGGGCGTAAAAAAAGAATGGGCTGCCGTATTTTTCTTTTTCGATTTCTTATAACATTTTCAACAGGCAAAGAAATTAAGGACAATCCGGGTACTTTGCAACACAAATTAATTACTAAAACTTACAACTATGATTACTTTAATTATTTTTCTTGCCGTTCTTTTGATAACGGCTATGGCGGTAATATCCATCTACAACAAGTTAGTCATGCTCAAAAACCGTATGCAGGAAGCATGGAGCGGGATTGACGTCTATCTCAAAAAGAGGCACGATTTGGTTCCCAATCTGGTGGCTACCGTCAAAGGCTATGCCACGCACGAACAGCAAACGCTTGAAGAAATCACACGTTTCCGCACACAAGCCATGCAGGCGCAGGATCAGGGAACACGGATCGCATCGGAAACAGGTCTTGGTCAGGCGCTCGGACGGCTGATGGCCGTATCGGAAAGTTATCCCGATCTGAAGGCAAACATCAACTTTCTGGAACTGCAAAAGCAACTGGCAGCCATAGAAGAGGAGTTGTCTCTCTCGCGCCGCTATTACAACGGCACGGTGCGTGAAAACAACATCCGTATCGAAAGTTTCCCGTCGAATCTCATTGCCGGTATGTTTGGCTTTTTGAAAGGCACATTCTTTGAAATTGACAAAACCCAAACTGCCGTACCTAACGTGTCGTTCTGACCGATGACAAGTCCCCGCTCATCCGTCATTGCCTTGACCCGCAATCCAATGATAAACAAAGTATTATATATCAGTTATTTTATGAATATGTTAAATAAATCATTCTTTTTCAGCATATTATGCGTAATGACGCTTGTGGCAACAGTCGGCGGCAGTTGTGTTGGCAAGGCAGGTTCCACAGACAGCAGCAACACCACGAACAGCGCAAACGAAAAGCAGACGACAAACGTTGATGCCGATATACTCTGGACAATGCTGAGCGGCTATTGGAGTTATATTGACACGTCGGGCAAACAGAAAAGCATCTATGATTACGATATTTTCAACTTCTTTGGCTATGAAGACGACCAGAAGCCGGTATCCTTTGTGATATGGGGTTTTGAGGGTAGCGAACGGGAATACATTACGCAGGTAAAGGCTATCGACGAACACCGATACTGTATAACGGCAGAAATCTCTGCAAATAAGGAAAGTGGCCCGTGGTGGGAGCCTCACGAAGCAATTACGAAGACTTACGAAATTGATTTGAGCCGTTATGCAGAAAAGCGTATCGCCATGTCAAGCGACGGTCATATCAGCGAGTGGGAATATGCAGGCAGGGAAATGCCGATAGTCATAGCAAGTCTCGACGACGCAGAAGACATTAAGGATAATGTCGTGAAAATCAGCCGGTACGAAGACCGTACCGGACGAAATCTGATCGTTCTGACAGAAACTGATGTTATTTCACGACCCGACCCTGCCGATAACGAATATACGTTGCGGAGTAAGGAACTGTTCGCACGCCGGTATGTATGTCAGGCAAATGAAGAAACGGTCAAAAGCATCTGGCAGGTAACGGATTTCGTACGCGACTGTCCGCTGGAGGATATGTCTGTATCCTTTAAGGAAGATGCATTCCGCGTAACCGATCTGAACAGCGACGGACTCTCTGAAGTATGGATGACCTATACGTTGACTTGCCGGAGCGACCCTATGCCGAAGACAATGAAAATCATCATGTATGAAGGTGGTCGAAAGTATGCTGTTCGCGGCGAAACACGCTCATTAGTAGCTTTTTTTGGCGACGATGCAAAAAATGAATATGCCGGCGGCGACTATGTCATGGACGCTGCCTTTGAAAACGCCCCGCCCCCCTTTACCTCCTTCGCCAAAGAACTGTGGGAGCAATACAAAAACGAGTAGTAAATAAAAATGTCTTTGTTGATTAAAAGATAAACACTTCGTGATAAATGCCTTCGGTCGAAATAAACACCGGCCTTGAACGACGCCACGATACGGCTAAATTCGCAGTTAGTGACACTGCAAAAAAATGTGGTGATTTTTTGAAAATCACAAATAATTACTCTTTCTTTCTTTTAAGCGTTTGAATACATTCGCGGCGGGGGATGATAACTGAGACGCCTTGATAGGCTATTTCATCCCTGATTATTTTTACCATTTCATTATGATTCTTTTTTAGTGGAATCATGATGCGGATATGATCTTTAGCCACGCCGACGCCTTCACAAATTGATTCAAGCCTCCCTGTTCCGGCCGAAGTTTGTCCGCCTGTCATCGCTGTCGTTTCATTATCTAAAATGATGATTGTCACGTTACTGTTTTCATTCACACAATCCAGTAGTCCGGTTATTCCCGAATGTGTAAATGTCGAATCGCCTATAATGGCAATCGAAGGAAATGTGCCTGCGTCGGAAGCGCCTTTTGCCATTGTAATGGCTGCACCCATGTCAATACAACTGTCTATCGCACGGAAAGGAGGTAAGGCGCCCAAAGTATAACATCCGATATCTCCGAACACTTTGGGTAGTTCGAAATCCTCTAATACTTCATTCAAAGCCACGTATAAATCGCGGTGTCCACATCCCTGACAGAGGGCAGGTGGGCGGCCTACTACTATTTCAGATGTTGTGTAGGGTATTTGCACTTTTTTGCCAAGCGCCTTTCCGACCAAATCAGGATTCAGCTCGCCGGCTCTCGGCAGTGTTCCATCCAAACGACCTCTGACTTTCAATCCTTTTCCTAAAAGACCTTTCAATTGGTTTTCAATGACTGGATATCCCTCTTCAAGGATCAGTATTACATCACATTCATCCGTAAGCTTTTCTATTTGTTGAATGGGTAGCGGGTATTGGCCTGTTTTTAGCACAGGACATGGAAAATCATACTGAAAATTTTCAGACAGGTAGTTGAATGCAATACCTGCAGCAATGATTCCCAGTCGTTTATCTGAAGCGTCAAAATATTGATTATAGGCTGATTTTTCTGAAATCTCTATCATTTTTTGTTGTGCATCGAGTAGCTTATTATACTGTTGACGAGCCAGTACAGGCAGTAATATGAATCGTTGTTTTCCATCGGACGGAAAACTCAACGGCTTTTCATTTCTTGGAGGACGCGTCGTCACACCTGAACGCGAATGTGCTAAGCGTGTGGTGATACGTAACAGTATGGGATAGCCGAGTTGTTCCGAGAGGTCGAATCCATCATACACCATATTGTATGCTTCCTGTTGATTGGAAGGCTCAAGCATCGGCAGCATGGCAAAATTACCATACACACGACTGTCCTGTTCATTTTGCGATGAATGCATCGAAGGATCATCGGCCACAACGACAATCATCCCGCCGTGGATGCCGCTTATGGCTGTATTCATAAAACAGTCGGCAGCCACATTCAATCCCACATGCTTCATGCAGCATAATACACGCTTACCTGCGTAACTCATGCCTAAAGCTGCTTCCATCGCTGTTTTTTCGTTTGTACACCAGCGACTGTGTATCCCTTTTTCGTGTGCAACTGCGGATTGTTGGATGTATTCGGTAATTTCAGTTGAGGGAGTTCCGGGATAGGAATAAACCCCTGATAGTCCAGCATCAAGAGCAGCTTGTGCTATCGCCTCGTCACCTAATAATAATTGTTTTTCCATTTTAAAAAGTGCTTTATTTGATAGTAAGAATCACATCACTCTCCAATACAGATTCGCCTTTGGTGCGATGGATTTTTTCGATGATTCCATCGTAGTTGGATTCAATATTATTTTCCATTTTCATTGCTTCCAGCACATATAATACCTGACCTTTTTTAACATTATCTCCTTCTTCGACACAAATATCAAGAATTATACCGGGCAACGGAGGTTGAATATCATGATTATATCTGGTTAACTTCTTCGTAGTCACCGGTATAACTGGCTGTATCTGTTTCGTTGCCGTTCTGCTACTCATGCGTGTGGGATTGACATTAAGTCCGTCAATTTCGACCTCGAACATTTCGTCGTTTACTGTCAGATAGGCTTTTGTATCCTCAACTTTTCGGATACGTACTTCATACTCAGCGTCTTTGATTTTTATTTTGTAATTCATTTCTCAATTATTCAGTTATTTCCTATTGGGTATTTGCCTTAACCCGTATATTTTTGAATTCCATGGCGAATACATCTTTGATACCCTGTTGATTGTAAGCATCATTATTTCATTTTGATACAGACTTTTCGAATACATATACAATGCTATTGCAATAGCCGCCAACTTGTCGTTGGAAATCACCTTGTTTTCAGTTTGCATAGTTTGTTTTAATTACGAATTAAAAATTACGAATTACGAAACGTCATCCTGAACTTGATTCAGGAACGAATTAGGAATTAAAAGTGCAAAGATACGAATCAATTACGAATTACGAATTAGGAATTACGAATTTTAAACTCGTAATTGCTTTCGCCGGAAGTTGCGAATATAAGTATTTGCAATGCAAAAAAAATCAAAACGGATTATAAATCCTTATATCAGATACATTTGGATTGCAAATCCAAATGGACGGAAAATTCGTAATTCCTAATTCGTAATTCCTAATTCCTAATTGATTTCACCGTATTCCCCTCCTGTTCAGTTCAGCGCGGTACCGTTCAGCATTGCGGTTGTGTTCCGACAGGGTTACGGCAAAATTATGTCGTCCCGAAAAATCTTCTTTTGCGCACATATACAAATAATTGTGTTTTTGATAGTTCAAAACACTTTCCAATCCTTTGAGAGATGGAATCCTTATTGGGCCGGGTGGCAATCCAGAATGTAGATAAGTATTATAAGGTGAGTCTATTCGAAGGTGTTCGTTAAGTACGCGTTGAATGGTGAAGTCACCAAGGGCATATTTGACAGTAGGATCGGCTTGCAACGGCATTCCCCTGTGGAGGCGATTAATATATAATCCTGCAATAATAGGATATTCGTCAGGCATTGCCGATTCTTCTTCAATAATTGAAGCCAGGATGGATACGTCAAGAGGGTTTAATCCGATTCGTAGTGCTTTATTTCTACGATCTTCTGTCCAGAAAGTATTGTACTCACGTTTCATTCGTTCAATAAGTTTCTCGGCCGTTATGTTCCAATACACTTCGTAGGTATCGGGGATAAACATAGCTTTAATAGTGGAAGGTGTGAAACCTAATGACTCACAATATAATGAATCATTCATTAATGCGTTCATTTCCTGACTTGTAACCATTAGTTGTTCGCTTATTCTATCGGTAAGATCTTCCTTAAAACGAATATTATTAAAGGTAATCCGTACCGGCGTCTGTTGACCGCGACGCAGATTTGTCAATAAATCGTAGTTGTTTGAGCCGGGTTTTACAGCATAACGTCCTGTTTTTATTGTTGCAGGATATTTTAAAATCCTGGCTGCTTCGATGAAAGAACGGATATTCGCACAATGCGCCGAATCTTCCAATTGTCCACACAGGGATTGAAAATTATCTTCAGAATTTATATAGATATAAATTGTCTTCGTTGTCAAAAAATTGGGAAAAAGGAAATAATAATAACCTATACCTCCACTGATTGCGAAAAGTACCATAAAAAACACAATACCGGCAATTACCGCGAAATGCTTTTTCAATTTATTCATTATTATTAATGTAGAGACGCGATCATTCGCGCCTCTACTAAAGAATCTGCTCCAATTCTTTCAGTGTGACAGACAATTCTTCATCCGATAGTGTATAATTTGAAAGGTCGCCGGAAATAAACTGGTCGTAAGCAGCCATATCAATCAATCCGTGTCCCGACAGATTGAACAGGATCGTTTTCTGACGGCCTTCTTGTTTTGCCTGTTCAGCTTCCTGTATGGCTGCAGCAATGGCATGTGCTGATTCCGGAGCGGGGATAATACCTTCGACACGTGAAAAAAGCGTTGCTGCCTCGAATGTATCTAACTGATTAATATCAACTGCTTCCATCAAACCGTCTTTGCGCAACTGGCTAACGATCGCACCTGCTCCATGATAGCGTAGTCCGCCGGCGTGTATGTGTGCCGGCGAAAAGGAATGTCCAAGCGTATACATCGGAATCAATGGCGTATAACCTGCTTCATCGCCAAAGTCGTACTGGAATTGTCCGCGGGTAAGCTTCGGACAGGATGCCGGCTCAGCAGCCACAATACGGATCTCTTTTCCTTCGGTTATCTTATGGCGAAGGAACGGAAAAGAAATTCCGGAAAAGTTGGATCCACCTCCGAAACATCCGATGACCACATCAGGATATTCACCTGCCATTGCCATTTGTTTTTCGGCTTCCAATCCAATGACTGTCTGATGCAACATCACATGATTCAGGACGCTGCCCAGCGTATATTTGCAATTGGGCGTCTGAATGGCCAATTCGACTGCTTCGGATATGGCCGTACCGAGACTTCCCTGATAATTAGGATGATCGGTCAGTATTTTCCGGCCTGACTTCGTACTCATACTTGGTGAAGCAGTTACTACTGCCCCGAAGGTCTGCATTATATAACGTCTGTATGGCTTTTGGTTGTAACTGATCTTTACCATATAAACAGCCAGTTCCAATCCGAATGCTTTCGCAGCATACGCCATAGCAGCACCCCATTGACCAGCGCCGGTTTCTGTGGTAATATTTGTAACTCCTTCTTTTTTACAATAATAAGCTTGTGCAAGTGCTGAGTTCAATTTATGTGAGCCGACCGGGCTGATACTTTCATTTTTGAAATAGATATGTGCCGGCGTGTCCAACGCTTTTTCTAATCCTGTAGCTCGTACCAATGGAGTAGGACGCCATATTTTATAAAGTTCGCGTACTTCATCTGGTATTTCAATCCATGGATCGGTCATGTTCATTTCCTGATCAACCAAACCTTTGGCAAACAGAGGATACCAGTCTTCGGCTTGCATTGGTTGTTTTGTGCCTGGATTTAAAACCGGCAGCGGTTTTTGCTTCATATCCGCAGCAATATTATACCATGCTGTGGGGATTTCTTTTTCTGCTAATAGAAATTTCTTTGTACTCATATTATTATAATTACGAATTAAAAATTACGAATTACGAATTAAAAAATTAAAATCACGAACGATTTTGCGATACAAAAGAACGAATAATAATTGAAAATTAAAAATTGAAAGTTGAAAATTAAGAGATTTCCTGGATACTCAATTCTGATTTTCTCTTTTCGCTTACCTCTTAACCATTATCCATTGATTTCTCCAATTTCACCGTCCCAATACCGATCTTCCATTACCTCTTCTTCTTCAGTTAGAAACGGATCTGCCGGAGGAGGTGGTCCGAAACGGCGAAAATAAAAGGCAAATGCAATTCCGGCAAGCATGCCAGACAGATGCCCTTCCCAAGATACGGAAGAATATTTATATAATGTTGGGAAAAATGCCCAAATAAACCCTCCATACAGGAAAGCAACCAACAAGGCGAATGCCATCTGTCTCGGTACTTTTCTGATAATTCCACTGACAAAATGAAAAGCAGCCAACGCATACACCAATCCGCTGGCACCGACATGTAACGATTCTGCACGCCCCATCAACCAGGTCATCATGCCACTTGTCAAACAAAGATACATCAAAATCTTCCATGACGTCTTTTTATAAAACAGGAACAAACCGAATATCAATAAAAATAATGAGGGGGTGTTCGACATCAAATGGTTGGCGCCTTCGTGCAGTAACGGCATGGTAATAATACCAATCAAACCTTTACATTCCAACGGATAAAGACCAAATCGAGTCAATTTGACATCGGTGATTATTTCTGTCAGATACACCAACCAGGGCAATGAAATAATCAGCAATGCGCCCGTCATTGAACGGTATGCTTCTTTTTTATCTGGATCCACTTAGTTAATTAAAAATTACGAATTAAAAATTACGAATTGATCATTTATTGCTATTGGGCGACCGCAAGGGTGCGCCCCTACAAATCACTAACCACTAACCACTAACCACTAACCACTAACCACTAACCTTTAGTTTACTCCGGAAATACAATTGACAGTTGTCGTTCGTCGGATAACATTTTTTTCTTTTTCGGTTCGGTCAATATTTTTCGTACATATTCGGGTGTAATTTCGTTTACGGTATGTACAGGCAGTTCTCGGCAGGTAATGAAATACTGTGCTTTCTTCATTACAACGCCGATTTTTTTCAACTGCGCCGACGTCAGTTTACCGTAACGACGTGAGGTAACAATCAATTTAGCCGATTTGACACCGATACCGGGCACGCGCAACAGCATTGAATACTCCGCCCTGTTGATGTCCACAGGAAAATGTTCGGGGTGGCGAAGCGCCCATGACAGCTTAGGATCAATATCGAGGTCAAGATTCGGAAAACTGTCGTCAACTATCTCATTTACATTAAATTCATAAAAACGAAGCAACCAATCAGCCTGATACAGACGATTTTCACGCACAAGCGGTGTTTGTTTGACGGCAGGCAGGCGTTTATCGTATTCATTGACAGGTACAAAACCCGAATAATACACTCTTTTCATGCTTGGACGCTGATACAGGGCTGATGATACACGAAGTATATCCTTGTCGCTGTCGGGACTTGCGCCTACGATCATCTGCGTGCTTTGACCTGCCGGAACAAAACGGGGGGCATGACGGAATTTTTGGCGATCTTCTTTACTTTGCAACATCCCCTGTTGGATATAGCGCATTGGAGCGAATACACTTTGAAAGTCTTTTTCAGGTGCAAGCATTTTAAGGTTTGGTTCGTTCGGAATTTCGAGATTCACACTCATACGGTCGGCATATATCCCAGCTTCGCCGACTAATTCCTGGCTACATCCCGGAATACTTTTCAAATGGATATAACCATTGAAATGATGCATCGTGCGAAGATCTTTAGAGACACGCACCATCCGTTCCATCGTATAATCGGGATTGCGTACAACACCCGAACTGAGAAACAGGCCTTCAATATAATTGCGACGGTAAAACTCTATTGTAAGAGTCACTAATTCTGATACTGTGAATGTTGCACGTGGAATGTCGTTACTTCGGCGGTTGATACAATATGCACAATCGTAAATACAGTGATTGGTCAGCATGATTTTCAGCAGCGACACACACCGTCCGTCTTCGGTAAAACTGTGGCAAATTCCCATTCCACCGACTGTATTTCCTATTCCTTTCGATGGATTATTTCGGACTGTACCACTTGAGGCACACGAAACATCATATTTTGCCGACTCAGCCAATACGGTGAGTTTTTCTAAAATCGTTTCGTTTATCATAAAAAATAGAGCAGGTTGAAAGTAATACCTGTTATGACTGTTTCTTTAAAAGGTCGCGTATTTCTGCCAAAAGTTCCTCCTGCTTAGTTGGACCGGCAGGCCCTTCTTCTTTCTTTTTATTAAATGTATTAACAAATTTTATAAACAGGAAAATCGCAACAACAATGATTGTGAAGTCGAACAAGGTTTGAGTAAAGTTGCCAATGTTCAAAGTAACAGCTGGTTTTATCACTTCTCCCTTTTCCATTACTGCTTCGTATAATTTGATTTTCCACTCGGTAAAATTAATGCCCCCGAGTAATACCCCAATAGGAGGCATAATAATATCAGCCACTAACGACGACACAATTTTTCCGAACGCTCCGCCAATGATGATACCCACCGCCATATCTAACACATTGCCTCGCATGGCAAAGGCTTTCAATTCATTTATCCACTTTTTCATACAATAAATAATTAATATTGTGCAAAAATAACTATAATTAATGAGAATTTTCAATTTCCGTTTTTCAATTCAGATGAATTTTTCCGGTTTATTTATTATTTTTGCACTCCGGAATGGATTTGTGAGTCAAAAATCAGGAATTAGAATTTGCTGAAAACTATATAATAATGAAGTATGAAATATTTTAAGAGTTTTTTATTGACGACTTTTTGTCTGATGCTGTTTTCTTGTGCAGGAGGAAATAAACCAAAGGATAATTCATCAGCATCGTCCGAACAGGTGGCAGGCGAAGAACGTGGATATATCGTGAAGGTAGGGGATATGGCTCCTGATTTTACTTTTACAACGGCTTCGGGCGAAACCATCAAACTGTCTGATTTACGCGGGAAGGTTGTGATGTTGCAGTTTACGGCAAGCTGGTGTAGCGTTTGCCGTAAGGAAATGCCATTTATAGAACGCGATATCTGGCAAAAGCACAAAGATAATCCCAATTTTGCCTTGTTTGGTATTGACCGCGATGAACCCGTAGAAACAGTCAGGGACTTTTCAGTACAGACAGGCATTACCTATCCTTTGGCACTCGATCCCGGGGCTGATTTATTTGCCTTGTATGCCGACCGGCAAGCCGGAATCACACGCAATGTAATTGTGAATCAGGATGGTAGAATTGAGATGCTTACACGACTGTACGAAGAAGAAGAATTCGCCGCCATGTGCCAAAAAATTGATGCACTGCTGAATTAGAGTTTAGTTAATTTCATGTTTAAACTCTTTACCTCCTTTGAACGGAGCAGGGGGATGTCCCAATTTTTAATTTTTAATTTTTAATTGAATATACCGTGTCATTAAAATTACCTCACAATTTACCAGCAATTGAATTATTAAAGAAAGAGCATATCATGATCGAAGAGACTTCGGATGGGATAGCGCAGGATTTGCGTCCGCTACATATTGTGCTTTTAAATTTGATGCCCCTGAAAATCACGACGGAGACGGATATTGCCCGATTGCTCAGTAATACGCCGCTTCAGGTTGAGATTGATTTGATGAAAATCAAAAACCATACGTCAAAGAATACTTCTGCCGAACATATTGCAACCTTTTACAAAGATTTGGATGCGCTGAAAGACAGGTTTTATGATGGTATGATTATTACGGGTGCTCCGGTCGAAACGCTGGATTTTACAGACGTAACGTATTGGGACGAACTAAAACAAATCTTTGACTGGACGCGGACAAATGTTAAATCAACGATTTTTATATGCTGGGCGGCGCAGGCTGCACTGAATCATTTTTATGGAGTTCCCAAGTACGAATTACCATCCAAGATGTTCGGAGTCTTCAAACATACGATGAATGAATCTTCTTTGCCCATATTTCGCGGTTTCGACGATGTATTCTTTGCCCCACACAGCCGTCATACCGAAATTCACAGGGATGATATCCTGAATGTTCCTTCACTGACTTTACTTTCGGAAAGCCGTGAAGCGGGTGTATATATGGTAATGGCTCGCGAAGGACGTGAAATGTTTATTACAGGTCATTCGGAATATGCTCCTTACAGGCTTTGGGATGAATATTTTCGCGATGTAAACAAAGGATTACCCATCACTGTTCCTGTCAATTACTTTCCCGACGATGATGTTACCCGCCCTCCTGTTGTGCGCTGGCGAAGCCATGCAAATCTGCTATTTACCAACTGGCTGCATTATTACGTAAGATAATTTTCAATTACGAATTACGAATTACGAATTAGAAATTACGAATTACGAATTACGATTTTAGATTTACACTCGCGTAAAACTTTTTATCAGGTATCGGCTGTATAATGTTAACATTTACGATTTTAGATTTGCAATAATGTAAAATTTTAATTTTTAATTTTTAATTTTTAATTAAATAAAGTGTCCGTTGCCCGCCCCATTGAACTGTTAGCGCCTGCCAAAGACTTAGAATGTGGTCTGGAAGCAGTACGGCATGGAGCTGACGCCGTTTATATCGGCGCTCCGAAGTTCAGCGCCCGTGCAGCAGCAGGTAATACAATCGAAGCTATTCGCCGACTGTGCGATTTCGCACATATTTTCAATGTACGTGTTTATATCGCATTCAATACCATTTTGAATGACAGCGAATTGCAGGAGGCGGAAGAATTGATTCATCAATTATATACAGCGGGCGCCGATGCGTTGATTATTCAGGATATGGGAATTACCCGACTCAATCTGCCGCCTATACCTTTACATATCAGCACACAGGCGGATAACTGCACGCCCGAAAAAGTGGCTTTTTGGCACAAATCAGGATTTAATCGGGTAATATTAGCGCGTGAATTGACTTTGGGAGAAATCGAGGCGATAGCTTGCCAAACACCTGTCGGTTTAGAAGCCTTTGTGCATGGAGCGTTATGTGTCTGTTACAGTGGACGTTGTTATGTAAGCGCTGCATTAAGCGGGCGGAGCGCAAATCGTGGCGAGTGTGCGCAATTTTGCAGGCTACCCTATACCATGATTGATGCA
>JGI24705J35276_12237765_pt1 | contig 12999 bp, 12 predicted proteins | sample TergutNt197P4_FD_35276 | JGI IMG/M metagenome (IMG submission 35276)
CTTTGTCACGTTGATATATGTGACGCGGCTCACACCAAGCACATCGGCGACTTGCTCTTGTGTAAGACCATGCGCTAAGCGGATGTTTTCAACATTATTAACTACCTCACCCATGATAAGAGCACTCCCTTCTTAAATAAGAATTATGATACCATACTAAATATCAAAAGTCAATATAAATTCCCAAGTATGTATAAATTACTGTACATTTATTTTATATGTGCAGAGATTCGTGCACATATGCTAGATGAAATAATTGCAAACGAGCATAAAGAAGTATACCACTATTGCGCAGTAAAAATATAAAAATCGCGCAAATAGTAGGCCACCACGCAGTAAATATATGAAACAACATTATAAATTCGTTAACAATCAAGATATAAAACGTATGCTTAAATATGAATAACAAATATCCTGGCGTGAATAACGGTAAACAAAAACACAACAATCATAATCCGGGAAAATAAACAATAGACTGGATCGTTGAAACAAAATATGTGGATAAACTAAGCAAACGCAAGATAAAAAGAAAGCCGGGAGTGCATCCCGGCCATAATACAGTAAGGTTTTTTTGCTGCTTTACAAATTCAATGCTTAACGCATATTCGATCACGCTGGGCTCAGTTAACGGATAAATGTCTTTGCCCCATTTAAAGGTATCGGCTACTCGGTCTTTAGCAATACCCGCGTATTTGAGGCGGCTTGCGAACCTTCTCTTCTCGTCATCGTAGCGCTGGCTGTTCAAGGTTTGGCGTAAGTTTTCGAGGTTTGACATCGGCATGCCCAGGTAAATGGCCTGGTCGGCTAAACGTGGTAAGTTCATGGTCTGGAATTGGCTAACAATACTTTCGATCACAGCGGCGGAATCTTCCGCCGCACTTTCTTGCTGTAAGTTCATAATATCTGCCCTCCCTTTTATTTTGGGTTCCCGTGTGATGCAGCCAAATTTGCATGGGCATTTGGTTCAGCTTCACTAGAGCCGCCCCAAAGCGCGTCGTAACTGAACGGGTCGCCCTGTTCCACATAAAAATCGTCATCAAGCAAGAATTTGTCAAGCCCTTCTAGACCAGTTTCATAGCTTAACTATGATATAATTAAGCTAGAGACATATGTCAATCTTAGCTTGTTAATTCTCGTCATGGCAGCCATAAGCTGTTCCATAGAGGCATCAACAGCCTACTCCGTGAACAGAATATTATCAGAAATATCCTTGGAGGTGTTGACAACAATTGTCTTCCTCCATACCATTGTATGAAGTAAAATTATTGTAGCAGAAACCATCTGTGCTGTCAATTAGCAATCCAGGCTTGAGAGTGCTAATTCACAGAATATTCACACCAGCTTCTTGCGCGGGCCTCTCGGCTTGGATTCCGGGCGTTGTTTCACACCATTTGGGAAAAAGTTATAATCGAAATACACAACAAATCCGAACCCATCTCCCACAGGGAAAATGCGGTTCGGATTATATTGGTTTGGTGCGGTAGATGGGACTTGAACCCATACGCCTTACGACACACGCCCCTCAAACGTGCCTGTCTGCCAATTCCAGCACTACCGCCTATTAAATAGAAAAGAAAAATTCTGCGAGATTAATTTTATCATATCGCTTTTTTTTTTGCAAGTTTAATTTCAACTCTATTATAGTATCCTCTGCAAGCGGCTATTTTCTGTTATTCCCGGTATACGTCCGCGCTTAGCTACATCTTTCCCTTCAACCTGCTTAAGATCCATGGTCATATCTATTGGTTGGGCGCCGGAAATATAACTACCTACCCCAAAAGCCGCAGCCCCGGCTTCCTTTAATAAGCGTAAGCGTTCCGGAGTCAAGCCACCCGAAACAAATATTTTAACATCCTGATACCCGGCTCTGTCTAAACGAGCTCGTATTTCCTTTACTAACTCAATTCCTACTCCACCGCGTTCGCTGGGTGTATCTAATCTTACCCCAGCTAAATGTCCCTGCATGGCTTCGGCTAAACGTAGGCTTTCTTCTGCTTCATCCTTAAAAGTATCCACTAAAATTAATCGTGAACTATTTTCCGGCATACATTCATCATAGGCCAAAGCCGCGGCAACTGTATCGCCAACAATTAGAAATAAAGCATGCGGAGCAGTACCTACCGGTTCCATGCCGGCAAGCTTTGCCCCCAATATGCAACTGGAATTACCAACACCTCCAATAATAGCGCTGCGTTCCATTACCGGCGCTACCGCCGGATGCACATGTCGTGCGCCAAATACTGTAACTGGGCTATCTTTGGCTGCTAGTGCGATCTCCCTAGCTGCCGTTGCCCAACCGGAAGAAGAAGCCAGAATCCCTAAGAGAGGAGTTTCCAATGCTCCATACTGTTCATAAGGCCCGCTTATTCGCAACAATACCTCCTTTTCTTGGAAACGTTGACCCTCCGGTAATGCCCAAACTTTTACTTTTCTTCCTTTAAGTAGGCTGAGAATTTCCGGTAACCCGGCAAAAACACCGGCTTTACGTGCGAAGATTTCTGCTGTAGCCTCTCTTGCGCCTATACCCATATGTTGCAGTATTTGTAAGGTTTTAATAAAATATATATCTGTAGTAGCGCCGTTTAATATCTCTTCGTGGGTAGCAGAAAAAAAAGGCCTATCCTGTTCTACCGTAAAAGCAGCAACCTCTGTTAAATTCTCCAACTGTTTATTCATTTTTATACCCTCGCTTCCAAGTATAAGCATATATTCCCTTTATGATTATTATTTCCTCTATTCGCCATATAAATTATGATACATATTATAGCTTTCATATACATGGCTTATATACTTGCGCGTTTCAGAAAACGGTATACCTGAAAGTTCTTGAAGATTGCCGTTCCATACACCACTGGCTATCCATGAATTTACATTACTCATACCGGCATTATAAGCAGCTACAGCAATTACCATATCGCCATTATAGTAATCTCGCAGCCAATCAATATACCAGCAGCCTAAACGAATATTGTTCTCCGGTAGCCAAATATCTTCCTCCGATAAATTAAATCCGGCTACTTCTGTAATCCACTGAGCTGTGGAAGGCATCAATTGCATTAAGCCACGCGCGCCGGCCGGAGATTCTGCTCTTAATTTGAAATCACTTTCCATACGGATAATAGCATAGATCAACCAGGGGTCTATTTCATATTCTTTCGCTATAACTTCGACCTGCGCTTGATAATTCAAGGGATAGAAATAGCGTAGAATATGTTGGCGATAATAGAAAAAGGCAAATAAAACTAAAGCCAACGCTAAAAGCATTATTAAGCTATAGGGGCCGCAGCCAAAATGTTTTTTCTTCACATCTAGTTCCTGCAATTTATATTAATTTTTCTAACTGTTTGCGAAGTTTTTGTACGTCTCCATCATTAATAATCAAATTATCGGCAAAGGCTGTTTGGGCCTGCGGTGATAATTGAGCTGTAAGCCTCTGTGTGATCTCTGCTTCGTTTAAGCCATCGCGCTGTGCTAAACGGTCGTATATTTGCTCTATGGGTGCTGTTATCAGCCAAATCTCGTCTACCATATCGGTAAAACCGCCGCTGATTAAAATAGCGGCTTCCAGAATAATCATTTTTTCCCCTGCAGCACTGAACCGGTCTATTAAGTATTCTGCTTCTTTTCGTATTAATGGATGCATTATGGCATTTAAACGATTGCGGGCTTTGGCATCAGAGAAAATTATTTGAGAAAGCGCTTTACGATTTAAACTGCCTTCAGGAAGCACATATTCTGCTCCAAAAACCGTGCAAATTTCTGTAAGAGCCGGGCAACCAGGTTCTACCACTTGCCGAGCCAAAGCATCTGCCTCAATAACAACTGCGCCCATTTCTCTCAATATGGATGCTACTAAACTTTTTCCGCTGCCTATTTGTCCGGTCAGACCAATGATTCTGCTCATATAATTCTCCCATATAGTTGCAAAAATATATAAAACAGTAAAAAATATCTAATAATATCTTATGCCTTGATCTGTAATAATGGCGCTGATCAACTCAACTGGTGTTATATCAAAAGCTGGATTATATACAGTTATATCTGGAGGGGCTATGCGTTCTTTGAACCACATTTCAGTCACTTCTGCCGGTTCACGTTGTTCAATAACAATTTCGGCGCCACTGCTTGCAACAGTATCTAAGGTGCTGTACGGCGCACAAACATAAAAAGGCACATTATAATAATGCGCCAATACAGCTAAAGCTAAAGTACCGGTTTTATTAGCAGTATCACCATTTAAAGCTATACGATCTGCCCCAACCCATACAGAATCTATTTTGCCCGCCGCCATCAAAGAAGCAGACATATTATCACAAAGTAATGTGACATCAACTCCCGCATTTTTTAGTTCATAGGCTGTTAAGCGCGCCCCCTGTAATAATGGGCGGGTTTCTCCGCAATATACTTTTAGCTCCAACCCCTGTTCCAACCCACAGTAAATGGGCGCTAACGCTGTCCCAAAAGCAGCGGTGGCTAAATGCCCGGCATTACAATGTGTCAGTAGGCTATCTCCATCATTAAGCAAAGATAATCCATACAGGCCTATGGCGCGGCAGCAAGCTGCATCCTCTTTTTCAATAGCTTGGGCTTCAATAAGTAATACTTCTTTTAGTGTTTCTATATTTTGAGTTGAGCAGTTTATCACCGCCTGCTTTAAACGTGCAAGTGCCCAGCTTAAATTAACCGCTGTTGGTCGCGATGAGCAAAGATATCGTTGTTTTTGAGTTAATTCAAATAAAAATGTAGCTTTATCTTTTGCAAAGCTAAATCGCATGGCTAAATATAGCCCAAAGGCTGCCGCAATACCAATAGCAGGAGCGCCTCGCACCTGTAAGTTACAAATGGCTGCGTAAACTTGTTCCGCATTCTCTAGGTTAATAATACATAAGCTGCCCGGCAGTTGAGTTTGATCTATAATACTAAGTGCACCTATCATATTGTTCCATGCTACTGCAGATGGCAATGATTTAATATTAGGAATTATATTCTCCTCCAATCCAGTGCAACGGTTCACTCTATAGCTATATAAATATTAACATAACATCATAACAGCAGCCATTGTTCCTCTTGCTTTTCCTTGAATACGATGAGAAAAAAACATTTTTGGATTACAGATAGTACATATTCCACTAATAATAATGTTTTCTGGCTTTATACCTGATTTAATTAAAAAGAGGCGGTTTGCCTCCCACAAATTCAGTTTATATTTTCCGGGATTATTCTTAACTGTACACAATAATGAAACGGTTTCATTGCAAAAATCCTTAAAGCAGGCCGCAACCTCTTCTCCTATTTCATAGCAGCAAGGTCCAGCAGATGGACCAATGCCTACCAAAATTTCCGTAACCGCTACGCCATGTTGCACAAAGCACTCTACCATAGCGCTAGCCATTCCAAGTGCTGTACCGCGCCATCCGGCATGAGCCAACCCAATAAGACGCTGTTTAGGCGCATAAAAGAAGAGCGGCGCACAATCGGCATGATATGTTATAATAGGCAAGTTTAAAACTCCGGTTATCAAAGCATCTATATTGTTATAACCTACAGGCCTTGTCATCCCTCTTCCAGCATCTTTTTCAAATGCTTCATAAATATTAATGGTGTGGTTCTGCTGGGTTAATACCGCATGGTTATAATCGATATTTATTGCTGCAGAAAACCGCCGCCAGTTTTCTCTAACATTTACCGCTGTATCTTCAGGATGAGCATAAGCTAAGTTTAGGGTAGAGCAACAACCGTGACTAATTCCGCCGATTCGGCTTGAAAAAGCATGTATTAACCCAGGCTGTTGCTGTAAAAAAGGGAAGCTATAATAAAGCAATCCTTTTTTTGCCATTATATGCATATTAGTTTCATAGAGGGTTTTCATGATATTAGGACCCTCTTAATTGAGTCTTTAGCATATTGTAGTATCGAATCAGCGAATAAGCCATTAGTATAGCAACTGTTAAAGAAATACCCCAAATACTGCCTTTAGCAAAACTATGCCCAAATAACATAATAGCAATAGCTGCTACATAAAAAACAATCGTAGCTACTTTGCCCCACCACCGGGCGGCAAAGGGTTGTTTACCGCGTAACAGCAATGCAATACCCATTAAAGCCATGAGCATTTCTTTTATTGCCAAGACAAATGCTAGCGGCAATAATGCCGTATAAGTTAGACATAAAACAACGGCAACACAAACTTGTGTTAATTTATCTGCTACCGCATCCAATACTTTACCTAAATTAGTAATTTGATTAAATTTACGGGCAATAAAACCATCCGCAGCATCTGTTAAGGCAGATATTATTAACATAATTCCTGCAACGATAACATTTCCTTTTAGATAGTAATGTAAAACCAAAGGTATTAGTGTTATTCTAATTATTGATAGTATATTGGGTATACTAATTACCTTTATAGAGTGTATGCTTCTTCGGTTCATTTTAGGTCTCCATAATTAATATAAATTATTTTTTATATTCGCGTATGTTTTTCTGTTTCCTTGTTATTTCGCTAATTAAAATCAATAATCCCGCAAAATTTCCTTGAAATTGTGGATAAAATTTGCTATTATAATTATAGCAAGTCTTGTTTTTGTATTTATCCACATTAACAGACGGGCTGTACTTATTTTTACTCGTTTAACTATTTTTGTTGTGCAGGAGGGTAACTAATGGATAAAGTTTGGCCCCGCGTTTTGGATATTATCCGTTTGGAAATTAAAGAAAGCAGCTTCGATAATTTTTTTTCTGCAGCTACTATTTTAGATGTGCAACAACATGGCGCTATAATCAAGATTCATGTTTCCGATGAATACACACAAGCTTATATGGAACAAGCTTATACAAATCTGTTAGAGAAAGCTTTTTATACTGTAACCAATGAATCTCTATCTGTTATTTTTATGGAGGAAGATAGTCAAAAAAATCAATTGGCTTCATCAACAGCACCATCTCGTCCTCAAGCTACACAACCACCGCCTCTTTTTAATCCTCGTTATACTTTCGATACTTTTGTAGTAGGAAACAGTAACCGTTTTGCTCATGCAGCAGCAATTGCCGTTTCAGAGCGGCCTAGCCGTACTTATAATCCTCTTTTCATTTATGGTGGCAGCGGTTTAGGTAAAACACATTTAATGCATGCCATTGGGCAAACTGTATTAAAAAATCGTCCTCATAAAAAAGTAGCTTATGTTTCTACCGAAACTTTTACTAACGAATTTATTTCATTAGTTCGTACAGGTAAAGCACATAATTTTAAAAACCGTTATCGTTATACAGATATTTTTCTTATAGATGATATTCAATTTCTAACCGGTAAAGAAGGAACGCAGGAAGAATTTTTCTTCACTTTTAATGCCTTACACGAAGCAGGCAAACAAATAGTTATTTCTTCCGACAGGCCGCCCAAAGAAATTGAAACATTAGAAGAGCGTTTACGTTCTCGCTTCGAAGGTGGTCTTATTACAGATATACAAGCACCGGATTTTGAAACTCGTTGTGCTATTTTACAAAACAAAGCATCGGGAGAAAGAGTAACAATATCTGAAGAATTAATTTTCCATATTGCCAGAAAAATTCACTCTAATATCCGCGAATTAGAAGGGGCTCTTAATAAAATTATTTATCATTCAAAACTGTATAATTTAGATCATATAAATATGGAACAAGGAAATGAATTATTGCGCGGTTTACTTCCGGAAGTTGATAATCGTCCGCGTCTTAGTATAAACTTAATTCAGCGTGTAGTAGCGGAACATTATCAAATATCTACGGAAGATATGAAAAGTAAGAAAAAAGATCATTTTATTTCTCATCCACGTCAAGTAGCCATGTATTTATGCCGTGAAATGCTAGGCGCTACACAAAAACAAATTGGCGCAAGTTTTGGCGGGCGCGACCACACTACCTTTATACATGCATATAATAAAATACAGCATAGTTTAACAGATAATAATAAATTGCAACAAGATATGGAACAAATCAAACAAACTTTATTAAGTTGATAAAAAATACTTATTAAAGAATTGCACAAGTATTTGTTAGAATATCAAGTAAATCTGTTTTCTTTTTTGTTGATAAATGGTATAACCAAAATTGTTATTTATTAAATTGTGGATAATTATTTTTTTTCCACAAACAATGAACCGGTCGATACTCTCTTTTTCTCTATATTATACTTTGCTTATGTTCTGCTTATACACATTATGCACAAAGCTACTGCTACTACAGAATAAATATAAAAAAATAAATATTTTTGCCTAGCCAAAATATAATATGATTTTTTTCTAGATTTATAATGGGGGAAACACTTATGAAACTAATTGTTCAAAAAGAGGATTTATTATATGCTGTTAACGCAGTAAGCCGTGCTATAAGTAATAAGAATACCTTGCCTATTTTAGGTGGTATTATGATGATAACCACAGAGAGCTTACCTGGAAAATTAGTTTTAAGTGGAACTGATTTAGAAATGGCAATAGAGTGCTTAATAGACGCAGATGTGCAAGAAAATGGAAGAATAGTAGCGCCTGGGCGATATTTTCAAGATTTAGTACGTTATTTGCCAGAGGGGCCGGTAACACTTTTTAGCGAAAACACAAATGAATTATTATTGAGCTATGAACAATCTGAAGTAGCAATCCGTTGTAATGATCCGGAAGAATTTCCTGCCCTTCCTACAGCAGAAGGTAATATTAGAGGACAAATAGCTGTATCTACTTTTCGGCGTATGGTAAAGCAAGTAAGCGTTGCTGCGGCTACCGATGTTGTACGGCCTCTTTTTACAGGCATATTATTAGAATTAACAGGTTCAAAATTAGTAATGGTAGCTTCAGATACGCATCGTTTAGCTATTGCAGAAGATATATGGCAAGGAGAAAATATAACAGAAATAAAACTTATATTACCTTGTCGTACAATGCTGGAAATAGCTAAATTAGCTGTAAGCGATGAAGGAATGATTGAAATTGTAGCCAGCCGTAATCAAGCGTTCTTTAGATTTGAAAACCTAACTTTTGCAACACGTGTAATATCGGGGCAGTATCCAGATTATCATCAAGTATTACCGGCTAGTTCTTTATATTGCTGTCATACAACTATTCAACGTGAAAAATTGATAGAATCATTAGAACGGGCATCTTTACTTTCGCGTGATGCTGTACGGGGAAAAACAAATATTGTTTGTTTAAATTGGCGTGAAGAAGGATTGCTTTTAACAGCCGATTCTCCGGAGGTAGGCCATATATATGAAGAATTAGCGGCTATTGTAGAAGGTACGCAAATAGAATCCAGTTATAATGCCCGCTATTTATTAGATGCATTAAAGGTAATGGATAATGAACAAGTGTCTTTTCATTTAACTGGTGAAAGTACACCTGGTATTATTTTACCAGAGGGTAGCGAACAAGAACAAAGTCCTTATACTTATTTAGTGTTGCCTGTAAGACTTTCAAGATAATTAATGTGAAAACTTATATTATACAAAAATAGAGGTATATTTTTGATACTAAGGCAATTACAGCTAATAAATTTTCGTAATTATCAAAATTGTTGGGCAGAATGGCATGAACAGATAAACCTCTTACAAGGCGCAAATGCTCAAGGAAAAACAAATTTACTCGAAGCCATCTGCTTTTTAAGCTTAGCCACCTCTTTTAGGGCGGTTGGTGAATTTGAGCTTATTTTTTCGGGAAAAGACTATTTTTTTGTTGAAGGAGACATTGATAGTCAAGAAAAAGGGAATATCAATATTTCTGCAGCTTATTCCCGCGACAAGAAAAGAAAATGGAAAATTAATGGCAATGAATGCCTTAGAAATGAACTGATAGGTTTATTACATACTGTTATTTTTTCACCGGAAGATGTAAATTTAATTAAAGCAAGCCCTATGCAACGGCGGCGGTTTTTAAACAGACAGATATCTCAGCTTTTTCCTCAGCATTGTCAAGAATTAATTCGCTACAATCGTATATTAGCACAACGTAATAGTTGTTTACGATTTTTTCAACAAATGAAGGCAAATAATGATTTACAAGAAGCCCTTGATGTTTGGGATCAACAATTGGCAGCAAGCGGCGCCGCTATTATTTGGCAACGCCGGCAAGTATTACAACAGCTTAATCCTTTGGCGGCAGAAATTCATGAAAAATTAGCGGTAGGAGAAAAATTAAATATACGGTATAAAAGCTTTACCGGGGCATTGGAAGCAAACAGCAAAGAAGAAATACAAGCATTGTTCTTAAAAGAACTCAAAAGATTAAGTGGGGCTGAACGCTCACGGGGTGCAACATTAGTAGGGCCACATCGTGATGATTTATTAATAGAAATAAATAAAACTTTAGGTAAAGGTTATGCTTCACAAGGGCAACAACGTACAGCAGCTTTATCTTGTAAATTAGCCGAGCTGGAGTTAGCTCGTAACCAAAAACATGAATGGCCAGTTTTACTTTTAGACGATGTTTTAAGTGAATTAGATGATTATCGTCAACAGGCATTATTAAATAAAATAGCTGGTGGAGCGCAAACTTTTATTGCATCTACTAATCCGTTGCCAAAAATAACAGGGCAAATATGGCATATTACAACCGGTAGTATTAATAAACGAGGAGGAAACTAGTGAAAAAAGGTTATATTCTTTGTTTCGATTCCGGGATTGGTGGCTTAACTACTTTAGTACAAGCTCGTCGGCTTTTACCAAAAGAAGATTTTATTTATTATGCAGATACTGTTCATGCCCCTTATGGCGATAAACCTCGTACAGAAGTATTAAAACTAACCCGTAATGCCATTGCTTCGCTTAAGCCTTTAGGTTTAAGCGCGGTTCTTTTGGCATGTAATGCAGCTACTTCTGCTGGAGCTGCAACTTTACGCGGGGAACTAGATATGCCTCTAGTAGGGCTGGAACCCGCTATTAAACCAGCTCTTAAAGCTGTTGACGGGCAAGTTATTGTACTAAGTACAGTACTAACGGTACATGGAGAAAAATTTCATGTTTTACTGGAATCTTTACCGCAACATGAAAGAGTAAAAGCATTAGGTTGCCCCGGTTTGATGGAGTTAATTGAGGAAAACCCGCAACATAAGAATATTGAACCCTATTTACGCGCACTTTTACGTCCATATGAACAAGATATGAGCGCATTAGTGTTAGGCTGTACCCATTATATATTTCTTAAACCTTTGTTTAAGCGATTATGGCCAAACATACCACTTTTTGATGGTAATGAAGGAGTCAGCCGCCGTTTGGCACAAATAATAAGTTTACAAGGATTAAAAGGTGGAGCAGGAGACTTGTTAATGCTTTGTTCGGAGCATGGAGAAGAAGCGCAAAAACGGTTTGCTATAAAAAGCCAGTATTTTTATGATTATTATGAAAAGATTGAAAAAGAGGATATACTTGTATAAAGGGGAGGTAATATGAAAAACGCCATATACAAGCGATATATAGCTTGGGGTGTTACAGTGTTTACAGTTATAGCACTTTCTATAATATTCTTTTTTATTATATATCGAGCCAGGGGTGTAGGTGAAGCATTACATAGCTTAATCAATATCCTAAGGCCTTTTATTTATGGCGCTGCACTTGCTTATGTGCTAAACCCTGTTTATAAGCTTTGCGAACGCTTATTAACGCGCCCGCTCGCTTTGCACATTAAAAAACAAAAAGTAGTAGCGTATATAGTTCGCGTAATTAGCACTATTATTACTTTAATTATTACCTTTATTGTTCTTTTTGGTTTGTTCTATTTAGTGATTCCACAGTTAGCAGATAGCATTATTGGAATAATTAAGAAAATGCCAGATTATTCGCGTAATTTATGGCTTTGGATCAATCAACTATTTGAGGGGAACCCTTATGATGAGCCTTTTGGTCCATTGATAATGAGCGCTTACCAATCTTTAGTTGATCATGTTGATCAATGGCGGCAAACCGATTTATTCCCATTATTAGGCAATTGGGCTATGCGCGCTTATAGTGGATTAAGAATTGCGATTACCGCGGTAATTAATTTACTTATTGGCATAATTGTTATGGTGTATCTATTAAATGCAAAACATATCTTTGCAGCACAAGGGAAAAAGGTACTATATAGTATTTTTGGACCAAAATTAGGAAACACAATAATAGAAAATATCCGCTTAACACATAGAATATTTGGTGGTTTTATAAATGGAAAATTACTGGATTCTTTAATTGTAGGAATAATTTGTTTTATATTTTTGGTAGTTACAAAAATGCCATATGCTATGTTGATAAGTGTGATTATTGGCGTAACTAATATTATACCTTTTTTCGGGCCTTTTTTGGGTGCTATACCCAGCGCCATTTTGTTGTTATTTGAAAGCCCCATACTTTGCTTATATTTTTTGATTTTTATTTTAGTTTTGCAGCAAATAGATGGTAATATTATTGGCCCGCGAATATTAGGCGGAACAACCGGTTTACCCAGTTTTTGGGTATTATTTGCTATTTTGCTTTTTGGCGGAATGTTTGGTTTTGTTGGTATGGTGCTTGGCGTACCGCTATTTGCGCTTATTTACAGTTTAGCCAAAGCTTTGATTTACAGAAGCTTAAATAAATATGGTTTACCGGCAGATACAGAAACCTATAAAGAGTTGCATCATATAAATACTGAAGATAACTCGGTGGTAAAAAATAACAGTGCATAAAGAACGCCTTAGAGTTATTTTTTATAAAGCGTAGTATGTGAACTACCCACTTAACAATCTATCAACAATCATTCAGTGTGGATTGTTCTTTTTTTTCAGAACTTGTTCAAATAGAGTTCACAATGAGGTTTTATGCTAATACCATAAACAAAAGTTTTACAGAAAAAGAGGAGGTAAAATAAAATGGACGAACAAAAAAGCAGCAATATTTATTTAGATTTAACCTGGCAGCAAATACCAAAAGCGGAGCCACAGCAACAGCAACAGCAACAGCAACAGCAACAGCAACAGCAACAGCAACAGCAACAGCAACAGCAACAGCAACAGCAACAGCAACAG
>JGI24705J35276_12237766_pt1 | contig 12999 bp, 9 predicted proteins | sample TergutNt197P4_FD_35276 | JGI IMG/M metagenome (IMG submission 35276)
AAGTTGCGGATTTTAATCCGTATATCGTCCTCGTTGTCGCTGAGCCCTATGTTGATGGAGTATTCATCTCCAGAATCGCCCGTAGAACCAGCGGCACTTGCCGTGAGCGGCATGGAGACGAACAGCCCCGCGACCATCATCGCCGCAAGGAGCAGAGCTATTGGTTTTCTTTGTTTTGTTTGCAATTTAATTCCTCCTCTCGCGGGCTGCCGCCCGCCCTATGATGAGACTGTTTCGTTCTTCCCGTATTGTTCTTGTTCCTGTTTTCTGCATCATCACCCTTTCATCATTTTTGTTTGCACTGCTAATCCCTAAGTCGCCAACATTATTATACTCGCATGACTGTTAAATGTTAAGGTTGATTTTGTCATATTCATCAACTGATTTCGTGCATCGATGCAGAAATTGCGCAAAACCGATATGTATTGCGCAATATCTGCGATATCCTATTGCAAGTTGATAAAAACTCGTATATAATTGTTTACGAACGGAGGTGGCTGTATGAACTTGGGAAAGAAATTGACAGAGGTTCGGGAAGCTGCTAAGTTGTCACGGGCGCAGATGGTCGAACTGCTGAATCAAAAAGGGTTTGACGTCAAGGCATATACTGTCGGCAAATGGGAAACCGGCGCGTCAAAGCCCACAGTTGAAGTGTTTCTTGCTATATGCGACATTTGCCAAGTAATGGACATACGGCAGACTTTCGCTGTCAATAGGCTCTTGCGTTTGTACGACACGCCGGTGTCGGCCGGGCTTGGCAACTATCTTGATGGCGGTGGGCATGAGATGATTGAAATCGACAGCACTGTGCCAAGCACAGCTGATTACGCAGTTAAAGTGAGCGGCGACAGTATGATGCCGCGCTTTGTTGATCGGCAAATCATTTTCGTCCACGAACAGCAGGCACTGGATGAGGGGGAAATAGGCATTTTTTGCTTGAACGGCGATGCATACCTAAAAAAGCTTGGGCGGGGGTGCCTTGTTTCCTTGAACAGCAAATACGAGCCCATCAAAATTTGTGAACACGACGATTGCAGAGTGCTTGGAAAAGTTGTAGGGTGAGCCATAATGGACGACGGCATGTATTACGAAATCGACTATGACGCCAGCCCCATTCCAGGCGTAGGCAAGTTCGTGCAAAGGCCGCAAAAAATCGGGGAGGCGCCAAAAGACGATATCAGAGGCGTCTTCGGCCAGATGAGGGACATTGCAAGGGCGCACCGCTCATCATACGATTTTTCGAGGTTCTTTGACAGGCGGGTCCGCCAAGGCAATGAGGAAGTCTTTTATAAGCAAGCCATGTTCATGAAAGATTTTAGGGACGATTATACCGGCAGCGCCCAGTTCTCCCAGTACTACCCGTACTATCAGATGATGGGCTACGAACAGCTCCGCACGTATTTTACGTGGCGCACAGAGGTCAGGAAAGGGAACGTGGCAGACACGTCCTTGTCCTATGCTTTTCTGTACATATACGAGCTGCTGGGGAACATCGGGGCAGAAGGCCCGCTGGACGCGCTGGGCAAGCTGATGTTTTTCTGGAAGGCTTTCAGCGCCTACAACAAGACCATCGACAAATACGTGCTCAGGTGGCTGAAGGACTACCATGTCTATTATGAGCTGCCCCAGTCGTTCAAGGAATTCGTTGAGAAAAACAGTTTAGCGCAGCACTACCCGAAAATGGCCGACGCCGAAGACAACTTCGACCTGTTCTGCGCCATTTCAAAATACGACATCAGAAAATCCGCGTTTTTTGCAAGCGGCAACGAGAAGCTGGTCAAGGAGTGTTTCTACTACGTAGCGGAAAGGCTCAGGCAAGCGTTCGTTGACAGCGGCATCCAGTTTGACGAGTCCGTATTTCAGCCCACGAAGAGGATGTCTGCTTGGACGCCGTTTCAGGACGCTCTGTTTTACCAGTGGGTTAAGCAGCCGGACAGGCGGATCGTGCTGTCTGAAAACGAAATCTACATATGCAGCCATAACAAATGGGCGTTCAGCACAGTCGTCGCAGACGAAAGCGGAAAGCAGCTGATCGGCTACGTCATGAAGCAGATGGAATCCGTATTGAGGAAAGCTACGGGGTACAAGTTCAAGCTCTCAGCCAATGCGAGCACGGTCACCCATCCGGCGGTGGGCAAATTGAGCGATGCGGGAAACCCGCTCGAAAGCATTGTTGAGCAAGCTGCGCGGGAGTTCTACCGCGAAGCGACGAAGACGGTAGTCAGGGTGGACTTGGGAGCACTGTCAAGAATCAGGCAGGAAGCGCTGGCTACCCAGGAAAAACTGATCGTGCCGGAGCAGAAAGATCAGGCAGAACAGTCAGATCAGGCAGAGCAGGCAGGCCCTGCTTTGGCGCCGCTCAACCTTTCGCTTAGAGCAACCCGAGACATGCCAACCATTGAAATCGAGCCTGCGGAGGCACCCAGCTCTTGGGAGAGCTTACGAAGCGCTTTGACAGAAATCGAGAAAAAGGCTTTGGCTGCGGCGCTGCACGGCGAAAAGGAAATCAAGAAGCTGGCCGAAGAGCGTGGCGTCATGCTGGAAGTGCTGGTCGACGGGATCAACGAAAAAGCGATGGATCATGTGGGCGACAGCCTGCTTGACGAGGACTTCGCGTTGTACGGTGAATATATAAAACAAGCAAAGGAATTAATAATATGAATGAAGCAAGCAAGGTACCAAGCAGGATAGCAAGTATTCTGATCAACGCCTTAAAAGGCGGCGTCGTGCCGAGGGTGGGCCTGGAATACATCACGGTTGGAAGGGCTCAGGAAATCGCCACCATCCTGCACGACATCGACATGATAGAGGACGGCGGCGCGTCGTTCCGCTTCATCGTGGGCAAATACGGCAGCGGAAAGAGTTTTTTGCTCCAGACTATCCGCAACTACGCTACAGCCAAGGGATTTGCGGTAGTAGACGCCGACCTTTCGCCTGAGCGCCGCTTTGCCGGAACCAAAGGCCAGGGGCTGGCTACATACAAGGAGTTGATCAAAAACCTTTCCACCAAATCAAAGCCCGACGGCGGTGCGCTTCCGCTGGTGCTGGAAAAATGGATTTCAGGGGTGCAGGCATCCGTAAAGGCAGGAACAAGCGCCAGCGGCGGCGAATTCGACGACTTGGTTGAGCGGCAAATATACGCAGTTGCCGGTTCCCTTGAGGGGATGATCAACGGGTTTGAATTCGCAAAGGCAGTGGTGGCCTATTGGAAAGCGTACCAGCAGGACGACGCAGCCATGAAGTCCAGCGTGCTTAAGTGGTTTCGGGGGGAATACCCCACGCGCAAGGAAGCGAAGGACGAGCTGGGCATAAATTTCATCGTAAACGATGAAACCTGGTACGATTTTCTTAAGATATTCGCCTCGTTTCTGGTCGGCGCCGGGTACAAAGGGATGCTCGTGGTGATAGACGAGCTGGTCAATATTTTCAAGATACCGAATTCCATTACCAGGGCAAACAACTACGAAAAAATACTCACCATGTACAACGACGTATTGCAGGGCAAAGCGAGCCATATAGGTTTCCTGATGGGCGGCACGCCCCAGTGCATCGAGGACAGGTACAAGGGCGTGTTCAGCTACGAGGCGTTGCGTTCACGCCTTGCAGAGGGGCATTTTGCCACCGCCAGCCTAAAGGACATGTCGGCTCCCATCATTCGGCTGCAGATGCTGTCCCAGGAAGAGATGTACATCCTTGTCGAAAAGCTGCAAAACATACATGCCCAGCTGTACAACTACTCGCCCTTCCTGACCCACGACGAGCTGGTCTATTTTCTTACAGTGGAGTACAACCGGGTGGGCGCAGGCACGCACATCACCCCTCGCGAGATAATCCGCGATTTCATCGAACTGGTGGGCATCCTGCACCAGAATCCGCAGGAAAGCGTTTCGGGGGTTCTGTCGGGCAACAGCTTTGAATTGGCAAAAGCCGGGCTGTCCGACGAGGAGATACACAGTGAATTCAAGGAATTTGAGGTATAAAGGTTATGGACGCATTCAGTAGGCTGGCGCCGTTTATTCAAGACTTCATCTATCAAAACAAATGGGAGGAGCTGCGCGGCATTCAAGTGGCCGCCTGCGAGGTGGTTTTCGATAGCGACGACAACCTGCTCCTGTCTTCCGGGACTGCATCAGGCAAGACCGAGGCGGCTTTCCTGCCTGTATTGACAGAGCTTTTCAACAAGCCGTCGTGTTCGGTGGGCGTCATGTACATATCTCCGCTGAAAGCCCTGATCAACGACCAGTTCAAGCGGCTTGAACAGATGCTTCTCGATTCAAACATCGCTGTCACCAAATGGCATGGCGACGCATCACAGACGAAAAAGGACAGGCTGGTAAAAAAACCTGAAGGGCTGCTGCAAATCACGCCGGAATCTTTGGAGAGCCTGATAACCAACAAGCGGGGCGCCTGCCTTTCGATGTTCTCTGATTTGCGGTTTGTCGTGATCGACGAAGTCCACTACTTCATGCGGGACGTCCGGGGCATTCAGCTGCTCTGCGTGCTTGAGCGGCTCAAACAGCTTACCGGTGCAAACCCTAGGCGCATAGGGCTTTCGGCTACTTTGGGCGATGTTTCTCCGGCTCAGGAATGGCTGAGCACCGGCACCGGGCGGAAGTGCGCGGCACCCGTAGCGGACGAGGGGAAAAAACGCGTAAGGCTGCATGTCGAACGTTTCGTGAACTATGCAGAGGAACGCGACCTTGTGGAAAGGGACGGCAGCGGCAACGTCGTAGGCGTCTGTGCAGGTGACATTGGCGACCGTGAACATTACGAATACCTCTTCAAACAAACCCTCGACAAAAAGACCATCATCTTCACGAACAGCCGCGAAGAGACGGAGTTCGTCATGGCGCATTTGCGCGAGATCGCCCTGAAAAACAAGGCGCCTGACGTATACAGGGTGCATCACGGCAATGTTTCGGCTCTGCTCAGGGAAAACACTGAAGACGAAATGAAATCCGCCGATGAAAAAATCGTCACAGGCGCCACCGTAACGCTTGAGCTTGGCATCGACATCGGCTCCCTCGACCAAGCTGTCCAAGTCGGGGCGCCGCTCAATGTCTCCAGCTTCGCTCAGCGGTTGGGCCGGTGCGGGAGGCGCGGCCAGATCCCCCAGCTGCTTTTCACTTTTGTAGAAAGCATCAAGATAAACTCTGCCGACGTGCTTGGCCCGATCAATTGGGACTTCATCAGGACCATCAGCATCATCGAGCTTTATTTGAAAGACCATTGGATGGAACCGATCCCGCCTCAGAACCACCCATACAACCTTCTGTACCACCAGTCGATGAGCTGCCTGAAAAGCAACGGCGAGATGTCTGCGGCTGGCCTTGCCCAGGCGGTGCTTTCCCTTGGCTGCTTCAAAAGCATAACCCAAGACGACTACAAACGGCTGCTCTCTTTCATGATTGAGGAAGACCAGCTGCAGCGCACCGAGCACGGTGGGCTGATCATCGGGCGCGAAGGCGAAAAGGTGCTGAGCAGCCACAAATTCCTGACAGTGTTCCCTGCACCGGAATACCTGCTTGTCAAAGACGAAAACCGCACCATCGGCACTGTAGACAAGGCTTACCCGGTGGGCACCCGCTTTGCGCTGGCGGGAATGGCGTGGGAAACGGTTGACATAAACATAAAATCAAAAGTCATCTTTGTGAAGAGGGTACCGGGCATATCGGTGGTGGACTGGGACGTGGATTTCAACGTCGAGCTCCACACTGTCCTTGTCCGCAAAATACGCAGCGTTTTGAAGGAGGAGGCCGCGTATCCCTACCTGAGCGCCCGTTGCCAGGAAAGATTGGCTGAAATCCAGTACATTGCCCGAAACAGCGGCATATTGGACAACCTTGTTACAGCTCTATCAGACAAAAAATACGCCATCTTCCCTTGGGTAGGCACGAGGCAGCTGATGACGCTCAACTATGCTTTGCGGCACAGAAAGATCAAAAGCAAGCTGCCTTGGATCACCTGCGTTTACCTTGAGGTGATTTTTAACGGAACCAAAGAGGAACTAGAGGGCGTCGTCAGTGAAATCCTCAGCAGCGACCTTGACCTTTATGCCCTGCCGCTGCCGGACAAGATGCAGGTCGACGGGAAGTACAATGAATTTGTCCCGCTGGATCTTTTGCGGAAGCAATTCATCGAGGACTACCTCGATTTCGAAGGGCTCAAGGAGGGGCTTAAGGGGGTTAAATCGATAGTTTCAGAATAGCTATCATTTTTATAGCGAGTGTGTTATATTATTAATAATCCTACTTGAAAGACAGGTGTTTTTTGCATGATACCATTGAAAATCGAGACATTGTTGGCAGGACGCGTCGTTGAGCAAGATCGTGTCGAATATAAAAAGGGATGGAATCCTTCAGATACGATTCATACGATTTGCGCGTTCGCGAACGATTATTCAAACATAAACGGCGGATATATTGTGATTGGCATAGAGGCGCCTCGCGGTTTTCCGATGTTGCCGCCGCAAGGGGTGCCAAAAGAGCAGCTGGATATGATTCAGCAAGAGATATTTCAATACTGCAACATCATTCGACCTAGCTATATCCCCAAGATGGAAGTGGTCAATTATCGGGGAACAGACACTTTTTTGCTGTACCTTTGGTGCTCTGCCGGCGATAGCGGGCCGTATCAGGCACCCGTGGACGTATATTCAAGCAAGAAGACAGAGAATGCACCTGATAAAACAATGCGGTATTGGATTCGCCAAGCGTCGGTGACTACATATGCGAAGCAGGATGAAATCGCGGAGTTGTTCGAGAAATTCAATTCAGTGCCATTCGACGACAGAGTGAATCGATTGGCAACGATAGATCATATCAGGCGCGGATTTTTAGAGGATTTTTTGCGGGAAAGCAACAGCTCGCTGGTATCTGAACTGAATAGGAGACCCATGGAAGACATACTAATATCATTGGAGGTTGCGGACGAGACTGACACTGATTTTTCAATCAGAAATATCGGTGTACTGATGTTTGCGGACAAGCCGCACAAGCTCATCCCAGGAGCGCAAATTGATCTGGTGCATTTTCACACTCCGGAAGCAGAGGGTTCAGATAACTTTACGGAAAAAACGTTCACTGGATCGATTCAAAAACAAGTCCGGGATGCGCTGAATTATATCAATGTTCTTGTCATTGAGGAAAAAGTTGTCAAAATTCCGGATCGGGCAGAAGCTGACCGTTTCTTCAACTATCCATACAGCGCGCTTGAAGAAGCACTGGTGAACGCTGTATTCCACAAGTCGTACCGTGACGCAGATCCGGTCGAAATTAGAATTTATGTTGATTGCATAATGATTCTCAATTATCCAGGACCGGAAAAATGGATTGACATGGGCAAGTTCGCCGAGGGAAAAATTAGATCGCGCAGATACCGCAATCGTAGGATTGGCGAGTTTTTCAAAGAAATAAACCTGTCAGAAAAGCAATCTACCGGCATTACCAAAATAATACGGGCATTAGAGCAAAATGGTTCGCCACCACCGGAATTTGAGACAGTTGATGAGCGAGTCTATTTGATTACTACGATTAGGAAGCGGGAAGGTTTTGATTCAAGGTTTTAACTATCGGAACAAGTCGTCAAGCGCCACTTCGGACTGTACAGAAGCCGTGTGGCCTTTTTCGGTCAACCCGTACGTGGTCACCATGGTGACATGGACGGCTTTTCGCGTACCGGTTTCAGCTAAAAAGGCGGTGCGCTTGCGCTGCAAGTCCTGATCGTCTTTTGCGGTCAGCGTGACTGGGTGCAGCGAATACTTCATTTCGCACAAGTTTATGACGCCGTCCCTTCTGGAAATCAACAAATCGATTTGCGCACCCGGCTGGCTTTCTTTGCTTCGCCACGAAAACACTTCGGTTGAAATGCCGGATATGCCAAGCTTTTGCTTGATTTGGGCCAAATGGCGCAGACAAAGCAGCTCGAACGCATAGCCGCTCCAGGCGCGCCTCCCTCCATCGTCAATCAGGTTCGTCCAATAGTAATCGTCTTTTGTGCGGTTGTCCTTGACATATTTTAGCCAGTACAGCGTAAACGGGTCGATAAGCCTGTAATATGCATTGTTTTTTGGTTTTGTAAAGTCTGAATACTTTTCGATGAAGCCACATTGCTCAAGTTCGCCGAGGGTTCTTGTCAGATTGCCGCCACCGGGTATTTTTGCGGCTTTTATGATTTCGTCACGAGTCATGCCGGCTTTAGTTTTTGACAAGGCTGATGCGATGAGCATATGCCTGTCCGAAGCGCGGAACAAGGAGCGGTACACTTCGTTGAATTCGTTTTTAAGGGGGGCGTTTTCTGAAAACAGCAGCCTGTCGATGTTCTGAGTTGGCCCGAGGCTTTTTTCAAACATGTTCAGGTAATACGGAACGCCGCCAAACACCATGAGGCTTTCAGCGATTTGGTACCTGTTCATCATGACGCCGATCTCATTGAAGAAAGCTTCGCTTTCGGCGAGCGAAAAAGGAGCAAGCCAAATGCGCCCTGTAACCCGGTTGTGGAGCCCGCCTTTGTTTTCAAACAGGTTTTTCACGATCCATGACGCCGACGAACCGCATACGACAAGCATAATATCGGCCCTGGCAGAAGCAAACGTGTTCCAAAAATAATCCAGCGCCGGCAAAAAATCGGATTTGGGAGCATCAAGCCAAGGCAATTCGTCAATGAAGACGACCTGCCTTTTTCCGCACTGTGTTTTGAGCAGCTTCCGAAGTTTGCCAAATGCGTCTGCCCAATTGCTTGAGGCCGGCTTTGACTCGCCGCCGAATTCTGCGACTGCATCGTCAAATTGCCTGAGCTGATAGGCATTGTCGATGTTTTTTCCAATTGCACCGGAAAAATAGAAAGCCATGTCCTGAGAAAACAGTTCCTTGACAAGATAAGTTTTTCCAATGCGCCTTCGCCCCGTAACAGCAATAAATTCGGGTCTGCCGGAATGGAAATGCCGGCTCAGCTCAGCTTGCTCTCGTATGCGCCCAACGATCTTCATATTGCACCTCCGTCCAAAACATGGTTTATTATATCATGTTTGGACGGGTAATCATATCTTTTTTTGCACATTTTCATATTACGCGTCCAAAACAGCCTCGAAAAGCCATGTTTTGGACGGATCATCCGAGCTTCCCTGTCTTATTGCCCGGCAACTTCCGAATGAATTCCCGGATGATCGTTGATGACCATGACCGGGCAATGCGCTGTTTGAACGATGCGGAGGGAGACGCTTCCTTGGAAGAGGTTTGAAACCGACCCAAGGCTGTGGCCGCCCGTGATTATCAGGTCGACGTTCTCGATAAAGGCCGCTTTGACAATTTCTTTTGCAGGCTTCCCGTGGAGTATGATAGTGCTTACGTCAACACCTTCAGCGTCGGATGCGCTAAAAGTAGAATCGATGATTTCTTTTGTGATTGCGTTGAGCTCGTCCATGTTGATCAGTTTGCTGGCTGTCGCATAGCCGCCCCATGTGTCCTCCGGGGAGATCGCGACGTGAACCAGCAAAACCTCTGCCCCGGACAGCCGCGCCAAAGACAAAGCGTGCTGGTACGCCCTCTTTGACGAGTCCGAGCCGTCAATCGCTACTAGGATTTTTTTGTAAACCATATAAGAGACTCCTTTCTTTCGTGTATTAATAATCTATCATAACTGCAATGCAAGGTCAATGAGCAGTTCGATTATTCTTGTCAAATATAGCCGGTTAATATATAATGTTATTGGCTTGCAAGGGTAAATCCATCCATGATTCAAATAGCAAAAAAAGACAGGAGGGAAAAAACTATGCCATTTTTAGACAAACTGGGCGACATCGCCCGCAACGTCGGGGACAAAACCAGTGAAGTGATTGAGACGACCAAGCTCAACAGCAAAATAAGCGCTGAGAAGTCGGCCATCACCGATTGCATGCGGCAAATAGGCGAAATCCACTATCAGAAGCACTTGGCTGGCGATGTCGGCGACCCTGCGTGCGCAGGGCTTTTTGCAGCAATTGACGACCACAAAAGGGTTATAAAGGACACGCAAGCAGAGATTGACCGGATCAAGTTAGAGTGACGGCAGTGCCGCTCGAAATAAAAATTTAAAGGAGGCAAAAAAATGCAAATCAAAAGCGGACTTAAAAAAACCACGTCGTTGCTGCTTGCGGTGACGATGGCAGCTTGGCTGTTCGCCGGCATGTCGCTGGCGGTATTCGCAGAGGATGACGATGGCTATAGCCTGGACGACGTCCTGGGCGGAAGAATTCTAAAACCTTTTACGCTGGCGGGTTCCTTTGATGGTGGCACAATCAACGGCTATACCGTCAATGCAAACAATTCTGCCTACCTGTGGAACAGCGCAACCGACAAGTTTGAACCTGTGGAAACTTCAGCAAGCGTTGTTGTGGGCAATTTTGTCCAGCTGCGCGATGTGACGAGAGACGGGAGAGTCGACGGGATACTGGCTGTGTCCTGGAAGGACAGCGAAGACTACTGGGACAGCAGCATGTACTGGGACGACGACTTTGACGACGATGGCGCGTTTTCCGATGGACAGGAATGGCGCATACCATTCGGAGAAAGGCTTTTGGATGAGTACGGCGTTGACGGCGCAGTAGTGGACTACAGCAATATTGTGGACTATGCCGACTTGGAGAGCAGCACGTACTGGCCACAGCACGACTACTACAACGCCACTTCCAGCGACACGCTCACCATGCTGACGGGGTTTGCCACTACGCAGCAAGCCACCGGCTGGGCCTGCGGCCCCACATCCGCTGTCATGGTGATGGATTGGTTCGGGCTGAGAGGCGACTTGAACGAAGAGGACCTGGCCTCCCTCCGCCAAAAGCCGTCACAGGGAGGCGCTACAAACCTCCAGCAGATGGTCAACATCTTTGAAGGCCTGAACGCGCTGGACGCAAAGGGCATTGGCGAATGGGGCAAATGGAATATCCTGTCCAGCTACGATATCGTGAAAGACTACGGCATCACAAAGCCCGTCGGCGGGAAATACAACCTCATGTCGGTAGACGAACTGATGGACGGCACGCTGATAAAGGAGCTGCTGTCTGAGGGGATACCTATCCTCATTGGCTGGAACAGTTTCGGAGGCCACTGGCAGGTTATCATCGGTTACGACGACATGGGGTCAGATGACACAAAGAACCACGTACTGATACTGGCAGACCCCTACGACACGACGGACCACAGGAACGACGGCTACAACATCCAGTCGCTTGAGCGCTTCGTCTACGACTGGAGCGCTGGGTTTGACACCGACTTCCGCCATGGCATATTTGTGGCAGCTGTGCCGGAGGGCTGGGAGTACGAGCCGGTGCATGGCGACGGCATCGCTGAGTACAGGGACGGTTACGACGGCAACAGCGGAGACGACATGAAACTGAGCTACGGCCGCACTGCAGCTGACATTCAAAAGTATTACCCAACCACGCCGTACAGGGGCGACAACGGCCTCGCGGGGGCGGCCACCGGCGGGTACGAGCGCGTGCCAAACGACTACGTGAACGTGTCGCCGTACTACGCCCATTTTGACTACTACAACATGGAAAGCAGCGACAGCTTAGTCTTGCTTGAGAATTTCAAGACCCAGCAGCAGACCACAGAATGGACCTGCGGCCTTACTTCCGCGCTGATGGCGCTGGAGTGGTACAACGCAAACCCAGGGCTGGCCAAACTGCTGAACGGTTTCAGTGAAGAAGAACTGGTGGCGGTGGCAGACGCCTTCGGCCTCGACGTGTACGACCTCCTCGACGACAGGCTGACCGAGATCAACCTAGCGCAGCTGAGGGGGGACGGCAGGCAGAACCCAGGCGCCACCAATCTGGACGACATGAAAAACATTTTCAACAACCTGAACGAAGATGAGGACTACCTGAACGCCGTGGCTTTGGCCAACGGGTGGGACACTCTCAAAAAATGGACGTTTTTGTCCACGGACAACCTCACGCGGGGGTATGTGGTAGGCTCGGACAGCAAACAGCACTATCTTGAAGACGGAGCTGCGGACGACGGGATGATACCGTATTACTTGAGCCAAGGCTGCCCGATATTGATCGGCTGGGACGAATGGGGCGGGCACTGGCAAGCCATCATCGGCTACGACGATATGGGCACGGAAGACACGCAGGACGACGTGCTGATCTTGGCAGACCCCTACGACACCACCGACCACAACCAGGACGGCTACTACTTGGAAGCCTTTGAACGATTGGTGTTTGGATGGGGCGCCGGCTTCGACCGCCGAGGCAGCAACGTGTTTTTGATCCCTTGGCTTACTGACACCGGCATACCTGTCGACGAAAACGCAAAGGTGTCCGATGCGGTCAGGATAGCATCGGAGCTGAACGCCAACCTGAACGTAGATTCGGTAAGCGGCATCGAGGGCGACGTGGAATTCACGCTTTCTGTCAGCCACGCAAAAGACCTGCTAGCGCTTGAACTGGAATTCACTGTAGACGCTGGCTTGCTTGCCGGCAAGGGCGTAGAAACGCTAAACGGGTTTGAGGCTGTTGACGGTATCGCATGGAAAAGCTTAGGCGGCAGCATATGGAAGGGCTCGCTAACCATCGGGCTTCCGGCGGGGCATGAAGGGACAGGACTCACGTCGTATGTGCCTGTGGACGTTGCAAAGTTTATTTTCGCGCCAAGGGCTATGGGCGAAGCATCCATGAAACTGACAGATGTAAAGGCTGTCGGGCTGGATGGAGAAACAGTGTACCTTGACGTTGTTATCGTCAATGGCGAAGCGGTTACGACAATAGAGCAGCTCGTATGGTCGAAATACGACCTGAACAAGGACAACAAAATCGACGCCCTTGATCTGGGGATAATGCTGCTGTACTGCGGGTTTGCCACGGAAACGCCGGGTTGGGACAGCTTGGTCAAGGTGAACGACTCCAGAGGCAGGCCGGTCACCGCAAGCATGTGCGACGTGAACAGCGACGGCATCATCGACATGCTCGACTTGCTCGACCTGTTCATCCACTACACGAAATAAAACTTGATAAAAGGG
>JGI24705J35276_12237767_pt1 | contig 12999 bp, 11 predicted proteins | sample TergutNt197P4_FD_35276 | JGI IMG/M metagenome (IMG submission 35276)
CCCTTTGGGGGAGGGCTGGGGAGGGGGCCAGGCGCATCCATCGGCAATACGCCTGCGCCGCGAACCAAGGCTGCCAGCCCACACCCCAACCCTCCCCCAAAGGGGGAGGGAGCGGTTCATGCCAAAACCCCTCTCCCCTCGCGGGAGAGAGGCAGGGAAAAGGGAGCGCCCTCCCAACCCGAATCCGACGCCGTCCACAAACTCAGTAACCGCCAGTGGGAAAGCCTACTGCGCCAGAACTTCATCAACATCCGCCGCGTGCGCGAGTGGCGCGACATCCACACGCAACTGCGCACCGTGGTGGCCGAGCACCAGTGGCGCGAAAACGCCCAGCCTGCCGGCTACGAGGCGGTGCACCAGTCGCTGCTCGCCGGCTTGCTTGGCAACGCCGGCTGCAAGCTGGAAACCGACGACGCGCAAAGCGGCGAATACCTGGGCGCGCGCGGCATCAAGTTCTTCCGCCATCCGGGCGCGCACCTGAGCAAGCGGCCCGGCAAGTGGATCGTCTGCGCCGAACTGGTAGAAACCACGCGCCTGTTTGGCCGCGGCATCGCCGCCATCGAACCGCAGTGGCTGGAAGAAACGGGCGCGCATCTGCTCAAAAAACAGTTGCTCGACCCGCATTGGGAGAAAAAGGCGCAGGACGTGGTGGCGCTGGAGCGCGCCACGCTCTACGGGCTGGTGATTTACAGCGGGCGGCGCAAAAGTTTTGGCGCCGCCGATCCGCGCGCCGCGCGCGAAATCTTCATCCGCGAGGCGCTGGCCGGCGGCCAGCGGCCCGACGACTGGGCGCGCAGCCTGCCGTTTCTGGCCGCCAACGATCGCGCCATCGCCCAGGTGCAGGAACTGGAGCACAAAAGCCGCCGCCAGGACGTGCTGGTGGACGATGAGCTGATCTACGCCTTTTATGACCAGCAGATTCCGCCAGGCATCAGCAACGGGCGCGACTTCGAGCACTGGTGGCGCCAGGCCAGCCGCGCCAACCCCGGCCTGCTGCGCCTGACGCGCGAGGAACTGATGCGGCACGAGGCCGCGGGCATCACCACCAGCGCCTTTCCCAAAATGATCCGCCTGGGCGGCGTGGACTGCGCCGCCGGCTACCTGCATCAGCCCGGCGACGCCCGTGACGGCCTGACGGTGACGGTGCCGCTGTTCGTGCTCAACCAGGTCAGCGAGGCGCGCGCCGAATGGCTGGTACCCGGCATGTTGAAGGACAAGCTCCAGGCGCTGCTCAAAAGCCTGCCGCAAAAGCCCCGCAGCCGCTTCGTGCCGCTGCCCGCCAGCGCCGAGCGGCTGGCCGAGGCGCTGGGCGCGCCCGAAGCATTCGGCCACGGCAGCCTGACCGATGCGCTGCTGGCGCTGGCGCGCGAGGCCACCAGCCTGGACATCAAGCGCGCCGACTTCAAGCTCGACATGCTGCCCGCGCACCTGTTCATGAACTTCCGCGTGGTCGATGAGCATGGCCGCCAGCGCGGCATGGGCCGCAACCTGCCCGCGCTCAAGGCCGAGCTGGGCGGCCAGGCGCGCGGCGCTTTCCAGGCGCTGGCCGGGTTCAAGACGGCCCAGCCTGCCACGGACGCAGCGGTCGCTGAGTCTGGGCCGTCAACGCCAGCGGCCCCTCAAAAAGCGCAGGCAGCAGCCAAGAGCGCGGAAACGCCCGCCTGGGCCGAAGGCGCGCGCTACACCAAGTGGGACTTTGGCGAGTTGCCCGAACTGCTGGAAATCCGCCGCAAGGGGCAAACGCTGATCGGCTTTCCGGCGCTGATCGACGCCGGCGACGCGGTCACGCTCGAAGTCTTCGACGAACCCGAACTCGCCGCCGCCCGCCACCGCGCCGGCCTGCGCCGGCTGTTCGCGCTGCACGTCAGGGACGCGCTCAAGCAGCTCGAAAAAAACATTCCCGACCTGCAGAAAATGGCTGCCGCCTACATGCCGCTGGGCACCGCCGAGGAACTGCGCGCCCAGATCATCGACGTGGCGCTGGATCGCGCCTTTCTCGCCGACCCGCTGCCCGCCACCGGCGGCGACTTTCAACGCCGGGCCGACGAAGGCCGCGCGCGCCTGGCGCTGATCGCCGGCGAGGCAGCGCGCCTGGCCGGCGCCATCCTGGCCGAATACGCCCTGGCCGCGCGCAAGATCAAGGACGCCAAGGCTGCGCCAGAAGCCGCCCGCGACGCCGCCGAGCAGTTGCAGCGCCTGCTGCCCAAGAACTTTCTCGCCGTCACCCCGTGGGCCGCGTTGCAGCACTTTCCGCGCTACCTCAAGGCCATCGTCATGCGGCTGGACAAACTGCGCGCCGATCCCGCCCGCGATGCCCGGCACATGGCCGAGGCGCGCGCCCAGGACCAGCGTTTCTGGCGCCTGGTGGCCGACCGCAAGGGCCGGCAAGACGCGCGCCTGCAGGAATTGCGCTGGCTGCTGGAAGAGTTGCGCGTCAGCCTGTTCGCCCAGGAACTGCGCACCCCGCAGCCCGTCAGCGTCAAGCGGCTGGACAAGGTTTGGGCGCAGGTGAGCGGCTGACCGGCCGCATCCAGGCGCGCGTGCTCGCCGCCGAACCCGGCGATGGCCTCTCGCGCATGACGGTGGCATACATGGGAGCCAGGCAGTGGATCAAGCCGCGCCGGCTGCAAGGAGGTTACGCTCCGCTACCGCTTGAGGCTGTCTCGTATCTCGCGCAACAGCAGCACCTCTTCCGGCGGCAGCGCGGGCTCGGGATCGGGGTCGGCTTTTTTCAGGCGGTTGATCTGCTTGACCATCATGAAGACGATGAACGCCAAAATGACGAAGTTGACCGCGATGGTGATGAAGTTGCCGTAGGCGAACACCGCGCCCAGTTTTTTGGCCTCGGCCAGCGGCAGGCCCGGCGCCTGGCCCGCCAGCGGGATGTAGTAGGCCGAAAAATCGAGGCCGCCCGACAGCTTGCCGATGACCGGCATGATCAGGTCGCCGACGATCGAATCGACGATCTTGCCGAACGCGCCGCCGACGATGACACCCACCGCCAGGTCGATGGCGTTGCCCTTGACCGCGAATTCGCGGAACTCCTGCATCATTTTCATGTGACTTGCTTTCTGTAAGAGCCTGCTGAGATCATAAACAGGCTCTAAAAGGCCCAATCCTGCGCGCGGTTCGTGGTATACCCCGATTGCGCTCCGCTACAATGCCACGTCAGTCAGCGTAGCAGACAATCAGAGGATCACAGATGAGTGACGCATCACCCAGCAACTTTACCCCTGCGCCATTGGATAGCAGCAAGCGTACTTGGCTTTTAGCGACCAGTTGTGTCGGCGCTGTTGGTACCGTGGCGCTGGCGGTGCCTCTCCTCGAAAGCTTCTCGCCGTCCGAGCGTGCCAAGGCCGCCGGCGCCGCGGTCGAGGTGGACATTTCCCGCCTCAAGCCGGGCGAAAAACTCACCGTCGAATGGCGCGGCAAGCCGGTGTGGATCATGCGCCGCACGCCCGAGCAGATGGCCACGCTCAAGCAGGACGGGGCCGATCTGGTCGATCCGCTGTCCAAGCGCACCGCCTTCCCGACGCCCGCCTACGCCAGCAACGAAGCGCGCTCGCGCGAGGATCACCCGGAGGTTCTGGTGGTGATCGGCATTTGCACGCACCTGGGCTGCTCGCCGGTGGACAAGTTCCAGACCGGCGCCCAGCCCGCGCTGCCCGACAACTGGCCGGGCGGCTTTTTCTGCCCCTGCCACGGCTCCACGTTCGACCTGGCGGGCCGCGTGTACAAGAACAAGCCGGCGCCGGACAACCTGGAAGTGCCGCCGTACATGTTCCTGGCCGAAAACAGGCTGCTGATCGGCGAAGACAAAAAGGCATAAGAGGCGGACATGGCTGAATTCAAGGAAATTTCTCCCAACGCGCCGCTGGGCGCCAAGGTTCTCAACTGGTTCGAGAACCGCTTTCCGACTGCGTTCGATGCTTATGCCAAGCACATGTCGCAGTACTACGCGCCGAAGAATTTCAATTTCTGGTACATCTTCGGTTCACTGGCGCTGCTGGTGCTGGTGATCCAGGTCGTGACCGGCATCTTCCTGGTCATGCACTACAAGCCGGACGCATCGGTCAACGCCAGCGGCTTGCCGGTGGCCTTCGCCTCGGTCGAATACATCATGCGCGACGTACCGGGCGGCTGGTTCATTCGCTACATGCACTCGACCGGCGCGTCGGCGTTTTTCATCGTCGTCTATCTGCACATGTTCCGCGGCATGTTGTACGGCAGCTACCGCAAGCCGCGCGAGTTGATCTGGATCTTCGGCGCCGCCATCTTCCTGTGTCTGATGGCCGAGGCGTTCATGGGCTACCTGCTGCCCTGGGGCCAAATGTCCTACTGGGGCGCGCAGGTGATCGTGAACCTGTTCTCCGCCATTCCGTTCATCGGCCCTGACCTGTCGCTGTGGATTCGCGGCGACTACGTGGTGGGCGACGCGACGCTGAACCGCTTTTTCAGCTTCCACGTCATCGCCGTGCCGCTGGTGCTGATCGGCCTGGTGGTGGCCCACTTGCTGGCGCTGCACGACGTCGGCTCCAACAACCCGGACGGCATCGAGATCAAAAAAGGCCCCAAGGGCAACCGCTGGTCGCCCGACGCGCCGACCGACGGCGTGCCTTTCCACCCCTACTACACCGTGCACGACATCCTGGGCGTGGGCGTGTTCCTGCTGGTGTTCTTCGCCATCGTGTTCTTCGCGCCGGAGGTCAAGGGCTACTTCCTGGAGTACAACAACTTCATTCCGGCCAACCCGATGGTGACGCCATCGCACATCGCCCCGGTGTGGTACTTCACGCCCTTTTATTCCATGCTGCGGGCCACCACCGAGGTGATGACGGTGATCCTGATGTTCATCGGCATTGTGGCGGCGGTTCTGGTCTGGCGCAACAAAGGCGTCGGCAATGCCGCCAAGCTGGTCGTCGTGGTTGCCGCGGTGGTGTTTGCCTTCTTGCTGGGCGGCGTGAAATGGCTGTTTTCGCTGATCCACGTCGAACTGCCGGCCATCTGGCTGCTGTCCGGCTTCGACGCCAAGTTCTGGGGCGTGGTGGTGATGGGCGCCGCGGTGGTGGTGCTGTTCTTCCTGCCCTGGCTGGACCGCAGCCCGGCGCGGTCGATCCGCTACCGTCCCAACTGGCACATGTGGCTGTACGCGGTGTTCGTGGTCTGGTTTGCCATCCTCATGGTACTGGGCATCATGCTGCCTGGTCCGCTGTTCGCCAATCCGGCGCTGAGCTGGCTGACCAACGAACTGGTGGCCATGATCGGCACGCTGTTCTATCTCGGCTTCTTCCTGCTGATGCCGTGGTGGAGCCAATTGGGCACGCCCAAGCCGGTGCCCGAGCGTATTACCTTCAAGCCGCACTGAGGACTGCTGGAGCCAACAACATGAATGTCTGGAAAAAACTCATCCTCAGTCTGGCGCTGGCCACGGGCTTGGGCGGCAGCGCTTTCGCCAGCGAAGGCGGCGTCGCCTGGGACAAGGCGCCCGTTGACACCAAGGATCAAGCGTCGCTGCAAAGGGGCGTCAAGACCTTTGTCGAATACTGCCTGGGCTGCCATTCAGCCGCGGCCATGCGCTTCAACCGCTTGAAGGATATCGGCCTGACCGAGCAGCAGATCAAGAACGAACTGCTGTTCACCACCGAGAAGGTCGGCGACACCATGGTCGCCGCCATCGACCCCGCGCAGGCCAAGGCCTGGTTCGGCACCACCCCGCCCGACCTGTCGGTAATCGCGCGTTCACGCGCCGGCGCGGGAGGCTCCGGGGCCGACTACATCTACACCCTGCTGCGCAGCTACTACCGCGACGACACCAAGCCGACGGGCTGGAACAACATCACCTTCCCCAGCATTGCCATGCCCCATTCGCTGTGGGAATTGCAGGGCGAGCGCCGTCCGGTGTTCCAGAAGCACGAGCAGTATGGCCATGAGGTCGAAGTGTTCAGCGGCTGGGAGCAAGTCAGCCCCGGCGCCATGACGCCCGATCAGTTCGACAAAACCGTGGGCGATCTGGTGACCTACCTGCAATGGATGGGCGAGCCGGCGCAAAACACCCGCGTCAAGATCGGCATCTGGGTGATGCTGTTCCTGCTGCTGTTCACCTTCACCGCCTGGCGCCTGAATGCGGCGTACTGGAAAGACGTCACATAAGGGCGACGTCAGATTTGCCGGCCCGGCGCCGCAGTGGCGCGGGTCTGCTGCTTGCCGAGTGGGTTTGCGACAATGCAACCCCACTTTTTTCATTTGTGATGGCGCTGCAGCTGGTGCTGCATTCCCTGTAGCCTTCCTCTCGTGCATCCATTTCTTGTCATTTAGGAACCCCTCATCATGATGGTGCTGTACTCTGGCACAACCTGTCCTTTCTCTCACCGCTGCCGTTTCGTCCTGTTCGAAAAAGGCATGGACTTCGAGATCCGCGACGTCGATCTGTACAACAAACCCGAGGACATCGGGGTCATGAACCCTTATGGCCAGGTGCCCATCCTGGTCGAGCGCGACCTCATCCTGTACGAGTCGAACATCATCAACGAATACATCGATGAGCGTTTCCCGCACCCGCAACTGATGCCCGGCGACCCGGTGGACCGCGCCCGCGTGCGCCTGTTTCTGCTCAACTTCGAGAAAGAGTTGTTCGTCCACGTCAGCACGCTGGAAAGCCGCGCCGGCAAGAGCAACGAAAAGGCGCTGGAGAAGGCGCGCGGCAACATTCGCGACCGCCTGACCCAGATGGCCCCGGTGTTCCTCAAGAACAAATACATCCTGGGCGAAAACTTCTCCATGCTCGACGTGGCACTGGCGCCCCTGCTTTGGCGGCTCGATTACTACGGCATCGATCTGTCCAAGAACGCCGCGCCGCTGCTCAAATACGCCGAGCGCATCTTCTCCCGGCCCGCCTACATCGAGGCACTGACGCCGTCCGAAAAGGTGATGCGCAAGTAAGCGCGCCGGGTTTTCGCCATGATGAACGCGATCGAAGCCACCTCCTCGCGCCCCTACCTGATCCGCGCGTTGCACGAGTGGTGCACCGACAACGGCCTGACGCCTCTCATAGCGGTGCTGGCCGACGACACCGTCCGGGTGCCGCGCGAATACGTCCAGAATGGCGAAATCGTCCTGAACATCGGCTTCGACGCCACCAACGCCCTCAAGCTCGGCAACGAATTCATCGAATTCCAGGCGCGCTTTGCCGGCGTGCCGCGCGAAATCATCATCCCCGTCGACCGGGTCCTCGCCATCTACGCGCGCGAAAACGGCCAAGGCATGGCATTCCCCGTCTCCGTTCCGAACAGCGCTGCCGAAAGCCCCGCCGCCGCGCCCGATCAAGCCGCCGAACCGGCGTCCGGTGCACGCAACCCGATCCAACTGGTGCCCCAAGGCAGCGTCGGCGACGATGACGATGGCACCCCAACCGACCCATCCTCCCCGCCCAAGCGCAAGCGCCCCACACTCAAGGTCGTCAAATAAACCCCCAAGGCGCAGGCTAAAATCTGCCCCCCACGCCGCCTTAGCTCAGTTGGTAGAGCAACCGCCTTGTAAGCGGTAGGTCGTCAGTTCGAATCCGACAGGCGGCACCATGGATTGCATTCTGGTAGTGCAGCATCGCGCGCTTTGACCTTGTCAAGGTGGGATGCCTGGACGCTTACCATGCGCTGAACCGAGCCGCATTGGGGCCGGCAGCCTTGCATCACCCACTGAAACGAATCAGTCCACGCTGCCGGGCGGCTGTTCGCGCAGTTGCTCGCGCAGCTTGAATTTCTGCACCTTGCCCGAGGGCGTGGAGGGCATGGCCTCGCGCACCACGAGGCGTTCGGGGATGTATTGCAGCGCGACTTTCTGGTTCTTGAGGAACTCGACGATCGAGGGCAGGTCGATGCCCTGGCCCGGCTTGGGCACCACCACCGCGCAGGCGCGCTCGCCCAAGCGTTCGTCGGGGTAGGCGACGATGGCGGCCATTTGCACCGCCGGGTGGCGGTACAGCAGGGTTTCGATTTCGATCACGGGGATGTTCTCGCCGCCGCGAATGATGACGTCCTTGCTGCGCCCGGTGATGCGCAGGTAGCCGCGCGCGTCGATGCTGGCCAGGTCGCCAGTGGTGAACCAGCCGTCGGCGTCGGTGCCGTTGAGGTGCGCGCGCTTCAGGTAGCCGCCGAAGTTGGAGCACGAGCGCACCAGCAGGTCGCCCGCCACGCCCGGCGGCGCGCTCTTGCCATCGACATCCACCACCTTGATTTCGACGCCCGCCAGCGGGTGGCCATCGGTGTTGATGGCGCGTTCGTCGTCGTCGCCGAGTTCGATGGTCGTGACGGCGCCGTTTTCGGTCATGCCCCAGGCCGACACGATCTTGCTGCCGAGCACGCGGCGCGCCTGCTCGACCAGCGGGCCGGGGATCGGCGCGCCGGCGCACAGAAACACGCGCAGCGTGGGCACCGCGCCGGCGCCTTCAGCCACGGCGCGGGTCAGGTCGGTGACGAACGGGGTCGATGCCATGGTGAAGGTGACGCGCTCGGACTGGATCAGCGCCACCGCGCGCGCCGGCTCCCAAACGTCTTGCAGCACCGCGCTGGCCTTGAGCATGATGGGCATCATCAGGCCGTACATGAAGCCGGTCTGGTGCGCCAGCGGCGAGGCCATCAGCACCACATCGCCGCTGCCGAGCTTCATGCGCGCGGCATACGCGATGATGTTGGACATGGTGGTGTTGGCGGTGTGCATGGCGCCCTTGGGCTCGCCGGTGGTGCCGGAGGTGTAGATGAGCTGCGATACGTCGTCGGGCGCGGGACGGCTGCGCGCGAGGATGTCCCGCGCGTCGGCGGCGTCTTCCCACGCGGGGCCGCTGAGCAGCGCCTCGAAGCTGTTCGCGCCGCCGCCGCCGACCACGACCACGCGCTTCAAGTCCGGCAGCTCGGGTTGCAGGGCGGTCAGCATGGCTTCGTGGTCAAAGCCCCTGAACCGCTTGGGCACGATCATCACTTTGGTTTCGCAGTGCTTGAGCATGAACGACAGCTCGCGCTCGCGGAAGATGTGCATCAGCGGGTTCATCACCGCGCCAATGCGCGAGCAGGCCAGGTAGAGCAGCGTGAATTGCCACCAGTTGGGCAACTGGCAGGACACCACGTCGCCCTGGCCCACACCCAGCCGCGCCAGGCCCACCGCGATGCGGTCGGCCATGCGGGCCATTTCGCGGTAGGTAAAGCGCGTGACGCCGCCGTCTTCGGCCCGCACCGCGGTCAACGCCAGTTTGTCCGGGCAGGCGGCGACGCAGGCGTCGAGATCGTCATTGATGGTACGGTCGTGCCACAAGCCTTGGGCCAGCATCCGCGCGCGGCGCGGGGCGATGAGTACGGCGTCGAATTCCATGCTTCATATCTCCTCGTTTGACGGGCGGGCGCGGCTGGCTCAAGCCGGCACGGCCTTGCGCCCGGCGCGCGTGCGGGCGATGATGGTTTTCATGATCTGCGCCGTGCCATCGCCGATCTGAAAGCCCAGTACGTCGCGCAGGCGCTGCTCCATCGGGCCGCGGTCGTAGCCGCCGTGACCGAACATCAGCAGGCACTGGTGGATCGCCTCGTAGGCAAGCTTGGGCGCCCACCACTTGCACATGGCGGCCTCGGCGGTGTGCGGTGCGCCCCGGTCCTTGAGCCAGAGCGTTTGCAGGCACAGCAGGCGCGCGGCCTGAACCTGGGTGTCAAAGTCGGCCAGCGGGTGCGACACGCCCTGAAACGCCGACAGCGGCTTGCCGAAGGCTTCGCGCTGGGCGACGTACTCCCAGGTTTCTTCCAGCGCGACGCGGGCCACGGCCAGCACCTGCATACCGATCAGCGCGCGTGAAAAATCGAAGCCCTGCATCACCTGCACGAAGCCCTTGTTCTCGTCGCCCAGGCGGTGATCGAGCGGCACGCGCACGTTCTCGAAGAACAGCGAACCGCGGCCAATGGCGCGCTGGCCGTGGCAGTCGAAGCGGCTGCGCGTGATGCCCGGCAGGTTCATCGGCATCAGCAGCGCGGTAACGCCATGCGCGGCCGATTCCACGCTGCCGGTGCGCCCGAACACCACGGCGGCATCGGCCTGGTCGGCGGCGGAAATCGAGGTTTTTTCGCCGTTGACCACGTATTCATTGCCCACGCGCTCGATGCGCAGGCGCAGGTTGGCTGCGTCCGAGCCGCCGCGCGGCTCGGTCAGGGCAATGGCGAATATCGCTTCGCCGCGCGTGAGTTTGTCCAGCCAGGGCTTGACCACTTCGGGCTGGCCGTGGTGCGACAGGATTTGCCCGTTGAGCGAGGCCAGCAGGTTGAGGTAGGAAAAGCTCAGGTCGGCGCGGGCGATTTCCTCGCAGATCACGCCGGCGGCCAGGCACCCCATGCCCTGGCCACCCATGTCCTCGGGCAGTTCGGGCGCAATGAAGCCCATCTCGCCCATTTCGCGCATCAGCGCGCGATCCAGCACCCGCGTTTTGTCGCGCTCCAGAAAGCCCGGCGCCACGCGCCCCTGGGCAAAGCGGCGCGCGTGCTCTGCCAGCGCCGCCAGGTCTTCGTCGATGTAGGGGTTCATCCCGCGCTTCTCCTCGTGGGTGGATTTGCCTGACAGTGCCGGCGCGCGGCTTATTTGGCGTACTTGCGGAACTCGGGCTTGCGCTTTTCCTTCAGGGCGTTGACGCCTTCGCGCGACTCGTCGGTGTCGTAGTACAGCTTGAGCGCGTACATGCCCATGCCCGCAATGCCGGCCTGGTGCGCCGTGTCCATGTTGAAGCTGCGCTTGGCAATCGCAATGGCCGTCGGGCTGCGTTCGCAGATTTCCTCGGCCCACTGCTGCACGGTTTCGTCCAGCTTTTCGGGCGGCACGCAAAGGTTGGCCAGGCCCATCGCCACCGCTTCCTGGCCCGAATAGCGCTTGTTCAGATACCAGATTTCGCGCGCCTTCTTCTCGCCGACCACGCGCGCCAGAAAGGCGGTGCCGTAGCCCGGATCGACCGAGCCCATCTTCGGGCCGACCTGGCCGAAGATGGCTTTTTCGGAGCAGATGGTCAAATCGCAGATCGTCGCCAGCACATTGCCGCCGCCAATGGCAAAGCCCTGCACGCGGGCAATCACCGGCTTGGGCACGTCGCGGATGGCGGTGTGCAACTCTTCCATCGGCAGGCCGATGGTGCCGCGCCCGTCATAGTTGCCGTCGTGCGCCGACTGATCGCCGCCGGTGCAAAAGGCCCTCTCGCCCGCGCCAGCCAGCACGATGGCGCCGACATCGCGGTCGTAGCCCGCCTTGTTGAGCGCCTTGATGAGTTCGTCGCAGGTCGTGCCGCGAAAGGCGTTCATCTTCTCGGGCCGGTTGATGGTGATCCACGCCACGCGGTTGCGCACTTCGTACAGGATGTCTTCGAATTTCATGATGTCGTCTTTCGATGAGGGTTGAACAAAAAGCGGCGCTTCAGCCGTTCATGGTCAGGCCGCCGGACACGCTCAGCACCTGGCCGGTGACAAAGCTGGCGTCGTCGCTGCCCAGGAAGGCAATCGCCGAGGCCAGATCGTTCGGCTGGCCCAGGCGGCCCAGCGGAATCGCGCGCGTGAACGCTTCGATGAGCTTTTCAGGGTTGGCCGCGCCTTCGGCCACGCCGGCCAGCAGCGCGGTGTCGGTCGGGCCCGGGCAAACCACGTTCACCGTGATGTTGTGGCGCGCGTGCTCACGCGCCAGCGTTTTGCTGAACGCCACCAGGCCGCCCTTGCAGGCCGCGTACACCGCCTCGCCCGACGAGCCGACGCGCGCCGCGTCGGAGGCCACGTTGACGATGCGCCCGGCCTTGCGCGCCACCATGCCCGGCAACACCGCGTAGTGCATGTTCAACGCGCCCGTCAGGTTGATGGTGATGAGCTTGTCCCAGTCCTGCGGCGTGGTTTTGGTGAAGGGTTTGAACACGTCCCAGCCCGCGTTGTTGACCAGCGTGGCAATGGGGCCGAGCGCGCTTTCGGCGCCGGCGACGGCCTGCTGCACATCGGCCAGCCTGGCGATGTCGCAGACAAAAGCCTGGGCCTGGCCGCCGGCGGCCACGATGTCCGCCGCCACCTTGCCGGCCGCCGCGCCGTTGAGGTCGAACACGGCGACCTGCGCGCCCTCGGCGGCCAGGCGCTTGCAGGTTGCCCCGCCGATGCCGCCGCCGCCGCCGGTCACCACCACGGTCTTGCCTTCGAATCTTTGCATGTCAGCTCTCCTTGCGTTTGAATGCGGGCCATCGTCGCGGCAAGGCAGCCGGCGGCTGGCTTGCATTTGCGTCAATGTATTGTTATATCATACGACATGGATTTGCCTCTTGGCAAGTTCACTCCATGAGAAATTTCATGAAAAAACTTAGGGAAAACCAGAATTCCGCGCGCATGGACCTGGCCAATCGCGTGTTCTTTCGCCTGTACCAATGTGCAAACATGTTGCATAAAACAGGCACCAAGGCGGTGGAAGCCCAGGGTCTGACCACGCAGCAATGGGCCGTGCTCGGCGCGCTGTCGCGGCCACAGGCGCAAGACGGCATGAGCGTGGGCGATCTGGCCCGCTACCTGATGGTCAGCCGGCAGAATCTGTCCGGCGTGCTCAACCGCATGGAACGCGACGGGCACGTGCGCACGGCCCCCAATGGGCGCGACCGCCGCTCGCGGCTGATTACCATGACCGCCTCGGGCCGGCGCGTGTGGCTGAACGAGGCGCAGCCCAAGATCCACGGCTACTACGAAGAGGCGCTGGCGGATTTCTCGCTGAACGACATCGCCCACACGCTGCACTACCTGCTCAAGATGCTGGAAAACATGCGCCGCATCGATGAAACGCAGAGCGGCGGCGCCGAGGCCGAGGCCGAGGCATAGAACGCCCCGCGCAAGCGGCGATCAGCGTCGCGCCGGCGCGGTTGGCCGTTCATGGCGTCACCGGACGGGCAGTCTTTTCCAAATCAGGTATGAGCCTGGAGCGCCCCCAGATCGGCGATGCGAAGCGAGTCGATCTGTTGTAGAAGCCGCCAGTGTA
>JGI24705J35276_12237764_pt1 | contig 12973 bp, 12 predicted proteins | sample TergutNt197P4_FD_35276 | JGI IMG/M metagenome (IMG submission 35276)
TGCCCTCAAAAGCTTGCAAACTCAATCAGGCGCCCGCGCTAGAAATTGGACTTAGCCCAACAACTTGGACGCTTTTTCACGGACGACTCCTTAGTCGCCCAACAACTCGCACGGGTTCAAGAGTCGGCAAAAACAATGCAAGAGCCCAGCCGACGGCCGGGGTTTTCGCCTGTGGGCCGGTTACGCCTGGTTGGCGTTCGGGTCTGGTCGGGACCAGGGTAGCGAGAACACCTCTTTCTCGTCGGTCTCAACTAGGCTGGGGTAGATCGGAGCGGAGAAGGAAGGATCGTCGATCCGCACGCTGAGGTAGGGGTTGCCAGCGTCCGAAAGCCTGAAGCGTAGGAGCAAACGGTCGTGATCTTGCGTCGGTCCATGCCGAGCAACGAATGGCTTGTGTTACGGCGGCTGAATGCGTCTACAGACCGATCGAAGCGCTGCCTCGTCAGGTATTCAGCTTGGCGCCGGCTATCCTGATGTCGTTCGTGATCTGGCTGGAGCGGGCGGCAAATTCATCGCGCAAGCGGAGTGCGGCGGCAGGATCGGTTTCAAGCACGCGCTGGAACAGGCTGCGCGCTACACGGATGACGGTTGATTGCTCCATGGCTGTTGCAGTCGACGACCGCTTGACCGGCACGAGTAGCGCAAGTTCACCGATCAGCACGCCGGAATTCGCAATCATTTTCGCGCCCTTGCCGTCCTCGACCATGAAGGCACCACGGCGCACGACGAAACCAGCATCGGAATCGTCATCCCGCCTGAACAGGACTTCGCCACGGATAAACTCGCGCTGCTCGGAGCCGATCGCAAGCATGCGCAACGCCGCGCTTCCCAACAAGCTCAGGGTCGGAACACGTTCGAAAAGCGCGACATCGTCATCAATCGACATTCAGTACCGATGCTTGTGCGGCGTTGGGCCGAATTGCGGTTGAGAAACGTATCACGGCACCAGCTTATAGCCACCAGCTTCCGTAACCAGTATCTCGGGATTGGCAGCATCCTTTTCGATCTTCTGGCGCAGGCGGTAGATGTGCGTCTCCAGCGTATGCGTAGTGACGCCGGAATTATAGCCCCAGACCTCCTGCAGCAGCGTTTCGCGCGAGACGGGCATCTGCCCGGCCCGGTACAGGAAGCGCAGGATCGCCGTTTCCTTTTCCGTCAGCCGTACCTTTCGGGCATTGGCGCTGGTCAACATCTTGGAGCCGGGGCGGAAACTGTAGGGACCGACCGAGAAGACGGCGTCCTCGCTCGCTTCGTGCTGACGGAGCTGGGCGCGGATTCGCGCCAGCAGCACCGCGAAGCGGAATGGCTTTGCTACATAGTCGTTGGCACCGGACTCCAGCCCCAGAATGGTATCGGAATCGGTATCGTGTCCGGTCAGCATGATGATCGGGGCTTTGAAGCCGCCTTTGCGCAAGGAGCGCACCACCTCTCGCCCATCGGTGTCAGGCAGCCCAACATCCATCAGCACGAGATCAGGGGAATTGGCCTTGGCGGCGCTGGCGCCCTTAGCGCCGGTATCGACAGCGGAGGCTTCGAACTCCTCGTGCAGCGACAATTGCTCTACCAACGTGTCGCGCAGATCGGTGTCGTCATCCACGATCAGGATCTTGCGTGCGGTGGCCATGGATACATCCTTTGAGGGCGGGCCGGTGCGCCAAAAAGCCCAGCGAACCGCGGTGCGAAAAGTTTGGAGGGGCGTTCTTGCTACTTGTCTATGTTCTTCAGGTAATCGATCGCTACCGTTTCTCAAGACTCATCAATTTACTCCAGAACTGCCGGGCATTTTGATGGATGTCCTGTAGCGGGCTTTGGAATTGGCCAACTCGATGAAAAGACAACCTACTTCAACAACTTACCACAAAAGCGCACGCCCGTTAACCCGAATCCGGGTCAGACCGGCAGCCGGCGATCCGCGCCGAGGCTGGCTGACGGCAGGGAACCTCATCATACCGGTGGCGCTGGGCCGCGGCGGCATTCTCGTCAACAAGCGTGAGGGCGACGGTGGCACGCCGAAAGGTATTTTCCGGCCGTGCCGATTGTGGTGGCGGGCCGATCGCCACCGCCGGCCACGTACATTCCTGCCGGTACGTGCGATCAATGCCGACGATGCCTGGTGCGAGGATCCGGCCGACCGTCATTACAACCGGCCCATGCGGCTGCGGCACGAAGCCGCCGGCGACCGGCTACGACGCGACGATCACCTGTACGACTTCATCGTCGAGATTAACCACAATACGCGCCCGCGTGTCGCCGGCCGCGGCAGCGCCGTATTCCTGCATCTGGCACGCAGCAATTTCGGCCCGACGGCAGGCTGTGTTTCGATGACGAAATCGGCAATGCTTCAGCTGTTACAGCGGCTCGGTCCGCGGACCAAGATCATAATCGGTTGAGGCCGAATACCATACTCGACAAGGACGGCATCGTTACGGCTTGGCATTACGGTTGCACACGGTTTCCAAAGAGCGAGTTTCGCCGCCCCTCGACGTCGCGCTGGTGGCGCCCTTCGTTTTGAAGGGCATGAACCGGTGCAAGACGAGAGGACTAATTTTACTGCATCACAACCCTCATCGGAGAGGCGGAAGACGGGCCAAGTATGGTGCGCAAGAAACTCTGGAGCCAGAGGGCTCCGATATTCTTCTGGACCGCGGTACGGCTGAAACGCCTGCGCCGGATGTTCGACTGGCATTGCGACGGCCGCACGTATGCGCGTGACCGTATCCAGGACAATCTGCCATTCCGCATCAAGGAGCACCGATCGGTGTTGCTGCGCCGCCTCGAAGGCGTTGACCCGCAATGGCAGATCAACAAGGTCACCAATCTGAAGCTCGCGGTCTCATGCCTCGACGGCGTCGTCATCCGGCCCGGCGAAGTGTTTTCCTTTTACCGGCTCGTGGGGCTGCCGCACCCTTGGCGCGGCTTCTTGCCGGGGCTGGAGCTTTCCGGCGGCCGCGCACGGGCCGGTGTCGGTGGCGGCCTGTGCCAGCTTGCCAACCTGCTGCACTGGATGGTCCTGCATAGCCCGCTCACCGTGAGCGAGCATCACCACCATTCCTACGACATTTTTCCAGATGATGACCGGGTGCAGCCCTTCGGAAGCGGTGCCACGCTCTTTTACAACTATCTCGACTACCAGCTCAGCAACCAGACCCCGCATAGGTTTCAGTTTCGCCTCGCGGTGACGGACAAGCATCTGGAAGGCGCTTTGCTGTGTGATAAGGAGTTACCCGAGGCCTATGAGATATTCGAGCGCAATCATGCTTATGTCCGGCAGGACGGCGCATTCTATCGGACCAATGAGCTATGGCGCAGGCGGCATGTGGCGGCGACGGGCGCGGAAATCGAGACGAGCCTTCTCAGGAAAAATTTTGCGAGGGTGATGTATGAGCCCGACACACTTGCCGAGAAGACACTTGCCGACGAGATATTTGCCAAAATGCCGTAAAGCGCGAGGGGAGCTGTGAATGACAATGTCCGCTAGAGTTGTATTGGCGATGTTGACGATGCTCTTCGCGGGCAGTGCTTTGGCGCAGACACCTGATACGGTCGAGCGCAAGACCGGTTTGCGCAAGCTTGCCGGCGAACGCTTCATCACCAACCTGAAATATGCGACCGCCGACAATTTTCTGCACCGCGACGTATACACGCCCTTTGGCGTCAGCGCCTGCTACGTACACCGCGACCTTCATGACAAGCTCGAACGGCTTGCGCCTATCCTGCAAGACAAGCGCCTGAAGCTCGTGATGTTCGACTGCTACCGCCCCATCGAGGTGCAGCGCGAGATGTGGAAGCTGGTACCGGATACGAAATACGTCGCCAACCCCGCGAGGGGCTCGCTGCATAATCGCGGCATTGCCGTTGACGTCGGATTGGCTGATGACGAAGGGCGCCTGCTGCCTTTCCCCACGGCTTTTGATGCCTTCGACCGCAAGGCGTGGGCGAGTTATGTCTGCAAGGCAGCGGAGAAGATGCAGTGCGACAATCGCGAGATGCTAAAGGAATTGATGCAGTCGGTCGGCATCGACGGCATCAGCAGCGAGTGGTGGCACTTCCAGCTCAGAAACGCCAAGAGCTATCCGATCGTGCCGCTGACGGCGAAAGGAAACGAGAAATGAGAAAGCCCATCCTCTTTGCCTTATTGGCCGTCGGCATTGTCACGCTGTTTGCCCTGCCGGTCTTTTCGCAGCAGGTGAAGGAGACACAGAACGCTGACGCCAAGCCTCCCGTCGTCATTGCCGCCGCTGCGACGAGCTATGGCGAGGGATCGAGTTCGGTCGTGTGTCTGCTCGACCCCACGTGCAGCGGATCCTGGACGCCCATGTCGAAAGACGGCGGCGTGAATGAGGGGATTTATATCCAGTTCAAGGAGCCGTTCGCGGTGAGCGGCATTGATGTGGTCATGGAGGGCAATGTCGCCTCCGGCAACACAGTGACGCTGAAGCCCTACTTTGACGGCATGATGGGCGCGGACCCTGCCATTCAGAAATATCGCAAGAACAAAGCGGCCCAGAATGATGCTGAATGCCGGAAAGCCAGAAGGGAGGCGCAGCGTGAGATTGATAAACCCGATTATGACGGTCCAGGAGACCTTCCCTGCGAACCCGACCAGGCTGGGAATTTAGGTGATCCGCTCAATGTCGACGCCCAATTTGAACCGGGCACGGAGCTCACGCATTTCATGATTTCCGGCTCGAGTGCTGGAGTCAAGTCGCTCTATTTCAAGATTGACGATGTCGCGGGTGCGACGCCACCGAAAGTCCGGTCCATTCGTTTTTATGACACTTCAGCAGTCGAGGCTGCCCGCCTGAAGGCATATAATGAGTGCAAGGAAATCAAATCTCCAACAGGATGCGAATCGGCTTGGTCCGAAGGGCTTCTGGCTGCGATCGAACCGAGCGCGCAGGCGCTCAGCCTGCCGGTTTCTGTAAAAGCTTCTGTTGCGGCGAGTTCTGTGTTGTCGCCTGAAATCGCTTATGGACCCGAGCATTTGTTCGATTCGCAAACCGATATGGCCTGGGCCACGGATGGCCAGAAGACGAGCGGGATAGGTGAGAGTCTCACCGTCACCCTGGCTCAACGGCAAAAAATTCAGGGCTTGATGCTCTGGAACGGGTATCAACGTTCCGAGGCGCATTTCAAAGCCAATGGCCGCGTGCGCACATTGGTTGTTAACAATGTCACCGTTCCGGTTCAGGATACGACGGGAATGCAGGTGATACACCTGCCTCAGCCGCTGGACACCGATCGCTTCGTCTTGACCATCAAGGACATATACAAAGGCACTGCTTATAAGGATGTCCTCATCTCGGAATTACGTCTGCTGACGCCGGACGGACGCATAATCCTGCCGCAGGTTGAGGGAAAGAGCGCCACTTTGCCGGAATGGGCAGATCCGCTTCAGGACGCGACCTACGCATCCTTCATTCAGACAATCACGGTCGGCGACAAGGAAATTGGCTACGCCAACAGTTCTCTGCGGATCCGGAGCAACGGCAGTTTTGTCATTTACAGCGATGTCCCTGACGTCATCGAGGGGAATTGGGAGATGGGGCAAGATGGTCATTCGCTCCAATTCTTCGGAAAGAAATACGGGGTGCCCCTGACGGAAGAGTTGGGTTATTTCACGCTCTCAAAGAAAACCGCAGGGCTTCCTGGGCCTCGCATTTTCCGGTCGCAAGTTAAAGTAACGCGGTTCACCGATCTGCCGGAGGCAGAACAACGCGGTGCCTTGGCCTTCTTAGTGGGTCGCGGTCTTGAAAAGGCATCTAGAACGGACGGGAAAGAGCGAGTGACGATTGGCCTCGATCCCAGGCAATCGGGTCCGGTCAGTGGGGAAAATTTGGACGCTGCGCTGACCGCCCTCATGAATGAGGCAAGGAAGCTTGATCCGTTCCTGGTCAAATCCGATGTCTACACAGAACTCCTCCTGCCACGATGGCGGGGTGAATAGTGTATGCCCTAAAGCCAGAGAGCTCACGATCACGCTGGGTGATTGTTTGTGCTCTTGCGGCTCTCTCGCTGATCTCCGCGGTCATTTTCTGGCACTCGCTTGCAGCAAGCACGTTCCTGCGCGGCTATGATGCCTATTATTATGCGGTACAGGCCGATTTTTGGTTCCGCACCGGGCGGCTGCGCATTCCGGATAGTTCGGTGGTGCTCTACGCCATCGGAGCCTTGCAATATTTCGGCATATCCGGCGAAATGGCGGTACGGGTGTGGGCCGCAATTTCGCTTTTGCTGTTTTCGCTGACCTTCATTCTGCTCGTCGCGCGCTGCCGTTCGCTTGTCATTGCAATCGCATTGTTCGCTTGGGCGCTTGTCTCGCCATCTATCGCTTTCATAGCCGTTGAGCTGCCAAAGACTTTTGCGCTCCTCGTGCTGATGAATATCGCGCTCATTCTCGTCACTACCGAGCGCATCCGCCTCCTGCTGCTCATTCCGGTGCTGGCGTTGATGGTGGCCTGTCACAAGATGGCGCTGGTCTATGCCGGCGTGTTCGGTCTTGTGCTTGCCCTACGGTTCCGGCGCCTGCGGGTGAGCTGGCCGCGCGGACGTGGAGTCGCCTATGCGGCTTTGGTGGCGGTGGTCGTTTGTCTCCTCGGCTTTTTTCTGGCTGGCACCCTCGGTCGAGCCGATCTGTTGCGCATCAAGGGCACCAATCTCATGCCAGGGCTCGTTTCTCTGCTGGTGCAGTCGGGCTTGCCGATGGCGCTCCGGGTGGAGATGGTCTTTGCGTTCTTCGTCGCTGCTGCAGCTTTGCTGTATCGCGGAGATAATGGAAGGGATTGGCGCGAGCGCGGACTCATGGCGCTTCTCCTGCTTACCGCCTTCGTGCCGGCGTTTGGCGATGAGCCGTTCAATTTCGGTGAACGCTTTGCCGTGATGTTCCCATATCTCGCGCTGACAACCGGCGCTGTGCTGCTGCGCCGTGTCGCATTCGAGATAGGAACACTCGTGGCAGGAGCAGGGCTCGCGGCCGCGCTTGCTGCATCGTTCTTCCGGCTTGATTATTGCTGCCCCGAGCGGATCAATCCGCCCTACGACCGCTATGCGGCGGTTACCGAGGATCTGAAGCAGCTAGACATCCCCATGCTCGTTCTACATCGCGGCATGCATTTCTATTACAAATACGAAACACGCCGCGATGCCTTCTCTTACGAGCCGGAGCCGCACTGGGACAAAGCGCGCGTGTGGCGGCTCGTCTATGGGGCAACACCCGAAGAACTCTTCACCTATCTGCCTCCCGGCTGCACCTGGGGGGAGGAAATCAAGCCGCTGCGCGACCGTGATTACAATCTGGTGCGCGAAGACTGCTTTGCCGCCTTCCGCGCCGCCATCGACAAAGACACCAACCCACAGCTCTACGCGCTTCTGCGGCAGAACGACATGAACCCATCCAAACCGCGCCCGGCCTTCCTTTACGCCAAGCACGCAAGCGATGAGCCAGAGGAATTTCCGGCGCTGCCGCCAGGCAAATAGTCAATCCGTCGTTTCGTTGGTGATAGCCCGCAGTAGTGCCAATTGGCTTTACGGATTACGCAAGCAGGCTTCAGCGGTGCCCGAAAATCGCCGAGCCCACGCGCACATGCGTTGCGCCGAGGCGGATGGCGGTGGCGAAATCGGCGCTCATTCCCATCGACAGGCTGTTCAGCCCATTGCGTGCGGCGATTTTCGCGGTCAGCGCGAAATGCGGCGACGGCGGTTCGTCGACCGGCGGAATGCACATCAGGCCCGAAATCTCCAGGCCGTATTTCTCGCGGCAACTGGCGATAAACGCGTCGGCTTCGGCTGGCGCGATGCCAGCCTTCTGGGCTTCCTCGCCCGTGTTGATCTGGACGAACAATTGCGGGTGTTTGTTCTGGGAAAGGATTTCCTTGGCCAACGCCTGGCAAAGGCTCGGTCGATCGACCGAGAGAATCGCATCGAACAGCGCTACCGCCTCCTTGGCCTTGTTGGACTGCAAGGGCCCGATCAGATGCAACGCAATGCCGGGAAAAGCCGTCGTCAATGATGGCCACTTGGCCTTGGCCTCCTGCACACGATTTTCGCCGAACACGCGCTGGCCGGCCGCAATCACCGGCGTGATCGCATCTGCGCCGAACGTCTTGGAGACGGCGACCAACGTCACCGACGAGCGATCGCGTCCCGCCTCCCTGCAGGCGCGTGCGATCTCGGCTTCGACGGCGGCAAGTCCGCTTGGCGGTTGCGACGTTGGCGATGAAGCATTTTCGGGCATCATGGTGTCCAGTCGAGTGAGAGAGTGATGATGTTACACCTCTCTATGGGATCCCCCTATGAGAGGGAAGTTATGGGAAAACTGTGGGACGCTTCTCGTAATGCCCCATGATTGCATCATGGCACACGGAACAGACCAAGCCTCGTTCTTGTCCGTCATGGGTGCCGCGATGGATGTGGTCCTGAACGCAATCAGCAAGAGAAAACCGGGCGCGCGCGCCTGCCAGATCAATATAGCAATCGAAATACACCCACTCGCGGCAATTCAGGGACCATGCGGCCCCGCGGAAGGTCTCGCGAATACCTCGCTTGATGATCGCTTCTTCTACCGCCCTGAGATGTTCGTAGGTCAATTCCGACTGCCTTCCTGATTCCGCGTCAGGGTCGCGTGTTGTCGGGATGCTGCCCGACTTCAACATGCGAAGGTGGAGCCCTCAACAACGAGCTTCGATGTGTGGCAAATGCGGTGATTTGGCAGCCGTAGCTCGCGGCGATATCAAGTGCAAGTTCGCTCGCGTAATCGGGAGCCCAGTCAATGTCTGCTGTTAGGCAAACATCCTTTAGGCCATCAAGGTCATAATAGCCGTTGAGGCTGTCCTTGCGAAACAGCTTTTGCAGATCGATGGGCACGTATGCGATTCCTCATGCTGAGCATCTTCGCTATTTACGCATTACACTAGAACGATTGACGCATTGATCTGTAACGAACTTAAGTGCTTCTTTCTGTTCGGCCTCTGGAAACTCGTGTTTACCCGGAAACATTGCAAGGCGGAAACGCTCCCCTGCGTGATGTACTTGATACGTGTGCTCTACACCTTGAAGAAAGTTACGTAAGAGCTTCACATGTGTCCAGGTTGGATCGTCGGTACCCTGCAAAACCAGAACGGAGCGCGGAGCGATAGTGGCTATAATGTCGTTGAAGTCAAAAGGTACCGCACGGGGCGCGGGTGCGGAGACAACAGCGCGAAGAGCGGGCGCATATATAAACCAGCTTGTTCTAGCCCACCGCTCGGCATTCGTGTCAGTTGCGATTGATTCAAAGCCTGCGCTGGACACTGTAACGTCAATGCGACGATCGAATGCTGATAGGAAAATTGCGTTGTGGCCACCAAGGGAATGACCGACAGCCGCTATGCAAGAAGCTTTTGGCCGGGTGTTGCTGATGAAATCTAGGACAGCTCGATTGTCTTCCAACATTCGGCCCAGCGCTGACCATTGCGGATAGCGCTGATAAAATTTTTCGGTGTTCCAATCCGGGCTTGCATCTGGTTCATCTCCATTGATCCACACTTCCGGCGAGACTACGACAAACCCTGCCTTGAGAAAGGTCTGCCCATAGCTCAGAGATGGATCACCGGCCAAACCGAACACTTCTCTTGCGCCAGCCTTGCCGGTTTCCGGTAAAGCTATAACTACTGGGCTTGTCTCTAGGGCGCCGCTCGGCGTTCCGACGATAAAATTCAAAGAGCCAACACAATCGGACGCCCTATAGAACGCGAGAGTGTCATCAGCGGTTTCGATTGTTCCGGTTAGCGTCGGCTCAAGATCATGGATTTGAGAGCATGCTGCGGGTGGACGCCCCATATACTGCGTTACGGTGTCCAGCACGGCATTCGCCTGGATCGGCTCCGAGCTGGCCAATATCACGACCAGGGCTAGCAGCCCTAATGCAGTGATGGTGCGAGGTTTTCCAGCCTGGATCAATGTGCGGCTCTTGGGCTCAGTTTGCTGAAGCTAAATAGGCGGGCATGACTTCTTCAAGCGATCCCGATCAATTTGTCTCGCAGACCCATCAGATAGCTTAAACGCCCGACCCGGCTCGAAGATTTACCCGGCCTGCCCTGGATTTCCCAGCCCAATCACTTGTCGGCAACCCATTGACCCCCCACCGGCTTCTATGGCCTAGTCCGCCCATCTTCACGACGGCCAAAAGACGGTCCAAACTCGCGAAATCCAAAGATTCCATGATCTCCGAACGCTACAACGCCCGTGACGCCGAACCGCGCTGGCAACACCGGTGGGATGAAAAAGCGGTCTTCGTCTCCAAAAACGACGATCCGCGGCCGAAATATTATGTCCTGGAGATGTTCCCCTACCCGTCTGGGCGCATCCATATCGGCCATGTCCGGAACTACACGCTGGGCGATGTGCTGGCACGTTTCATGCGAGCCAAGGGGTTCAACGTACTGCACCCGATGGGCTGGGACTCCTTCGGGCTGCCGGCCGAAAATGCCGCGATCGAGCGCAAGGTAGCGCCCAAGGCCTGGACCTACGACAACATCGCCGCGATGAAGAAGCAGCTCCGCAGGATCGGGCTGTCGCTGGACTGGTCACGTGAGATCGCCACCTGCGATCCCTCCTATTACAAGCACCAGCAGAAGATGTTTTTGGACTTTTTGCGCGCCGGCCTTGCGGAACGCGAAAAGCGCAAGGTGAACTGGGACCCAGTCGACATGACCGTGCTCGCCAACGAGCAGGTGATCGACGGCAAAGGCTGGCGTTCGGGCGCTGTTGTCGAGCAGCGCGAGATGAACCAGTGGGTCTTCAAGATTACGAAATATTCGCAGGAACTGCTGGATGCGCTGGATACGCTTGACCGCTGGCCGGACAAGGTCCGCCTCATGCAGCGTAACTGGATCGGCCGTTCCGAGGGCCTGTTGATTCGCTTCGCGCTGGATGCGGCCACCACGCCGGCGGGCGAGAGCGAATTGAGGATCTTCACGACCCGCCCCGACACGCTGTTCGGCGCGAAATTCATGGCCATCTCCGCCGATCATCCGCTCGCGCAGGCGGCAGCCGCCCGTAATTCGAAACTTGCCGAGTTCATCGCCGAGATCAAACGGATGGGCACGGCGCAGGAGGTCATCGATACGGCCGAGAAGCAGGGTTTCGATACCGGTATTCGGGCGGTCCACCCGTTCGATCCGAATTGGAAACTGCCGGTCTATGTCGCCAATTTCGTGCTGATGGAGTACGGCACCGGCGCGATCTTCGGCTGCCCGGCGCATGACCAGCGCGACCTCGACTTCGTCAACAAGTACAATCTCGGCAACACGCCCGTCGTGTGTCCCGAGGGCCAGGACCCGACAACTTTCGTCATCACGGACACCGCCTATGACGGCGACGGCCGCATGATCAATTCGCGCTTCCTTGATGGCATGACCATCGAGCAGGCGAAGGAAGAGGTTGCCAAACGCCTGGAGAAGGACACACGCGGCAACGCCCCCGTCGGCGAGCGGCAGGTCAATTTCCGCCTGCGCGACTGGGGCATTTCGCGCCAGCGCTATTGGGGCTGCCCGATCCCGGTCATCCACTGTCCGAAATGCGATGTCGTGCCGGTGCCGGACGCCGACTTGCCGGTAGAGTTGCCGGACGATGTTACCTTCGACAAGCCGGGTAACGCGCTCGACCACCATCCGACCTGGAAGCACGTCACCTGCCCGAAATGCGGCGGACCCGCGCGCCGCGAAACCGACACCATGGACACCTTCGTGGATTCGTCCTGGTACTTTGCGCGCTTCATCGATCCCTGGAACGAAGAGTCGCCGACCACCCAGCCGCTGGTGAACCGGATGCTGCCCGTCGACCAGTATATCGGCGGCGTCGAGCACGCGATCCTGCATCTTCTCTATAGCCGCTTCTTCGTGCGGGCGATGAAGGCCGCCGGCCATATTGCGATCGAGGAGCCGTTCGCTGGCATGTTCACCCAGGGAATGGTGGTGCACGAGAGCTACCAGAAACAGGATGGCACCTATGTCACGCCAGCCGAGGTGACGATCGAGACGGACGGCAACGGGCGGCGGGCCAGCCTGCTCTCAACCAGCGAAGTCATCACGATCGGACCGATCGAGAAGATGTCGAAGGCGAAAAAGAACACGGTTGATCCGGACGACATCATCGCAACCTATGGCGCCGACGTGGCACGCTGGTTCATGCTGTCGGACTCGCCGCCCGATCGTGACGTGATATGGAGCGACGAGGGGGTACAGGGCGCCTCGCGTTTCGTGCAACGACTGTGGCGGTTGATCAACGAATCCGCCGAAATCGCCAAATCCGCTCCCACGGCCCGGCCGGCAAGCTTCGGACCGAACGCGTTGGCCCTGCGTAAGGCCGCCCATGGCGCCCTGGACAAGGTCACCGCCGGGATCGAGGGGCTGCGCTTCAACGTCTGCCTCGCCCATATTCGTGAGTTCTCGAACGCGCTGTCGGAATTGCTGCCGAAGGGTGACGAGTCGGCTCTGGATTCAGCTCCAGATTTATCTTGGGCGATACGGGAAGCCGCCTTGATCCTGGTTCAGCTGTTTGCCCCGATGATGCCCCATCTGGCGGAGGAATGCTGGCAGGTCCTCGGGCAGCAGGGCTTCGTTTCGGAGGCCTCGTGGCCGCGAATCGAACGCGATTTGCTGGTTGAGGACACTGTGACCCTGGTCGTCCAGGTGAACGGCAAGAAGCGGGGCGAAGTTACCGTGGCAACGACGGCCCAGAATTCGGAAATCGAGGCTGCCGTTTTGGCGCTCGATGCGGTACAATTGGCTTTGGGCGGCAAACCCGTCCGTAAAGTAATTATAGTCCCAAAGAGGATCGTGAATGTCGTTGGTTAGAGCCCGCATCACTGCCCGTCTGCTGGCTGTGGGCGCCCTGGCGGCGCTGACGGCGGGCTGCTTTCAGCCAATGTATGCCGAACACAGTGACGGCACCCCGGCGTTGCGCGAGAAATTGATGGGCGTGGAGCTCCCGCCGG
>JGI24705J35276_12237763_pt1 | contig 12964 bp, 12 predicted proteins | sample TergutNt197P4_FD_35276 | JGI IMG/M metagenome (IMG submission 35276)
ACCACGGACGTGCACACCTACGTCAACATGACCGAGCCGGCGATCCCGCCCATGCACGACTCCAAGTCGGATTGGGAGATCTTCGCGCTGCTCGCCCGCAAGGTCCAGGAGGTCGCCGTCGAGCGTGGAATGAGCAAGTATTTCGACGAGGAGTTCAACTGGGCGCGCGACTTCTCGACGCTTTACGATCAGCAGATCGGAGGTGGCAAGCTGGAGACGGCAGAGCAGGCTGCGCAGTTCATCCTTGACGCCGCAGTGGCGACCAAAGGCATCACTCTCGACCAGATCCGCGAGAAGGGCCCGCAGCGTTTCAAAGCGAACTGGACGTCGCCGATCAAGGAAGGCGTGCCCTACACGCCGTTCCAGTTCTACGTCATCGACAAGAAGCCATGGCCGACGTTGACTGGTCGCCAGCAGTTCTACATCGATCACGATGTCTTCTTCGAGATGGGCCTGGAATTGCCGGTCTACAAAGCGCCCGTCAATGCCGACAAATACCCGTTGTTGTTCAACACGGCGCACAGCCGGCATGCCATCCATTCGACTTTCAAGGATAGCGTGCTGATGCTGCGGCTGCAGCGAGGTGGGCCGGTCCTGGAGATGCCGCCGGCCGAAGCTCAGGCACGCGGGCTCCGCGACAACGACTGGGCCGAAGTGTGGAACGATCACGGCCGCTTAGTCTGCCGTGTCAAGATCTACAATCGCGAGCCGGCCGGCCGGGTTGGCATGAACCATACGCCCGAGCTCTATATGGATCTGATCGAAGGGTCGACGCAGACCGTCTGCACCATTCGCATCAATCCGACGAGCTTGGTCGGCAATTACGGTCACCTCGTCTACCGGTGCAACTATTACGGGCCAGGAGGGACCAACCGTGATGCTCGTGTCGAGGTGCGGCGCTACACCGGAGTGACGCCGAACTGACGGCTGGAAGTACTTTCACGAGGCGATGAAGCGATCTGATTTGAAGGAACAGGAACATGGCCACAGTCACGAAGCCGAACAAACAACTGGCATTCGTTGTTGACCTCAACAAGTGTATCGGGTGCCAGACCTGTACCGTCGCGTGCAAGCGGCTATGGACGTCGAAGCCCGGCGAGCAGCATGTCTACTGGCGCAATGTCGAGACCCGGCCGGGGAAAGGCTATCCGCGCAATTGGGACCAGGACGGCGGCGGTTATCAGAGCGGCGAACTGCAGCTCGGACGCGAACCCACGTTGGGCGACTACGGCATCCCCTACGAGTTTGCATACCAGGCCCGGCTGTTCGAGGGCGAAAAGGGGCGCGTAAGGCCGCAGCCCGCGAGCAGCACTAGCGCGGTCGCTTCCTGGGCGCCGAACTATGACGAGGATCAGGGCGCGGGCGAATATCCGAACAACTACTATCTCTACCTGCCGCGTCAGTGCAATCACTGCAGCAAGCCGGCCTGTCTCGAGGCCTGCCCGAACGATGCGATCTACAAACGTGCAGAGGATGGTGTCGTTCTCGTTGACAAGACCAAGTGCAAGGCTTCGCGCAAGTGCATCCGGGCATGCCCCTACGACAAGGTGTTCTTCAACACGTCGGAGCAGAAGGCGGTGAAGTGCATCGGCTGCTATCCTCGCCTCGAGAAAGGCGTCGCACCCGCGTGTGTTGCACAATGTGCCGGCCGCGCCATGCATGTCGGCTTCCTGGAGGACACCAAGAGCTCCGTGCACAAGCTCACAAGAGCCTGGAAGGTCGCGCTGCCGCTCTATCCCGAGAAGGGAACCGAGCCGAATGTCTTCTATGTGCCGCCGGTTCTGGGTCCGGTGCAGGAGGATGCGCAGGGCAATCTGCGTACCGAACAGAAGGTCCCCGTCGACTTCCTGGCAAAGCTCTTCGGCAACGACGTACGGCGAGTGCTGACGACGCTGAACGAGGAACGCGGCAAGCGTTTCAAGAACCAGCCCTCAGAGCTCATGGACATCCTGATCGGTCGTCGCGCTGCAGACTTGACCAATATGTTGACGTGAGCGGTGCGGTGGAGGCGAACGACAATGGCAACGAAGAGAATCGGGATCATGACGTTGATGGCGGTCGCCGCGGTCGCCGCTGGGTCATCGATTGTCTTCGCGCAGGAGTTCGAGGGCGTTGGCGTCTGCCGCAAATGCCATCTTGACCAGGCGGACGCCTGGAGCAAGACGGCGCATGCCAAAGCGTACGAGTCTCTGCGGCCGAAAGTGAAGGCCGCAGAGAAGGTGAAGGCGAAGCTTGATCCCGAGCGCGACTACACGAAAGAGCCGGAATGCTTGGCATGCCATACCACCGGCTATGGTAGGCCAGGCGGCTACAAACTCGACATGACCGCCAGCGATGCACGGCTGTTTGCTAACGTCGGCTGCGAATCCTGTCATGGCGCCGGAAGTCAGTTTCGGAAAGAGCATGGCTCCGCCGACGATCTGCTCAAATCCAAGGGCGAAACGACCTCCCGCGAAGTTCTGGTCAAGGCGGGACAGAATTTCGACTACGAGGCAGCCTGCGCCAGCTGCCATCTTAACTATCATGGGTCTCCCTTCAAGGACGCCAAGGCACCGTTCACGCCATTCACTCCGGAAATCGATGCGAAATACGCGTTCAACTATCTGAGGGACGTGCTTCGCAGCGGACCCGGTGCAGGTGTGCACGAGCATTTCAAGTTCAAAGGTGTGTTCAAGGGCGAGCCCGTTCCAGCCATCCGGGAAGAAACCCAAAAGGACGCGAAGGAGTCGGAATAATGGCCGCACCGGACGTCAACAACGACATGATCTTGATCGCGCGTACGCGTGCCCGGATCTATGCCATGCTAGCGGCGGCGTTCGACTATCCGACTCCTGACTTCTACGTTGTTCTGGAGAGCGGAGCATATGCCGACGGCCTGACCGATATGATCGGGGCGCTCTATCCGGATCTTGCGGATCAGATGGCGGGTCCGGCTGTGACTCTGTGCGCAGCAACGTCGCTATCCGATCAGCAATCGGATTATCTGCGAACCTTTGAAACCGGCATGCCGAAGCCTCCGGTCCAGCTTTACGAGGGCTTGGGCGTGCGTCCGACTGAGCGCGCCAGCATTCTGCTTGAGCTTAAGGCGTTCTTCAGACAGTTCGGATTGACGATGAATAAGTCGCTCCGTGAGTTCGAGGACAGCGTGACCGCTGAGCTTGAATTCATGCAGTTCCTGGCCATGAAGGAAGTGGATGCGCTGGAGAATGGCTGGGATTGCGGACCGTACCGACACGCTCAGCATGATTTCCTGGTCCGTCACTTGGGCAAGTGGTTGCCGAAACTGGCGAAGAGCGCAAGCGAAGTACAGTCAAGCTTCTATCGCTCGGTGGCGCAAATTGCGGCCATGTTCGTCGAACGCGACGAAATCGCAATCCTTCGCGACTTGAGCAGCGACGCTGCGCTCGCGGCGGATCTGATTCCTTCAACCTAACCGTAAGGGGCTTGTCATGATCTACAGAACACTCGGAATCGGAATTGGCATGGTGTTGGCGATCGCTGCGGGAACAGCCGTCGCTGATGAATCATCGATGCAAAAGCCAATGGCGCCTGCACAATCGGCGCAGCCGATGGAAAAGAAGATGCCGCCAATGCAAAAGGAGATGCAGCCAGCGGATGCGAAACAGCAATCGGCCCCGATGGCGCCAATGCCCATGGACGGCGCAAAGAAGTCAATGGACGGTGAAAAGGGCGCCCACTGAGGTCGCCAGGCTGCGAGCGTCGAGCCGGAATTCAGGCAGTTTCGCTCGGCGTTGATTCGACGAGATCGCTCAACGATCTCGCTGCATTCGAAAATCTCGCGCGGTCTCTGATAGAGGTTCCTGATAACCTTAACGACGTGCGCTGGGGAAATACGGCTTTACTGGGCAGTGTCCAGCACCAGCAAATCCGTTTGCTGCGCTGTCTTAGTACGGGAGTGGAGACCGGAGTTCAGCTCCGGTTTCCATTTATCCATCGTCCGGGCGTGACATTGCGTGAAATGATCGTGGCGGGAAGCGTTCCGTCTCGAGCCCGGATGTTGGTCGATCGGCAACCGAAGTGTTTTGGCCTCGGCGTTGGAAATTGAGGTTTAGCAATGCGGGTGATTGGGTTGCTCAAGCGCTTCATAGGAATTCTGCTAAAGCCTAGCGCGCGCTGGTCGCTGCTCGCACTGCTGGCAGCCGGCTTTACCGTTGGCGTTCTGTTTTGGGGCGGTTTCAACACCGCCATGGAGGCCACAAACAGGCTCGGATTCTGCACCGGTTGCCACGAGATGCGTGACAACGTCTACAAGGAATACGTCAATACTGTCCATGATCGGAATCGCACAGGCGTGCAGGCGACCTGCTCGGATTGTCATGTGCCGAAGGACTTGACGCATAAGCTGGTACGCAAGATGCAGGCCTCCAACGAAGTCTTCCATTGGTTGGCCGGATCGGTCAATACGCCGGAGAAGTTCGACGCCAAGCGGCTGACGCTTGCCCAGCATGTCTGGGCGACCATGAAGGCAACCGATTCCCGCGAGTGCCGCAATTGTCACACGATCGAATCGATGAATCCGGAATTCCAGCGGCCGCGAGCCCGCAAGCAGCACCTTGCGGCAATGGAAAACGGCAACACTTGCATCGACTGCCATAAGGGTATCGCGCACAAGCCGGTGCGCGATCTGCTGAGCGACAAGGAACTCGAAGAACTCGAGAAGCCGTTGACGGCGTATATCCGGCAGATTCCGCCGAGCTATGTTGAAGGAATGAAACGCGCCGAGCAGCGGGACGCGGAAGCTGAGGCGAAGCGTAAGTCAGAGATAGCCGCTGCGGCTGAGGTCATCGTCGCGGAGAAGATGAAGGGAATGGCGCGCACCAATGTGCAAGGCGGCGCGGCGTCATCTGCTGTGGGTTTGGGCAGCAAAATCGACTGGTCGAAGGCCGAAGCCAAGACGGTGACCCTGTTCTATCCAGGACAATCATCATTCGAGTGGATTCAGGATCCGCGCGAGCACGGTGGATCGCGTGCATTCCTTAAGGCCGGTGACCGGTGTTCGGAATGTCACGCCAAGGAAGTGCGTGAGATAGGCGACAAGATTGTCAAGGGCATCAAGCTCGAGCCCAGCCCAATCCCGGGCAAGCGGGGTTGGATCGACGTCGGGGTGCAAGCTGCGCATGACGGAGAGAAGCTCTATTTCCGCTTCCAGTGGCAGAACGCTGCACACACGCCAGCGCCGTTCGTTGATGGTGGGAAGATGGACGCCACCAATCAAGTCAAGTTCGCGGTCATGATCGCCGGTGAGAGTGTTGCCCGAGCGGAGCAGGGTGGCTGCTGGGTCACCTGTCATCATGACGCGCGCTCGATGCCTGACGCGCCGAAGCCGGAGGCAGTCAAGGCTTTCCCGAGCGCGAGCTTGATCGATTTGAAGGAAGGTGTGACCAAATATCTCTCCGAATCCCGCACCGAGGTCGAAATCAAGGGATCCGACGGAAAGCCACGCGGTGGATGGGACAAGCTGAAATCTCCCGATGACCTTGCAGCGTTGCTCAAGTCAGGGACGGTAATGGACCTCATGCGCTTCCGTTCCGGGGCCGCGCCCGAACACGGACACGTCCTCGCCGAAAGGATGATAGAGGGTGGCGCGCCCGTCGAAGCTTCCGCCACTCTTGATGGCGACATCTGGACGGTCATCTTGGCGCGACCGCTGAAGTCGGATCGTCCCGGCGACGTCACCATCGAGCCAGGCAAACTTTATACGATCGGCTTCGCACTGCATGATGATTACACCGCCGCCCGTTTCCATCACGTTTCGCTCGAATTTCGCTTCGGCCTTGAAGCGCCAGATGCCGAAATCAATGCTGTGAAACAGTAGGGTCGGATAGGGCGATATGCTTGTGGCTGATACGAGGGCATCCTGGGCCTTCGTGCGGAGGAGGGTTGGTAATCCACGACAGAGGGGGAGATGGTAATGCTCATTCGGCGCGCAAGCGAAATACAATCATCAGAAATCACCGATCGGTCGGTGTATTTGCGGCGTCGCGAATTCATGTTGGGGGCGGCCGCGCTCGGAATTGCGAGCGTCGCGCCGGTCAGGACAGAGGCTGCGACCTTGGCGGCGGTGAAGAGCCCCCTGTCAACCGACGAGCCACTGACGCAACTGAAGGCGATCACAAACTACAACAATTTCTACGAATTCGGAGTCGAGAAGGAAGATCCGGCTGCGCACGCGCACACGCTGACGTCGAAGCCTTGGAAGGTCAAGGTCGATGGTCTTGTCGGCAAGCCTGCCGACTACGACGTCGACGACCTCATCAAGGACATTGCGCTGGAGGAGCGAATCTACCGGCTTCGCTGCGTCGAAGCCTGGTCTATGGTCATCCCATGGGTCGGCGTGCCGCTCAAGAACGTGCTGGAGCGCGTCGAGCCGCTGGGCAGCGCGAAGTACGTTTCCTTCGAGACGCTGGTGCGTCCGTCCGAGATGTCCGGTCAGAACGGTTTCTTCCAGGCGCTGCCATGGCCCTATGTGGAGGGGCTGCGGCTTGACGAAGCCATGCACCCGCTGACCATCCTGGCGGTGGGGCTTTATGGTGAAAAGCTTCCCAATCAAAGCGGCGCGCCGATCCGACTGGTTGTGCCGTGGAAGTATGGCTTCAAGAGCATCAAGTCAATCGTCCGAATCCAGTTGACGGAGACCCAACCGGCGACGTCGTGGAATTTGCAAAATCCGCGTGAGTACGGCTTCTACTCCAACGTTAATCCAGGGGTCGATCATCCGCGCTGGAGCCAAGCGACAGAACGGCGCATCGGTGCTGACGGTGGCAGCCTGTTTACCAGGCGGCAGCCGACGCTTCCTTTCAACGGCTACGGTGATCAGGTCGCAGGCCTCTATGCAGGGATGGACCTGAAGGTCAATTATTGAGTATGGCGCCCGACAGACGGCAACCCGCCGAAATTGCGCGGCTTCTGCTGGGTGTGAATCCTGTGCGGCGCGCGATCTATGTCCTCGGGTTGGCGCCCGCCGGTTGGTATTTCTACCGTGGTCTGACGGGCCAGCTTGGTATCGATCCGCAGAATATCCTCGAACGCGCGCTGGGGCTGTGGGCGATGCGCTTTCTGGTGCTGTCGCTCGCCATCACACCGTTGCGCCAGTTTGGCGGCCCAAACCTGATCCGCTATCGGCGTGCCATCGGGCTGTTGGCTTTTTACTACGCAACCCTGCACCTCACCGTCTACATGCTTCTTGACAAGGACCTCGAGGTTGCGGCGATCGTCGCGGATGTCATCCGGCGTCCATATGTCACTCTCGGCATGGGCGCATTTGTCATACTGGTTCCGCTTGCGATCACGTCGAATGCAACGATGATTCGCACTCTCGGCGGCATGAACTGGCAGCGCCTGCATCGCCTTGTCTACGTGGCGGCAATTGCTGGCGCGCTGCACTTCATCATGCTGGTGAAGGCTTGGCTACTGGAGCCGCTGATCTACGCAGCGGCGGTCGTCGTCCTCCTGTTCCTGCGGCTCGTGCGTTGCCGATAGACGACCCGCATCATTTGGGGGTGCTGCTCGTACATGGACGAATGCGGCCAGCGACGTTTGGGCGGACAGCGCCAGCCCCTCAGCCGTCAATACGACAACCCCCTTCGAACAGTATCCATGAATTTTTTCACGCCTAACCGAGACATAAGCGAAGGGCTTTCCGGTCTCACCTCGGCCGTTTCCCCCTGAGATTTGTCCGCATGGGAGGCCTGCCGCGTCCCGGGCCTTCGCCGCTTCATGACCGGCTTGCTCTGCCGGTCGCTCGACAGCTTTTCCGGAACCGCGCCGGGCTCCGGAACCGCGCCGGGCTCCAGTTCCGCATTCTTGCTGATGGCGCGCTGGCTGTTGATTGTGACGGTGAAGAGCGTGTCGTCGTCCTTGGGCGTGACAATCCGAAGAACAAGATCACCATCTTTATCAAGCGGCTTCCATGCCATGAGATCGTTTGTCCGGCTGCAATCGGCAAAATATTCGTTGCAGATATCCAGCTTGACCTTCTCGACAGGAAGTGAGTTGCGGAAATTGAGGGTTACGCTCGAAACCATATTTGAGCGCTGGCCGAACACAATATGAAGGATGGTTTGGTCGTCATCCCTGATGCAACTATATCGGTGCTCGTCTTTCGATTCGGTGTTTTCGGGCGTGAGCGCACATCCGCGCTTTGCCGCCGCCGCCTTGAATTGCTCCATCGTCATGCCGGGCTCGAAGCCGTAGATATCGCGCTTGATGGTTTTTGCCTGCACGGCGCCAGCCGCCGCCAGCGCTAGCGCGCCGACCACAAAAAAGGCTTTGCGGATCATAACGATTTCAATCCTCGCCGCGCCAATCCAGCCACGCCAGGCGGCCAGCAATCCGCGAGCCACGGCATTACGTCGAGTTGTTCGGCCGCGCAAGCCTCGATCCGCACCGCGCACCATGGACGTTTCATGCGCGCTCAGCCCAACCGGCGGGTCTTTGTCGATGAAACCGCTGTGACGACCAAAATGGTGCGGTTGCGGCTGCAGCCGGCGAGGGCGGCGATTGTGCGTCGCAGCACCGTTTGGCTACGGATCAGCCAGACCTTCATCGACGGTTCGCACCCGGACTCCGTTCTGCGCAGCCGGACCAACACCCGGTTCTCTCAACGTGCCAAAGTCCGCGCGTGCCCGTTTGGAAGCCGAGCCTAGAAACCTGCTGGCATCCACATTGCAAATGCACCACTTGGGACATTGAGCAATAGGTCCCCGGAACGCAGGTCGATGACGATGGGGCGCGCGTCACTGCCCTCCTCAGCAACCAGCAAGTATCGGTCGTTGACGCCAAGTCCATATTGTCCGGAGTGGTTGAGTGGCAGTTCAAGCGTTGGCGCTGATGCCTCAGCGCCAACGATGAGAATCGGCGCGACGGCATGAAGCTGATCTCCTTCGACGATTCCGAAGATCGAGGCTGACTGCCGGTCCGAGTAGCCACGGGGCAGGGGTCGTCTGGCCTGCCCCGCAGGCTGACTTTCCTGCGCAGCGTCACCAGCCGCCGCGTCGGCAGCATTAAGGTTAACCGTGGGCGTTTGTCGTTACCGCCCGCGTGATCGCTGGCCTCTTGCTTTGCGCAGCGTTGTCTGGCAACGCGGAAGGATGTTCCTGAGCCCCGTGACGGAGACACATCGCGCAGGCGCAAAGGAATTGGGTTGACCTCCAAGGCGGTGCGCTGCCCGGCAATGACGAATGGAACGCGCTGTCACCCTTTCGGGTGCCGCAAAAAAATGGGAACTGGCTTTGCTTCGCGACAAACGCATGGCGTTTGCACGAAGATACCCATCTCGGGCAGGATCAACGCATGAATCACCGAGACGGGCGAGCAGAAATGAAGGATAAGGCAGCATTGATGAAATGGGTTTTCGCGGTCCGCCCCTGGTCTTTTCCGGCCTCGAGCATGCCAGCGCTGGTCACCTTCATCTATGTCTTTTTCCTGAGTCGGCAGGATTCCATCACGGTCAACTGGTGGTTTGGCGTCCTGTCGATCGTCGGTGCGGTCATGTTTCAAGCCGCGGGCAATCTGATCAGCGACTATTTCGATTATGAATGGGGGGTTGATCGCGAAGATACCTATGTGTCGAGTCGCTCGCTGGTCGAAAAGATATTTCGCCCAAAAACGATCTTATATTATGGCTTGTCGTTCCTATTCGCCGGCATTTTGTTGGGCCTGTTCCTGCTTTCGAGAACGGGGATGCCGCTCCTGTATATTGGGCTTTTTGGCGTTATCGCTGCCGCTTTCTATTATCAATTCAAGTATCGGGCCTTGGGCGATGCCTTGATCTTCATTGTCTATGGACCGCTGATTGCCATGGGCACTTTCTACGTCATGACATCTTCGCTGGACTGGAAAATTATCGCCATCAGTCTGCCCCTGAGCTGCATTACCGTCGATATTCTCCACGCCAATAATACGCGCGATATTGCACATGACCGGCGTGCAAATATCAAGACTCTTGCGATGCTGCTCGGCGTCAAAGGCTCCATCTTCGAATACAAAGCATTGATATATGCAGCCTATCTGCTGCTGATTGCCCTGGTGGGGGCTGGCATCCTGCATTGGATCACATTGAGCGTCCTGGTAACGTTTCCGCTTGCAATGAACAATTGCCGGATCATGGAAAAGGCATCCATTGATCAGCCGGCTGGGATTGTCGATCTCGACGTCAGAACGGCTCAGCTGCAATTGGCCTTCAGCAGCATTTTCTCCGCATTGATCTTCGTTTCAGCCTGGCTATGAGAATTCCAGACTTTTCCAAATCGCCGTATTCACTGCTTGCCCCCATCGCTGTTGCGCTCGGCCTGTGGTTCATCATGTTTTCGCCGTGGACGGCGCCTCATCTGAATTTCTGGCTGTCCATGCTGTTCTCGGCCTGCGTCTTGCTGGCCATGAGTTTTTGGCTTAGCAAGGATTGGAAGGCGCAGTTTTCGGTCAACATCCGCGCCATCCTGGCTGGACTTCTTTCCGCTGTTCTGCTGTGGGGAATATTCTACCTCGGAAACTTCCTCTCCAATCTTCTCTTCGATTTCGCAGGGCCTCAGGTTCACAACATCTACGGTTTGCGTGATGGAAACAGCCACGGGTTGATTGCGCTGGCGCTGCTGTTCGTCATCGGTCCCGCGGAAACCGTCTTTTGGCAGGGATTTGTTCAGCGCGGCATGATGAACGCAATGGGGGCGTGGAAAGGGTTCGTCGTGACAACCCTCATTTACGCGCTCGTGCACGTCTGGTCATTCAATTTCATGCTGTTGATGGCTGCGCTGATCTGCGGTGCTTTCTGGGGCTTCATGTACATGGCGCTCAAGCCACGCAACCTGGTGCCGCTGTTGATCTCGCATGCGGTCTGGGATGTCATGGTTTTCATTCTTTTTCCGATTGTGTGAAGCGCCTGCCAGTTTGAGGCTGCTCTCGCTCCTGTGATGGAACCCGGACGCTCTTCTCGCGACTTGCCTTGTGTCTTGCCGCGAAGGGCAAGGCGTGTGCGAGGCTGCCATGGCAGAGCACTGGAGACATACTGACGACCCCAGAGAGATTATGCGGGCGACTGGCCATCGTGAACTGGAATATGCCGCAGGTTGGACCATCGCTGGTCTGGCGATGATCGGGGCTATCATTTTGCCTGGGTCTTTGCGATTTGAGAGGCGTCAGGCTGCTGGAAACTGGAGCTCGAAGGCGGCGCCTTGATCGGTGGGCTTCAGCTTGATCGAGCCGCCATGGCTTGCCATCACGGCGCAAACGATGGCGAGTCCCATCCCGGTGCCGCCGGCGTCGCGGCGGGTGGTGAAGAAGGCATCAAAAATCTTGTCCTGGTTCGCCACTGAAATCGGATCACCGTCATTGCTCACGGTCAGCCGCACGGTGGTGCGTTCGTCGACCGCCTCCAGCCTGATATTCTCAGCATTGTGCCGAATCGCGTTGTCAGCGAGATGCGACAGCACGATCAGCGCCTTTTCGCTGGACATGCTGATTGGCCGATCAAGATTTCCGGTCGCCGAGATGGTGCTTGCTGGAAACCGGCTCTTGAGATCGCCGATCACTGAGGCGAGTTCACAGTGTTCGTTCTGCGGCAGGCTTTCGGCGCGCGCGAGCTCTCGCAGCCGCCGCGCCATCGCCTCCAGCCGCTCGGTATCAGCAAGGATATTGGTGACGAACGTCATCTGTTCGGCCACCGTCAGGCCGCCCGACTTGTCCTGAATCGAATCCTGCAACAGTTCGGCTGCGCCCTTGATCGAGGTCAGCGGCGATTTCAGCTCATGAGTGAGATGGGCCGAGAACGTCGCGATATAGTCCGAACGCCGCGCCAATTGTTCGGCCATGCCGAGAAAGCTGTGCGAAAGCTGCGCAAATTCCCGCGTGCCGTGGTGCGTCAGCGGCTGGAACGCCTCGCGATCACCGCGGCCGATTCTCGCCGCGCGATCGATCAGCTCTCGCATGGGCCGCGTGATGGTGCGGGAAAACAGCAGGCCGATCGCGATCGTGCCGAGGATGACAACAAGTCCGGCCAGGATGAACTTGCTGCGCTCCTGATTGAGCAGGTCGAAGATATTGTTTGGTGTTCGCGTCGCGTAGATCACGCCGGCGACGCGGTTGTTGACGATCACAGGCATCGCTGAGAACACATGCACACCGAGGCCCCGGCTGATGGAATAGATCGGCGGTGGCGGCTTGTCCGGCACGCGGATACGAAGCGTGGCGCGATATTGTCCATGCAGCGCGTCGGCCACTTCCTTGATATGCGCCAGAGACTGCCCGACCTCCCGCTGTCCGGCAATCACGACGCCGAAGGGATCGAGGACCCTGAACCCGGCAAGCGTCACCTTCTGGGTCTCGCGGATGATTGGGGTCAGCTTTGCGCCGATCTCGATATACGCTTCATCCGCCGGCCGGCTGGCCGGTCGCGCGTCAGGTCGTCGCCGCAGGAGATCGTTCCCGGTGAGATCGAGCGCGGGCCGGATCGGCGTGAACTCGTCGCCGGGACCGGGCAATACGCCGGGCGGCACTTCCGCCCCCAGCCCGATGCCGTGATCGAGCTGTGTCTTGACCTCGCTCGCATAGATCGTGGCGAGCACCCGGCTTTGCGCAATCAGCTCGGCCTGGGTCTGCCGGATGAGCTGGTTGTCGTAGAGACGGAAAAAGAACAGCCCGACCAGGGGCAGCACGGCAACTGTGGTCAGAACCAGGAAGATGACAAGGCCAAGCGATGGCCGCCACTTGTCGGACGTGCACTTGTAGGATTTGTACTTGTGGGGTTTGGCGTTCATGCCTCTATCTCGCAGCGGCCCAGCTTGAAGCCGACGCTGTGAATGGTCTCGATCACATTGTTGCAGTTCAGCGCGGCAAATTTGGCGCGGATGTTGCGGATGTGGCTGTCGATGGTGCGATCCGAGACCTGGATGTTGAGCTGATACGACGCGCGCATGAGCTGATCACGGTTGAATACGGTGGTTGGCCGCAT
>JGI24705J35276_12237762_pt1 | contig 12959 bp, 11 predicted proteins | sample TergutNt197P4_FD_35276 | JGI IMG/M metagenome (IMG submission 35276)
GCTGTATTCCTGTTTTTCAACGTCGGGAAACTCTTTTCCTGATAGAAATTCAATATCATTGCGATAAAAAGCATCGCGCATCCATTGGTATGAAAGGCGATTTTCCAAACGTGTCGAAGCGCTGAAGCGGTGCGTATAATTCAATCCGGTAAATATTTGACGGTATTTTTGCCATCTGTCTTCACCTCTATCGTCTTCCGTCCATTCTGTTTCATCGCCAAAATCCGGCTGACGATGATTTTTACTCGCTCCGAGCAGTGTGAGCCACGACAGGTTTCCACACTTGAGCGGAATATTGATTTTAGTGCAAACATCTTGATATTCAGGTGTACCGTCGCGTTCATCAAAAATTCCCAAGGCAGCCAAAATTTGCAGGAAAGAATAACGTCCGTTCATCATATACGAAGCGCCTGACTTTTTTGAGATTGGACCCTCTGCGCCAAGTTCAATTCCCAACATTCCTGCGGAAGCCAAAAATTCGTGCTTTTGGTTGTTCCCGTTGCGCAATCGCATGTCGAATACGCCCGATGTAGCATTTCCATATTCCGCAGGAAATGCGCTCGTAAAAAAATCGGAATTTGCCAATTGATTGTTGTTTAACATACCGATAGCTCCTCCCGAAGCACCCATCGCCCCGAAATGATTGGGATTGGCAAGGTCAAAACCATCCAGCCGCCAGAGAAGTCCCGCAGGCGAATTGCCTCGAACAACAATATCGTTTCGTTCGTCGTTATTGGCAATCACTCCCGCAAAACCCGCCACCAAACGCGCAGGGTCGCCAGCAAACGTTCCCGCATAGCGATTGGCTTCTTCGCTACTCAACATGCGGGCGCTGACAACTGCCAATTTATTCAGAGGTAGCTCTTTATCTACTTTTGCAGTAACGGAAACTTCACCAAGAGCATAAATATCCTCTTCCATAGCGATTTCCAATACCGTTTCTTTTCCGGAATATACCAAAATGTTGTTCGATACATAAGGTACAAAACCGAGCATGGATATGGTAACATTGCACCTTCCTACCGGAACACCGGAAACAGCAAATTCGCCTTTCTCATTGGTGGTTGTGCCAAAATCCCTGTCACCCGAAAAAACAATCACTGCGGCTCCGGGCAGGCTTTCACGCGTGTCTTTTTCTAACACGACGCCCCTCACAGTTTGTTCGTATTGCTGCGCCAAAAGTAATAAGGGCAGCATCAATAATACATAAATTATTGAAATAGTTTTTGTCATCATTGAAAATAAAACCTTTACAAGATATACAAAAACGTGAAACAGTTGCAATTTTTTATTTCTTTTTCATAAAAATAATTTTTCCATCCTCTATTTGATAAATATGATAATTATCAAATGCAATGACCAATCGCTTTTCTTTCCATAAACCATACAAAATTTTCATCAAAGAATACAACGTTTGGATAAAAAAAGTACGAGGTGGACTCCATGGCGATTTTTGTGGTAAACAGATATTTTGATTTATTTTGCGAAGTTCTTCAAAATGTGTTAAACACAAATAGGTATACTGAATATAGATATGATCAATGAATTTTTCAGGTAAACGATAGCCACGCACCCAAATAACCTTATCCACGAATAGCCGGAATTTGTGAAAATGATAAAATATTAACTCACATTCCGTCTTTTTTTTGTTGTTGATCAGTTGTATGGGACTGATTTGAGAAGGTTCTCCAACAATATCGTAATCTATTGCGTTCCATGGAGCAATGCCAACTCCGGGCAATGTACATTCATGTACGCATGAAAATCTCGAAAGCCAGTCGTCCAAATATTTTTGATCTCCGAATTTTCCATCTTCTATTCTGTCATAGCACCAGTCAATACAAGCGTTTCGCCACCAGTTCAAAACAGCCATTGCCTCTTCGGTATTTTTGAAAACCATAAACTGTACGCAGTAGCGACCGGTTATTTTTGAAATTTTTTCGTGTTCTTCCGTATAATGGTGAGGTGTAATTAATACATCCTTACCTGCATCATCAAGTTCCCGTACAATGATTTCTGGATTCCCAAAGAAATACAAGTCTGCGTCTAAATAGGTACAGTGATCCAATTGATACGTTTCAATGCAATATTTGATGGTTGAACCTGTACAAGTCCAGCAATATTCACCTTTCGTTCGAGTAGGTTTTATTTTCAGCAACTCCTCATCTTCAAATTCTTGTAACGAAACAACCGTTACATTCGGGAGTTCTAACTGCTTCAAAACTTCAAAAGCCCAATCGTCGAAAGCAAAAATGTATAAGTGGAAATTGGGACACCATTTTTGTAATGACAAATACATGGTATATCCCATGGTTAAAAAATTGCTGTCGAATAAAGTACAAAAATTTAATTTTTTATTCATGCTGTTTAAATTTATTATTTGCCTGATGATATAAGGCGATCATTTGTTTTGTTTTATTCCCCCAAGAAAGTTATTGCTGACGCAATATACAATTCCCGTATATTTTTCAAATATTTCTTTGTTTAAAATCTTTTCAATATTCGTTTTATAATTGCTATGAAAAAATCTTTCCATGAAATTCGGTAAACATCTCTATTGACAAATAATAAATACAATTCCGGATGTACCAAAGATAAAGGAGATGGAGTATGTATGTCTGAGGGAATAGTAATTCTATTACAGATGTCTTTTTTTACGAATAGTATGATATTTTGTTTGTACCAAAACTCAACATTTTTATCATTCCAAATTTGTTTTCTTAAAAAATCCATTACAACATATCCGTTTTTAGCAAATATATTGATCCAATACTCAGGCCATTGTTCATTAATATGTTTTAGACCACCTTGAAACGGTATTGCAGCAGAAAATAAAACAATATCGGATGCTTTTACAAGCGACTCAACAAATAATTCCGCAGATTCCGGTGATATGTGCTCTGCAACCTCCAAAGAAATAGCCAAGTCGTACTTTTTTTCAAGCAATACCTCTTTATCCAAATTTGTTTCTAAAAAACATTCCTTTGGTATTTTTAACATCTCTTTGTTAACCCAACTACCATCAAGACCACATACTTCGCTAACACCTAAATTGTTAGCAATGGATAACCATGTTCCTGTGCCACAGCCAAAATCAACAATAGAATTTATTTTTGGAAGCACTTCAAATACTTTTGGTAGTATTATTGCAGCGCTATTAACAGAGCCAATCCCTTGCCAAGAATAAAATTTATCATTATAAACTGCATTTTTCATTGCTTTTTTGTGGACTTATTAGGACATTCCACTGGTCGCCTTTGATTGTAATTTTTATGATTTTTTTTAATATATACTTATATCCCATGAATATAAAATTGCTGTCGAATAAAGTACAAAAATTTAATCTCATTTTTCAGTTTGTATAAATTTATCAATCGCCTGATGGTATAAGGCGCTCATTTGTTTTGCTTTGTTTTCCCATGAAAGTTCCTGCTGGCGCAGTTTGCAATTCTCAGACATTTCAGCTAATTTTTCTCTATGTTGATATAAATCATTAATTGTTTTTGCAAACTCATCAATTGATTGCTGAGGATGTGATAACTGAATCTTTACTCCCACTTTTTCATTCACCGAATCTCCCTGTCCGCAACAATCGAAACAAACGACCGGTAAACAATTGCTTATTGCTTCGAGTACCGCATGAGGCGTTCCCTCTGCAACACTTGTAAAGAAAAGAATATCTGACCCTTTCATCATATTTTGAACTTCTTGATGCGATATAAGTCCATACCAGCAACATTGTTCCGAAATATTTAATGAGGCTGCAAGCGCCTGATATTTATCAATTTCTCCTCCTCCAATAACGTGTAATTTAATCTTTTCAAGATGCTTAAGTTTGGCTATCGTCTTTAAAGCCAACGTTAATTGTTTTCTTGCGTATAATTGCCCTACCCAAAGAATATCGAATGTCTCTCTATACGTTTTTTGTTGATATTTAATTTGTTTGACATCTGAATAACATCCTGTTTCGTTAATCAGTGGTGAGGAAATACCGAAATATTTGCGAAAACTTTTTACAGTTTCTGTTGAAGCGGATACTACAAAAGATGCCCTCTTAGCAGCGTTTCTCACCCTGAACGAATAACGTAACTGAAATTTCGTAATTAGATTTTTTAACCTGATAAACAATTGCTGTTTTAGGGATAATCCCGTCAAATAAGCAACGGGAAATTTTTCTTTAGCATCCACAGGACCCCAAACAAACGGAATATTTGAAATTTTCCACAGATACCCCGGTTCTCTGAATCCGATCATATTCAATTGATGTACAATATCAATACGGTTTTTTGCAATAATATCAAGCGCTATGGCGTATGTTTTTTTTTGCCAGTTTCGATAATATCCATAAAAACGCCAGTCTCCCTGATTTTCGGACATTTCTCTTGCTTTTTCGGAGATAGGATTGTAATAAAAGTGCATGTTATTACCTTGAGGAAGGGTTTGTATTGCCTTTTCAATTTTATCTTTGTGTTCCGATTCGGTAATGACGTGCAATTCGCAATTTTTTGCAAGATTGACGCACCAATTCCAAGCCATTCCCGGTTCGGAACCCATACCGGGCGAACAGGCATAAGAATTGATAAGAATGGATAGCATATTCATTTGTTCATCATTAATTCATACAGTTGTTTGTGTTTTTTCACAACGACTTCTAAAATTAATCCGCAAATCCAAAGCAACAGTGCGACGATTAAAAGTGTACATGAAATAAACAAGGTTGGAAATCGAGGAACTAAACCTGTTTCAAAATATTCTATGAAAATCGGAATAAATAAAATAATGGACAGTAAAATGAAAAACGAGGCGCAAATCGAAAAAAAATATAAAGGTTGATAATCTCTGAATAACTTGAAAACAGTCATGATTACCTTAAGTCCATCGCTGTATGTGTTTAGTTTTGAGATGCTGCCTTCCGGGCGATCACGATAAGATACCGGAACTGCTTGCAATAAAAAATTTTTGTCCAACGCATGTATGGTCATTTCGGTTTCAATTTCAAATCCTTTGCTTAAGACAGGAAAATTTTTCACAAATGGCTTGGAAAAAGCCCGATAACCGGTCATAATATCACGAACATTACTCCTGAAAATTTTATTAATGAGCGTGCGAACAAGTACATTACCAAAATTATGAAACGGTCGTTTATTTTCCTGAAAATAAGTAGACGACAGCCGATCGCCAATTACCATATCCACTCCTTTATTAAGGACCAGATCGCACATTTCTCTTGCATTTTCAACAGGATAAGTATCATCGCCGTCAATTAACAGATAACAGTCTGCATCAATGTCTCTGAACATACTGCGGATCACATTTCCTTTCCCCTGCCGATATTCGTATTTTACATATATCTTACCCGTTCCTTCTCCGGAAGCCACTGTACTGGCCTTTTCGTCAGTTCCGTCGGTTGAGTTGTTGTCGTATACGTATATATCTGCTTCAGGCAAGGCTTCCCTGTATTCTTCTATTACTTTTTGGATGGTCTTACTTTCGTTATAGCAAGGGATTAGAACAGCAATTTTATTCATATTTTATTTATTTAATTTAAAACTTATCTTTTCCCAATTAACAGTGTAATATAGAAAAATGAACCCTGCTAATAAACTGACTAATAAGGCTCTCCATGTAAACCAGCCATGTTGAATCGAATGATTTCTAAGAATCAGATACCAAGCCGGGACCGAAGAAGCAATCAATAATAACCACGCATATTCCCAAAAAATCTTTTTGTTTTTCAATAAAAGAGCAAAATATATGACAGAAAAGCCAATGATGAAAACCATAATAGCATACAACATCCATGTAAGATTCATAGTGTGAGCGGTTTCCAAAATAAATCCGAATATGTTGGGAATGGTCATTTCCATTCCTTTGTATTCATTTGAAATACGTACCTCTGCAAATCGCATGATATCCTCATAAGAGTTGATACCTGTTAATAAATATGCTACGATCCATTTTGACATCCATAATAAGGCATAACCTAAGCCCCACAGAACCGATAACTTGATAGTTGTTAAAAACTTTTTGTTATCTTGATAAAATAACTGATAACAGATTAACGGTAAACCTAAAGTGATCAATGGCGCAGTTAGAAAATCCAAATAAGAAGTAACGGCTCCGATGATAAAGAAGCAACACCATGCGTTTTCCTGTTTTTTAAGAATATGATTTTTTTTAAATATAAATATTATTGCAACAAAAGCAATATAAAAAACAGTGCTGAATTGCATGGAAAGAGGTACGATAGGAAAATTAATCAACAACAGAGATAAAACGAAAAAGACAGCAACAGAAATTCCGATATTTTTATAAATTAATCGTGTGCAAATAAACAGTAATAATGAAAACAGAATATAATTCATGATTCTGATTTGTGAATAATTCAGAACCGTTAAAAGAGGACGTAAAAATATCTGATACCCATGCCAATATCGGGTATATGATGCTTTTAAAAGATGTTCTTTTTGATTTAATGCAATTTCTTCTGTTTGATGAGCTATATTGTCAACGTCAACCACATCCGCATGAAAATAATTCATCATAGCAGCATCAACAGGATTTGAACTGTCAACTGATGCAGCAATGTTTATCATTAAAACATCCGTAAAGTTATCCATCTGGAAAAATTTAAAACTAAAAAAAATCGGATATAATCCTTCATTTTGTATTACTTTCGTTGATTGGATTACATGTTTAGATATTCTTGATGCAGGTATTAGTGAAACTAAAATTACAAGTGATGTAAATATCACTAATAAGGCGAAATATGTAATAATGATTCGATAAAAAAACTTCATAATTGTTGAATGATAAAAAATCAATGTAAAATTTTAGGTAGATATGCCCTATAAACTTGTGAAATCAACCCGCGAAATGTATTCCACAAGCCAACCATTTGAATAGAAAAACGATACGGATGGTGTATTTTTCCTGTTAAACTACTCAGAACGTCTGTGCTCGCATTGATCACATCTGGTAAACATACTTTTAAAAACGGAATGCCATGATGATTTGTAGAAAATGCAATACGGTGAATATCAGCAATATCTTTAGTGTATTCGTACTGTACTTTATCCCATATTGATTTTGTGGAATAAAAATAAAAAATATCAACTGTTTTGGCATCTATCAAATTTTTTAAATCGTAATATTCATATAATGGGGTGTCTTTGAGTCTGAAAATGAAAGGATCGGTATATTCTTCACTTGTTGTTAACAATGATTTTAATTCAAACTGTGGGTTAAATGCCATTATCTTCTCTGCTTTTAGCAACATACCATACAATATGGCTGCATATCCTCCGGAAGAACTTCCAACAGTTATGATTTTGTAACCTTTTGTTTCCTGTTGAAGAAATTCAAGTAATCGCTCAGGCGAATTAATTTCTGAATTAATTCCCTTCAAGTACCATTGTTTAAAAAGATCACGAAGGTATATGTGTTTATGCGCTCTTTGTACACGAGTAGTATACCATTCGTAAAAATCTTTTTCAATTATTCGTTTATTGAAAGTATACTCATTATTAGGATAATATATATTATTGCTGCAAAAATATAACGCACAATAATCATGATTTTTAGGCTCTTCAGAATATTTAATCAGATAATTCGGATTATTTCGATATGCATCTTTTACAACGCAAGAATCTATCTGGAAAATTGATTGTCCCGTCATATTGTCATAGTTGAGTTTTATCTTGAAAATGACTTTGAAATAAATGTAAAAATAATGCAAAACCGCTTTTAATAAATTCTCATGTTTCCTATTGAAATAGAAAACTTCTTTTGGATTCATATAGCCTAATGGAGAATGTATTGATTGAAGTCTTTCGCGCAACGGTTTTGATTTATCCTGCCAAATTCTCGGTTTAAAATCATAAGCACAACAACCTATATGTCTGGGAGCCATAAATATATTCAATCTCTTTTGGGTTACTGTTTTTGCATAATCAATATCACCAAAACTGTGCCGATAATACGGATCAAGTTTTCCACATATCTGATAAACATAACGGGGCACTAATACAAAATTACCGGCAAAAGCATCGCATTGTTGTAATTCACCGTTTGGAAATAATGCTTTCCCTTTATAACCAGATCCAAAGGTGGTGGTTAATGAATCATCCGGAGCATTACATGCTCCGATAATTATCGCTTTGTGATCACAAGATGCAGAACAGTCAATAACTATCTGCAATGAGTCTGCAAAAATGAGGGTATCATCATTTAACCACAAATAGAAATCATAGTCTTTTTTTTCAGCCTCGCACCATGCGGTGTACATTCCCCTGTTCCAAAAAAGCGTACCATCGCCTTTGATAATATTTACATCAGGAAACTGTTTTTTTACCATGTCAGAAGTCCCATCCGTGCAGCCATCATCTACCAGAAAAACGTCAACATCAATGCTTTGCAAAAAAAGGTTTTCCAAGCATTTTATTGTTTTTTCTTTGCGATTATGACATGTAATTAAAACAGCAATATTATTCATAGCGTATTATCTGTTTTTTCTGAATTTATTGGGAAAAAATAAGTAAAATATCCAATGAATAAGTTTAATTGACATTGTATATAATTTCGGGGAAAAATTGTAATAACGTATCATCAGTTTTTGATGCTGTTTCATGGGTAATTTTCCAATAAATTGTTTTCCCTTCTGCATTTGTCCGATGATTTCGTTTAAATATAGCTCATCGCATTTGTCTTTGTTTATGAGGTAATTATCCAAAACATGACGAGCTAAGATCAAGACAAATGCCTGCAATCCATCTGTCATTTCGGGATATTTCTTTTCGGCGAATTCCAATCTGTCTTTAAATCCCAAATAGAGCGACATCCATTTGAATGGTCTGTATGTAAAACTCAGCGAATCTTCATTCATGTAATAGTAACACAACGATTCGGTAATAAATCCAATACGATTTGCAGAGTCGAATATTTCGTGCATGATGGCGATATCTTCTCCGAAAACACGTCCCGGCATGAAACGTTTTATTTCCCAAAGTTCCCTTTTATACATTTTATTCCATGCCCACGAAGCAATTTTATCTTCAAACAAAAGTTGCATGATCATATTTTTATCCGGCGCTTCAGTTTGAAAATCGTAAACTATTTTTTCAGTTGGTTTTTCTTTATAAATCACGAATACTCCACATACAACAATATCGCAGTTGTTGCGAACTGCATGTCCATACATTTTCTCAATAAAAGAAACATCAACGGCGTCATCTGGGTCAATAAAACTGATGTATTTCCCAACCGCATGATCCAAACCAACATTTCGGGCTACGCTTAACCCTCCGTTTTGGCTATTATGAAATACTCTGACAAAATCATGTTGCATGGCGTATTCCTCGCATATCTTTCCCGTTTGATCAGTGGAAGCATCATTTACGAAAATGAGTTCGAAATTTTTACAGGTTTGTCTGAGAATGGATTCGAAAAACCTTTCTATATACTTTTCCACATTATAGGACGGGACAATAATCGAAATAATTGGATTTTTAGTCATTATCTATTTATATTTTAACACTGTTCCTCCCCAGGAATATCCAACACCAAATCCGGCAATTAAAACCTTGTTTCCCTGTTTTATAGAACCGTCCGATATAGCTTCTTTCATGGCTATCGGTATAGTTGAAGACACTGTATTACCCGTATTTTCCAAACAATAATAGAACTTTGCAGGATTTATTTTTATTTTTTTTCTTAAATAATCCATCATATATTTATTCGCTTGATGAAACACAAACATATCCACATCCTCCTTTGTTAACGAATTTTTGATTAGTGTATCATCAACAAGTTGAGGAACAGCCTCCAAAGTAAAAGAAAATATTTCTGTGCCATTCATATACAAATAATCATCAGAAATTGGATTTCCGGAGTCATCAAAAGTAATTCTATTTGATTTCGCAGGTTGTCTGAAAGCTCCTGTTTTAACAATCAGACAATTAGCGCCCCGACCATCTGTTCCCAAGCTAAAGTCGCCTATTTCAGCAAAGCCGGTTGTTGAAATCAACGTTGCACAGGCAGCATCGCCAAATATGGTTCTATTTCCCTTATCTCTCGGATGTATGTGCTTGGTATATGTTTCGCTGGTTATCAACAGTATATTTTTAGCGACTCCTGCACAAACTAAACCTTTTGCAAGCGATAGTCCATATACAAACCCCGAACATCCCTGATTGAAATCTAAGGCTCCGCAGTTTGTCGTCAAATCTAATTTATTTTGCACAATACATGCCGATGAGGGTAAAAAATAATCGGGACTTTGTGTGCATAGCAAAATAAAATCAATAGATGATTTGTCAATCTGATATTCATCGAAAAGTTTTTTAGAGGCTTCTACAGCCATATCCACAACCGTTTCATTTTCGGATGCAATATGCCGCTTTTTTATTCCTATTTTTTCTGCAATTTTATCAACTGTCCATTCAGGAAACTCGCTTGCCAACTGCTCATTAGCAAGTATATTTTCAGGTAAATAATAGGATATGGCTTTTAAATAAGCATTCATAAGCAATTGATGATTTTAGATTGGCAGTTTTAGATTAAAGAAGTGTATATCCTCCGTCAATAATCAAATTAGAGCCTGTAACCCATTGTGAAGCATCCGATAACAAATATATCACCGAATATGCTATTTCGTTCGGTTGTCCGTAACGTTTTAATGGAATCCGCTTTTTATCCTCTTCTATCTGTTCAGATGATATTGTGCCGTCATCCAATATAGATGTTTCAACCATTCCCGGATTAACACTGTTTACCCGAATGCCTTTTGACGCTAATTCTAATGCCATACTTTTCATCATACCATTGATGGCGGCTTTTGACGCGGAATATATAGAATTCCCTGCCCACACACATAAAATACCCGAAACAGACGAAATAAAAACAATGGAAGCGTTTTTTGCCAACTTCTTCTTTTTCAACAGTTGTGCCGATACTAATGTGGGCGCTGTAAAATTTACGGACATGATTTCTGCCAGAGTATTGGCATTTACGAATTGAAAAGGAACTGTTTTCGTTAATCCGGCACAATGAACCAATCCGTCCAGTATCGGAATTTTTTCCACAAGAAGCGATAAGTTATCCGGGCTGCATAAATCGGCAACTATTACCGAATGATGATTGCCGTTCATTTGCGATAAAGTTTCCAGCAAACGCGCTTCATTACGGGCAGTCAAAATAACTGTTGCGCCCATTTTGGAACATTCAACGGCAATAGCCCTGCCAATACCGGAAGACGCTCCGGTTACCAAAATCGTTTTGTTTTCTAATGAAAAAGGATGGTACATTATTTAATTATTTCCATGATCTTATCTTTCCAAATATCATACCCTGCCGGTGATAAATGGAGCATATCCGTAAATAATTCATATTTTAGCAGATTATTGTTTATATAGTATTGCGCCAAATCAAGATAGGTTACTCCTAAACATCCGTCATATTTTTTTATAATTTCATTTACAGCATTGTTTCTTATCGTATCTTCATCTTCGTTGCCACTTCCGCGAGGCAATAATGACACAAGTATTATTCTTGATGAGGGTGAATTTTTATTAATTATTTTTGCAATTTTACCAATGCCAGCCGCGATTGATTCTGGTTCACTTACAGTATTATTTGTTCCAATCATGATGACAACATATTCCGGATTGATACCAACAGGAAATTCGCCATTCTCAAGTCTCCATATCACATTTTGTGTTTGATCTCCCATATAACCAAGATTTGTAATTTTATAGTTGTATTGTTGATTTAATGTTGTCCATGACGCTTCTTCTTCCCACCAATGTGTAATACTGTTACCAATAAATATAATTTTTTGGTCTTTTATTACCTTATTATTTATTCTATCATTATGCCTGTTTGTCCACCATTCTTCATCACGACCGACCGGAACAATTGCCAGATCATTAGAAGCAACTTCCGGTATTGGAATTTGACAATCTTTTTTATCATCATTACAAGCGAAGATAAATGAAAAAGAAAGAAGCGTCAGAGCAACTATAACGATCAAAACAATATTTTTTTTTGAATTAATCATGGTTTCAAATTTTAAAGAAGTACATATCCTCCATCAATAATTAAACCGATGCCTGTAACCCATTGGGAGGCATCAGATAACAGATATATTACCGAATAAGCAATTTCTTCGGGTTGTCCGTAACGCTTTAATGGGTAACGCTTTCTTTCCTCTTCCAACTGTTCGGTTGATACGGCGTCTAATTTGGTAGTTTCGACCAATCCCGCATTAACACTATTTACCCGAATGCCTTTTGGCGCTAATTCCAAAGCCATATTTTTCACCATACCGGTGAGAGCGGATTTTGAGGCTGAATATATAGCATTTCCTACCACCCCAACCACAACACCTGAAATTGACGAAATAAAAACAATAGATGCGTTTTTTGCCAATTTCTTCTTTTTAATAAGTTGCGCCGACAGTAATGTGGGCGCTGTAAAATTTACAGACATTACCTCTGTCAAAGCATCGGCATTGACGAACTGAAAAGGAACAGTTTTCAGCACTCCGGCACTATGAACTAATCCGTTCAATACCGGGGTTTTTTCTACTAAAAGCGACAAGTCTTCCGGGTTGCATAGATCGGCAACGATTATCGAATGATGATCGCCGTGCATTTGCGATAATGTTTCTTGCAAACGCGCTTCATTACGGGCATTCAAAATAACAGATGCGCCCATCTTGGAACATTCAATGGCAATTGCCCTGCCAATACCGGAAGACGCTCCGGTTACCAAAATTTTTTTATTTTCTAATGAAAAAGGATGATACATTGTTATAATTCAATTAAAGTGGGACATAAAATATGATCTGCTTCAAAATAGACGCTTCCCCATGATAAACCAACACCGAAGCCGCAAGCAAGAATTCCCTTTTTTGAATAAGGGAGAATATTTTCCAACTGAGAAACGACGGTTAAAGGAAT
>JGI24705J35276_12237760_pt1 | contig 12934 bp, 5 predicted proteins | sample TergutNt197P4_FD_35276 | JGI IMG/M metagenome (IMG submission 35276)
AATAAAATTGTAGGTGTAGATTTCAGGTGAAGGCGCATTGATGGTAACGCTCCACACACCGGCAGTGTCTCTTGCAAGAGGCTCGGAGGCAGTGTATGAGGCCATCCATGAACCATAAAGTCTTACCTGATATGCCTGTGGTGCAGAAATACGGAAGGTAACTTTGCCATTGGCAATCTCAGGCGAAACAATTTGTTGAGGTCTGAAATTCTGAAGCTCTTGACCTGCTGATAGTACAGCAATAAGAGCAAACATCGAAAGAATATAAAACTTTTTCATAATGATAAAATTTGATTATTTGATTAGATATAATTATTAATTTTTAAACATCAAAACCATTAATCCGGTTCCGGTATATTTCAGAAAACCGGAACCAGATAATTGGTAAGCTATGCAAAGATTACAAAAAAAACAGATTGATTCAAAATATTAATTAATAATTCTTAATTCATAGCTAAGCAAACCTACCAACCGGGATTTTGCTCGATCATTTGGTTTGCATTGAGTTCATTCTGGGGAATAGGTAAGAGTTTATTTCTCTCTTTCCATCCGTACTGAGTCAAAGTAAATGCCTGAAGGTTTGCAGTAACACCCTGGAAAGTAGGGAAATAATGACCTTGTTCCCCAAGCATTCTGGAAGCCGTGATACCATCGGCATCGCCGAGTATTTCCCAGCGAACGAGGTCAATATAACGATTGCCTTCTTTATAAAGTTCAAGACGTTTTTCTTTTTTGAGATCAGTAATTGTCACTGCACTGAGAGGAGAAAGATGGGCACGTTCGCGCACCATATTAATATATGTCAGTGCGCTAGCGGCATCGCCAGAACGGATGCATGCTTCGGCTGTATTAAGTAGCACTTCAGCATAGCGCATAGGCTTCCAGGCGTTGGATTGGTTGAATAACTGCATCAGCCCGGCGCCAACCCAATTATTGACTACTTCCGATTGAATCTGACGATACTTAAAATCCCAATAGCCTTCGCTGGAGTAGTAAACGCCTGTAACACTTATATTCAAAACTTGAAAGTCTTCTATTGTCATGATGCATCCCTTAAGACGGAAACCATTTGATCCTTCCATCTCAACAAAAGCATCGTAGGCTGATTTGCGGGTGGTTGACGAAGCGCCCCATCCATATCCATAATAATCTATTTCAGGTACATAGTCAAAAAGGCCATCTCTATGACTGAGTTTGTCGGCACGCCAGCCACCAAAAATACCTCCATAGGCTTCGCCACCTGCATTGCCGTTGGGGTCTTTCTTGGAATTAAATTCGAAAAGACCTTCCGTACTGAGGTTATTAGCTGCACGCACAATAAAACCAAAGTCAGGCTCACCGGCTTTATTTCTAAGTTGAGCGTCGCCCATAAGCTCATACTTACCGCTATTGATGACAGCCTTAAGCTGGGTGGCCGACTCGCTCCATTTCCCTTGCCAGAGCAAAGACTTTCCATACCATGCCTGCGCAGCTTCTTTAGTAATACGAAGAATATTCTCTTTGTCGCCTACCGAGCTTTTCGATGGAAGATCGCCTGAAGAAATCGCTTTCTCAAAGTCCTTGTTTACTAAAGCCCAAACCTCATCTACTGTTGAACGGGGAGCTTGTGCATTGGCGCCTGTAATTTCTTCTTCAAAGATAGGTACGCCTCCAAATAATTGAGCAAGATAAGAATATGCCCAGGCGCGCATCACATAACATTCGGCATGGATTCTTTTCTTTACCGGAGTATCCGGTGTGACGTGTGCAAGAATCGTATTTACGCGTCTGATTACTCCGGCAGGATTTCGATAAAGGTCTGTGGTGCGTTGTGCATCGAAAGTGAAAGAGTTGAATGCGTGCGCCTCACCACCGTTGTCGCCCATATTATCCCAACCGGCATAAGAGTCGTCGGCCATATTGTTAAGAAGATTGATAAAGTTTGAGTATGTACTTCTCCACTGCACATATAGGTCAGCTAAAGCATTCATCGCCTGATCGTCTGTCTGATAAAAATCATCAATTCCCTGAACTCCCTGTTGCGGAATATCGAGGGAATTTTCACAGGAAGTAACAGTACCTGCTGCCACTAAGCATATAATCACTAAATATTTATTGATATTTTTCATATTCATTATTGTTATTAATTTTCACATGGGAAACCATTAAAAAGTTATATTGAGCCCTAAGGTCGTTTTCCTGTATACAGGATACGCACCTTTGTCCATGCCAACGCCACTACCTGTAACTTCGCCGACCACCGCCTGACCGCTCAAAGAAGGAGGAGTAGTACGTGTATTTACAGAAACTTCCGGGTCGAATCCGGGGTATTTGGTAAATGTAAAATAATCATCTAAAGAAACATACACTCTCACGCCGGTTACAAAAATCTTACTTAATAATTTTCGCGGAGCATTATAACCCAATTGTATCTGTTTGATTTTGAAAAATGATCCGTCGAAAATCATACCACTCGACTGGATATAAGTATTAAAACCGCTTGCTCCCGGCCTTGGTCGCGACGCATTTGTATTCGACGGCGTCCAGCGGTCGTCAAACATTATCTGAAGGCGATTGCCACTGATACGATCGGGTCGGTAGAGACACATGTACATATCATTGCCTTGCGATCCGTTACCGAAAATGGTAAAGTCGAAACCCTTCCAGGAGGCATTGAGTGTAATACCGTAGGTAAAGTCGGGAAGGCCGCTGCCTATCATCATCTTATCTTCGTTGTTGATCAGGCCGTCGCCATTTAAATCTTTAAATTTAGGTTCGCCGTTTTCGGGGTTTATACCTTCAACTTTGTATCCGCGCATATACCATATAGGATAGCCCTGTTCAAAGACGGTGTAATCATAATCAAGGAAAAATCCCGTACCGTTGATTCGTGTAATGGAAGGGTCGAGGTAGGTAACTTCGTTTTTGAGTGTGGCAAGATTGGCTTTAATGCCATAACGGAAGTTGCCGATCTGATCGTTCCAACCCAAATCAAATTCAAATCCGGTATTTTTGATATTTCCACCATTGACATACATAGATGAATAGCCGGTAAACAAAGGAGGCGTTGCCGATACCAGAAGACCTTCGGTCCGTTTATCGAACCAGTCTAATGTAAAGGTCAAACGGTTGTTCAAGAATCGGGAGTCAATACCAAAATTGAGCTGGGTTGACGTTTCCCATTTCAAACCGGCATTAGCGAGTTTATTAGGATAGTATCCATTTATATAAGTATATGTACTTTGGCTTGTGGTAAAGTCATATTGACGGTCGGCTGCTGTTGACATATCAGCTGCGTATTGATAGTTGTTCAGTGCGCGTATCGAACCGGCTTTTCCCCACGATGCCCGTAACTTCAACGACGAAATAGAGGTTATCCCTTTCATGAAATCTTCGTTGCTGATTGTCCATCCTGCCGATACTCCGGGAAAATATCCCCAACGTGCCTGCTTGGAAAGTTTTGAACTGTCGAATGCATCGGCACGAAGTGTGGCCTGTACCATATATTTATTATTGAATGAATAGTTCAGACGGCCGAAATAGGAAAGCTGAGCCATATCCATATAACTGCCACTAACTGTTCTTACTGCATCAGGGTGTTGCCATGAAAGGTCGCGATAAAGCGGGTCGTTGTTGAGTAGCCGGATATCGCCGGTACCCACATTATCGAAGTGTGTCTGACTGAAAGACATACCTGCCATGCCACTGACATCATGTTTGCCAATACGTTTGGTATAGTTGGCAAAATTTTCCCATTGATAATAAAATGATCCCATACCATTGCGGCTTACTAACGGATTTGACCTGCTTGCAATAGAATTTGCATAATAAGGAGCTTGGTAGTTTTTACCCATACGGCTGTTTGCCTGCATACTGAGGCGGGTTGTTATGACAAGATCTTTGATCGGCTTAAAGTCGGCAAAGAGTGTTCCTAAAGTAGAATTCATATACCCCTCGTTGAGTGCAGTGTTAATCATCGTAAGCGGATTCACATTGTCGCCAATATATACCAACGACTGGCCAAAATATCCGTTTTTATCTCCCAGTAACATGCCATTTTCGGCATACGGTCTGTAAGAGTCCGGAACATCGTTTATGGTAGGCCAGTAAATCGGGGTAAGCGGGTCAAGCAGTAATACTGAACCCAGAATAGAGCCTCCTTCAGTACCGGATGTTATTGATAAAGTTTGATTTCTGTCATACGTGAAGTTAATACCCACTTTGAGCCATGGTTTGATATTTCGTTCGGAGTTGGTAAGAAATGTCCATCTTTCGAATACATCTTTGTTTCCGATAATCGGACCATCTTGTTTCATCAGACTTAACGATGAAAAGAAAGTGCCCTGGTCGCTCGCCTGGGAAAACGAGAGGTTATGACGATGCGAGAAACCTGTTTCGAAGGCGACTTTACTCCAATCGGTATCGGTTGTTCCGTTCCAGGCCGAATTGAGCAAATCCTGGCTCAGATACCCCGCTTCAAGCATATAAGTCGAATAATCATGGGCATTAAGTACTTTAGGGATACGTGTAATATTGTTAAAAACATATTGGCCGTCATACCTGACTGTTCCTTGAGTGGCCCCTGTGCCTTTCTTTGTGGTAATCAGTACGACTCCGTTACCTGCTTGCGCACCGTAAATTGCAGCCGAGGCAGCATCCTTAAGTACCTCCATTGACTCAATGTTGTTTGGTTCGATAAAACTGATACTGCGTACCTGCATACCATCTACGATGTAGAGTGGTGATGAACCCGAATTGGAACTGATACCACGGATGCGGATATCGGTCTGAGCGCCCGGTCCTCCTGCCGATGAAATCAACTGTACGCCGGCTGTTTTACCTTGTAGCGCCTGATTCGCATCGGTAATTGCACGGTTCTGGATATCACCGACTTCTACTTTAGCAATGGCTCCTGTTACGTCGCTTTTACGCTGTACGCCATAGCCCACCACTACTACTTCTTCTATTTGTTGAGTGTCTTCTCTCAGGACAACGTTTAGCACGCTGCCGGAAACAGCTCTTTCAACTGCGGTAAATCCGATGTAAGAAAAGATCAGCGTTGCACCTCCTCTTGCTACCGTGAGCGAATAAGCGCCGTTTACATCGGTAATCGTACCGTTTGTTGTACCTTTTTCCAGAATAGACACGCCAATCAACGGCTCATTGTCGGCATCAGTCACTGTTCCTGAAACTCTTACAGTGTTTTGTGCCGATAAAAACATTACATTCATAAAAATAAAACAAGCAATCATTGCTGTTTCTTTTAGATTCATTTGTTTTCTCATACAATACTATTTATAAAGTGATACAATATTTTTTTGACGATGTAAAATTAGAGAAGATATTGTCATCCGATTTACCGATTTGTTCAAATGATTTATTGAATTGAGCAAATTGAAACGAAAAAAAACAAATTGAATATTTTAATAAGAATTTAAACAAATAGATAAACCGAATTGTTCAAATACATAAATTTTTTGAAAAAATCTATAAACCTGTTTTTTCGACAGAGAATACATTTGCATTACTTTTTATAGATACAATTATTGAATCAATTATATTTTATAGGTATGACAAATCAAAAACGCAAATTGAAAAAAACCGCTATTTTTGATAGTCTGCTTTTTTTTTTAATGCTTTGTTTTTGTCTGTGCAAAATACGAAAAGAACGTCCGGAAAAGTGACCGATGCAAATAAGTAACCTATAGCCGGATTTTTTATGTGACTTTTATATTCAACTAACTTAATAATAATGAGATATTCAAAAATAGTATTTATTTTGCCGCTCTTGGCTATGATACCTTTCATGGTGGTTATGGGGCAAAATAATCCATCTTTACCGGCGCCTGATTATTCTGGGATGTTCGGCGTAGCTCCGAGTTACGACTATACATATTTCGAGGAGATGGTCGAGGGAGGCGACGGTTTCAAATTACTGACACGCATATATCTCCCAAAAGGAGATGGGCTATGGCCTGTTGTTGTAACCCGTACTCCTTACATCTTTGGAGGAAGAGGCGACAATAATGCTATGGGGCGTGAATATGCAAAACGAGGAATTGGCTATATTCAGCAAGATTGTCGTGGGAAAGGAGGTTCTGAAGGGTTTTACAGTCCCAATATATATGAACGCACCGACGGCATAGCGCTTTATAAATGGCTTGACGCTCAAGTGTGGTGCGGAGCGATAGGGATATTCGGCAGCTCTTATACGGCGCTGACAGGATGGATTGTCGCCGATTCTTTACCCGACAAAGTAAAAGGACTTTATCTGAGCCACTATGGCGTCGATCGTCACATATCATGTTATCGGGCAGGTTTGTTCAGGCAGGATATAATGAGCGGTTGGGCGATAGACAATGCAGCGGAGGATATTCGAAAGCCGGTACGTACAGAGGGGCAGCCTGTCGGGGAGAATTATTATCCGTTCTATCGCTATTTTCCACAGGTAGAGGCAGATGTGGAGATTCTTGGACAAAAGTTACCGTATTATCGCGACTGGATTACCCATACCGACTATAACGATCCATATTGGAACAGCGGGGTATGGGGTGATCTGAAATCAATACCCGCGAAAGTCAATGTGCCGGTTACGATAGTTGCGGGACAATTCGATCACCACGAAGAGGGTACGCTGCTTGGCTACGAAAGACTTAATCCTGAAGTCAAGGCCAAAAGCCGTCTAATTCTCGGTGCGTGGAACCACAGTTTTCAAGTTACCCCGACACACGTTCCAACTACCAACGCACGTGACTTTACAATAACTATTGATCAATTCAAATGGCTCTATTCGATACTTATTGATGGTATCATACCTGAAAGTGAAATTAAAGTTTATGCAATTGAAGAGGACAGATGGGTTAATTTAGACAGTTGGCCACTCAAATTACAAGAAGAAAGGCGCTATTTCCTCTCCTCCGAAAAGCAAACGGATAAGGCAAAAGCATATATATTGGCTCCGAACACACCTCGAGAAGAAAAACTCAGCTATTCCTATAATCCGTTGAATCCCGTTATGGCTGTGGGAGGAGAAACGATATTCACATCCATTGCAAGACGAGGCAGTCAGCTTCAACCCGAAGCGGGGTATCGCGACGATGTAGTCAGTTTTGTGAGTGATCCGCTAACGACGGATATGACCATCGCCGGCAAGATCGTTCTCAAACTGAAAATCAGTACCGATGTGTTCGACACCTGTTTTGCCTTTACCCTGAGCGAAGTTTGCACCGATGGCCAAGCATACAATATGCGAACGGCAATCACAACGTTGGGTTATCGTAACGAACCGCTTGCCAACCGACAAAGCTACACGCCGGGCGAAATGGTAGAAATAACTATTGAAGCCACACCGATACTCTGGACGGTCAGGGCAGGAAATGCTTTACGGGTTGACGTTAAATCGTCTAATTTCCCCGAATATGCCATACATACGAACTATGCGGGAATATGGGCGGAACAATCCAAGACCTGCATTGCGCATCAAAATATTTTTGTAGGCGGAAACAACGCTTCCTTTCTGATCATTCCTGTTATCAAAATATAAAACTCATATTGGCAAAACTTCACAGTTCAGTAATTGTGCTTTCAAACATTAAGTAATTTTATTTTTTGCAAAGTTTTTCTCAATATTTTTGGTTACATTTGCAGTCAAGACCTAATATATAATATTTACGATGCAAAAAGATGAAAATTCACTGTGTCAAAATAAATTACAACTGTCCATCAGGCAGTACCTAATGGTATATAAACTGCTGAAATTACTGAAAAACAACTATTTGGATTTGTTGTTTCTATTATTATTGTATTCCTTTGCCGGAAGTTGTTCCGATCCAGAACAGCTTAAAATACCGGCGAACAAATCGTTTGTCATTTCTACCGATATTTCCAATCAACAAATTAATTCTTTTGCTGAAGATGCGTTTGGTCATATATGGATTGCTACGCCACGGGGAGTTAATAAACACAATGTGAGTGAATATCATCAGTATTTTAGCAGTAACGATTCTTTGAGCATCAGCGGAAACCGTGTACAACATATTTTCCGTGACTCACAAAACAGGTTGTGGTTCAGTACGGGAAATGGAGTGAGTCTCTATACTGACAAAGATTGTTTTAAACGCATCAAAATAGAAACATTTTCGCAAAATGCCATGCAAATTCTTGAAAACAAAAAAGGTAAAATTTTTCTTAATATGGTGGAATTCCTCTGCGAATACGACGAAAAAAATGAGGTGTTCCGGGTAGTTATTCCCGATTTTGATAGCGACTCACGATGGCAAAATCGTTGTTTCATTGATTCAAAAGGCGACTTATGGTCAATATCAGGTTCCTTCATCCGCTGTTTTGATACGGACACTAAAAAACTAAAATCACGTTTTGATTTTGGCAATAATATTAATTACGCTTTTTTGCACGAAAACGGCGAATTGTGGATTGCTTCGGGTATCACGATCTCGATTTTCGATACTGTAACAGAAAAATTTATGGACTTGCCGGCAGTTATCAAAGATCATCCTGTACTGGGTCGGACAGTTACAACTTTGATCTATCCTTATTCCGATTCGGAGTTATTGATAAACGCTCACAATGGACTTTTTCTATACAACACCGAATTGCAAACTGTGATTCATCAGTCGGAAGACGGTTTCCCCTTCGTTGCACCAAAGTTTAAAATCACGACCATGTTTACCGACTCGCATAACAACTTATGGCTTGGCTCTTACGACCAAGGTTTTGAAGTAAAATACAGTTACCCCGAACGATTCAACAATAACAGTTACTTAGTTTCGTATTTTAAAAATAAATCGGTAACATCCATCACTGCCGATCAAAACGAAAACATCTGGATAACAACTTCATTAGACGGTATTTTCTTTTATGATATTGACCATAAAATAATTCATCCGATAGAGGTGAGTGAGTTTTTCCCCGAAAATAAGTATTTTACCAACAACGTGAAAAGTATTTTCATTGATAAGGAAAATTTTTTATGGCTCATAACCGAAACCGACAGGGTGGTTAAATGCCGGTATGATGGACGTCGCTTACACCTTGTCAATGATTATTCCTTGAAAACTTCCATCACGGCCGTGACGGAGGACAATTTCGGTACGATTTACGCCATTGGGTTTAACTCAAATATTTATATATTGCGAAAAGGAGATAGTGAATTTCAGCATAAACAGTTATACGACCCTGATTTTTATGTTTTTACAAGCGCCATGATACGTCTTTCAGATGGAAGTCTGTGTATATCTTCTTTTTCCAAAAAAATGATTATTATCAATCCCGAAAATTGGGATATTTTTGAGGTTGATATTCAAAAATTTATCAATAGCTACACCTTGATTCCCACAGTCCTTTTTGAAGACTCTCATGACGATATTTGGATAGGAACGCGTGTCAACGGATTATACCGTTATATGCGTAAAACCAACCAACTTGCTGAGGTGGAGGGTATAGCAAGCTCCGATATTACAGCAATACAGGAAGATACGCAAAGTAATATATGGGTAAGTACGTTTTATGGATTGAGTAAATTCGACCGCGAAACAGGTAAATTAACCAATTATTATAAAAGCGACGGTATCGGAGGTAATCAGTTCAACGAACGCAGTATATGCCAGTTGTCGGACGGGACATTGTTTTTCGGTGGGACACATGGCCTGACTTTTTTCAATCCTTCCCAGTTTACCGTCAAACAAAATATTCCATTGCTTTTCGAAAATCTAAAAATTCATCAACAAATAGTTTTTCCCTACCGGAATCATATTATTGACCGTCATTTGTCGTATCGGCCGACTATTAAATTGAAATATTATCAAAATTCTTTTTCAATTTCTTTTACAGCTTTGGATTACAGTGAATTTGAACGTATGAATTACGAATATATGCTCGAAGGTTACGACAAAATGTGGATAGATGCAGGGAATAACAACCATGAAGCATATTATTCTAATCTGCCTGCAGGAAAATATTTGTTTCGTGTGAAGATTACAGACAAAAACAATCAGGAAACTACTACCGAAAATTCTATTGAAGTTCGTATTTCATCTGCACCTGCAGCAAGTTGGCAGGCAATAACTATTTATCTGATAACATTTGTATTGTTTGCATTCTTTGTGATCCGGTTTTGGCGAAAAGTAAAAAAAGATCGCGAAAATGCACTACAAATCCGACACGAAAAAGAACAGGAGGAAATGGTAAATAAGATGAATATGGATTTTTTTGCCAATGTCTCTCACGAGTTTCGAACGCCACTTACCATGATTACAGGCCCGATAAAAACGCTTTGCGACGACGAAAGGATAACTGACGACAATAAACAATTACTCTATATCGTTCAGCGAAGTGTGAGGCGTTTGCTTAAATTAATCAGCCAATTATTGGATTTCAACAAAATGGAATATGATGTGTTACAACTCGAAGTATGCCGGGCTGATATTGTTTTCGAACTTAACAATATAATTGATATTTACAGACTTAACATCAACAACAGAAAAATCAATTTGATTACTGTTGCTTTGGAAGATTCTTTCCAAATGTGGTTGGATATGGATAAATTAGATAAAATAATGGGCAATCTAATGACTAATGCATTGAAATTCACTCCTTCGGGAGGGAAAATTGTGGTTTCGTTCGATGTAATTAACGATAATGCAATCATTTCGGTTCAAAACTCAGGAAAAGGCATTCCCGAAGATCAATTGGAAAAAATCTTTGAACGATATTATCAGATTGACCAGGGAAAAGGGAGATATAATTGGGGAACAGGCATCGGACTATATTATGCACGACGTTTAGCGGAAATTCATCATGGGACAGTCAAGGCGACGAATGTACCGGAAGGCGGCGCAATATTTACCCTGCTGCTCCCTACCAATGATGTTGCCTATTTGAAAGATAAAAAGATTATTGATGTAGAGGAACAGAAAAATATTTACCCATTGCCAACCGAAGAACAATATAAAGGAAAGCAAACAAAACAAACGATTGTAACGAAGACAAAAATATTAGTTGTGGATGATGACAGTGAAATTGTACATTACCTAAAGACTATGCTTTCTCCTCACTATATGGTGATTTCAAGTTTCAACGCCACTGACGCCTTAAAAATGATAGAAGAAGAAATGCCTGAATTGATTTTAAGCGATGTAAAGATGCCCGATATGAGTGGATTTGAATTTTGTCAAACGATCAAAAGTGACATTTATTATTGCCATATTCCTGTTGTTTTGGTAACTGCAAAAACGACGGTTGAAAATCAGGTGGAAGGGTTGGATGCTGGAGCGGACGCTTATGTTACAAAGCCATTCGATCCAGTCTATTTGTTGGCGTTGATCAAATCGCAATTGAAAAACCGCGAAAATGTGCGTCGCTTGCTTAGCAAGGAAACTAAAACAGACAATATTGTCGAGCAAAACATGCTTTCGCCGCATGATAATGCTTTTATGACTGAACTTTATCAATTGATGGAAACAGAACTGTCTAATTCAGAACTTAATATTACGCGTGTGACCGAAGTATTAAGAATTTCACGTACTAAACTTTACTACAAAATCAAAAGTTTGACAGGCAATAATCCACATAATTTTTTCAAAACTTATAAACTCAATCGTGCTGCCGAGTTTTTACGCGAAGGGAAGTTGAATATTTCCGAAATATCGGATATTACCGGATTCAGTACTTTACCTCATTTTTCGGCAAGTTTCAAAAAGCATTTTGGCGTGCCGCCAAGTGAATATGTGTAATAATTAATTATTGGGCACTTCTAAAAATACCACTTATAACAACATGTCATTGCGGGAATGACCCGCAATCTCTTTGTGTTTAGGGGATTCTGAAACAAGTTCAGAATGACGTGGCATATTATTAGAAGCGCCCTATTTGTATTTCGCCATTTCCGGTAATCTCTTTTGTAATTCAGCAATGCGTTTGTCGTCGCTGGGGTGTGTGCTCAGAAAGTCAGAACCGCCTCCACTGCCTTTGACCGACATTTTTTGCCAGAAAGAGATGGCGCTTTCCGGATTATAACCGGCTAATGTCATCAGAATCATTCCTAAGTAGTCGGCTTCGTATTCATGCTGGCGTGAGTAGGGTAACATCACACCTACTTGCGCTCCCAGTCCGAAAACGGTATTGCCCAAAGTTTGGATGGCCGATGATTTTGTGCTTAATGCCGCATCCAAAATAGCGGCTCCATATTGCGCCACCACTTCCTGGCTCATCCGTTCGTTGCTGTGTTTAGCTACGGCATGGCCTATCTCGTGGCCCATAACAACAGCCAATTCATCGTCAGATGCTGTGAGGGGCAACAAACCCTCAAAAACCACGATCTTACCTCCCGGCATACAAAAGGCATTGACCTGATCATCTTTAACTAATTTGAAATCCCACTGGAAGTTAGCTATTTCTTTTTCCAAACCGTTCTCTCTCAAATAGCGTTCCGTGGCCTCCGATATCCGCTTTCCAACGCGTTCGACAGTAGCTGTCTTTGTTCTGTCGGTTGATAGCGTCGCCGTTTCGATAAAGGCGTCATATTGCGTCAGGCTGGCCGATACCAATTCGGTGTCGGATAGCAGTAAAAGTTGTTTACGCCCTGTCAATGGAACACTTCCGCATGATGTAAGCAACAATACAATTGCTGTTAATCCAAAAATCTTTTTCATAAAAAATAATTCATTTGTTTATATATATTTAATGTATATTTCCCTTATACCGACAAGGCAAATATAACAAATAATATTAAATATCACGCCAATATTTAATATTTTACTTTAAAAAATCAAACCACATACGTCGAAGCCGCCGTATCGCCGCCTCTGCCGGTCCAGTTAGTATGGAAAAATTCACCTCGCAACTTATCAACTCTTTCGTAGGTATGTGCCCCGAAGTAGTCGCGTTGCGCCTGAAGCAAGTTTGCGGGAAGCCTTTCCGTACGGAATCCGTCGAAATA
>JGI24705J35276_12237759_pt1 | contig 12932 bp, 11 predicted proteins | sample TergutNt197P4_FD_35276 | JGI IMG/M metagenome (IMG submission 35276)
AAGACGGCATACGACAGGAGAGCTTGTACACAGGATGTATCAGGGCTTAGCTTACTAAGGAAATAAGCTGCGGCCGCCATGATAAGCGTACCTGTAATGGCAAGGGGCTTTATTCCGATTTTGTCATACAATTTACCTGAAAACACTCCCACAAGGCCAATCAACAGCGACCCGGGCAGAATCAGTAAACCAGTTTTCAGTCCCGAATAACCCATAACATTCTCAAAGTACAGCGGCATCAGGATCAACCCACCGTAAAACGCCATCTGAAGTACCATTGTCACAACTACGATTGAGGTAAAATTGTAGCCTTTGAAAACACGTAAATCCAGTAACGGGTTCTTAATTTTCAACTCTACGATGGCGAACACGGCTAATAACACGATTCCGGCGGCGATAAACGCAATTACGCTTATCTGATTCCATCCATTTTTTCCTGCCGAACTTAAACCGTATAGCAAAGAGGTTAGCCCCGCCGCTGAAAGTATGATACCGGGGACGTCGAGCAGCGCCGTCTGTTTTTCACTTTTGTAATGAAATGTGAACAGTGAAAGGATTAAGACCAGCGCTCCAATTATCGCCATGATGAGAAAAAGATATTGCCAGCCGAAGAAAGTTATCGCAACACCGGCAAGGGTCGGCCCAATAGCGGGAGCTAACAGCAGCCCTATCCCTATGATTCCCATATTCACGCCTCGTTTTTCGGGCGGGGTAATAGCCAGCACGATTATCATAGTCAGCGGGAGCAGAAATCCATATCCAATAGATTGAACCAGCCTACCAATTAGCAAAACAGAAAATGACGGCGAAAAATAACAGAACAGGGAACCGATCACCAAAAACACCATCGCGGAATTGAATAGCGTCTTGTACTGTAATTTCTTTGACAGGAACGGTACAAGAGTAATAACAATGCTGGTCAGCAACATAAACCCTGTCGATACCCACTGCACTGCCGAGGCCGAGATTTGAAACTGCGCCATGATCTGCGGCAGCATGACGTTGATAATTGAGACGTTCAATAAATTGACAAACATCCCCGCCAGTAACACAAAGATTAAAATGCCTGTTCCGCTTTTGCTCTTGCTGCTCATAAAATACTCCTCCTTAATTGTGAACATATGTTGATTTTCGTTCTTGATTTTATTATAATAATCGTGTTGAAATAATCAACCATCAGATAAGTAGCTTATGTACGATAATCGATATATAATTGGTATTTGTTCAGAAAATAACGTTTGGAGGAAATCTGATGAGTGACCGCAGAATCAGGTACACAAAGAAGGTTTTAAAAGAGAGCCTGTTAGAACTGATGGCAGTCAAGTCTATTGGCAAAATCCAAATCAAGGAGATATGCGACTTGGCGGATGTCAACAGAGGGACATTCTATAACCATTACAACGACCAGTTTGATTTACTAAGACAGGTTCAAGACGAGTTTGCCTCTGAAGTTAATGCGCTTCAGGACAAGCGGCTCATAAAAAACATGAGTACGCTGGAAATGATTACGGAATTGCTAAATTATTTCGCTGCGCAGCTTCCTATGTGTAAAATACTTTTCGACACAAACGGAGGTAGTGAACTCATTAGCAAACTTATGAACAACGCCTACGACAGTTTTTTGGATGGATGGCGGCAGAAAATCAAGAAGCCGTCAGAAAGACAACTCGAAATGCTCTACGTGTTCATTTCAAACGGAGCGGCGGCTATTATCAGAAATTGGGTTGCAAATGATTTGAAAGAAACACCACAGGAAATCGCACAGTTCATTTTACAAGCTACAAATTACGGGAGCAGTTCATTCGTCAGTTGACACTTGCTTTTCTTTACTCTGTGATAGAATAAAAAAACTCATGTCAGCTTTCATATGTTTTTGTAGCTGGCAATTTGGTGTAATTAGACGCGCCCTTAAATAATATAAAAAGTTTACGATTAAATGATATAGTATGATTTATAATACAAAGGAGGTTGTCAAAAATGAGAAGTTTTACAACGCTCGACCTGCAATATGCACATAGGTTCTATGAATTCGAAGGCGAAGCGCAGTATCTTCACGGACATACAGGAGTACTGACGATTGAAGTGGAGGATACCGTAAATATGGGAGTTAATATGGTATTCCCCTGCAATGAAGTTAAGAAAACAGCTTGGGAAGTATTGAAAAACTTTGATCACGCGCTTATTTTACGAGAAGATGACCCTCTGCTCCCTGCGATTCTTGGTGTGTATGAAGCGCAAGGCATTAAAAACGGCGCTATACAAAATACGATGAAAGGTGAGGCTTTCAAAACGGAGCTTGCCACAGCATACCCGGATTCCAGATTGGTTGTTACCAAAGAAACAATGACAGTTGAGGGCATGATAAAAATCGTTTACGATTTGCTAAAAGATAAGCTGAATATTGTTAAGCTCACGTTTACTAGTGGAGTAAATGGCGCTACAGAAGAATACAAAACTACAAATAAAATAGCGCGTTGCCCGCTATGCGGCATTGCGCTAAATGAAAACGGCGTATGTCCTAAATGCAGATATAATGCCTAAGCCTTGCTTTATTAACGATTCTTTTCGCTATGTGCGAAGAAGAATGTACCGATAATAAGGCATACCACCGTCAGCGAGACTATTGCGGCAAAGTTGACAGCGGGATTGAACATTACCACGCTGTTATATTCCGGAGTTCCCGCGTATATCACCGCCCGCGTGAGATCAAGGCAATAAGTCATGGGCATCAAACGATTCAAAATAAGCAATACACCGCTGGAGTTTGTTATTGGGATGATTGCGCCGGACAGGAACATTTGTGGCATGGTGATGAGCATGACCGCTATGTTTGCCGCTTTCTTGTTTTTGATAAGCCCGATCATCATCATCGCCAATGCCCCACCAGACAGGCACATGAGCGGCGACAGCGCCAGAATCGTCAGGAATTGTCCAATAGGTAATCTTATACCCATAAACAACCCCACTATCAATGTCCCTGCCATTCCCATGATCGCGCCAAATGCCGAACCGAGAATCTTACCAATAACCAATGAATACCGTGACACCGGGGAAACAAGCATTTCTTGATTGAAGTCTATGTCATGGTCGTCTACAAGAGAGGTCATTCCCATAGTAGTTATCATAAACAGCATATTGATTAACATTCCCACAAGCATGAATGAGCCAAAATTAAAGTCCAAGCCGCCCGCCATGTTCTGCATCAGGTTTCCACCGATCATACCCATCATCATGATAGGCATGGCTAGGCTCATAATTGCCGTACTTGGTGATTTCAGATAAACGGTAATATCTCGCGCCATAACGGTTATTACAGTATTCATTTCCCGGAAAAATCGAGAAGTTTTTCTCGTTAACACTAATTCGCCCATGCCGCGACCCTCCCTGTTTTGTTCAAAAACTCTATATATGCGTCCTCTAACGATGGTTCATGAATTCTGAGTACCGTAAGTTTGGTTTGCAACCGTGCAATGATTTCCTGCGCCGATTCGGTATAAGGGACAATAACACGCCCGTTCACCGTGAAAGGCATTCCCAGCGCCGATAATTCGTTTGTCAATGTCTTTCTGTCTTCAGCGTCCAGGATCAGTTCTTGACGCAATAAACTCTGTTTCAGCTTTTCGGGGGACGTGCAGGCGGCGATCTTGCCGCGATTTATTAGGCACACCTTATCCACATTCTCAGCCTCATCAATGTAATGCGTGGTCAGGAATATGGTCGTACCGTATTGGTTGCGCACTTCATTGATATATTCCCACAATGAGCGGCGGCTTACTGCGTCTAATCCCTGTGTAGGCTCGTCAAGGAACAATACGTCCGGCGTATGGATTAGGCTGCGGATGATCTCCAGCTTACGTTGCATCCCGCCCGATAGCTTCTTGATGGGTTTAAACAACGCATCCTGTATGCCCACGATTTCAGCTAAATCTAAGACTTTATTACGATAAGAGGCAGGCATCAGCTTGAATGTTGGGCGGTAGCCGCACATACCGTACAGACAAGCGTGGAAGCGGATGTTTTGTTCGGCTGTAAGCTGTGGATCAAGGCTGGGTTGCTGGAAGATTATGCCGACCTTCTCCCTCACTTGCCGAGCTTCTTTCAAAATGTCAAACCCAGCGACCCTAATTTCACCGGATGTTTTGGATAAAGTGGTCGTTAAGATTGAAATCGTTGTGGTCTTGCCTGCTCCGTTTGGGCCGAGAAAGGCAAAGAACTCGCCTTTGTTAACAATAAAGCTGATGTCGTCCACCGATGGCGCCTTCGCGCCTTTATACTGTTTTACCAAATTGTTTACTTCTATCACTTTCATGATTACGTCTCCTTTATTTGAAAATAGAAATGATAATACATCCGACTTCAATAGAGTATCAAGAGTATGACCGGCATAATGATAACCTCCGTTTGTCGTTGATAGCCATAGTATATGGCTACAAATTAAACAGAGGTTAAACACAACTTAAACGGCGTGTAAACTTGGTAAAAGGAATATATTCTTAACCATCCTTCATGCTCAGTTGCACTATAAAAACAGCTCCTTCACCAATCTTGCTATTAACCGTCACGTTGCCGCCATGTAGTTCTACGATTTTTTTCACCAGCGACAAGCCGAGTCCATTGCCCCCAAGTGCGCGATCACGAGATTTATCAGCTTTGTAAAACCGCTCGAAGAGATGAATTTGATCGTCGGGGGATATCCCCACGCCGGTATCTGAAATTTTTATTGTTACCATTTCAGCATCCGAAGTCATCATAACGCCAATCTGCCCGCCTTTCGGCGTAAACTTGATAGCATTATGAATCAAATTCATCCACACCTGTGACAAAAGATATTCATCGCCATATAAGGTTAGCTTTATTAAATCTGCTTCAAGCGTAAGATTTTTGGCCGACCATTGCGGTTCCAGCGTTAACGCGATATGCTCAAGCTGTTTGTCTAAACGGAAGTCTTGCTTGCTCAGGGGTATTTTATTATTATCCAGTGATGATAGTTTTAATAGGTTATCGCTAAGGCTGGATAAACGTTTACTTTCGGCTTCAATGATCTTGGCATATTTTAGTCTCTGCTCATTTGATAAATCGGCTTTTTTAAGTAGCGAAGCAAAGCCGCTGATAGAAGTCAGCGGCGACTGTATCTCGTGGGATACATTGGATATGAAATCCTGCCGCATAGTTTCCATTGTCCCGAGGCTCTGCGCCATTTCGTTAATAGCGTTTGCGAATTGATGGTGTTGCGGTTCTATTTCATTTAAATTTATAAGAACCTCAAAATTTCCATGTGCAATCTGGCCGAGCGCGTTCATCATAATCGAGCTAATAAAAAAATGCCTGGAATCACGTCCAAAGTGCCTTATCAAGTTGAACAGGAAAACGACAACGCTGAAAAACATCAATCCGGTCAGTGCCGAGAGCACATGAGCCAAACTTTCGGGTGGTCTACCCAAGAACTTGTATACCAGCAAAGTTGTGCCATATCCCGCATAAAAGAAGACCCCCAAAATAACGAAAATGACCAATAGTCCTATGATAATGCGAACTTTACCAGGAGATCTTTCATCATCATTCTGAACGCCATTCATATCAACACCTCCAGCCGATAGCCAAGCCCCCGAACCGTAGTAATTTTAAAACCGGACGTATCAACCGGGAAACGATCCCGTAAGCGACCTATATGAACGTCAAGCGTCCGTTCATTTCCATCAAAATCATAACCCCATACATCCTCAATGAGTTGATCGCGCGAGAACGTCCTGCCGGGAAAGCCAGCAAGTTTGAACAGCAATGCAAACTCTTTCATAGGAATATCTTCTTTATTATCAGCGATTGTTACCAAGAAACTGTTTCTATCTATCAGTACGTTCCCAACCTGGATCATCTGAGATGCTTCGATTTTAAATCTCCGAAGAAGCGCGCGAATACGCATCAAAAGCTCGTCTCCCTCGAACGGTTTTGTCAGGTAATCGTCTGCGCCAACTTCAAAACCTTTAACCTTCGATGACAGTTCGGCTCTAGCCGTCAGCATCAGCACGGGTAGATTTTCATAGTATTGACGCAGTTTACGGCAGAGTTCGTATCCGTCCATGTTCGGCATCATCAAATCGACGATGGCGAGGTCGGGTTTTTCATCTGCCAACTGCTGTAAAGCATCACGCCCATCCTTTGCTTCACAGGCGTTGAAACCAGCGTCTTTCAACAGAGTCGAAATAAGTTCGCGGATGTTGGGGTCATCGTCCACTATCATAATTTTACTCATAAGAATTCCTCTCCACGTTTCTGGCCTTAGTTTACTCATTCCTTGTAAACAGAGATTAAATAAAATTTAAACGCAATGTAAATAAAAGGGCCATTCATCCAATATACAATACAAGCAATAAAACATTGACGTATATATCAATCACAGTATATAATTTAATTATGAATAAGCAACTACAAGAAAAGCTGGCGGAGTCGTTTTTCGCAGTATTACCAATAACTGTCATTGTATTGCTTTTTAGCATACTCGTTTACCCAATGGATGTGGGAACGATCGGTGTCTTTTTAGTTTGCGCCTTTTTTTTAGTGATCGGCATGAGCTTATTCAGCCTGGGCGCCGATATAGCCATGATGCCTATGGGTGAAGGAATAGGTAAACATCTTAGTAAAACAAACAAAAACCTAGTTCTAGGTTTACTGGTTTTTGTGATTGGTTTTATTATAACTGTAGCAGAGCCAGATTTACAAGTGCTTGCAGATCAAACACCTGCTATTCCCACATTAACCCTGATAGCAACCGTGGCTGCCGGAGTTGGGCTTTCTTTAGTAATAGCTGTTTTACGCATGCGTTTTCAGATACCGTTTTCTTATACCCTGATCGGTATATATGGTTTGTTGTTTATTTTAAGTATTTTTGTTTCGCCAGTCTTCTTAGCTGTATCCTTTGATGCCGGCGGAGTGAGTACAGGGCCTATTACCGCACCTTTTATTTTTGCCATGGGTTTGGGGCTAGTTGCTTTGCGTAGCGATAAACAAGCAAGTGAAGATAGTTTTGGTTTAGTAGCTTTATGTAGCGCCGGGCCTATTTTGGCTGTTTTGCTGCTGGGTCTGGTTAGTAGAGGTGTTGATGCGGCTTATGCACCGGTAGTGGTGCCACAATTACATAATACACGTGAAGTGGCCATGGATTACGTTTATGCTTTGCCCGCTTTTGCGAAAGAAGTTACTATGGCAGTTATACCTATAGCAGTATCTTTTTTACTATTCCAACTTTTAACGCATCGCTTTCGCAGAAGAGAATTACCACGTATCTTTATAGGTTTTGTTTATACTTTAGTGGGGCTAATCTTATTTCTAACTGGGGTAAATGAGGGTTTTATTTCAGTTGGTTATCTGATAGGGTTCAATTTAGCTACAGGCGAAATCAGCTGGTTGCTTATACCGCTTGGTTTAGTTATCGGTTATTTTGTAGTTGGAGCAGAGCCAGCCGTACAAGTATTGATTAAAAAGGTGGAAGAACTTTCCGGTGGTTCTATTACACAAGCCGCCTTAAAACGCGGGCTTTCTTTAGGCGTGGCTGCTGCTGTTGCTATATCGATGATCCGCGTACTTACTGGAATTTCAATGTATTGGATTATTATACCTGGTTATATAATTGCTTTAACATTGCCCTTTTTTGTACCTAAAATCTTTATTGGTATTGCCTACGATGCGGGTGGTGTAGCCCCCGGGCCAATGACAGCCTGTTTTTTATTGCCTTTAGCTATTGGAGCTTGCGAAGGAGTGGGGGGCAATGTAATGATAGACGCTTTTGGAGCGGTATCTATGGTTGCCTTAACACCACTGATAGCTATTCAGATTATGGGCTTGATATATGGGCAGAAACTAAAACAATCTGAGTTAATGGATGAGGCATTGGAAACAGAAGCAGATGAGACTTTGATTCTTTTAGCAGAAGAGGATGAACAAGTATCTCAATTGAGTCAGCACCGCCAAGTATCAATTAATAAATTACGTCAAGCCGCAGCGCTTTTATATGAGGAGTTGCATTCGATCATCGATGATGATGGCATAGTAGTTTTTGACGATGATACAGGTATGGTAAGGGAAATCTTTGATCAGCGCTCTAACGCTGAGCTAAAAAAGGCGGTCAAGAAATATGAATAAAGCTGGTTTAGATTTAGCATTGAAATTACTAATTGTGATAGTAATAGATGATAGGGCCGAGAAAGTAACGGAGCTGTTTCGTGAGAGGCAGGTGCTTTTGCACTACCATGTGCGCGGGCATGGTACTGCTAGTTCGGCAGTGTTAAATATGCTGGGGTTGGATAAAAAAGAACAAACTGTAATATTAGCTGTAACAACGCGCCAAACTGCGTATATGCTTCATAAAAGAGTTGCGAATAAGCTGCATCTTTGGGAAGCTGGTCACGGAATTTCTTTTATAATGCCGCTTTCCGGTATCAGTAAAGTAGCTTTACGGTTTTTAGAACATGAAATGCTGCGCGAAATAGAAAAAAGCGAGGAAAGCGATATGAGTGAAATAAATGAGGGAAAAAAGCAGATGGAGCACGATTTGATATTGGCTGTGGTAAAGCGAGGCTATAGCGAAGAATTGATGGAAGTCGCGCGAACAGTGGGCGCTGGCGGAGGAACCGTTATACCGGCTCATCGTGTAACTACTGCAGCTCCACTACGATTTTGGGGCGCCTCATTACAGGAAGAGAAAGATATTGTGGCAATTGTTAGCAAAAGAGAAGCCAAAGCAAATATTATGATGGCTATCAATGAAAAATATGGGTTTAAAAGCGAGGCTCAGGGATGGGTGTTGTCTTTGCCTGTAGAAAGCGTTGCCGGAATAGCCGAAGATGAGGATTAGAAAAGTGATGCTATTTAACGAGCTAACTCATAAAAAGCAGCACTAATTCTTATCTTGAAGAAGTGCTCTTCTTATAATGTTACCGGCTTTGCTAATTTAATTTTAAAAGAAATAACAAGATTGATAATACTAAGCACTGCGGTAAAAATAAAAACATAATGTGGGCCAAAATGAGTCCAGACCATGCCGCCAATAAAAGCGCAAATAATTGAAATTATATGATCCAAACCTAATCCAGTAGTAAGTGAGGGAGTGATATCTTCGGGGTTCTCAGCTATGGCGCGCATATAAACGGCATTGATCATAGTGAAATTTTGAGTCATACGATCCAGTACTAAAACTACTAAAGCACAGGCTACCGGTAAACCGGCTTTAGCGAGATTTCCGCTGTAAAAGCCATAACTGAGAAAGGCATATGCCAGATAAACACCAATAAAACTAAGCGCCTGAATGAAAACAGAACATTTGATACCATAATTATCTAACATCCAACCTACAAATCTGATAAAAAACACACCGGCAAAAGAAGAAGCTATAGCTAAAACAGCTAAAGTATCGGCACGTTTACTTAACAATTCAATAAGTACCCAGGGACCATAAACGAAGCGTATTTGTTTTTGCGCGCCATTGCAAATACAAAGTAAGTAATACAGAGTATACTTTTTTTTGAGGATCAAGCGTGTTTTTATTGCATGTTTTGATTTAGCATGGCGATTTATTTTGTCTATACGTAACAATAGCAATAAAGCGATAATAAAAGATATTACGCCGAAGAGAAAAATTTTAATAATATGTCCATTAAATGAAAAAAACCCGCTCCTAAAGCCAAAAAAAACTACAATGCTTGCTAAAACCGAGAAAACAAGGCCAAAACTTTTGAGTTTACTTAGCCCGGAACCAACATTTTCGCCGCCTTGTAAACTCATACAGATACTATCTTGTAGCGGCATGAATATATGCATTCCCAGAGAATTGATGAAGAGGAAAATTAACATAATAGCAAAAGGCGGAGTAAATAATCCTAAAACAAGCAAACCTGTAGCGGATAGAATTTGAGCAAGTATCGATATGCGAATATCGCCAAAAAATGATAAAGCTGAAACTACAAAAACGCAGATAATTCCTGGCAATTCCCGAGGAAATTCAATTAATCCACGTTGAAAAGCACTAACATTATAGGCTTCTTTGAAATAATTTGAAAAAACCGCGTCACTCAGACCCATGCCGATGGCTGAAAACGCAGCTACTGCAAAGAATATACTCAAGGCCTTTTTGCGATCATTTTCAGATAAATAATTCATGGGGTATCCTCTAATAATATATTATTCCCATTGTAAGGCAGTAATAACAACCTGTCAAGAGAAACATTAGCCAAAGGAAGCAGCGGCGCTTTATTAACGCCGCCACTTCTATAACCTATAGAGCGCCTCTAAATACCCACTCATCACCATCTTAGCTGCCCTTTTTCCACCTAGACTACGTTGTCGTCGCTTCACATAGCTTTAGGCTACACATCAGCTTCTCCGCCTTGCTAGGCGAAAAAATTGCTAGTGAATTTGGCAATTCGGAATTATTAGAGACGCCCTATATTCATTGCATGCTTCGCCAGTATACTCTAATTACATTATCAAAACGCCTAAAGGCCCGTCTGGCATTGGTATGTGCCAGTATACATCACCTGTGATTGTAATTTTATATGCCTGATAACTGTTCCCCGATAATTGTACATAGAGAGTAAATGTTACAGGTTTAGTTATGCCCGTGGCCTCAATATACCATTGTTTATTATCATCTAAATGCGGTACAATACGTATATTGGTAAATATTTCTGTACTATTGTTTTTACCATTGGTATTTATATAGCCAGTTTTGCTCAACTGATTATAGCCTTTGCCAGAAATTCCTTTGTCAACGGATATATTTGTATCTTTTTTAATTATGGTAATATTGAAATCTTTAGCAAAATCATTTAACAAATTCGGTGTAACATCTACAGGAGTTGTGCTACCGGTTGTAGTTCCATTTCCAAATTGACCATAATTATTATTGCCCCAGGCAAAAAGGCTGGCGTCTTTTTTCAAAGCCAGGCTATGACAATCACCGGCAGCCAGTATATTCCAATCAAAAGACGAATCTATACAGCTGGGGTTTGAATTATCTGCTGTACTACCATTACCCAACTGACTGTAAGTATTTTGTCCCCATGACCAAAGACTACCGTCATTTTTTAATGCCAAGCTATGTCTACCACCTGCTTCTAATAAAGACCAATTGTTTTCTACACCTACGCGCACTGGAGCATAGCGGTTTCCTGTAGTATTATCTCCCAATTGCCCATTACTGTTCAATCCCCATGCCCACAAACTGCCATCTGCCTTTAGAGCAAGATTATGATAACCTCCTGCCGAGATTAAAGACCAGCTGCCCGCAATATTTACGGGAGTTTTGCTCTCTGTTATAGTTCCATTACCCAATTGACCAAAACTGTTTTGCCCCCAAGCCCATAGGCTACCATTTTTCTTCAGCGCCAAAGTATGGTTGTATCCGCCAGCTGCTATTTCCCAATCATTATCAGCACCTAGGCGCTGGGGAGAAAGGCGATCTATACTGGTATTGTCGCCTAATTGACCAAATTCATTAGAGCCCCAGAGCCATAGAGAACCATCTTTTTTAAGAGCTATACTATGAATATTTCCGGTTACAATTGTTGCCCAGTTGGTATCTGTACCAATTTGCACCGGAGTGAGACGATCTATAAGTGTACCGTCGCCTAGCTGACCATTATTATTTCTGCCCCAGGCCCACAGGCTACCATCTTTTTTAAGAGCCAAGGTATGATAAAGGCCCGGCGCTACGGCAACCCAATCTGAATCTGTTCCGATTCGACAAGGCAAGAGGCGAAAATTACCATAAGAGCCATCACCTAACTGGCCGAAGGTATTGACACCCCATCCCCATAAACTACCGGTTGTTGTGATAGCCATAACATGCAGGTTGCCGGAAGCAAGTTCAAGTATTTTTCCATCTAAAACACTGTTTTTAATTGTGGCAGTAACAGTTACGCTACCCTCATTATTTGCATTTAGTATATTGCCATTCAAGATTGCTCCGGTAATACCGGCGTCTTTAATGTTCCAGTTGATTGTTTGAAAAGTTGCAGTGGTCGGTATTACTGTCTCGGTTAAGGATAAAGGCGTGTCTGTGTAAGCAGTAGTTGGAACATTAATTATATCTGTAACCGGTACAATAGTATCTGCCGCATAAGCTGTTAGCGGCAACGCTATTAGAATTAGTAAAAGAGAAGTAACATAAAGCATTCTTTTTTTCTTGATCATTATAACAGCTCCTTATTATAATAAATATGTTCTTTTGCTTCTGGAAACCTTTCAGGTCACACTCTGACATCTAAATTGTGTCTCTTGGCTGGCGAAGACCGAGATATTTAGCCAGTATGCTTTAAAATTTGTGACTTTACATAAATAATATCTAAAATTCTTCCATATATCACCCCATAATCACTAAAACTCAATAACTACTGTTCAAATATAGTATTCGTATAAATTATAGAATTTTTTGGGGTAAAGTAAAGCTATTATTACATTTTGTATTAATAATTGTTTATAAGTATAGAGTTTCTTTTTAAATAGTTTTATATATTTTATTTGAGGGGATTATTAAGAATGGAAATCTATAAAAATCCTCATTGTAAAAAAATCAGAGGCAGCCACTTATTAGAAGTAAGCTGCGCTTATTGTAAATGCTTTATAGCTACTTATCAAAAAGTTGGAGAAAGTAATTTTGTTAAAATGTATAATAATAGGATTATTGATGGGTCTGTAGATTTTTCAAAATATCATGGTGCAATATTCTGCCCCAATTGTCATGAGCGTATTGCTACGCGATATATAACGAAAATGGATAAAAAAGAAGCGTATAGATTTGTTCCATCCGCTTTTAACAAAAGAAAAGTATAATCTATGCTATTCAATTTATTAATACATAAGGGCACCTCTAGAAACCAGAATAAACACTAACAAAATGATCAAAATGAGACTAATTACCTAAATATCCCCGTCATTGCGGA
>JGI24705J35276_12237758_pt1 | contig 12926 bp, 13 predicted proteins | sample TergutNt197P4_FD_35276 | JGI IMG/M metagenome (IMG submission 35276)
GGAGGGAACGAACGGCAGGCAGAGGCCGCTGGCGGTGTCGGCCAGGGCCAGGCAGTTGGGGCCAATGAAGCGCATGGTATGCTGGCGGGCAAGCGCCAGCAACCGGGCAGCCAGCCCCCTGCCCGCATCGCTGACCTCGTTAAAGCCGCCCGCCTGGATCGCCAGCCGCTTGATGCCCGCCTGGCCGCAGTCGGCCATCGCCTCCGGGATAAAGCGGGCCGGGATGAGCAGCGCCGCCACATCCGGGACCAAGGGCAGATGTGCGGCGCTGCGATAGACGCGGATACCGTCGACCTCGGTCTCGGTGGTGGCCGGATTAACTCCAAAAATCCGGCCGCGATATCCCCAGCGCCGGCAATTGCCGACAATGATCCGGGGGGCGTTGCGGGCCCTGGTGGAAAGGCCGTACACGGCCAGGGATGCGGGGGCAAAAAAGGTCTCCATGCGTATGCTCAGATAAAGGGATACGAAGGCGACCGTAGCCTTCGCAGCCCGGACGGCTTCGTTCCACCGTAGGGCTTTTAGTCGAAACAGCTCAGATCAGCCGTTGCCGGCGCCGGATCGCAGCCGCCATGCTGAGCGCAAACCAGGCGCAGGCCACCAGGATGATGGTGGCGCCGGTGGCGGTCCGGGCCCAGTCCTGGGCGGAAAGCAGCAGGCCCACCATTGCCGAACTGATGCTGATGACCATAGTCCACCAGAACATCGCCCCCGCCGATCGGGCTAAATTGCGGGCCGCCGCCGCCGGGACGATCAACAGAGCGGTGACCAGCAGCACGCCCACTGCCTGGACGGCAAACATGACAATCAGGGCCAGCAGGCCGGCAAACAGGTATTGCAGCGCCGCCACCCGCACCCTATGCGCCCGGGCCAGGGTCGGATTGAGACCGATGTAGAGCAACCGGTTGTAGCAGCAGGCCAAAAAGGCCATCAATATCACGAACAGGCCCATAAGGGCGATGATCTGTCCGTCGCTGATGGTGAGGATGTCGCCATAGAGAAAACGTTGCAAATCGCGGGCCAACGACCGATCCCGGCTGACGATGGCCAGACCGAAGGCAACCATGGCCGAGAAGAAGACCCCGATCACCGTGTCCGAGGAGAGGCTGGAGCGGCGCTGCATCAGCATGATGCCCAAGCCCACCAGCACCCCGAAAAGCGGCATGGTCCAACCGGGGTCCAGGGTCAGAAGCAACCCCAGGGCCACGCCGGCAAAGGCGGAGTGGCTGATGGCGTCGGCAAAAAATGACATGCGGAAATTGACCACCAGGATGCCCATGGATGCGGTCATCGGCGCCAGCAGGAACAGACCGGCCAAGGCTTGCTGCATGAACCTGGCCTGCAGGCAGTCGAAAGGCAGCAACTGGGCGAGCAGCCCGTAGAACAGCGACAAATCAGGCATCGGGCCGCTCCTGGCAGCAGGGGGCGGAGCAGACCGCCTGATCGCCGGGCATGGAGCGGGAGTTGACCAGGCCCATGTGCATGCCGAAAATGGCGGTGAGATTTTCGGCGGTCAGGGTTTGCCGAGGCTCCCCTTCAGCCGCGACCTTGCGGTTGAGGCAGATCACATGGGTGGCGTGGTGGGTGACAACGGCCAGGTCGTGGCTGACCATCAATTGGGTGAACCCCCGTTGGCGGCGCAGCTCATCGAGCTGTTCGCAGAAGATCAGCTCTCCTTGGAAATCGACCCCGGCTGATGGCTCGTCCAGGACCAGCAGCTCGGGTTCCTGGCCCAAGGCCAGGGCCAGCAACACCCTCTGCAGCTCGCCACCGGACAGAGCGCCGATGGCACGGTCGGCGAGGTGGTCCGCCTTGACCAGGGCCAGCGACTCCCGAGCCTTTCGGCGGAGGGCGGCATTAAGGCCGAACCACAGCGGTTTTTTTTGGAAACCCATGACCAGAAACTCATCTACGGTCAGCGGCATGCCCCGATCAAAGGCAAGGCGTTGGGGCAGGTAACCGATCCGGGGAGGTTGGTCCCCGGCGCCGAGGACGATGCGGCCCTGATAGTTGATCTCGCCCAGCAAGGCCAGCAGCAGAGTGGTTTTCCCCGCTCCATTGGGGCCGATGATCGCGGTGCAACTCCCCTTGGGCACGGTGGCGCTCACCCGGTCGAGAATGGAAATGCCGCCCTGTTCGACCGTGACCGTATCAAAGCGGACGGCCGATTCCAGGGGACGATACAGGGGCAAGGGATCAGTGGCTGCCAAGGGTTTGTTCCAAAACGCTCATATTGCGGCGCATCACCTGCTGGTAATAGTCAAGCGGCGCCTCCTTTGGGCCGCTCGCCACCGGGTCGAGACGGGCGGCAACAATGCCGGCCTCTTTGGCAATGGTGACGCCAACTGCCTCTGGATACTGCGGTTCTGTGAAAAGCGCACCCGCTTTTTTCGCCCGGATCATCGCCACCAGGTCCAGGATCTCGGCGGCCGAGGGGTTCTGGCCGGGATGGGCCTGGACCACCGCCACCACCTCAAGCCCCATGTCCCGCGCCAGATAGTCGAACACCCCGTGCTGGGTCACGATCCGGTTGTTGGCCAGTCGCTTGCCCAGCTCGGCCATGTCCGAAGCCAGCCGGTTGAGCTCTTGCCCGTAGGCTTCCCCGTTGGCAATATAGCGGGCGGCACCGGCGGGATGCGCCCTGGCCAGGCCCTCGGCGATGTTGGCGGCAAGCAGTGCGGCCATGCGCGGGCTGGCAAAAAGGTGGGGATTTCTGCCCTGGTCATGATGCCCCTTGGCGCCCTGCCCTTCACCGGCCGAATGGCGGTTGGGGCCGGGATGGTCGCCTCCCTGGTCCGCGTAATCGAGCAGTTGGCTGATCCCCTCTGAGCTGTCCACCACCTGCAGCCGAGGATTGGCCTTGGCGATCGGCGCGCCGAGGAATTCCTCCATCCCGAGCCCATTGACGACCAGCACCGAAGCCCGGATCAGCTTGCGCATGTCCTGCGGGGTCAGGGCATAGTCGTGGGGACAGCCCATTTCGGCCGGGATCATCAGATCGACCTCAACACCTTCGACCCCCTGGCTGATATTGCGGACCAACTGGTACATGGGGAAGGTGGTGGCCAGAATCCGCACATTGTCCGCCGCCAGCAGGGCAGGCGGCTGATGCAGTGGGAGAAGGAGGCAAGAGCAAAACAATAAGAGGAGGAGTCTGGGGTGCAATGTTGGCATGGTCTGGTTTCTTTTACTCGGGGCGCGGTTTGCGCTTCACACCATTGAACATGATGTGCGCATTATAATTTTCCGGCACCCGCCGTCAATCGATATTGCACAGCCTTGTGCCTCAGTAGCCGGAACCAGATGCTCGAAGCCATTCCAGAACTTCGGTGTCAATGCGTACCGCCGGTGCCCAGGGGATGGGATTGATGAGCAGGCCTGCCGGGACGGTTTCAGCCGACCAATGCGGAACTGTTTCCGCGCGGCCGGGTAGGCACACCACTCAATCAAAAATCATCTGATCCGCCGGAGGCCGGCAGACGGAACTGGCGTACCAACAGCAGGGCACCCCACAATTGCGCCAGTATCATCAACAGCACCCCGAAGGCATGGGTTATTCTGGCGATGGCGTGGGCTTTATGCAGCATTCCGAGGGAAGAGAGGATATTGATCCAGTCGTGCCCGGCGTCTTCGGCGCCGGTCAGTCCCGAGAGCAACGGCAATTTCGGGTTGAGCGCGTCGTACATATAGGGTGCGATATCCATGAAGCTGATCGCGGTCCACCACAAACAGAACGAGGCGGCCAGCGGATCGCGCTGGCGAAACAGAAAAACGACGAAGCAGGTGAGCGGCATGATAATCTGCATCAGCGTGCCGCCCAAGAAATGCATGAAATTCCCCAGCGGCATGAAAAGGGGATGCCCGGCTTCGTGGAAAATAAGCAGCGGAAGGTGGATGAGCCAGGAGTCCCATATCGCGCCATCCCGATACCCATACCCCACAATTCTCCACCCCCAGACGAAAAGCGCGAGGTAGCCAACAAGACGCGGCCAGAAAAACGGATGCCGCGCCGATGGCGTTCCGCTGTCGGTCAGTTGCAGGCAGTCGAGCGCTCGGTCCAGGAAAGTGCGGTCGTCGGTGGGTGGTTGCGGCAATTCCCGTTTGGCGCGTTGATGCCGTTCCCAGCGTGAAAAAAGGAGGCCGCAGCCGGGACACTGGTCGGCAGGGCCTTCATCCTGCGCACAGCGGGTATAACCGCATTTGGGGCAGAGATCGTACATGGTAAAATTGCTCCGGTGTGGACATATCGCCAGCAAAGGGCCGCCGTGGCGACCCGCAAGACAAGGCCGCTATCGGCCGGATGGCCTCTCCTCCAAACGATAGCCCCTTGCAAACATGCACTGCTCAAAGAGTCGCTCCTGGGCCGCCGAGTATTCCAAACCCTGATCTTGGCCGGACGTATAGGCAAAGGGATCACGATAGGTGGCCCTGGTGGCTTCCCGCCGGCAAGCGGCGGCATCCCGGTCGAACTCGGTTTGGACGATTCCCGGTTTGGTCCATTGCCGCTGGGAGGCGCAACCACAAAGGATCAGAGGGCTCAACAGCACCAGGCATCCCAGACCGGCAAGCATGGCGCGTGGCCTGCCCTTGTTCATCATCGTGGCGTAAGGCATATTCTATCGAGGTCCTTTAAGGTTGCGGGGCGTTGGCTGTCGGCCGGCTCAGCCGGCAGGATGCAGAGCGCCGCGAAATTTTTCTCCCCCGGAGCGTATCGACGAGAAATCCATCAGTCCCCCAGCAGGCACCGGGCATTGGTGCTGATGATCCGCGTAAAAAGGGGATCGGGCAGCTTGAGTGCGGCCAGTTGTTTGAGGGTAGTGGCCTGGTCGGTCCAGGGAGAATCGGTGCCGAACAGCAAATACTCGGCGGGATGGGCAAGCATGATCTCTTTGACCTGATGGTGGTCGAGGAAATCCAGGGCAAAGGAAATTTCCATATAGATTGGCTTGCCGGCGAGCAGACTGCGGACCTCGCTCCACTCGTCCCAGCCGCCCAGGTGGGTGGCGATCAGCTTGAGGCCGGGAAACCGGCGGCAGACTTCGACGATCCGCCAGGGATCGGCCTTGCGGATCCGGGGAAAGGCGATGTCGTAGCCGGCATGGATCACCAGGATCAAACCCAGCTCGCTCATCCGTTCATACAAGGGGAACAGTTGCGGATCATCGAAGAAATAGTCCTGATAATAGGAGTGCATCTTCACTCCCTTGAACCCTTCGGCATGAAGCAGCTCGAGGTGTTCAAGCAACTGCGGGTCCCTTGGGTGGAGCGAGGGAAAGGGTTCGATCCGGTCGGAGCGAATGGTTTTGGACCATTGCAGGATGGGGGCAAACTGTTCCGGCCGGGTAGCGATGGAACAGAGCACCGACCGCTTTACCCCGCTACGCTCCATGGAATCGAGCAGGGCGGCAACCGTGCCATTGAGCTTGGCCTTGATCCTCCCAACCTTCTCCAGGGTCGGAATGGCCTTGTGGGCAATATCGTCGGGAAAGGCGTGGGTGTGCATGTCGATGGCCATGGGACTGATCAGGGGCATATGTTTCCTATGAACGCATCAATGGTCTGATTTTTGTCTTCTGGCCCAATTGAGCGGCTCGTCTTGGGGAATGAATACCGATGACACGATCAAAACCTCATTAAATGATATTTCAGGTCAAGTTGTATTTGCCAGCAAGCCTCGACCATGTCACTATAACAAGAGAATCATAGCCTTTGCGGTGAAACCGACCCTTCTTGCCCAAGCTCATCGGGTCTTCAGGGCAGTCATCCTCCATACTCGGCCGGGAAGGCGCGTACCCATTTTCTGCCGAGGCCCAAACCGGTTGACACCTGGCAGTTCTTTTGCCGCGCCAATCGACCATGACCAACAACGAACAGGTCAAACGAAGAACACATGGATAAAAAAGGTACAATTTTCGACATATTAAAAGATGAGATCGAATCCGATCAACTCAGATTGCCAATTTTTGACAGTGTCTCGCTGAGGATTCAAATTGAATTGACCAAAAAAGATCCCAATTTGAAAACCATCAAAAATCTCATCCAATCTGACCAAGCGCTATCAATCAACATCCTCAAAATAGTCAATTCGACTGTTTATTGCGGACTGGTGAAAATAACCTCTATTCAGCATGCAATCTCAAGAATAGGTTTGGCCGAACTGTCAAAATTGATCACCGCCGAAATCTGCCAACGATCTTTTACCTCAAAAGACAGACAGATCAACGTTATAATGAAAAAGTTGTGGCAGCACTCCTTGGGCTGTGCGTTGCTTACCGGTTGGCTATCAAACAAATTCGATTTCGGTGTTTTGCAAAGAGAAGCATTTTTTTCCGGATTATTTCATGACCTCGGAAAGTTGCTGGTCTTGAAAATAATTTCCGACAAAAAACTCAAGGATAAGTCGATCAAGATACCCGACGAATCGATCTACAATTTAATGGACTTGCTGCACGAAAAGCAAGGATACCAACTCATCACTCATTTAGGGCTGCCCTCGACTTATGCATTGATAGCCAGAGATCACCACCTGAATCAAATCGACCAAGATAATTACTTGCTCGTCCTGACCAGAATGGCAAATTATATCTGCCATGAAATGGGAATAGGTATGATTGCCGTCAACCCTTTTGACGATATCCTTGCAACTCCCGAGGCAAAGCACCTTGACTTCACCCAGGAGAACCTGGAGGAAGCCAAAAAATTTATTGGAGACTCCTCAATTTTAACCGACTGATCAATCTGACCTGCCCATTCCAGCTCCCCTTGCGCATGCCAAGGCGAGGTCTTTCGATGGCTCTGTGGGGCGCATCACATCAGTTACGATTTGGAAGCTGAATGAAACCGGCTGACCAGATAGCGCGAAGATGGTCCGCGCCCGAATTTCTTCAGCAGTCCCTTGGCGACCAAATCATGCAGATCATACTGGGCAGTGCGCACCGATATGGCCTCGCCCACGACCGCCTGGTATTCGTTGCGCGTTATCATGCCGTTGCGGACAATCGCTGACCATGCCTTGCGTTGGCGATGGTTGAGCAGAGGCAAAATCTCATCAGCCAAGGCATCGACCAGTGGCCCACCCGGAAAAGCGTGAGGCGGACTTGGGGGAGCAGCGGGCTGCGGTAAAGCGGGCGGCACCCATCCCGATTCCCACAAAGACTCCTCCTCACCGATGCTATCAGTAACACGCTCGTCAAAAAGAATATGTTCGGCCAGCAGCAAATCCTCCTCGGCAAAGGCCAATGAACGGGTAATGCAGTTGCGCAATTCCCGGATATTGCCAGGCCAATCGTACCGCATCAGTTTTTCCAGGGCCGCTCGGCTGATCTGTATAGGCTTTGCACCGGTCGCACTTCCATTTTCTTCCAGAAAGGCCTTGACCAGGAGTGGAATGTCCTCCTTGCGGTCTCGCAACGGCGGCGTATTGATGGCGATGACCGCCAGCCGATAATAAAGATCCTCACGAAAAGAACCGGCTACCACCAGGTTCAACAGATCGACATTGGTTCCCGCAACAATGCGGACATCGAAAGCAATATCCTGATCAGAGCCAAGGGGCCGAATGCGCCTGACCGATAAGGCGCGCAACAACACCTGCTGAACCCGGGGCGAAGCATTGCCGATTTCATCGAGGTGCAGGGTTCCTCCCGAAGCCGCCACAAATGCACCTTTCCGATCGGCATGTGCCTCGGTAAAGGCCCCCTTGACATGCCCGAACAGGGCATCCATCAGCAGGCTTTCGTCCAATGCCCCGCAATTGATGGAAATGAAAGGACCCTGTACCCGATGGCTGACCATGTGAATGGCTTCAGCCGTCAACTCCTTGCCGGTACCGGTTTCACCAACGATCAAGACATCAGCGAGTACCCGTGCCGCCTTATGAATCTGCTGCCGCAAATTATGCATCGCCATGCCGCCGCCAATGATGCCATGCAGAGGTGCGGCCAACAGGCGGGCATCAAGCAAGGGATTCATGCGGATCTCCTTGTCAAGATCAACGGGTTGTCGGGCACGGTCATCTTCCATAAACCCTTCACGCAACAAGGAATCACTTCGCGCAATCCGCAACTGGGTCAGCAAAATATTGATAGACCGCTGAAACAGATTAATCTCCTTAAAAAGAGGCAGCAAAGCCAAGGGTGGGGCATCGTCACTGCTCACCCGCACTTCGACCGCATCGCGCAAGCGGAGCAACTGATGCCTGAAACAATTGCCCACAAAGCACATGGCCAGAAAGACCAAAATCATGCCCACCAGCAGACAGACAGACAGGGTCGCGGCAATTCTATAGGTCGAAGCCATAAAAACAAAACTGGCGTCAATGCAGCCGATACCGCCAACTATGCGCTGGTAATCAGGACGTTCAAAGAAGGTGATGGGAACATAGCTGAGATACAGGACGTGATCATTTGAGGATGGCGACAAAAATGGCGTTGAAACAGTAAATTGACCTGATTTTCCACCTTGGATATCAGTCACCATGACCCAATACCGATCTTGAGCCGGGCCGGGCCGAAAGGCAGTGGCAAAGCCAGGGCGGCCGACATCGCCAGGAACGCCCATTCGCAATTGATCAACCGACAACTCTTTTTTCGGATGATCGGGTGACTCGGATTGGAAGAGCAGCCAGCCAGCCGAGTCGAAAAAAAAGGTCCTTTTCTGCTCGCTTTCCTGCGGATAAAGAAAAAGCGGGGAAGAGTTGGAAGTGTGGAGGGAAATGATATCGCGCAAATTCAGCAGGTCCAGTGAAAGGGTCAGTTGCCCTTTGTACTGATTATTCTCGCCATACACGCCGGTGGTCAGGCGGACAACATAAATATTGACGGCATTGATGGCTCCTTGCACTGGTACGGAGGCATACACCACTTCGGAGGGATCACTGATCCGAACCTGGCTGGGCTGACTCTCCGCCATGCTGTTCTGATTCAAAAAAATTCCATATTTCCCTCCCATTGCCCGGTCGATTGGCACGCTGACGACCTCGGTCCCGGTGTTCAGGAGCACAAAATGCTCGTCTGCGGCCAGTCCCTGAAAAGCGATTTCGCGATAACGGTTGCGGACCTGCGGTGGTGTGTCTTGCCAATGTTGTTGCATCGCTTCCAAGGTAAGCGGCATTCGCGACAAAAACTCCAACTCATGGCGGGCAGCGACTAACAATTGGTTGATCTCGTGAGCTTGGGCCATAGCACGGAGTTGAGCATTGCGTGAATAGGCCTGATCCAGATACTCGACCACAATCTTATAGATGAGCACCGCCATGGCGGCCAAAATCATGCTCACCAACAAGGTGCCGATCAGCACCAGAAACTTGTTGACACTCCAGGCAAAAATCGATTTTTCTACCTGGATGATCGGTTCCAGCAGCGGCGGATGTGAATACGGCATACCTTTCTCCTTGCGTCACTCTGCGCTTAACCATTCACTCCCTGCAACCTAACTAGCAAAAAAAGCGCAAAAGCGCAAACAGTTCGCCAACCCGTCAGACAGAAACATTATTTTTTTTGCGCCCAAAATGGCACGTCTTTTGATGGGGCAAGGTAGCTCCTTCACTCTCCGGGAACCGCTCTCCCCCGTTGTGTGCAGCCAACGCTGATCAGAGCGCCCAGACTCTCCCTCTGGCGCGCTCAGATCATCAGAGTTCTCATCGCGGATTGGCTGATGAATCCGGCCCTGTATCCGTGAACCACCATCAAGAACAGCATAGGAGGAAGACAATGAAGCAACGTTTGCAACGGTTATGGTGGACAGTCCTGGGCTTGATTTTATTAGCTCCGAGCCTGTCGCTGGCAGCTGGCGGAGGCGGCTCGCCCATCGTCATTGTGGCGGACACCCGTAAACTGGACGGCGTCATGGCCTGGTGGGCCAATCTCTACAATGAGAGCCATGTGCAATTCGCCGTCCTGACCATCATTATCATCCCGGTCACCGGTGTCATCTTCGGCGCCGTGGCGGACGTGGTCATGGGCTGGATCGGTATCGACCTGAAATCCCGCGAATTGGCTGAACATTAATCCCTTGCATAGGAGCGACATATGGACTGGCTGTATATACTCATGCCCATTGCGGGCGTTCAAATTTTCTGGCCCGGCCTCGTCATTCTTGGGGTCGGTGTCGGTATCATTGGTGGTTTCTTCGGTATGGGCGGCGCCTGGATGGTGACCCCCGGTTTGAACATCTTAGGTTTCCCCATGGCCTTTGCCATCGGCACCGATATTGCCCACATGGCCGGCAAATCATTGATTTCGACCTTACGGCACGGCAAGTTCGGCAACGTTGACTACAAGCTGGGCCTGATCATGCTGGCGGGTACGGTCATCGGCTTCGAGGTCGGCGCCCAGATGGTCATGTGGCTGGAACGGATCGGCTCGGTCGAAAAAGTCGTCCGCTGGATTTACATTGCTTTGTTGGCCTTCATCGCCTGGATGGTCTTCCACGATGTCGCCAAACGGAGAGCCAAGGAAAAGGCCGCTGCCGCCAAAGGCGAAAAGTTGGATGGCTTGACCACTGGGGTCGAGTGGCATAAGACCCTGCACAAAATCAAAATCCCGCCGATGGTGCACCTTAAGGAAGCAGGCATCTACTGCTCGGCCTGGCTGCCCATCTTTGTGAGCTTCCTGACCGGCTGGCTGGCCGGCATCCTCGGCATCGGCGGCGGTTTGATCCGCATGCCCGCCCTGATCTACATGGTCGGTTGCCCGACCCACGTCGCTGTCGGCACCGACCTGTTTGAGGTCGCCATTTCCGGCCTGTACGGTGCCCTCACCTATACCTACAAGGGACGCACCGAACTGGTCGCGGCCATGATCATGCTGGTCGGTGCCGCCGTGGGCGCTCAGGTCGGCGCGGTTGCCACCAAATACATCAAGGGCTACGGCATTCGTATCGCCTTCGGTCTCTGCGTTATCGGTTGCGGACTCTCGATTCTCATGAAGCTGGTACAGCCTTGGGTGCCGCAGTTTAAGTCCATCCTCGACGTTTGTGCGACCGTACTGGTACTCGGCCTGGTCAGCCTCATGTCACTGTATATCTTCGTTCGGATGGTCGCGGGGGTGAAAGAAGAACTGCGCCGCAAGCAACAAAGCGCCTAACTGCGACAAGGAGAACCTACTTATGAAATGGACAAACATACTGCTTTCGCTTGCCGCCGCATCGTTGGTCGTCTCCGTCTCGGGATGCTCCAAGGAAGATTACCCCAAGGTTGAACAGGGACGAACTGTTGCCTTCAACAAGGACACCAGGGAAGTGACCCTGATCCATGACAGCGCCATTGACCCCATGAACCCAAGATATGACGTCCTGCCGCCGGCGGTGTTCAAACTGCCGACCGATCCCGCGGAGACAGGTCCTGAACCGAAACCCGGCCAGCGGCTGAAATTGGACACCGACAAAAAAATCATCGTCATTTACGACGCCAAAACCCAAAAAATTGTCGACATCCCGATCACCATCACCGACCTGCAGAAATCCATCGACAAGGAACATCCGCTGGTATACGACAAGGAGGCCAAGAAGGCCAAGAAATTCCCGACGGTCGACAAGGACAAGAAGGCGGTGACCGTCTATTCCGGTCGCCAGAAAATGCTGACCACCTTCTCGGTGCCGGATGAGTATATCGGTTATCCGGAAAGCACCTGGGACGCTGGCGACGAAGTGCGACTGACCTACAGAACCCCGGGCCAGGCCCTGCGCTTCATGAACATTACCAAGACCGATATTTACAAGAGATAAGGCTTCATATCTCGCATGACCATAACCCGTGGGCGGAGTGTGCTTCGCCCGCGGGTTTCGAGGAGGCGGACCATGACGGAATACAAATTCTTCCTGCTGCATAAACTGCTGGTGTTAAGCGTCAACATCTTGGTGCTCACCGCCCTGTGCATCGCCATGTACCGGGCCTCGCTCTTTCCCGACGAATTCACCCCCACTTTCTTCAGGACCCTCTTTACCCTGCTCATCCCCACCTGTTTTTTAGGCTTCATCGGCAAACGCATGCTCAGCAAACGGCGTCCGGCCCTGATATGATCGCCGGCACCCGGTACGTTCTCTGGCAAAAACGCACCGGAGTTTTGGCCATGATGCTCCTGGTCGGGGCACTGCTGTCCCTGGCCGACGCCCTGGTCGGCGGCATAGGCGGTTCCCACGGGATCATTGAACTCATCCCGGGTACCCGCTATCAGATCAGCGGCCCCATGCCTCCGCGTACCGATGCGCTCAAAGATTTTGTCTTCGAAGGCCAGCCCGAAGACGGTTCAATCCGGATTCAGCCCGAAGCCGTGTTTACCGGCTACTGGCTCGGCGGCAGCATGTGGCGCGGCCACATTGTGATCGGACCCGATGCCCAGGAGGGCGACAGGGTTCTCATGGTCAAGGATCGATTCGGCGAAAAACAGAACCCGGCCTTGGTCTTCCGCGTGCAGGTCTGGCCCGATCAGGATGCGCTCCTCTCCCATTCCCCTTCCTTTCTCACCAGAAAGACCAGACACAGCCCTTACCTGTTCGCGGTGTCACTGGCCCTCGGCGGCATGCTGGCCGGTGGCGCCAACTTTCTTTTCGGCAGGCTGTGGACCAGGCACCTGGCGCACCATAACTGCGGCGAAATCTATAAATTGCAGAGACGTGGGCAGGAAATCGAAATTACCTGCGAACTCCCCTGCGGCGACCTCCTGCATCCCGGCATGGAATGCGCCATCTACCGGGCCTCTGGCCAACGCCTCTGTTCAGCCCAGATCATCCGCTGCGAACACGGCCCGGTGCTCACCCAGGTGCTCATGGCGGTCAACGGTCCCGAACCTGTCCGCCTGGGTGACGTGGCCTGCGCCCTCCCTGAAGCCACCAAAACCGTAACCGGGTAATACGGTCATCGCCGAGCAAGATCCCTTTTGTCATCTCGACCGCAGGGGGAAAATCTCCATGGCTTGAGCGTCTGAAAG
>JGI24705J35276_12237757_pt1 | contig 12913 bp, 9 predicted proteins | sample TergutNt197P4_FD_35276 | JGI IMG/M metagenome (IMG submission 35276)
CGTCATCTCGCGCAATGCCTCGGCCATAATAGTACATCGCGCCGAGATTGTATTGAGCAGGAGCGTATCCCTGGTCGGCGGCCTTGCGGTACCACGCAAGGGCCTGTGCGCCGTCTTGCGCAACGCCTCGGCCATGATCGTACATCTCGCCTAAATCGTTTTGAGCGATAGCATCTCCCTGCTCGGCAGCGGCGTGCGTGTCGCGAAAGATTGTCGTAAGCTGTTCTTGATTCATTGACGGTTTCTTCTGGTATCTGATCGTCCCATTAAGGGCGCGAATGATCGACATGTCGATTTGAGCTAAAGGCCTTACATCCCACCAGTTCAACGCGGAGGTTCTTTGCTCGCCCTTGCTCGGTGTCGTCGGGGACGACGGGCTATGAGGCGCTTGCGCCGCGCGACGTGAAGCGCCTGGCGTCGATACGTGCTCCGGCAAGTGCGGGCGTCACACAAGCGGCGCGGCGGCTCGACAAATCCATGTTGTGGGCATCGCCGCCCGTTGAATCGGTATGGCCGACGACCTGCAAATGCAGTTGCAGGTTGCCTTGCATCAGCTTGCCGATTTCGTCGGGGGTGGGTTTCGAACAGGGCTTGATGATGTCTTTGTCGGTGCCGTAAAGCTTGACGCGGCCGGTGGCATCCAGGCTTTTCATTTTCGAGGCGTCGAGTAAATATCATGCTTGATTGGCGCTGGGCCGGCAAACTCCCCAAGGAAAGCGCGAATATTTATTGCTCATTGCTCCCAACAAAGCCGCCCACTGCACCACACGTCAGTTGTCGAATTGCAACTGGATACAATTTCTCGGCTTTCGGCCCGCTCTCGTAATTGCGATGCGCTTCGAGCCCCGAACGGTTGGACAGCGTCTCCATCTTCAGGAAGTAGTTGTTCTCGTTCTTCCTCACGTAAGGCCCCTTGAACAAGGTGATCTTGCTGTGCATAGGAGCCTGATACGTTTTCATGACCGAACCGTCATACCGGCCGACCAGCGGAGGGTCCTTGCCGGGTTCGGCTGCTTGGCTGATGGCGGGAGCGCTGAACAACGCGAAGGCTGCGGCAATCAAAGCGACAGACTGGGCAACCTTGCCCAAACGACGAAAAGCAAACATTGGTGCAGTTGCGTGCTGAACGCAACCTGATCGGTCGCCACAATGTGGCAGAAAAATGAACTGTACGCACCCTGATGATAGTATTGCGTGCCCCGTGAGTCACTCCCCTGAATGCGGGATATCGGCCGCCGTTTTGTGACTGGCAACCGCAGTGACTTCGTCGCAACAGTCCCGCATTCAAGGGAGTGACTCTCTGGCAGTATGCAGGGTGTAGGGCGCAATTGAAGCGGTGCAGAGCACCGCGCATTGCGCCACTCGCTTGACCACGAGTACGCATGGCAACGCCAGACGATGGAGGTACTTGTCGTAATGGATCAGATGTTTCCAGTGTCGCCACGCGGCGCTACGCGCCGCTTCAATTGCGCCCTACCGCTTGCTTCCATCGTTGTTTTTCGAATATCGAGACCGATCCCGTCATCGGGAGATTCCGTCGTAAGTCATATCGAACCCGATCTTAACAGATGCCAGCAGGTTCCGAACCGTGAGTTCAAGCTCATCCTGGTTGCAGAAGTATTTTTAATTCTGCCATACTGCTGATAGGTAGAACGATTGAATCCATCTTCGATGTCATTGAACCAAACTACGGTTCGGCCAATGATTCCGATCGCCCAGAAACCACCGCCAGCGTTGCCGTAAGGGTGCTGCGTCCATCTCTCAGGTGCGATTCGTATCGCTTCCCAGAAATACCGTCCACTGATGCTCATTCTGGTTTCGCCAGCTACTATTTTGTCCCGAAGCTCAGCTTCTGATATTGGCTTCCACGTCATACCCTTGATCCGTATCGGTGCGGCAGGCCGCTATTTGCTGCCGGGCATGTTATTAATTTTACCCATGGGGGTTTCCATGTCGCCGGGTTTCCAGTCGGCGGGACATGCGCCCAGCCATTTCGACTAGAATGTTACGGCAATATTCGGCCCCGCAATGCGCCTATCCCCCCAATTTGATTGCCGGATTTCATTGCGGCAATCCCCCGTTCAGGGGAGTGACTCCTGGGCTGGGACAGATCATGAAACCGGCAGCCGATTTTGCCGCGGTATCGGCGCGCGTCGCTCATCCGACTCATTGCCGTCGCACGAGAAGACTTTCTGATGAAAAATCTTGCTCCAGTTCTGCTGCTCGCTCTTTGTCTGGCGTCACCGGCTTTCGCCCAAACCACCGCACCTAGACCGGTAAACCACGAACAGCTTGAAGCCGGTTCGCCGACCTGACAGGCGTTCTGAATGAACTCTCACATATGAATGGTCTCAAACGCTAGAGTTGCACATGATGGAAGTATCCCAGGAAAACCAGGAACAGCTTGCGGCAACCTTCCGCGACACGCGTGCCGCCGCCGAGCGGGGAGACGCTGTCGCCCAAACCAGTCTCGGCTTGATGTACATGGATGGCGAAGGTGTTCCGAAAGACGATGCGCAGGCCGTTGTGTGGCTTCGCAAGGCAGCTGAACAGGGGTTCGCTGGTGCGCAATACAATCTTGGTGTGATGTATGCAAACGGCCGGGGCGTTGCACAAGACACTGGGCAGGCCATTGGGTGGTGCCTCAGAGCCGCCGAGCGGGGGCTCGCTCAAGCTCAATTCAATCTCGGCGCGATTTACGAGGAAGGTCGGGACGCTGCGCAAGACGATGCACAGGCTATCGCTTGGTACCGCAAGGCCGCCGAACAGGGACACGCTGACGCCCAATACGCCCTCGGCGTAATATACCGGAACGGCCAGGGCGTTGCCCAAGACGATACACAGGCCATTGCATGGTACCGCAAGGCCGCGGACCAGGGAGACGCTGACGCCCAATACGATCTCGGCATGATGTACCTATTGGGTCGAGGCGTTACGCAAGACGATGTGCAGGCCGTTGCGTGGTTTCGCAAGGCCGCCGAGCACGGGAACGCTTCAGCTCAATTCAATCTCGGCGTGATGTACGAGGGTGGCCAAGGCGTCACACGAGATGATGCGCAGGCCGTCGCGTGGTTTCGCAAAGCCGCCGACCAGGGAAACGCTGCGGCCCAAAACAATCTCGGCGTAATGTACCGGAAAGGCCAGGGCGTTGCGCAAGACGATTCACAGGCCATTGCATGGTACCGCAAGGCCGCCGACCAGGGAGACGCTGACGCCCAATACGATCTCGGCATGATGTACAGCGTGGGTCGAGGCGTTACGCAAGACGATGCTCAGGCCGCCTCGTGGTGGCGCAAGGCCGCCGAGCACGGGAACGCTTCAGCTCAACGCAATCTAGGCCTTATGTACCTTAACGGGATCGGCGTTGCGCGAGACGATGCGCAGGCTTTTGCATGGTTCCGCGAGGCCGCCGACCAGGGGGATGCTGTCGGGCAAGCCAATCTCGGCTGGATGTACGAGAACGGCGAAGGCGTTTCGCAAGACAGTATGCGAGCTGTGGCGTGGTACCGCAAGGCCGCCAAGCAGGGGCAACCTGAAGCACAAGAGGCGCTAAGCAGGATGGAAGCGAGCGGGCGCGACAAATGAAAACGGGTTCGCTTATTCAATTACACTCATGAACCGGAGGGCCCGATTTTCTTCGCCCGGGTTCATGACCATCGCACGAGAAGACTTTCTTATGAAAAATCTTGCTCCCGCCCTGCTGCTCGCTCTTTGTCTGGCCTCACCGGCTTTTGCCCAAGACATCGCACCAGTTGCCCCGGCAAACCAGGAACTGTCAGCCCGCCTGGCCGGGGACGATCACTTGCCGAACGATGTTCGGGCGTTCATCGACCGACGCATGGTCTGCAATCACTGGCAGGGCGAAGAGCCATTCACTACTGATCATAAGCGGGAGATCTCGGCGGCTGTCCGCGATCTGGGCTGCCGTCGTCTGGAGAAAGACGAAAAGGCATTGCGCCGGAAGTATCGCGGAGCTGGGCCAGTGCGGAAGGCTCTCACCGATGCGAAGGACGCGATACCGGGAGACGCGGCAAAAGGCCGGGGCATGGCACAAGACGACGCACAAATTGTCGCGTGGTTCCGCAAGGTCGCCGAGAAGGGGGATGCTAATGCACAATTCAGTCTCGGCCATATGTACGAGATAGGCATTCACGTTCCGCGAGACCATGTGCAAGCGGCCATGTGGTATCGCAAGGCCGCCGACCAGGAGCTTGTTCTGGCGCAAAATAGTCTCGGCGTGATGTACATGGACGGGGATACGAAAGATGATGCGCAGGCCGTCGCGTGGTTCCGCAAGGCTGCCGATCAGGGGAATGTTGACGCCCAAAACAATCTCGCCAAGTGTTATGAGGAAGGCACCGGCGTTGCGCGAGACGATGCGCAGGCTGTTGCGTGGTACCGCAAGGCTGCCGAACAGGGGAGCGCTAAGGCCCAAGACAGGCTCGGCATGATGTACCTGAAAGGCCGGGGCGTTGCGCGGGACGATGCACAGGCTGTCGCGTGGTTCCGCAAGGCTGCCGATCAGGGGTATACTGGCGGCCAAATCAGTCTCGCCTTCATGTACACTTACGGCCGGGGTGTTGCGCGAAACAAAACGCTGGCTGCCGCGTGGCAACGCAAGGCCAGCGAAAACGAGAGGCAAGAGATGCTTCTCTTAGCGAACCTGTTGGGCGCGTTCGAACCGCGCCCTAGGGCGCAGGCGGTCTCATGCCGCAAGGCGGCGGACCAGGGGGATGCTGAAGGTCAAGAATGTCTCGGCGACATCTACACGCTCCGCCGCAACAACGCGCGGGCCGCCGCTTGGTACGCTAAGGCCGCCAAACAGGGGGCCGCGGGCGCTCAATGGAAACTCGGCGACATGTACAAAGATGGTCGCGGCGTTGCGCGAGACGATGCGCAGGCTGTTGCATGGTTTCGTAAGGCCGCCGACCAGGGAGACCTGGGCGGTCAAAGCGGCCTCGGTGAGATGTACAGAGATGGTCGTGGTGTCAAGCGAAACGATGCGCAGGCTGTTGAGTGGTTCGTCAAGGCCGCCAATCAGGACCACTGTCATGCCGCAGCACAGCTGCGTAGGATGGAAGCCAGCGGTCGCAGCAATTCAAACTGGAAAGAGCAGTTGCGCCGCGACAATCCTTGCAAGTGATTCCCGCGCCCCCTTTCCTGGAAGCTCGACAAATAGAAACAGGTTTGCTGATTCAAGGACTGCCAATGAAAGAAATTGCTCCAGTTCTGCTACTCGCCCTTTGTCTGGCATCACCAGCTTTCGCCCAGGACACCGCGGCACCTGCCCCGGCAAATCAGGAGCAGCTTGAAGCGACCTTGCGCGATACGCGCGCCGCCGCCGAGCGGGGAGACGCTCATGCCCAAAACAGTCTTGGTGAGTTGTACAGAGATGGCCTCAGAGATGGCGCAGGCGTTCCGCGAGACGACGCGCAGGCCGTCGCGTGGTTCCGAAAGGCCGCCGACCAGGGGGACGCTGCCGCTCAATACAATCTCGCCGTGATGTACAGAAATGGCCGGGGTATTGCGCGGTCCGACGCGCGGGCCGTCATGTGGTACCGCAAGGCTGCCGACCAGGGGCACGTTAATGCCCAATTCAATCTAGGTGTGATGTGCGATGAAGGCCTGGGTGTTGCGAAGGACAGTGGCCAGGCAGTTGGTTGGTATCGTAAGGCCGCTGACCAGGGGCTCGCTCCGGCACAGAATAATCTCGGCTGGATGTACGGGAACGGCAGGGGCACCAAGCGGGACGATGTGCAGGCCGTCGTGTGGTATCGCAAGGCCGCCGAACAGGGAAATGTTTTTGGCCAAACCAATCTCGGCCTCATATACTTGGCAGGCCGCGGCGTCACGCAAGATGATGCACAAGCGGTCGCGTGGCTCCGCAAGGCCGCCGAGCGGGGCGACTATTCCGCCCAATACAATCTCGGCCTCATGTACGCGTACGGCCGGGGTGTTATGCGGGACGATGCGCAGGCTGCCATGTGGTTCCGCAGGAGTGGTGTGGGTCAAGCTAATCAAGTGGTACCGCAAAGCGGTCAAAGGGGTCCTTTGGGTCCCTGACGATAGGACGTGGTTCCGCAAGGCCGGCGATCAGGGGTTCGATTACGCCCAAACTGATCTCGGCTTTTTGTATGTGCGTGGCCGTGTTGTGCGAGACAATAAAGAAGCCGTCGGGTGGCTCCGCAAAGCGGCAGACCAAGGCGATGCTGGGGCACAAAACGATCTTGGTGAGGCATACAGAGACGGCGCGGGCGTTATCCAGGACTATGTACAAGCTGTGGACTTGTTCCGCAAAGCCGCCGATCATGGTTACGGGAAAGCGCAATACAATCTCGGTAGGATGTATGCGGAAGGCCACGGTGTCGTGAAAAACGAAGCGCAGGCTGCCACGTGGCTGCGCAAGGCAGAGGAACGGGGGTACGCTGACGCTTTGGAGTTGCTGCGCACTCCGCCGTTTCTCGCAAAACTCACCGCGCGATATAAATCTGCTCCTCCAAGCGCTTCGCCTGGTGCTGTTTGGAAATATCGCTACAGGGGAGCAACGGTGTACTACGTACCAGAGGCGTGTTGCGACCTCATGAGTAATCTCTATGATGCCGATGGCAGTCTTATCTGTCACCCCGATGGCGGCATCGCCGGGGTCGGCGATGGCAAGTGCTCAGAGTTTCTTGCGGAGCGCAAGGATGGGCGGACACTATGGTACGATGGAAGACTGTTGCGACCTCAAGAGTGATCTCTACGATGCTAATGGCAATCTTATCTGTCATCCCGATGGCGGCTACGCCGGGACCGGCGACGGCAAGTGCCAGGAGTTTTTTGCAGAGCGCAAAGATGGGCGTCAACTATGGGACGATACAAGAGTAACTCCCTCGCCAACGCACGCGAAACCTTCTGATGAAAGATGTAACCTTGCGCGACACGCACGCCGCCGAGCGGGGAGACACTGAACCGGGTTCGCTGATTCAAGGATACTTGTGAGCCGGGAGCGCCTGCCCGGACTCATTACCGTCACGCGAGAGAAATCTTCTGATGAAAAATGTTGCTCCCGCCCTGCTACTCGCCCTTTGTCTGGCGTCACCAGCTTTCGCCCAGGACACCGCAGCACCTGCCCCGGCAAATCAGGAGCAGCTTGAGACGACCTTTCGCAACACGCTCGCCGCCGCCAAGCGCGGAGACGCTCGCGCTCAAAACAGTCTTGGTGAGTTGTACGGAGATGGCCAAGGCGTTGCGCGAAACGATGCCCAGGCCGCCGCTTGGTTTCGCAAGGCCGGCAATCAGGGTTACGCTCATGCTCAATTCAATCTCGGCTGGATGTACTTGATGGGTCGAGGCGTTGCACAAAACTTCGCGCAAGCTATCGCTTGGTACCGCATGGCCGCCGATCAAGGACATGCTGGTGCCCAATCCGGTCTCGGCGACATGTACTCGATGGGCCGAGGTGTTCGGCGAGACTATGCGCAAGCCATCGCCTGGTACCGCAAGGCTGCCGACCAGGGGAGTTCTGGTGGCCAAGTCCGTCTCGGCGAGATGTATGAGGCGGGACAAGGCGTTCGGCAAGACTTTGCGCAAGCCATCGCTTGGTACCGCAAGGCCGCCGACCAGGGAGACGCTGTTGCCCAAACATCTCTCGGCTTGATGTACAAGGATGGCCAGGGTGTTGCGCGAGATGGTGCTCAGGCTGTCGTTTGGTTGCGTAAAGCCGCTGACCAGGACTACGAGGCAGCGCTATTCCATCTCGGTTGGATATATTCGCACGATCAAGAAGGTGTCGCGCGAGACGATGCGGAGGCTGTTGCGTGGTACCGCAAGGCCGTGGAGCAAGGGAACTATCAAGCTCAGATCAATCTTGACGATGTAATAAGTGGGCTTGCGGCACGGGACGACGCGCAGGCCGTCGCGTGGCTCCACAAAATTTCCGAACAGGGGGACGCTCACGCCCAAACCGCTCTCGGCAATGCATACGCAAGCGGCCGGGGCGTTGCGCGAGACGATGCGCAGGCCGTTGTGTGGTACCGCAAGGCCGCCGATCAGGGATACGCTCCTGGCCAAATCAATCTCGGAGAGATGTATGCGGACGGCCGCGGCGTTGAGCGAGACGGCGCGCAGGCCGTCCGCATACTCCACAGACTTGCCGAACAGGGGAGCGCTTACGCGCAAACCGCTCTCGGCAGGGTATACGCAAACGGCCGGGGCGTTGCGCAAGACGACGCGCAGGCTGTTGTGTGGTACCGCAAGGCTGCTGGGCAGAGATACGACGCTGCCCAAGTCAATCTCGGAGAGATGTATGCGAACGGCCGCGGCGTTGAGCGAAACGATGCGTGGGCCATTGCGTGGTTTCGCGAGGCCGCCGAACAGGGGAGCGTCACGGCCCAAGATGCGCTACGCAAGATGGAATCCAGAATACCTGCCGTGGCGGACCAAGAACAGCCAGCTGCGGTGCTCTATGACGAGGATACGTCCACCGCCCAAATCAAGTCGTATGCTGGAACAGCCGTATGGCGCACCGAACCGGTGGAAGGTTCCGGCGATCAACCCAATATCGCCGTGCGCGCCGACATCGAGATTCCTGCGCGCAAACTCAAGGCGACTGTGTTGTTTCAGCGCGAAACCTATTCGTCGCTGAGTCACTCGGCTCAGTTGAAGTTCAGCCTGCCGCCGGACTTTTCCGGCGGCGGTGTTGCTAGCGTGGCTTCCATCCTGATGAGGGCCAACGAGCGGTCGGTCGGTCCCCCACTTGCAGTACATGCGGTCAAGGTTGACGACGGCGTCTTCCTCGCCGGCTTCTCCGAAACGGACCGCGCGCGCAACATCCAACTCTTGAAAGAACGCTCCCGGTTCGACATCGCGTTCGTGTACTCTGACAGCAAGCGCGGCATCATCGTTATCGAAAAGGGAGCTTCAGGTGCACGCGCGTTCGACCAAGCGTTTGCGGCTTGGGGGCAATGAATCCGACATGCTCCGGGGCGTAGGGCGTAGGGTGCAATTGAAGCGGTGCATAGCACCGCGCATTGCGCCACTTGCTTGACCGCGAGTACGCATGGCAACGCGCCACGTGATGACGGAGATACTTGTCGTCATGAACCGGATATTTCCAGAACCGCGGCACGGCGCAATGCGCAGCGCTACGCGCTGCTTCAATTGCGCCCTACAGGTTTGTAGCCTCCGCTCTCTTCCCCCGCCCGAGCGCAAATTGGCCGACAGGGCCTTCGACATGGAATTCCAACCCTGTCATTTTCGCAAATTGGTCAATGTTGATGCTGCCGATCGCGCAGCCGCCGAGGCCCATGTCGGTTGCCGCCAGATAGAACGTCTGGAGCAGACAGCCGACGTCCTTGAGGATCAGCGAATAGGCGATTGCGCTGTATTTCCAGGATATCCTGCCAAAGCGCGCGGCGATCGTGATCAGGATTTGCGGCGGAGCGGGGGCTTCCATGGCGAACGTGGCCGCAGTCGAAAGTGCCTTGAGGTGCACGGCGGCAGTGTCGATTGCTGCCAGCGCATGGCCGCTTGCGTCGTAGTGATAGAGTCCGGGGGCAAGCCCGTCGCAGTTCGATATTGCCAGGTATAACTCCAGCTCATACTCGCTGCCTGCTGCTGGATAGGGCCTTGAGCTGTAGGTGACCTCGGGACCAGCTTCAAAATCCCCGCCGCTCTTCCATTCCGACAGAACGCGCGCTGTGGTGTCGAGAAATTGCGCCAGTTCGGCGAGTGTAATCGGGTGCTCGTCGTCGAAATCTCGCAACGAACGGCGTTCGCGCAACAGCTTTGCGAAGGGCGAGTTCGGCCCAGAGGACGAGATTTTGCGCAGGTCGATCTTCTTGCCGGGCCAACGCGGACGTACTGCGGGCAGGGGACTAATCACGTCCGCAAAGGCGAAAGTGCCGCCAAGCGGATTGGCGTGCCGACCCTCCGTGCTCCGGCAGTGAAATACGAGATCGTGGAAGTCCCAGAGAACGAGACTGCTGTCGCCTTCATGCACCCGAAGGCCGTCGCCGCCTTTCGCATCGAGCTTGAGCAGGATCTGACTATCAAGGAGCAGTTCGAGCAGATCGATGCTGAAAGAGGAAGCCGCGTGGCGGCGAATCCGGCTGATCTTCTGAGGCAGCGACAGCGCGGCGAGGGTGGCGGCGATGGCGGGATCGCCAATCCGAAACAGCGCGCCAGCACGCGGCGATTCCAGCACCATCTCGTTGCCGCGGCGACGCATATAGGCAAAGCGCGACAACACGACGGTATCATTGTTGTTAAGCTTTGCTTGTCGTGGCCAATACTCGGGGACTTGGGGCTCGATGACAACGAGGTCGGTGTCGCTGCGCGGAGAGGAGAGGCGATATTCGAGAAGCCCGTTGCGAGCCAGTCGATGCACCAGCACGTTCATTTCACTGGCGGCGCTTTTGCGGGCAAGGGATGCGATCGGCAAGCCGGTGGACAGATCTCGCCCACGCGCAAATGTGGCGGCGCTGAACTGTCCGAGGCTCACTCCATAATCATCGCCCAGCGAGGCGAAGATGTTTCCGTCCGCCTGCATCTGAAGGGAGAAGGGGCCGTTCAGCCTGATGGCAATAATCGGCGCAGCCTTCTTGGTCGCCGTTTTCCCGGTCGTGCGCACGATGACCAGCCTTCATGTGTGTGGCAGGAAGGGAGTGAGTTCGCTTTCCAATCGCGGGCGATCCAACAAACCAAGCTTCACCGGAATGTCGTAAAGCCGCCCCGGCGCAAAGCGTCTATAGAAATGCCGCAAGCCGGGAACGATGACTCTGACAACGGGGACCTCGACGTCGGGGCGTGTCTGGTCGAGTACGAGAAAATCGTAACCCGCGCGCGTTGCGATCTCGACGCAGGCATTGACCTGATCGTGCGTGTTGTCGTGCACCCTGAGCCATGGTTCGGGACGGATTTGCGCCGGTCGGATCGTTGGGTCGTCGCTCGGCACGAGGAAGGGGGAGTCCTCCAGACGAAACGGCTTCACACCGTCAAGCGTCGGCTTCTCGCCGCTCGCGCCGGCCATCAATTCCACTGCCAGGAATTGAGAGAGTTCGGTGAGGGAACGCAGCAGCGCGATACGGCGATCGAAATGAGCGCCGGAGCCGAACTCGATGTTCTCGTGTCCGTTCTGCATCCAGTGCATGATCGCCACGTAAGTGGGAATCCCGAGATCGCTGGTGACGTCGAGCACCCAGAGCCTGCGACCGGCATCGATAAACTGCGCCTGCATATCGCTCACATAGGAGTCGTCGAACTGTTTGAGATTGACCTCAGCGCGCTGCACCTGGTTGTACCACCAGATGGCGTAGGAATCGCGCTCGACCAGTTCGAGAAAGCCCTGAACGATGGCTTCATCGCGGGTGTTGCCGGCCGCGCAACCATTGGAGTCCGTGTGAGCGCCTTCATAGAAGAAGTACAACAGGCCTGTGGGTAGATACTTGAAGCGCTTGTCGCGCAGCGACCAGACTGGTGACCATTCGATCCGAGCCGAGGGATCGAGCGGCTCGGGGACCGGATGTGGATCGTCCGGGGGCAGGCTTTGCCTGTTCTGAAACTGCGTTTCGCTGAAGAGTTGGACGTCGTTGGGTAGAAGAGCATCGCCCAAAGCGAAATCGACAAACCGGCGTTCGGTCCTGATCTCGTCGCCCTGAAAAATGCCCGAATAGCGCTCGATCGCCTCCATCAGCGCGCTGGCCTCGCCCTGCTCAGCCGTGGAGCCCTTGCCGAAACTGCCGCCGCTCAATCCGGATCTGAGCTGATCGACACTCCAGGCCGGCGCGGAGAAATTGTGCTGCGCATAGAAATTGGTGTTCATCGGCAGATCGACATCGATCCGCGCGAGCCGCGTCACCACGCCGGTCAGCGGGCTGACATGCTTGCGGAACCGCGCGACGGTGGCGCCTGATGTGACCGTGCGATATCCGCCGCTGGTCATGACGAGCTTTCTGCCTTCGGCGATTTCAACCGGCTTGGCCGCCCGACGCGGGCTGTGCAGCTTCTTGCTGCCGCAGGTGGGACATTGCGGACGCCGCGTGACGTAGTGCTTGGCGATGACAGCACCGGTCAGGTCGAAGCTTGCGATGTGATCGCGCAGATCGGTACGAAAGCCCGAGGCAATCGCTTTCGCGATTTCGGCGGCTGCGAAATGAATCGCGGTCTGTCCGACGCTGTCATTGACCAGGGGCGATACCGCGATCGCACGCGCGGATCCGCGGTCCAGAAACCCCTTGATCTCACGGTTGCGTATCATGCGATCGAACAGGCAAGTCCAGCAGGCGGTCTCACCCGGCTTGAATACGGGACCCACCAATGGAAACACGCCGGACGGCTGCACCAGCAGCCATGGCATCTTATTGGCCACGTGCTCCCGGTTGATCTCGGCCAGCCTGCCATCAAGATAATCGTTCACCAGCGTGATTGTGAGTTTGGGGGAGTGCTTGACAATCTGAACGCCGAATTTGCTCAAGGCGGCTGTGAGTTCTTTGGTGCCTCTGACGTCGATCGCTTCGATCTGCACGGGATAATCGCGCAGATTCCGCTCCGCGTCATCGGGTGACAGACCAATGCTCGCCCAGTATCCAGCAATGGTGTCCGCGAATGCGTGGGGTGCGCGCGTAACAACGTATCGGCGCTCGAGCAGGCGCTTGATCGCTGCCTCGATCTTGTCGGCCGGAAAGTTCTTTGAGAGTTGGCGAACGATTTCCGGCGTGGACTTCCCATGCCTTCCGATCGCCGTGGCCAGCGCACAATAGAGTTCGCCATGCAGGAAGAACTTGCGATCCTCCGAGTAAAGGCACACCGCGTCGGGAGGCAGTACATAGGCGGTGAAGTTTGGCGCAAATCGTAAAACGTCCTTGCGAGTTTGCCGCGCGAGGCGGGTCTTGCGATTGGCTGTCATCAGGTCAGTGCACCCCTCTTGTTGCCG
>JGI24705J35276_12237756_pt1 | contig 12897 bp, 11 predicted proteins | sample TergutNt197P4_FD_35276 | JGI IMG/M metagenome (IMG submission 35276)
GGTGGCGGCGGGCGCTATGACGGGCTCGTCTCGCGCTTCCGCGGCGAGCCGGTGCCGGCGACCGGCTTCTCGATTGGTGTTTCTCGCCTGCAGGCCGCGCTCACGCTGCTAGGCCAACTCGACACACGTGCCGCGTTCGGTCCAGTTGTCGTCACCGTGTTCGACCGCGACCGCATCGCCGACTACCAGAAGATGGTCGCGACGTTGCGCAACGCCGGCATCCGTGCCGAGCTCTATCTTGGCAACCCCAAGAGCATGGGCAACCAGCTCAAATATGCCGACCGCCGCAACGCGCCTTGCGTGATCATCCAGGGCTCCGATGAAAAGTCACGCGGCGAGGTGCAGATCAAAGACCTGATCGAAGGTGCGAAGGCCGCCGCGGCGATCGCATCAAATCAGGAATGGCGCGAGAGCCGCCCGGCGCAGTTCTCCTGCCGCGAGGATGAACTGGTCGCGAAGGTGCGCGAGGTGCTGGCGCGCCATGAAGTGTCGTGGGAATAATCTGATTTCTGAAGGTTTCGAATAATTCTTTCATGAAGATTTTCGTGGTTGGCTTCGCCATTATTTGTCTCTCAGCGTCAACCGTCGCAATGGCGCAAGACGCACCCTTTCCCTCTTCTGCGAGTGAGGAGAGGGGGGATACGGCGGCGCATTCCGATCAGGATAGAGAGATTTTTGCAGGCGATCTGCGTAAGGAGCTCAGGGGGACGCTGACTAGTACTGCACCGGCTGACGCTTCCAGACCGCCGGATCCGGCACCTTCGGAATTGCCGGCTGCGGCAACAGAACCGGAAGCAGCAGGAGTGGCACCGCCGAATCCGGCACTTTCGGAATTGCCGGCTACGGCAACAGAACCGGAAGCAGCAGGAGTGACACCACCGAACCCTGCACTTCCGGGATTGTCGGCTGCCAATACGGCGGCGGCCACAAGCCCGACTCCCATATCGAGGAAAGTCATCAAGCCAAGGACAGCCAAACGCCCTATGACTATGGCAGATCGACTGAAGGCGTTCATGCGCGAAGCTTTCACGCCATCGGCGAAGGCGCCACGGTCGGCGCCGAAGCCTGTAGCCAGCACCCCGCCGCGGCGCGCGTCGGCGCCACGGTCCGTGCGACCGCAAGGGTGATTGCGGTCGAGCTATTAACTGGACCCCAAGCGGTTCGAATGCGCCATCTGTTGATCGATCGCAGTGGACACATGTTGTTTGGCAAGCTCTACCGCAAGCCGGTGCCGGGCGTTGACGCGGAAAGCCTGTGCTTCCTGAACCGGCGTTTTGCAGTTGACAGAAATCGAGTCTACGCGCTGAGGGATTCCAACCTTGTCGTTTGCGATCTCGCCGATCGCGCGAGCGTCGAAGTCGCCGATGTTTATAGTATCCGCGACAAGGGCGGGCGGATTGTCTTTTCTCAGCGTGGCCGCCCCGAACGGGTAGAATCCTGAAGTCGGTAAATTTTGAGGGCTCTCGCTCGGTGACCGCCGCCATGCCACGCCTCGTCAATGTCGAGATGTTCAACAGGCGGCTCCGGACGACGGACGTAGTGCTCATTTGCCAGGTGCCTGGCAAGGATCGACAGAGGGCATAAAGCGCCGCATTCGGGAAGCGAAGGCGCAAGGGACGGCTGGTTTGAGTCCGTACGAACGGCGTATTGGCATCTGGCATGCCAGGCACTACATTTAGACCCGATCCAAGAGAGGTCCAGCAGAAGGGAACGGGACGCATCGATGAGTGACGCCGTGCAACAGGTCCGCTCGTTCGAACATCCGGGTGAAGGACGTAAGCGAGCCAAAGCCACGCCAAAAGGCCGACAGATTGATCCTGCCGCCTCGCACGAGATCGGCTTGCTGCTTGGCGACAAGCCGCGGCGGCGCGACCTGCTCATCGAATATCTGCATCTGGTTCAAGATAAGTATCATCAGATCTCGGCGGCGCATCTGGCCGCGCTTGCCGATGAGATGAAGCTGTCCTTCGCTGAGGTGTTCGAGACCGCGACCTTCTATGCGCATTTCGATGTGGTGAAAGAAGGCGAACCCGATATCGCGCCTCTTACCATCCGCGTCTGCGACTCGCTCACCTGCGCGATGCTGGGCGGCGAGAAGCTCCTGGAAGATCTGCAGAGCAGTGCTGGTCCCGGCATTCGCGTGGTGCGCGCACCCTGTGTCGGCTATTGCGACAGCGCGCCGGTCGCCGAAGTCGGTCATCGCTACGTGCTCAACGCGACAAAGGCCGAAGTGCTTGATACCGCTGCGCGCGGCGAGATCCATCCCGTAATTCCGGCCTACATTGACTATGACGCCTATGTGAAGGATGGCGGCTACAGGCTGCTCAGTGAGCTTCGCGAAGGACGGATCAGCAAGGAGGACATCCTCAAAGTCCTCGATGATTCCGGTCTTCGCGGTCTCGGCGGCGCCGGCTTTCCGGCGGGGCGCAAATGGCGCGCGGTGCTCGGCGAACCCGGCCCGCGTCTGATGGTGGTCAACGCCGACGAGGGCGAACCCGGAACGTTCAAGGACCGCTTCTATCTGCTTTCCGACGTGCATCGCTTTCTTGAGGGCACGTTGATCGCTGCGCACGTGATCGACGCTGCAGATGTCTACATCTACCTGCGCGACGAATATCCGGCGGCGCACAAAATGCTGTTGATGGAAATAGCCAAGCTGCCGCCGGGCAGACCTGCCATTCACCTGCGGCGAGGGGCTGGCGCCTACATCTGCGGCGAGGAATCCGCTCTGCTTGAGAGCATCGAGGGCAAACGCGGCTTGCCGCGACATAAGCCGCCTTATCCGTTCCAGGTCGGGCTGTTCGGCTTGCCGACGCTGATCAACAATCTCGAGACGTTGTTCTGGGTGCGCGATCTCGTTGAGAAGGGCGCATCGTGGTGGACGTCCCAGGGCCGCAATGGTCGTACCGGCCTGCGCAGCTACTCGGTCTCCGGCCGCGTCAAGGAGCCCGGCGTCAAGCTTGCGCCGGCGGGACTGACGATCCGGGAACTGATCGACGAATATTGCGGCGGCATGGCCGATGGCCATGAGTTCCGCGCCTACCTCCCCGGCGGCGCATCCGGCGGCATTCTGCCGGCGTCGATGGACAGCATCCCGCTCGATTTCGGCACGCTGGAAAAATACGGCTGCTTCATCGGCTCGGCGGCGATCGTGATCCTGTCGCGAGAGGACAGCGTGAGGGCAGCGGCGTTGAACCTGATGCGCTTCTTCGAGGACGAAAGCTGCGGCCAGTGCACGCCATGCCGTGTCGGAACACAGAAGGCGGCGCTCTTGATGGAGAAGCCGGTCTGGAACCGGGTGCTACTCGAGGAATTGAGCCAGACAATGCGAGATGCCTCGATCTGCGGCCTCGGACAGGCAGCATCGAATCCGCTTGTGTCGGTGATCAAGTATTTCCCTGACGAGTTCAAGGATGCGGCCGAATGACCAAGATCACATTTGAACTCGACGGCAGGCAGGTCGAGGCCGATCCCGGCGAGACCATCTGGCAGGTGGCCATGCGCCAGGGCCGGGAAATTCCGCATCTGTGCTATTCGCCGGAACCTGATTATCGCCCCGACGGCAATTGCCGCGCCTGCATGGTCGAGATCGAAGGCGAGCGCGTGCTCGCTGCCTCCTGCATGCGGACGCCCTCCGCCGGCATGAAGGTGAAGAGTGAGAGCGCTCGCGCGGTGGCAGCCCAGAAGATGGTGATGGAGCTGCTGGTTGCCGACCAGCCGGCCCGCGAGACTTCGCATGATCCGGATTCGAAATTCTGGCACTGGGCCGAGAAGGCCGGCGTCACGAAAAGCCGTTTTCCTTCCGCCGAGCGCTGGACGGCTGATGCCAGCCATCCGGCGATGCGGGTCAATCTCGACGCCTGCATCCAGTGCGGGCTTTGTGTGCGCGCCTGTCGCGAGGTCCAGGTCAACGACGTGATCGGCATGGCCTATCGCAATGCCAACGCGAAGATCGTCTTTGACTTCGACGACCCCATGGGCGAGTCGACTTGCGTGGCCTGTGGCGAATGCGTGCAGGCCTGCCCGACCGGCGCCCTGATGCCGGCGGCGATGCTGGACGACAAGCAGACACGCGTCAATTATGCCGACAAGAAGGTGGACTCGCTCTGCCCGTTCTGCGGTGTCGGCTGCCAGGTCACCTATCACGTCAAGGACGAGAAGGTGATCTATGCGGAAGGCCGTGACGGGCCGGCCAATCACAATCGCCTCTGCGTGAAGGGCCGCTTCGGCTTCGACTACATCCATCATCCGCATCGCCTGACCAGGCCGCTGGTGCGGTTGCCGCGTGCGCGGAAGGATGCCAACGACCAGGTCGATCCCGCCAATCCCTTCACGCATTTCCGCGAAGCGTCGTGGGAAGAGGCGCTCGATATCGCTGCCAAAGGTCTGGTGAAGATCCGCGACACCAACGGCGTGAAGGCGCTCGCTGGCTTCGGTTCGGCCAAGGGCTCGAATGAAGAGGCCTATCTGTTCCAGAAGCTGGTGCGCACCGGCTTCGGCTCCAACAATGTCGATCACTGCACCCGGCTGTGCCATGCCTCCTCAGTCGCGGCGCTCGGCGAAGGCCTGAATTCCGGCGCCGTGACGGCGCCGTTTGCCGCTGCAATGGATGCCGATGTTATTATCGTAATCGGCGCCAATCCGACCATTAACCACCCCGTGGCGGCGACCTACATCAAGAACGCGGCCAAGCGCGGCGCCAAGCTGATCGTGATTGATCCGCGCAAACAGTTGCTGTCACGGCATGCCTATAAGCATCTCGCCTTCAAGCCGGGCTCCGACGTCGCGATGCTGAATGCGATGATCAACACGATCATCACGGAAGGCTTGACGGACGAACAATATATTGCCGGCTACACCGAGGGCTTCGATGAGCTGAAAGTCAAGGTCAGCGAATTCACGCCGGAGAAGATGGCGCCGATCTGCGGCATTGACGCGGAGACGTTGCGCGAAGTCGCGCGGATGTACGCGCAAGCCAAAGCCTCGATCATCTTCTGGGGCATGGGCATCAGTCAGCATGTCCATGGCACCGACAATGCACGCTGCCTGATTGCGCTCGCGCTGATCACGGGCCAGATCGGTCGCCCGGGCACCGGCCTGCATCCGCTGCGCGGCCAGAACAATGTGCAGGGCGCTTCCGACGTCGGCCTGATTCCGATGTTTTTGCCGGACTACCAGCCGGTCGGCCGCGCCGATCTGCGTGGCAATTTCGAGAAGCTGTGGCTCAAGGACCTCGATCCCGTGCCGGGGCTGACGGTGGTCGAGATCATGAACGCGATCCACGCAGGGCAAATCAAGGGCATGTATATCGAGGGCGAAAATCCCGCGATGTCCGACCCCGATCTGCAGCACGCGCGCGAGGCGCTGGCAAAGCTTGATCATCTCGTGGTGCAGGATCTCTTTGTCACCGAGACCGCATTCCACGCCGACGTCATCCTGCCGGCGTCTGCATTTGCAGAGAAATCCGGTACGTTCACCAACACCGATCGCCGCGTGCAGTTGGCGCGCGAGGTGGTCAAGCCGCCGGGCGATGCGCGGCAGGATCTTTGGATCATCCAGGAGATCGCCAGGCGTATGGGCTTGCCCTGGAATTACGCAGGCCCCGCCGATGTGTTCGCCGAGATGACGGAGCTGATGCCGTCACTCAACAACATCACCTGGGAACGGTTGGTGCGTGAAGGCGCGGTGACCTATCCGGTCGATGATCCCAACAAGCCCGGCAACGAGATCATCTTCACCACGGGCTTCCCGACGGAAAGCGGTCGCGGCAAGATCGTGCCGGCGCATATCATTCCGCCGGATGAGTTGCCCGATGACGAATACCCGATGGTGCTGTCAACGGGCCGCGTGCTCGAACACTGGCACACCGGTGCCATGACGCGCCGCGCACAGGTGCTCGACCAGATCGAGCCGGAGGCCGTGGCCTTCATGTCGCCGAAGGATATGCGGCGCAAGAATCTCGCGCCCGGTGACTTCATTCGCCTCGAAACCCGCCGCGGCGCAATCGAGCTGAAAGTCCGCTCCGACCGCGATGTGCCGGAGAACATGGTGTTTATGCCCTTCTGCTACGCCGAAGCCGCCGCCAATCTCCTGACCAACCCGGCGCTCGATCCCTTCGGCAAAATCCCAGAGTTCAAGTTCTGCGCCGTCCGAGCCGAACGCGCGGAGATGAGTGCTGCGGCGGAGTAGGGGGTAGTTTGTAGGGTGACGGCCGTTATTCGCGGATGCCTGCGAATCGCACGGACCCGGAAGGCATCTGACCGCTTCTCATGGGTCGAGATCAAGTTGCCGCCGCTCAATGGCTATGCGCTGTTCTCTCGCCTCACGGGCCCCGGGATCACTGGTTGGGGCGAACAACGCGAACAGGTTTGCCAAAACGAAGCCGATGGCGCTGGCGCCGATGACGACTGGTGCCGGTAGGCCCAATCTGTCCGCGTACCACGTAGCAATGCCGACCGGGAACGCCACAAACAAGGCGAGGCCGCGGTATGCCTGGGCGTCAAGCAGTCTTGCGCTCGTCAGACAGACATTGATCCATACGATGAGGCAGGCCAGCGCCCAAAAGGCCGGCGCGTTCTGCGGCGCATATGACGAAAGCACCAGGAGGAGACTTGTCAGCACCAGGTTCACGACAACGCCCGCCACAAGGAAGGGCCGTGGTTGCAGAGCGTAACGGAGCGAAAGAAAGCGGACGAGCGGTCTCTCAGAAAATGGAATGTCTTCACCATGTTGCATCACGAACGGACCTCCACGCCACAAAATCAATTGCACCGTTCGCCGCTGATGTAAATATCCGGACGTTTCGCAAAGTACGTGTGGATTGGTAACGATGGGTGCCCCATCGGGCAAATCGCCAAAACCGGTCAAGCCATCTGTAGCAAGTTCGTAGCTCGTAGGATGATGTGATCTGCACGATCGCGGAAGGAGGCGCATAGGCTCCTCCTTCCGCGCGAGATATCTCTTCGCAAAATGCTGCTCAGATACTTGTCACCGCGGTCCGCGCGGCGACGCATCGAAATGCCCGGCGGGTGGCGAACTCGGTTCAGGGGCACTCGCGACGCTTGGGCTGTCAGGGATCCTCGCGCTTGGGCTGTCAGGAATCCTCGGCGCGTAGTCATGTCCGCTGCTGACCGGTGCCGAAACCTCCCGGCCGCCGCTCGGCGAAGGCGTGAAGTCATGCCCGCGGCCGCCGCTCGGCGGGGAGAAGTCACGTCCGCCGCCGGCCGAGCTTGTTCGTGGCGAGTCGGGCATTGCGTGGCGATTGCCGCCGCCCGCGTCGAAGGACGGCCTTCCGCCGGCCTGATCCGGGCCGCGGGTATGAGCGTTATTGCCGGACCAGTTGGAGGAAGCATTGCTGCTATAGGCGTCGCTGCTCCAGCTCTGGTCCATCACCGGCTGATCGATCGCGCTGTCGTTGAAAGCCGTTCTCTGATTGCTGGGCATACAGCGCGCCAACTTGTTCTGATTGTTGGTCGTGCAGCCCGCGAACCTCTGATGACTGGTCGCACATCCCGCCAACGCAACGCACAGCGCCGCTACCACCACTACATAACGCATTTTTAATCTCCCCAGCCCCGTTCACTCAAATGCAATTGTCAGGTGGGAGATTAAATGGGTTCGCCGAAAACACTAATTAAAGGTTAGTAATTCGGGACAAAGACGATGCACCATTCTACAGCTGACCTGGCGCGTCCCTGAGCGCGGCTGACTTGGAAGGAGAGGAAAATTGAGTGAATTTGTCATGGCTATGCTCGCCTTCCTGTCTATGATGAGCGCGGTCCTACTTGGACTCTTCAGCAAAACCAAGCTGCCCTCTGAGCACCTCTACGACGATATCACCACCGTGATCAGGTTGGTGGCCAACATCTTCATCGTGATGACGTCGTTGCTTCTCGGGCTGATGTTGAATTCGGCCAAGAATACCCTTGAGACCAACAACCACAACATTCGTGCGTTGGCGACGGAGCTCATCCTGTTGGATCGAACTATGCGAGGATTAGGCCTGGAAGCCGAGGGTGCCCGTCGGCATCTGGTTGAATACGTCCAGACCGCGCTAAAGGAAGCCGTTGCTCTTGAAGAGAATCCTCAAGCAGAAGCCTCGCTTGAAGCGGCAGGAGCCGGGCTGAAGGCAATCCTGGTTTCGGATGAGCAGAAAGTCGCGCTGTGGAATGATGCGCGCCAGCTTTATCAACAGGTCGTACGGCAGCGTTGGGTCGTGCTGGACGCTTCCGGCGGGACGATCCCAACGCCGCTGGTCGGTATGGTGATCCTATGGCTGGCCATCATCTTCGCCAGTTTCGGATATCGGGCTCCGCGAAATACCATCGTGATGGCTTCGTGCTGTCTGGCGGGGTTGCTTATCTCGGCGACCCTCTATCTAATCCTTGATATGGATACGCCGTCGTCCAGCATGATCCGGGCGTCGAACGCTCCCATTCAACGGGCGTTGGCACAGTTGCAACGGTAAAATGGGGCAGTGAAAGCATGTCCAAAGTGACGCCCGCAACGCGGGCGCTGACGGCGGCCGGTGTGTCGTTCACCGTTCATACCTATGACTATGATTCGGAAGCCGAGAGCATCGGCCTGCAGGCGGCATCGGCGCTTGGCGAGAATCCGAGTGTCGTACTAAAGACGCTGATGATGGTTGTTGACGGCAAGCCGGTCTGCGTGGTTGTTCCGTCGGACAAGGAGGTTTCGATGAAGAAGCTTGCCGCGTCAGTCGATGGCAAGTCGGCTCAGATGATGAAGCCGAACGAAGCCGAGCGCCTCACGGGCTTCAAGGTTGGCGGCATCAGCCCGTTCGGGCAGCGGCGTGTGGTGAGAGCCGTGATCGAGCGGAGCGCGCTGGCGCATGATTATGTCTTTATGAACGGCGGCCAGCGCGGATTGCAGGTGAGGCTCAGCCCACGCGATGCGCAGGCGGCCTTGAACGCAGTTGCCGCCGATGTGGTCGCCTGAGGACGCTGCTCGTAGCGGCATAATGGGCAGAACAATACTCCGCCCCGCGCCAGGGGGCCCTGCGAGACCCGCTGCCTTTCGCTTGGCGTGCTCCTTTCTCTGGGCACGAGTATCCGGGCACATCCGGACTTGCGCAAGGTATGTATAACATTGTATACAATGATATGCAACAAGGTGACGTAGCATGATTCCTGACACTTGTCCGATCGGGCAGCAGAAATGAGCGGCAGATTTGATGTCTTGGTGATCGGTGGCGGCAACGCGGCTCTCTGCGCGGCGATCAGCGCGCGCCGCGAAGGTGCTACCGTCCTGGTGCTGGAAGGCGCCCCGAAATTCTACCGCGGTGGCAATACGCGCCACACCCGCAACATGCGCTGCGCGCACGACGCGGCGACTGAGATCCTGACCGGCCCTTATACCGAAGAGGAGTTCTGGAAAGATTTGCTGTTCGTGACGGGCGGGCAGACCAATGAGGAGCTCGCACGCCACATGATTCGGGAGTCCAAGGACATCCTGAATTGGATCGTCGAGCAGGGCGTACGCTGGCAGCCGTCGCTCGGGGGTACGCTCAGCCTTGGGCGCACAAACTCGTTTTTCCTTGGCGGCGGCCGGGCGATGCTGAATGCGCTGTATCTCACCGCAGAGCAGCTCGGCGTCGAAATCCATTATGATGCCGAAGTCACCGACCTCGTTATTGATGAAGGTAAGTTCCTCGCGGCGCGCGTCGGGCGGCCGATCAATGGTGACACCAAAATCCGCGCGGCTTCGCTGGTCGCCGCGGCTGGCGGCTTCGAGGCCAACATCGAATGGCTGAAGCAGTATTGGGGTGAGACGGCCGACAATTTTCTGATCCGCGGCACGCCTTACAACCGCGGTTCGGTCCTGAAGATGCTTCTGGATCACGGTGTGCAGGAGATCGGTGATCCCACGCAATGCCACGCGGTTGCGATCGATGCGCGTGCGCCGAAGTTTGATGGCGGCATCATCACCAGGCATGACTCTGTCGTGTTCGGCATTGTCGTCAACAAGCATGCCCAGCGCTTCTACGACGAGGGCGAGGACCTCTGGCCGAAACGATATGCGATCTGGGGTCGGCTGGTGGCAGCGCAGCCGGACCAGATTGCATACATCATTTTCGACTCGACGGTTGTGAACAGTTTCATGCCGACACTGTTTCCTCCAATCGCAGGCCAGACCGTTGCCGAACTGGCGGGCAAGCTTGAGCTTGATCCGCAGGCACTGGAGAAGACCGTCACCGAATTCAACGCGGCCGTTCAACCCGGCACCTTCGACCACACCATATTCGACGATTGCCGTACTGAGGGGGTCACCCCGCCGAAGACGCATTGGGCGCGGCGCATCGAAACGCCGCCTTATCTCGCCTATCCGGTGCGGCCAGGCATCACCTTCACCTATCTTGGCACGCGCGTGAACAAAGAGGCTCGCATGCTGATGAGGGACGGCAGCCCCTCCGTGAACATGTTCGCGGCCGGCGAAATCATGGCGGGCAATGTGTTGGGCAAAGGCTACGCGGCCGGTATGGGCATGACCATCGGCGGCGTTTTCGGGCGTATCGCAGGACGGGAAGCGGCGAAAAATGCACGGAACTAAGATTCTTGACGAAGTCGACCGTCTGATGACGGTCTGTAATTCCTGCCGCTATTGCGAGGGCCTGTGCGCGGTATTTCCTGCCATGGAAATGCGGCGCGCCTTCTCCGACGGCGACCTCAACTATCTTGCCAATCTCTGCCATGCCTGCGGCGCCTGCTATGTCGATTGCCAGTTTGCGCCGCCGCACGAGTTCAATGTCAGCGTACCGAAGACGCTCGCGGTTGCGCGTGCCGAATCTTATGCGACCTATGTCTGGCCGCGAGCCCTGTCCGGGCTGTTCGCTCGCAACGGCCTCGTCATCAGTCTGGTCGCCGCACTCAGCGTGGCGGCCTTCATTCTCGGCTTTGTCGCCTTCAACGACCGGAGCGTGCTGTTCGGCATTCATACCGGGCCTGGTGCGTTCTACAAACTGATGCCGCACAATGCGATTGCCCTGCTGTTCGGGGCCGTATTCCTCTATGCGATTGTTGCGCTGTTGATGGGTGTGCGCGCGTTCTGGCTCGATATCGGCAAGCCGGTCGGCGGCGGACGCGTCGATGGTGGTTCGATTCTGCAGGCGATTCGCGATGTCATCGGATTGCGCTATCTCGATGGCGGTGGTGTCGGTTGCTACAACGAGAACGATCGCCCGACCGACAGGCGGAGGCTTTATCATCACCTCACATTCTACGGCTTCCTGCTTTGTTTCGCTGCGACCTCCGTCGGTACGCTCTATCACTTTATATTAGGACGCGAGGCGCCTTATCCCTGGTGGGATTTGCCAGTCGTGCTCGGGACGCTCGGTGGACTCGGCCTCGTTGGCGGGCCGATTGGATTGCTGATCGCAAGATGGCGACGCGATCCCGCGATGCTTGATGAGCAACGTTTCGGCATGGATGTCGGCTTCATCGCCATGCTGCTCCTGGCCGCCAGCACTGGATTAGCCTTGCTTTTGCTGCGTGCCACGGTAGCCATGGGACCGCTGCTCGCGCTGCATCTGGGCGCGGTGTTTGCGTTGTTCATCACGCTGCCCTACGGCAGGTTCGTGCACGGCATCTACCGCTTCGTGGCGCTGGTGCGCTACGCGCAGGAGCGGCGGGGAGGCGGCTGAGCCGAATCTTGAGGCGACAGAGATCGTTGGAAGCGGCCGAGCCGCAGGAAGGCGATTGTCTGCTCGATTGCGACCGCGTTGAGCGGAAGTCCGGGGTGGCAGGTCTTGACGACGATGTGGTCGGTCATTCCTTCGATCATTGAACTTCGCACAGAAACCCTGCCGTCGCTTGGCTTCGGCATAACGAAGATGCCTGCAAGGGGATCGATGAAGCGGTTGCCGGCAATGATACCGACCGGGTAATCCGGGGCCGGCAGAGACCTGAACTCGCGGGCATATTCGGTCGTCAACTCAAGCCCGGCCGGACCATAGAAGGCGCGGTACAGCATCGTTCGACTCACGAGGTCGGCGACCTCGCTGCCACCATTCGGTGTGCCCAACATCACGACACGGGCAAGCTGCGCCGGGCGGTATTTTGCGATATAGGCGCGCACGAGGAGCCCGCCCATCGAGTGCGCGACGAAATGCAGCGGCGCGTTGCTTGCGGCGGAGAAGCGCTCGATCGCGGGATGAATGTCGTCAACCAAAGCCGCAATCGGCTTCCTGCGGCTGGCATAATCGATGTTGAGAGTTGTAAAGCCGGCTCCTTGCAGGGCGCGTTCGAGCTTCTTCAGGGATCGAGATGTTCGCGCGATCCCGTGCAGCAGCACCACACGATCGCGCGTCGCTTCATCGAGCGAGGTCTGGCTGCTCTTGCTCATGTGCCCTCCTGCTCCGGCGCAATCGCGAGTTCACGGGCCCACGTTGTTGCCGCGACATAGTCGGTCTTGCCTGTGCCGAGCACCGGCACCTTATCGACGACGCGAACAGTGGAGGGAACGGCGAGTTCGGAAGCGCCTGTCGCCTTTGCCTGCTGCTGCAGGGCACTGCGCTCGGCGCCTTTCTGCGTCGTGAGCAGCACGATGCGCTCCCCCTTGCGCTGATCGGGGATCGACACGGCGGCTGAGACCGCCTGCGGCCACAACGTGGCGGCCATGGCCTCGACCGCCGACAGCGAGACCATTTCGCCGGCGATCTTGGCGAAGCGCTTGGCGCGCCCCTTGATAGTGATGAAGCCAGCGGCATCGATCGCGACGATATCGCCAGTGTCGTACCAGCCGTCGGTGGGGGGCTCGAGGACGCCGGGATTCTCCGCTCGGAGATAGCCGAGCATCACGTTCGGTCCGCGCACCGAGAGGCGGCCGCCTTCGTCGATGCCAGGGACCGGATCGAGGCGGTATTCCATCAGCGGCGACAGG
>JGI24705J35276_12237755_pt1 | contig 12896 bp, 7 predicted proteins | sample TergutNt197P4_FD_35276 | JGI IMG/M metagenome (IMG submission 35276)
GGCCTGCAGCTTGAAGGCGAGATGCTCGTTGCACCCGCCGCTGAACGGCCGGGCTTTGCCGGTTATCAGTTCGGAGTGGCGGATGAGGCGACCGCGAGCAACGAACGCAGCCCAATCGAGAACCTGCCGGAGTCGGACGCCAACGGTGTTGCGACCTTCCCGGTCAGCCTCAACAAGCAGCCTTCTTCGACGCGCCCACAGGAAGCGCAGATATTTATTCGCATGGCGGAGGTCGGAGGTCGCGCGGTTGAGCGCAAGATAGTGCTGCCGGTGACGCCTGCTACCACAATGATCGGAGTCAAACCCTTGTTTGGCGACAGGAGCGTGGCCGAGGGCGACAAAGCCGCGTTTGACGTCGTGTTTGTCTCGCCCGAGGGCAAGACGTTGGCGCGTGACGGTCTGCGTTATGAGCTGTTGAAGATCGAAAGCCGCTATCAGTGGTACCGCCAGAATTCCTATTGGGAATATGAGCCGGTCAAGTCGACCTCGCGCGTGGCCGATGGCGACCTCGCCATTGCGGCTGACAAGCCGTCGCGGATCACGTTGTCTCCGCAGCCCGGCCGCTATCGGCTGGACGTGAAGTCGAATGACGCGGACGGGCCGATCACTTCGGTGCAGTTTGATGTCGGCTGGTATTCCGAGGGCAGCGCCGATACGCCAGACCTGCTGGAGACGTCGATCGACAAGGCGGAATACCAGTCCGGCGATACCATGACCGTGTCAGCTAACGTGCGTACTGCCGGCAAACTCACCATCAACGTGCTGGGCGATCGGCTCCTGACCACGCAGACCGTTGACGTCAAGGAAGGAACTGCTCAGGTCAAGATTCCGGTCGGCAAGGATTGGGGCACTGGTGCCTATGTCGTGGCGACCCTGCGCCGACCGCTTGATACCGCCGCGCAGCGGATGCCGGGCCGGGCGATCGGCATCAAATGGTTCGGCATCGACAGGAAGGCCCGCACGTTGGCGGTCAACCTTTCGCCGCCAACCTTGATCCGTCCGAACTCGACGCTGAAGATCCCGGTCAAGATGGAAGGACTCAATCCTGGTGAGGATGCGAAAATCGTGGTCGCTGCAGTCGACGTCGGCATTCTCAACCTCACCAACTACAGGCCGCCAACGCCGGATGACTACTACCTCGGCCAGCGCCGCATGACCTCGGAAATTCGCGATCTCTATGGTCAGTTGATCGATGGGATGCAAGGTACCCGCGGTCAGATCAAGTCTGGCGGTGATGGTGGCGGCGTCGAGCTGCAGGGCAGCGCGCCCACGCAGAAGCCGCTTGCGCTCTATTCAGGCATCGTCACGGTCGCCGCTGACGGCACGGCGGAGGTCAGCTTCGACGTTCCGGAATTTGCCGGCACCGCGCGCGTAATGGCGGTGGCCTGGACTGCCACGAAGCTCGGTCGTGCGACGACCGACATCGTGATCCGCGACCCCGTGGTGCTTACGGCGACGCTACCGCGCTTCCTGCTCAACGGCGACCACAGCGCGGTCAATTTCGATATCGATAATGTCGAGGGCACCCCCGGCGACTACACCGTCACGGTCAAGACATCGGGGCCGGTGAAAATGACCGGAAACCCCATGACGACGGTCAATCTCGCGGCCAAGCAGCGCAATTCGTTGTCGCTTGCGCTCGATGCCAGTGCGGCTGGAACCGCAACGCTCGATGTCGACATTAATGGGCCAAACGGGCTTGCGCTGGCGCGCCACTATGCGCTTGATGTGAAGGCCGCAACGCAAATCCTGGCGCGCCGCTCGATCCGGACGCTTGCGAAGGGCGAAAGCCTGACGCTGACGCCCGACATGTTCTCGGACCTAGTGCCAGGCACCGGCGGCGTCTCGATTTCGGCGAGCCTGTCGGCGGCGCTTGATGCCGCCACCATCCTGAAGGCGCTGGACCGCTATCCACACGGCTGTTCGGAGCAGATCACCAGCCGCGCCATGCCGCTGCTCTACGTCAACGAACTCGCGGTCGGCGCACATCTGGCAATGGATACCGAGGTGGACCAGCGCATCAGGGATGCCATCGAACGGCTCCTGGCGCGCCAGGGCTCGAACGGCTCTTTCGGCCTGTGGTCGGCCAGCGGCGACGACGATCCTTGGCTCAACGCGTATGTCACCGACTTCTTGACCCGCGCCCGCGAGAAGGGCTTTGCGGTACCGGACGTGCTGTTCAAGAACGCACTCGATCGCATCCGCAATTCGGTGGTGAATGCCGACGAGCCGGACAAGGATGGCGGCCGCAATCTTGCCTACGGGCTTTACGTTCTCGCCCGCAACGGCGCGGCGCCGATCGGCGATCTCCGTTATCTGGCCGATACCAAGCTCAACAATCTTGCCACTCCGATTGCAAAATCGCAGTTGGCGGCGGCGCTGGCGCTGGTTGGCGATCGAAATCGTGCTGAGCGGGTCTACGCCTCCGCGCTGGAAAGTCTGGCGCCGAAGCCTGTGCTGGAATTCGGCCGTACCGACTATGGCTCGGCATTGCGGGATGCTGCCGCGCTGGTTTCACTGGCAAGCGAAGGCAATGCGCCGCGCGCGACGCTGATGCAGGCGGTGGCGCGTGTGGAAACGGCGCGTGGACTCACGCCCTACACCTCGACCCAGGAAAACGCCTGGCTGGTGCTGGCGGCCAGGGCGCTCGCGAAAGAGAACCTGTCGCTCGACATTGATGGGCAGCCGATCAAGACCGCGCTCTTCCGCAGCTACAGGGCGAGCGAGGTGGTGGGGAGGCCGATCAAGATCACCAACACCGGAGATGCACCGGTGCAGGCCGTAGTCTCGGTCTCCGGCTCGCCCATCGTGCCGGAGCCGGCTGCATCGAATGGCTTCAAGATCGAGCGGAACTATTTCACGCTCGACGGCAAGCCGGCCGATATCAGCACGGCCCGGCAGAACGATCGCTTCGCGGTGGTGTTGAAGGTTACCGAGGCTAAACCTGAATTTGGTCACATCATGGTGTCGGACTATCTGCCGGCGGGTTTCGAGATCGATAATCCGCGCTTGGTCTCGTCAGGCGACAGCGGTACGCTGGACTGGATCGAGGATGGCGCGGAGGCTAAGAATACCGAGTTCCGCGACGACCGCTTCACTGCGGCGATCGAGCGAGCCACCGACTCCAAGTCGGTGTTCACGGTCGCCTATGTCGTGCGCGCTGTCTCGCCTGGCAAATACGTGTTGCCGCAGGCCTATGTCGAGGACATGTACAGCCCCTCACGCTACGGCCGTACCGGCACCGGCAATATAGAAGTGCGCCCAGCGAAATGAGCGAGGCCAGATGAGCGACGATCCGGCGGTCCCGTGCATTTCATGCCCAGACTTGAGAGTGGGCAAGAGCCGGGTGCGCCGCGTCTTCGCCATTGTGGCTGCTGTTGTGTGCGTCATCGTTGGTGCCTGCGCTGCGTGGGTGGCGTCTCTTGGCCCGCTCCCGCTCGACAAGGCGGGCGAAATCTCCACCACCGTCGTTGATCGCAACGGCAAGCTGCTGCGGGCCTACGCCATGGCCGATGGACGCTGGCGATTACCGGTCGATGCCGAGAGCAGCGTCGATCCGACCTATCTGAAGCTGCTGCTGGCCTATGAAGACCAGCGATTCTTCTCCCACCACGGCGTCGATCCACTCGCGCTCGGACGTGCCGCATTCCAGCTCGTCACACGCGGTCACATCGTGTCAGGCGGCTCGACCATTACGATGCAATTGGCGCGGTTGATGGAGCCGCGACGTCAGCGTTCGCTCCATTCGAAGATGCGACAGATCGTTCGCGCGATTGAGCTCGAGCGACAATTGAACAAGGACCAGATTCTTAATCTCTATCTTGCACTGGCGCCCTATGGGGGCAACCTCGAGGGTATTCGGGCCGCTTCGATCGCCTATTTCGGTAAGGAGCCGAAGCGGCTGTCACTCGCCGAAGCCGCGCTTCTTGTGGCGTTGCCGCAATCGCCGGAAACCCGCAGGGTGGACCGCCATCCGGAAGCCGCGCGCGCCGCGCGTGACCGCGTCCTCGATCGTATGGTCGAAGAGAACGAGGTGAGCGTCGAGGACGCAAAGCAGGCCAAGGCTGCGCCGGTGCCGAAGTTGCGCAAGCCGATACCGATCCTCGCACCTCATGCGGCTGACCAGGCACTCGCGACGCTCAAAGATACGTCGGTCATCAAGCTGACGCTCGATACTAATCTGCAGAGGGTGCTGGAACCGCTTGCGCGCGACCGTGCTATCGTTCTGGGGCCCAACATCTCCGTCGGCATCATTGTTGTGGACAATGAAAGTGGCGACGTTCTCGCGCGCGTTGGCTCGGCGGATTATTTCGACGAGACGCGGGCAGGGCAGGTGGACATGACCCGCGCCGTGCGCTCGCCGGGTTCGACGCTGAAGCCTTTCATTTATGGGCTCGCTTTCGAGGACGGCTTTGTTCATCCTGAGAGTCTCATCGACGATCGTCCAATCCGGTTCGGCTCTTACGCGCCGGAAAATTTCGATATGACTTTTCAGGGCACCGTGCCGGTACGCAAGGCTCTGCAATTGTCCCTGAACGTGCCGGCGATCGCGCTGCTCGATCGGGTTGGCTCCAGCCGCCTGTCATCGCGGTTGCACCAGGCGGGCGTCAACCTGGTATTGCCGAAGGATGAGGTTCCGGGCCTCGCCATGGGGTTGGGCGGCGTCGGAATCACCTTGCAGGATTTGACACAGCTCTATGCCGGTCTGGCCAGCCTTGGGACAACGCGACCCTTGCGTGAAGTCATCGTGGGTAAGGACGACCAGCGCGAGGCATTGCGGCTTCTTGACCCGCTCGCGGCCTGGCAGGTCGGCAACGTCCTTTTGGGCACGCCTCCGCCGGAGAACGCCGCGCGCAACCGCATCGCCTTCAAGACTGGTACCAGCTACGGCTATCGAGACGCTTGGTCGGTCGGGTTCGACGGCCGGATGACAATCGGAGTCTGGGTTGGCCGGCCCGACGGCGCGCCGGTTCCTGGCCTGATCGGACGTACGGCCGCGGCTCCCATCCTGTTCGATGCCTTCGCGCGGACTGGCAAATTACCGGCTCCGCTGCCGAAGGCCCCGAGGGGAACTTTAGTCGCAAGCAACGCCAAGCTGCCGCTGCCGCTCAGGAGGTTCCGGCCTGTTGGCGAACTGGTCCGTAGCGGGGGAGAGCAGGCGCCCCACATCCAGTTTCCATTGAACGGGTCGCGTATCGACATTGACCGAACTGGAGGTGCCGAGGCGGCCGCTATGCCGGTAAAAGTTGCGGGCGGCGTTCTGCCATTGACCATGCTGGTGAACGGGGTGGCCGTGGGTGAGATCGATGGTCGTCGGCAGCGCCTGATCGATCCGCCCGGGCCGGGATTTGCCCGCCTTACGGTGATCGACGCCGCGGGCGCCGCGGACACAGTTGTCATCCGAATTCAATAAGGCTTAGGCTAAGCGGTTGTGGGAACGGTGGTTTCAGCGTATGCGGAACCGATGGACGAGACATATGCCCGCCCCCGATTTGGAGAGCCGCGCGAGCCGAAAAACCTGGCAAATCCGGGTAATCGGCTTGTCCAGCTGATTGATTTCGTCGCCGATAGCCATCTTCGTGCGACGGCGTTGCTGATCGTGTGTTGCTTACTGCTTTTCCTGCCGGGCTTCCTCACAATTCCGCCGATTGATCGCGATGAAGCGCGGTTTGCGCAGGCGACCAAGCAGATGGTTGAATCCGGCGACTTTGTGGATATCCGCTTTCAGGACGACGTCCGCTACAAGAAGCCAGTTGGCATCTACTGGATGCAATCGGCCGCAGTGAAAACGGCCTCGGCGCTCGGTCTGCCGCGCGCGGAGCTCCGCATTTGGGTCTACCGGATTCCTTCGCTGATCGGCGCGATCGGCGCGGTGCTCATGACTTATTGGACTGCACTCGGCTTCCTGACGCGTCGTGGCGCGATCTTTGCCGCCCTTATCGTGGGCAGTTCGGTGCTGCTCAGTGTTGAAGCGCGGCTCGCCAAGACCGACGCCATGTTGCTGTTGACGGCGGTAGCGGCGATGGGAGCGATGGCTCGGGTCTATTTGTCCTGGCAACGCGGCGAGGATTCGTCTCCGCCCTGGAGTTGGTTCGCGGTCTTCTGGATGGCGCTGGCCGGTGGCATCCTGCTCAAGGGGCCGTTGATCCTGATGTTCGTAGGACTCACGATCATCACACTCGCGGTGCGCGATCGGGACGCCGGCTGGCTATGGGGGTTGCGTCCCGTCTGGGGCCTGTTGTTGGTGCTGGCGGTTGTGCTGCCCTGGTTTGTTGCGATTTTCTGGCGGGCGGGCGATGCGTTTTTCGCCGATTCCGTTGGCGGCGATATGTTGAGCAAGCTCAGTGCTCAGGAGTCGCACGGCTCGTTTCCTGGAACCTATCTGCTGTTGTTTTGGGTGACCTTCTGGCCCGGTGCTCCACTGGCCGGCATGGCCGTTCCGGCGGTGTGGCGGTTGTGGCGCGAGCCCGGTACGCAATATCTGCTCGCCTGGCTAATTCCATCCTGGATTGTATTCGAAGCGGTGCCGACCAAGCTGCCGCATTATGTGCTGCCGCTTTATCCGTCCATCGCCATTCTCGCCGCCCTTGCGTTGGAGCGACGGGCTCTCTCCCAGTCCTGGCTTAAGCGCGGCACGGCCTGGTGGTTTGCGGTGCCCGCGCTTGGGTCGATCATGGCCGTGGTCGGCGCGGTCCTGTTGACACGCCAGCCAGCATTCGTGGCTTGGCCATTCATTGCGGGCGCCTTGATCTTCGGCCTGTTCGCCTGGTGGCTCTACGACAACAACCACGCCGAGCGCTCGATGCTCAACGCGGTTGTCGCGGCGATGTTTCTGGGTTTCACCGTCTACGGCGTCGTGGTGCCATCGCTGACGCCGGCATTTCCAAGCGCCGAGATCGCCCGTGCGCTACGTAATGTGAGGTGCGTCGGTCCCAAGGCGGCTTCGGCCGGCTTCCACGAGCCCAGTCTGGTTTTCATGACCGGCACCTCAACGCTGCTCACGGACGGTTCGGGAGCCGCGGATTTCCTAAAGCAGGGCAGTTGCCGCTTCGCGCTGGTCGAGCAACGCTCCGAACGCAGCTTTGCTCAGCGTGCCGAGGCGATCGGCCTGCGCTACAATATCGGCGCGCGCATCGAGGGCTACAACTTCTCGCAGGGCAGGGCGATTTCGGTCGCAATTTTCCGCTCGGAAGGTACGGAATAGATGCTGCCGCCAACTCGCGCAGGCGGACCGTCCACCTATCTTTCGCGACTGCTTGTGCTTTCCGGTCGGTCCGTTGTGCAACTCGTTCGCCCGTCCTCGCATTCGCGCCGCGCGAAGGCCGCGCGCAGGTTGGCGCGCCATTCGTTGCTGTTTGCCTCCACCGGGGCTGGCCTCGTCATCCTGCTGATGATTACGTTCGATGCGAGCGAGATCGTGCGGATGCCGCCGCGTGGCACGCCTAGTCTGTGGCCGGCGCGTATCCTGACCGACTTCGGCAAAGATGCCTATGTGCTGTGGACACTGGCCGGCGCAATGGTGGCCGTCGGGCTTGTTGGGGCCGGCTTGCGCGGGACCTCGCGCGCGCTTCTGGTCGGCGTGGGCACGCGCGTGCAATTCATGTTCCTGGCGGTGCTGGTTCCGGTTCTGGTGGGCAATTTGTTGAAGTTGACGTTGGGTCGTGGCCGGCCCTTTGTCGGCGGCAACGCCAATCCCTTTAACTTTATGCCCTTCACCGGATTCGATGCCTATTACAGCCTTCCGTCCAGCCACGCCGTGACGGCGTTTGCGCTTGCTTTTGCGGTGGGCGCACTCTGGCCGCGGGCGCGGATTGCCATGTTTGTCTATGCCATAATAATCGCGTTGACGCGGCTCTTATTGCTTGCACATCATCCGAGCGATGTCGTGGCCGGGGCCCTTCTTGGGATCATCGGCGCCATGGCGGTACGCTACTGGTTTGCCGCGCGGAGGCTGGCGTTTGCGATTCGCCGCGATGGCGAGATTGTGGCACGGCCTGGTCCCGGATTTGACCGCCTCAAAAGGGTTGCCCATGGGGCGCCGGCCCCATAAAAGCGGCGCCGCGATGCCAGCGGCACCCTGCTGGCGAATTATCGAGAATTATCAAACGTTGAGCGCCGATTTGCCTTCCTCCGACCCCCCCCTGGCGGTTTCTATCGTCGTGCCCGTGCGCAACGAGGCCGAAAATATCGTGCCTTTGATCGAGGAGATCGCCGCCGCGCTTGACGGCCGCTGGACTTATGAAATCGTCTATGTGAATGACGGCTCGACTGACGCCACGGGCGATCGACTCATTGCCGCCGCGAAGCAGCGTGGCAACGTACGTCAACTGTGCCATGCCAAGTCCACGGGCCAGTCGGCCGCCGTACGCAGCGGCGTACGCGCCGCGCGCGGAGCGATCGTGGCGACACTCGATGGCGACGGCCAGAACAATCCGGCCTTTCTGCCGGACCTCATCTCGGCCGTCGAAAAGGGCGGCGAACGCGTGGGGCTGGCTGCAGGGCAGAGGGTGGGGCGCAAGGATACCGGGTTCAAGAGATTTCAGTCGCGCGTCGCCAACCGCGTGCGCAACGCGATCCTAAACGATGGAACGCGCGATACCGGCTGCGGGCTGAAGGCGTTCCGCCGAGAGGTTTTCCTGATGTTGCCTTACTTTGACGGCCTGCATCGCTTCCTGCCGGCCTTGGTGCGCCGGGAGGGCTACGAGGTCGCCTATGTTGACGTGATCGACCGGCCGCGACATTCCGGCGTGTCGAATTACGGCTTCTTCGACAGGCTATGGATCGGGATCATGGATCTCGCCGGTGTCTGGTGGCTGATCCGCCGTAAGAAGCCGACGCCCGAAGTAACCGAGGTGACGCTTCATGACTAACCTGCTTAACTATCTGCACGACGTTTTCATCGTCCAATTCGATGCCTGGGTCGTCCTGGGATTCGTCGCGCAGGCCCTCTTCACCATGCGCTTCGTGGTGCAATGGATTGCGTCCGAACGTGCACGCAAGAGCGTCATTCCGATCGCGTTCTGGTTCTTTTCGATCGGCGGCGGATCGTTGCTGCTGGTCTATGCGCTTTATCGCCGCGATCCTGTCTTCATCGCGGGCCAGGCGCTCGGCCTGATCGTCTATGTCCGCAACGTCTATTTTATCATTATCAATGGCAAGCAGGTCTCGAGCAACTGATCGTCGCTGGGAGCTCAGCTTGCCAGGGCTGAGTTGAAGGCGGCAAAGCCGCGTTCGAGATCGGCTTTGAGGTCGTCGACACTCTCCAGGCCGATATGCAGGCGTAGCGTCGGGCCGCCGGGCGCCCACTTGGTTGCGCTACGATAGTCCGAGCAGTCGAAGGGGATCGCAAGGCTCTCGAAGCCGCCCCAGGAAAAGCCCATGCCGAACAGCCGCAGCGTATCGAGCAGGGCATCGACGGCTTTTTGCGGCGCGGGCTTCAGGACGACGCTGAACAGGCCGGACGCGCCGGTAAAATCCCGCTTCCAGATCGCGTATCCCGGATCGCTTTCCAGGGCCGGATGCAGCACGCGCATGACCTCGGGCTGGGTAGCAAGCCAACGCGCGATTTCCAGGCCGGAGCGGTGATGCTGGGCCAGCCGTACCGACAGCGTGCGTATGCCGCGTAGAGCGAGGAACACATCGTCAGGTCCGGCGCAGACGCCGAGCAGACGAATCGTTTCCTGAATCAACGGCCATGCCTGCGCGTTTGCGGAGATCGTCCCGAACATGATGTCTGAATGGCCACCAATATATTTAGTCGCGGCCTGTATGCTGATGTCGACGCCTTGCTCCAGCGAACGGTGATAGAGCGGGGTTGCCCAGGTGTTGTCGTCGATTACAAGTGCGCCGCGCGCATGCGCCACGGCTGCAATTGCGGGAATGTCGGGCATTTCGAAGGATTGCGAGCCGGGTGCCTCTACCAGCACCGCCCTGGTATTCGGCTTGAACAATCCTTCGATGCCTTGGTCATTCCCTTGGCCGATCAGCGGATCGAAGAAGGTGGTTTCGACCCCGTAGCGTGCCAAAAGGCCATTGCAGAAATTGCGCGACGGCCGGTAGACGTTGTCGCAGACGAGCAGATGATCGCCCGCCTTCAGCACAGCCAAGAGCGTTGTGGTGATCGCCGCAAGCCCGGAAGGGGCGATCCCTACGCCGGCGCATTGGGGACCTTCCAGCGCTATCAGCAGTTCCTGGAGGGCTTTGGTGGTTGGCGTGCCGTGGCGGCCATACTGAAACTCGCCGCGATGGGCGTGCAAATCCTCCGCGGTGGGGTAGAGCACGGTCGAGCCGCGGACGACCGGTGGATTGACAAATCCCTTCTGCGCCTTGGTGTCGCGGCCAGCAGTCACCAGCTCGGTTTCGGGCTGTTGCGGGGTCGATCCGGAGCCGTGCGAAGAAGCCATGTGCTCGCTTTCAAGTCATTTTCCCGCAGATCGGAGGTCCCGCCGCGGTGCGCTAGACTACAATGTTAATAACAAGCTACAGAAGAGTCCCGTCAACCCCCTTGACCCGGATCGCTGGTCGTTCTGTGATGCATTTTAGAGCTATTTTGTCGTCGCATGCTGAGGGCCCGCTCCGATTTTCGACCCACCGCGTGATGGGACCAGGCATACAACCTGAAGGCGAGCGTTTCTGGTGGGGATTGCCGGTTTGACCCATCGACACGCGCGCGGCAATAGCGCACCGTTCCCAGAACGACCCTTGAAAGGCCTTACCATGAAACGCGTAACTCTGGTTCTCACCCTTGCTGTCGCCGCCGGTCTCACGGCGCAGGCAGCCACTGCGCAAACGCTGAAGACGGTCAAGGAGCGGGGCATGCTGTCCTGCGGCGTCAGCCAGGGGTTGCCGGGCTTCTCCTCGCCGGACGACAAGGGCAATTGGACCGGGCTTGACGTCGACGTCTGCCGCGCGATCGCGGCTGTGGTTCTCAACGATCCGACCAAGGTCAAATTCGTGCCGCTATCGGCGAAGGACCGTTTCACTGCACTGCAGTCCGGCGAAATCGACGTGCTTTCGCGCAATACGACCTGGACGTTGTCGCGCGACACCTCGTTGGGAGCCAACTTCACGGGTGTGACCTATTACGACGGCCAGGGGTTCATGGTGAAGAAGGCGCTTAAGGTGAATTCAGCGCTGGAACTGAACAGCGCCTCAGTATGCGTTCAACAGGGCACGACGCACGAACAGAACATTGGCGATTACTTCAGGAGCAACAACATGAAGTATGAGCTGATCGCGTTCGGTACGGCGGACGAAACCTTGAAGGCCTATGAGTCCGGCCGTTGCGACGTTTTCACGTCGGATGTCTCGCAGCTCTACGCTGAACGGCTGAAGCTCTCCAACCCGGCCGATCACGTCGTCCTGCCGGAGGTAATTTCGAAGGAGCCGTTGGGTCCGATGGTGCGTCATGGCGACGACCAATGGTTCGATATCGTCAAATGGACGCTGTTTGCCATGATCAACGCCGAAGAGTTTGGCGTCACCCAGAGCAACGTTGATGAAATGGCCAAATCGGACAAGCCTGACCTGAAACGCGCATTCGGCACTGACGGTAATCTCGGTGAGCAACTCGGCCTCACCAAGGATTGGTTCGCCCGCATCATCAAAGCGGTGGGCAACTACGGCGAGTCGTTTGAGCGTAATGTCGGCGCGGACTCCAAGCTCCAGATCAGCCGTGGGCTGAACCAGCTTTGGAACAAAGGCGGGATCCAATACGCTCCGCCGATCCGCTGATGTAAGGCGAGGTGGCAGGTTGCGGCGATGAGCAAGGAACCCCGAAAACCACCGCTGCAACTTGCCCTCAAGCTCAGGCGTGTGCTGGGTGGCCGGGCGGGGTGGAGCGGCTTTGCGCTGCAACTTGTCTTCGCCGCTGTTCTGGCTTGGATCGCATATGAGATCGTGGCCAATGTCCGTGCCAATCTGGAAGTGCAGCGTATCGCTTCCGGTTTCGGCTTTATGAAGAACACCGCGGGCTTCGATGTCAGCCAGAGCCTGATTTCCTTTTCGGGTTCGGACACCTACATGCGGGCGTTCCTGGTTGGCCTTCTCAACACGCTTCTGGTCTCGGTAGTCGGAATCTTCTTCGCCACCCTGATCGGATTTGTCATCGCGCTATGCCGGTTGTCGCCGAACTGGCTGCTGTCGCGGGTTGGCGGGATCTATGTCGAAGTGGTGCGCAACCTGCCAATTCTGTTCCAGCTCCTGTTCTGGTATTTGGCTGTGCTTGCGGCCCTGCCGGGCCCGCGTCAGAGCGTGTCGTTGTTCGGCTTTGCCTTTCTCAGCAACCGCGGACTGGTGATCGCGAAGCCGATCGGCCATTCCGGCCTCGAGCCTTTCCTGCTCGCGGTCGCTGTTGCGATCGTCGCTTCGCTCGCGTTGCGGATCTATGCGCGGCGGCAGCTGTTGGAGAAGGGGCACCTCATCAGAATCTGGCCCTTTGTGCTGGGGTTGGTGATCGGGTTGCCGCTCCTTGCGACGTTTGTCTTCGGTGTGCCGGTTACGTTTGAATTTCCGGAACTGAAGGGGTTCAATTTTGCCGGCGGCTCCCGCGTTATCCCGGAATTCGTCGCTCTCGCAGTCGCTCTGTCGACCTATACGGCGGCCTTCATCGCGGAAATCGTCCGCGCCGGTATCCTGTCGGTGCACAAAGGACAGATGGAAGCCGGTTCATCGCTCGGCTTGAGTCGGGGAGCGACGCTGCGGCTGATCGTCATTCCGCAGGCAATGCGCGTCATCGTGCCGCCGCTGACGAACCAATACCTCAACCTTACAAAGAATTCCTCGCTCGCGGTCGCGATTGGCTATCCCGACCTCGTCTCGGTATTCGCCGGCACGACGCTCAGCCAGACAGGGCAGGCGATCGAGATCATCGCCATCACCATGGGCGTGTATCTCCT
>JGI24705J35276_12237754_pt1 | contig 12895 bp, 6 predicted proteins | sample TergutNt197P4_FD_35276 | JGI IMG/M metagenome (IMG submission 35276)
TGAGCGGCGCTGACAGAAAATGGGACGAGCTTTCCGGCTTATTGCAGGACGACAGCAATATGTTCGGCACAGATGGTCTACGCGAAAAGCTCATCATCTTTACCGAACACCGGGACACTCTGAGCTATCTGGAAAAGAAAATCCGTTCCCTTCTTGGCCGGGACGAGGCGGTTATCACCATTTATGGCGGGATGCTCCGGGATGAACGCCGCAAGATGGAGGAACTGTTCCGGCATGACAAGGAAGTGCGCATTCTGGTCGCCACGGATGCGGCGGGCGAAGGCGTCAACCTTCAGCGGGCACACCTCATGGTCAATTATGACCTGCCCTGGAACCCCAACCGTCTTGAGCAGCGTTTCGGCAGAATCCACCGCATCGGCCAGACAGAACCCTGCCACCTTTGGAACCTTGTCGCCAAAGAAACCCGTGAAGGCATGGTGTTCCAGCGATTGCTGGAGAAACTGCAACAGGAACGCGAGGCCTTGGGCGGCAAAGTTTTTGACGTTTTGGGCAAAGTCACCTTTGACAATCGGCCCTTGCGGGATCTGCTGATTGAAGCCGTGCGCTTTGGCAATGACCCGGAAGAACGCGCCCGGCTGACGCAAAAATTGGACCGCGCCCTTGACCGTGAAACCCTGGAAAATCTGATCAAGGAAAACGCCCTGACCGAAGACGTGATGGACCTGCATACGGTCATGTCCATCCGCGAAGACATGGAACGCATGGAAGCCCACAAGCTCCAGCCGCATTTTATTGAAGCCTTTTTTATCGAAGCCTTCCGTAGCTTGGGCGGGAAAATCCTGCCGCGTGAAAAAGGACGTTATGAAATCACTGCCGTCCCCTATGCCGTAAGAAACAGAGATAGCTTGATCGGGTTTGGTGAACCTGTGCTGCAACGCTATGAGCGTGTTTGCTTTGCAAAGGAATATCGCAATCTACAGGGTCATATTGCCGCTTCACAGATTTGCCCCGGCCATCCGCTCTTAGAAGCTGTCATCGACCTGATCCGGGAGCGGAATACCGATGTTTTGAAACGAGGGGCCACCTTCGTTGACGAAACCGATTTTGGCGATAAGGCCCGGCTGCTCTTTTACATTGAAGACGCCATTCAGGACGGCACGAGACTGGCGGGCGGCGGCAGGCGGCAAATCTCAAGACGTCTCAATTTTGTCGAGATTAGAGAAGACGGCACGACCCAAGGAGCGGGTTATGCCCCTTATCTGGACTACCGGGCTGCCACCGATGAAGAAAAAACGGCGGTACTGAGCTTTATCGCGGGCCAATCTTGGTTGCAGCAAGGTGTCGAAGGCATTGCCCGCGACTATGCCATCCGCCAGCTCATTCCCGTTCATATCTCTGAAGTCCGCGCCCGCCGCGAACAAATGATTGAAAAAACCGTTCAGGCTGTCAAAGAACGGCTGACCGCTGAAATCCAATATTGGGACTACCGGGCCGCTGACCTGAAACAGAAAGAGGCGGCGGGCAAGGTCAATGCCCGGCTCAATTCACAGCTTGCGGCCAGGAGGGCCGAAGAACTGGAAGCCAGGATGCACAAGCGGCTGGCTGACCTAGAAGCGGAAAAACTCATTTCCGCCATGCCGCCTTTGGTCATGGGCGGCGCTTTGGTGATTCCCGTTGGCTTGTTGAACCAGCTTGTCGGCGTTGTTCCGAATGATGGAGCCGCTACCCCTGATGCAGTGGCGCGTAAGGCGGTGGAACTGACGGCCATGCGGGCGGTCATGGAGATTGAGGAAGGCCTGGGTTTTGCGCCGCGTGACGTGAGCGCGGACAAATGCGGCTATGACGTGGAATCGCGCATACCAGAGGACAGGCGAGAGGAATTTGGTGGAGCCTGTTTGCGTTTTATTGAAGTGAAAGGCCGGGCCAAAGGCGCAGACACGGTGACGGTGACCAAAAACGAAATACTGACCGCCCTGAACAAACCAGAGGAATATTTCCTGGCTTTGGTGGAAGTGGATGGAGAGAAGACCCGAACCGTCTATTTAAAGAAACCCTTCCGCGAACAGCCGGATTTTGCCGCCATGGGAGTAATTTACAGTCTTGCGGAATTGACTAACAGTGCAGAAATAATCCAAAGGATATTCTGAGAGGTGTATAAAATGAGCGAAATTAATGAAATGAGAAAGCAGTTTCAAAACGGTAACTGGAGCAAATTTCTAAATTCTGTAACTGTAGATAAATTGCGCGGATGGAGCAATCAAACTGTACAGTTCAAATTTCCTATATGTATTTTGGTTGGTGAGAATGGTTCCGGGAAAAGCACTATATTGAGAGCTGCTGTTTGCGCATATGAAAATAGCCTTCCATCGAAGAAAAGCTATTATCCTGCAAAATTATTCCTTAATACCCAATGGGATAGCACCAGTGTTCAAAAAGGATCGAGCATTATATATGAGATAAAAGAAGGCGATAGAATGATACCAGAAAGTAAATGGAGGAAAACTCAGGATTGGGGCTACTCACCGAAAGGGAAACGCCCAAGTCGCCATATTGTCTTCTTAGATATTTCAAGAACTCTCCCTATTGATGCTACAGCAGGTTACGCAAAGATAGCAAAGCAAGCTGTTGCAGATATGAGTATTGGAGTATCAACATCTATAAATGAAGAACTAATGGAACAATACTCAAATATTATGGGAGCCCCTTACTCAATGGGGAGATTTTTGAATGCGAATAACAAAGAAATTGGCTTACTTACTAGGGATTATGGAGAAATTTCACAATTTCATCAAGGAGCTGGCGAGGATTCTTTACTTGACCTTATGTACATTTTGCAAACTATACCAGAACACGCATTACTTGTGATAGATGAAATTGATGCTTCTCTGCATCCTAAAGCACAACGTAGGCTTATAGCTTTTTTAATTATGCTTGCTCGAAAGAAAAAAATTCAAGTTATACTATCAACCCATAGCCCTTATATTCTTGAGGAAATACCATCTGAAGGCAGAATTTTAATACAAAAATTATATGATGGAAGCCGTGATGTGCAGTATGGCATTTCATCAAATTATGCTATGGGAGTTATAGATGATGGCAAGCATCCAGATCTATACGTTTACGTTGAAGACCGTGAAGCGAAGATATTACTCTCAGAGATACTTAAGAGAGACGAAAATATCTTTAATCGTATTAGTATCAAGGAAGTTGGTGATGAAAATGTTGTAAAAACAATTGGCAGGTTATGCAAAAACAACAAACTTCCCAATCCAGGTGTAGCAGTTTTAGATGGTAATGCTGGAAGAGATATAAATGGTAATTGTTTGTATTTGCCGTCAAGCAAATCTCCAGAAGAATTAGTGTTCTTCGATATGCAAAAAAAAGGATGGAATGAACTTGACAAGCGTTTTGGTTTAGGTGCAGGGAACCTGTTTTCTATTTTCGAAGATGCTGTTACTTGCCCAGACCATCATGATATATCAGCAAAAATTGGGGATAAAGTATCTAAAAGCAAGGACTATGTTTGGAACGTTTTCGTCGAGGAGTGGTGCAAACAATGTCTCAATGACGAAGATGCAACTGTGCTAATAGATGGAGTAAAGCAGGGATTAACAGCAGGGGCTGCAAATGCCTAATCATAAAAAGCTCATCGAAGTCGCCTTACCCCTGAAAGCCATCAATGCCGAATCCGCGCGGGAAAAATCCATCCGCCACGGCCACCCTTCCACCTTGCACCTTTGGTGGTCGCGCAAACCCACAGCCACAGCCCGTGCTGTGATTTTCGCATCTTTGGTGAATGACCCTTCGTCTCTGCCTGATGAATACCCCACCGAAGAGGCGCAGACCAAGCGGCGGCAGGAGCTTTTTACCCTCATCGAAAAGCTGGTCAAATGGGAAAACTCAAACAATGAAGAGGTGCTGACGGAGGCCAAGACTGAAATCCGCAAATCAGTGGGCGGCAAACCCCTCGTCTTGCTTGATCCTTTCGCGGGAGGTGGTTCCATACCGCTGGAAGCACAGCGCCTTGGGCTGGAGGCCCACGCCCATGATCTGAACCCTGTGGCTGTGATGATCAACAAGGCCATGATTGAAATTCCACCCAAGTTCGCTGGACAGCCCCCGGTCCATCCTGTCGGACAGGCGGAAATGTTCAAGTCGTGGAAGGGCGCAGCAGGTTTAGCCGAAGATGTGCGTTGGTATGGCGAGTGGATGAAACAGGAAGCATTCAAACGCATAGGACACCTGTACCCCAATGTAAGAGTGCCGGGTGGCAGTGAAGCTACGGTCATTGCCTGGCTTTGGGTCAGAACGGTACGATGTCCCAATCCAGCTTGTGTTTGCGAAATGCCGTTGGCAAGCAGTTTTGTCTTGTCAAAAAAAGCCGGGAAAGAGGCCTTTGCGCAGCCTATCATATCAGATGGGCATATTTCTTATGTGGTGAAGCAGGGCAAAGGTGCTCCAGAAGGCACGGTGAACCGCAAAGGGGCAAAATGTATCTGCTGCGGAGCGCCGGTTGGGTTTCCTTATATCCGCGAAGAAGGCAAGGCGGGGCGCTTGGGAAGCAGACTTATTGCCATTGTTGTGGAAGGTGGCAATGGCAGGTTGTATGTTTCACCGGATGAAGAGCATATTAAAATTGCTGATATTAAAAGGCCAGATGACTATCCTGATGCACAACTTCCTGTCAATCCACGGAATTTCAATACACCCAATTACGGCCTGACTCATTTTTCACATCTCTTTACCCCTCGCCAACTCACTGCCCTTACCACTTTCAGCGATCTAGTGAAAGAGGTGCAACAAAAAGTAACGCAAGACGCCTTAGCCGCAGGTATGAAAAAAGACAGCATTTTTTTGGCAGAAGGTGGCACAGGCGCAATGGCTTATGGGCAGGCTGTAGGGGTGTATTTGGCAATAGCAGTTAGTAGGATGTCTTCATACTGGTCAAATATCACTACATATGACAACTCAAGAGAAAAATTGACTTCAGTTTTCGCAAGACAGGCTATTCCAATGGCATGGGGTTATATAGAGGCAAATCCTTTTTGTGGAAGGTCTGGAGATATTAAAATTTCAATAGAAATTGGTATCAATTCTTTACAAAATATCCGGCAATTATCCAAATGTGGATTTGTAAATCAGATTGATGCACAATCAGGTAATAATTTATGTAATGTTGCCATATCAACAGACCCTCCATATTACGATAATATCGGTTATGCCGATTTATCTGATTTTTTCTACATCTGGTTGCGCCGATCACTTAAAGATACCTATCCCGATATTTTTTGCACTATGCTGGTTCCAAAAGCTGAAGAGCTTGTGGCAACGCCTTACCGCTTTCAAGGCAGTAAAGAAAAAGCACGTAACTTTTTTGAAGATGGTATGCTGCAATCCTTTCAGCGTCTCTATTCTTCTGCGTGTGATGATATTCCCGTGACCATATATTATGCCTTCAAGCAGAGCGAAACGGATGAAGATGATGGCGGTGATCAGCAAATAGCTTCCACTGGTTGGGAAACCATGCTTTCAGCCATCATTCGCGCTGGTTTTTCCATAACGGGCACTTGGCCCATGCGAACAGAAATGACGGGGCGCACACTGGCCCGCGTCGGCACCAACGCCCTCGCCTCCTCCATTGTCCTGGTCTGCCGCAAGCGTTCTGCCGATGCACCAATATGTACACGCCGCGATTTTATCAGCACCCTCAAGCGTGAACTCCGCCCCGCCTTGGCGGAACTGCAAAAGGCCAATATCGCGCCCGTGGACTTGGCGCAATCGGCCATCGGGCCGGGTATGGCCGTGTATTCCCGTTTCGCCAAAGTCCTGGAAGCGGACGGAAAGCCAATGAGTATCCGAAGCGCCCTTGCCATCATCAATCAGGAACTCGACCTGTTCTTGACCGGACAGGACGGCGAACTGGACGCGGAAAGCCGCTTTTGCCTTGACCTCTATTCCCAATTCGCCTTCAACGAGATGAAGTACGGTGAGGCGGACGTGCTGGCCCGCGCCAAAAGTACCGCCGTTGACAAACTGGCCGCTCAAGGCGTCCTGCTCGCCCAAAAGGGCATTGTGCGTTTGCTGGAACGCGCCGAACTGCCGGACAGCGCAAAAGCAGGTGAAAAAATTCTCTGGATGCTGACCCAACAACTTACCCGCGCTCTCGAAACCGGCGGCATTGCCGCCTGCGCGGAAATTGTCGCCTCACCTTGGGGCGGCGGCGCTGACCGTGCCAAAGCCCTTGCCTACCGGTTATTCACCATCGCCGAACAAAAGGGCTGGGCGCAGGAAGCCCTGGCCTATAACTCCCTGGTCATTGCCTGGCCGGAGATTCAGGAACAGGTAGTGAGGATGAAAGAAGTGAAGCCGGTCCAAGCAACATTGTTTTGATAAATCAGCCAGTAAGGCTGGAGGAACTATATAATGGCAGAAAACCACGAATTGATCAGCAAGGGTTTTCGCTCTCTTTTAGGGGCAATGGCTCCCTATATCGCCCGTGAATTGAAGTATTCCATCGGCGCGAACTGGTGGGAAATTGGTGTCATAAGCAAACTGTATGACGATCAGAAAAAAGACCTTCCTGTCAGTGGCGATAATGCAGCAAAGACCAATTCCCTGGACATCGCCCGTTGTCTTCTACTTTTCGATCTGCACTGGAACGAGGTTTTCCGCAAAAAACTCTCTGTGGATCACCGCACTTGGGCCAAGGAGCTGATAGGCGTCCGCAACCGCCTTGCCCACATCGGAGGCACAGATTTCAGCGACGATGATACTTGGCGGGCTTTGGACACCATGACCCGGCTTAGTGAGCAGCTTGACGCGGAAAAAACCGAGGAAATCCGCGCCTTGCTCCGCGCCTTCCGCTACGGTTCCAGCCAAGGCTCAACAACAGTGACGGAATCCACAAAGACAGCGGAACAGAAACCCAATGGTAAAAACGCGGGTATTCTTCAGGAAGCCCCCATTTCTGGCCTGTTAAGTTGGCGCGAAATCATCGAACCGCATCCGGACGTGGCACAAGGCCGGTATAAAAATGCTGAGTTCGCGGCGGACCTCGCCCAAGTGGCAAGAGGAGAAGGCGCGTATGAATACCGCGATCCCGTGGAGTTTTTTGCCAGAACCTTTGTCACCGAAGGCATGTCCGGCCTTTTGGTGCAGGCCTTAAAGCGTGTAGGAGGCAAGGACGGGGAGCCGGTTATCCAATTAAAAACGGCCTTTGGCGGCGGCAAAACCCACAGTATGCTTGCCCTGTTTCATCTTTTGCGCGGTAAGGCTCCACTGGAGAAGATTCCGGCAGTCAAGCCCGTGCTTACGGAAGCGGGCCTTTCAACTGTTCCCAAAGTCCATGTGGCGACGCTGGTAGGCACCGCCCTTGACCCCACCAAGAGCAAACGCCCACAAAATTTGGCTGGAGCGACGGTCAATACCCTTTGGGGCGAAATGGCTGCGCAGATAGCCATTTCAGCGGGCAAGCCCAAGTTGTACGATTATGTCAAAGAAGCGGACAAAAAAGGCGTATCCCCAGGTTCCGAATCACTCAAAAATCTGTTCGACGACTGCGGCCCCTGCCTTATCCTCATAGACGAACTGGTGGCTTACGCCAAAAAGCTGTACGGCTCGACCGGCCTGCCCGCTGGCACTTTCGACAACTGCATCACCTTCATTCAGGAAATCACCGAAGCGGCACGGGCCAGCAAAAACAGCCTGGTCGTCGCCTCCTTGCCGGAGTCAGAGCTTGAGATTGGCGGCGAGGCCGGGCAAATCGCCCTGGCGACCATTGAGCACACCTTTGGCCGCATGGAATCCATCTGGAAGCCTGTTGCCGCCAATGAGGGCTTTGAAGTGGTGCGGCGCAGGCTTTTTCTTGACTGCAAAAAACCGGAAGGCAGGGAGGCGGTTTGTTCCGCCTTTAGCCGTATGTATAACGACAATGCCGCTGACTTCCCGCTGGAAAGCAAGGAGCTTGAATACAAAGAGCGGTTGCTGGCCTGCTATCCTATCCACCCGGAGGTGTTCGACCGGCTGTATGAAGATTGGGCCACCCTGGACCGCTTCCAGCGCACACGCGGTGTCTTGCGCCTCATGGCGGCGGTTATCCATGAATTGTGGATGGGGAACGACGCTGCTTTGTTGATTATGCCTGGCTCCTTGCCGCTGGATGTGCCCAGTGTGCGCGACGAGCTGACCCGCCACCTGGAAGACGGCTGGAACGCCATTCTGGATAAAGAAGTGGACGGTAAACGCTCCGTTCCCTGGCAGAAGGATCAATCCAATCCGCGCTACGGCAAAAAATTGGCCTCGCGCCGCGTGGCCCGTACCGTGATGTTGGGCAGTGCCCCAACCAGCCGCAGCCAATCCGTCAGAGGCATCGAAGCATCCCGCGTCCGTCTGGGCATTGTCCAGCCCGGAGAAAGCATAGCTGACTTCAATGACGCCCTGAGCACCTTGCAGACTTCGCTGGCCTATCTCTATACCAACCCTTCCGGCGACCGCTTTTGGTATGATACCCGCCCGACCTTACGGAAAACCGTGGAAGATCGGGCTACGCAAATTGCGGAAGTAGAGGTTGAACATGAGATAGAAACCCGCTTGAGCAAATTGCGTAAGGAAGCGCCCTTCGCCGGGTTGCATGTCTGCCCAGGATCGTCTCTGGATGTTCCCGACGATCAATCAGCCCGGCTTGTAGTTTTGTGTCCTGCCCATACTTATAAGGTAGCCGGTCAAGACAACGGGGCTATACAGGCAGTGGAGGACATTCTGAATAACCGGGGAACAGGGCCGAGAATTTACAGGAACATGCTGGCCTTCCTGGCTCCCGACAAAGAACAGCTTGTTTCACTCAAGCAGGAAACGCGGCGTTATCTGGCATGGCTTTCCATCAAAAAAGACAGCGTGGATCTGAATCTCGACGCCGCGCAAAATCGGGATACGGATACAAACCTGACTCGCAGCAAGGAAACCGTTGATCTTCGGATAAAAGAAACATGGTGTTGGCTGCTTGTGCCGTATATTGACCGCAATGCCGACATGAAAACAATAATATGGGAGAATACGCGGATCAGCGGCGGGACAGAGGATATTGTCGCCAAAGCGGCCAAAAAAATGGTGCAAAATCAAACGCTAATCGGGAAATGGTCGCCCGCGCTTTTGCTTATGGAGTTGGACAATGTGTTATGGAAAGACGGAGACAGCATTGCCGTCAGGAAATTGTGGGATTACCTATGCACGTATTGCTATCTGCCGAGACTTGCCGGATATGCCGTGCTGGAAGAATGCATCAACGAGGGATTGAACTCCGCAGAGTATTTTGCCTATGCGGCTGGCGTCACCGAGGACAGGCTTATTGACCTGAAATACAATCAGCCGTGCAGGATTGACCAGTCAGGGTATTTGGTAAAGGTTGCCCGCGCCCGGAAGCGGATTGAATCCGCAGAACTGGTACAACCGCCATCAACAGGGGAACCAGAGGGACCATACCGGCCAGTGGTATCTCCACCACCGTCAGGAGACATCGAGGTTGTTCAGCGTTTAAGCACACATTTTTACATGTCCGCCACGCTCGACAATACCCGCATCAACCGTGATGTACAGCGGCTTGTGGAAGAAGTCATCAGCCAGTTTACGTCAACTCCAGGTGTTCAACTGACAGTATCCTTGGAAGTGGATGTGAAATTACCTGATGGTATTTCGCCCAAGACAGTAAGGGACGTGTCCGAGAATTGCCGCACCCTGAAAGTTAAAACTTTTGGGTTTGACGAATAGCAAGCCGATAGTAAATTTCTATTGAATGACTTTCCCCAAAAGAACACTGAGCAGCATGGATGAGTCTGCACATGTCTACAAAAAGAAGAATTGAATGCTCCTCCGGCGTTAGCCGGTGGAGCATTCAATTCAGCTTTAATTGCTCTTATTATTTCTAAAATAATTGCTCACATAGCTTGTCAGGATCAGAGCTACACCAGTACATATTACTGTAGTAAATATAGGATTCTTTTTAAAAGAATCTTTTATTATATTCCACCCTAATTCTGCAGCTTTATTTATATATGGCAATAGCTGCGCTATTCGTTCTTCCACCTGCTCGCTACGGCTAATTCCTGTAACACACCAAGATGCAATATGCTCACAATTATTTAATATAATATGATATTGCTCTTCTCCTAGACACGCGAATGCTCTTTCCAAGCTATCTCGGCAAACCTGATCTGTATATTCGACACCTTCATAATTCTTTATGCCCCACGAGCAACCATTTGCAAATTGTTCCAAAGTAGAGAATTCAACTCGGCCCTTCCCGTTAACCGAATTATCATTGTAGTGAATAACACAATCCTGACCGTAGTCATTTACTCCAATATATATCGCAAAATGCTTATAAATACCCCTTAAAGCAAATAATGCCATTCCAGGTTTTAGAATGCTTGGCACAAAGTAGTTATTTTTAGGGGCAAGAACCATATGTTTATGATCTTCTGCCATCTTTTTCTTTTGCAACACCCTTAAATGGAGTTCCGTCTTTTTTTACGTCAATAAATTCTCCCGTCTCAGTGTCACGTTTAGTCCAATGCCCAGTTTGGGGATTTTGTGACTGGGTGCGGTCGTTGACGGCACCATTCCTATGCCCATTCCCTGTATTTTTAGCCATATATTTCTCCGTAGTCTGTAGTTTGTAAACAGTTATATGTATTTTATCAAAAATAGTACGGCAAAGCTGTTTGTCAAGGTGGTGACAAACCGTCCTTCATGCCCGCTATCCCTTTTACCGTGAGCGACGAGGCCTTCAAGGCCAAGCCTTCCGTGCCGCTTTACGGTCCCTGACAGTGCCCACCCAATGAAGGGTAAATTCAAGATAGCCGTATGCAAATTTCAATCGTCTTTGCCCAACAGATTGTCACAATAGCCACAAAAACCGTCAAGTAATTGCTCATTCACAGAAATGTCCGCGCCGCACAGTGCACATTTCTGATATTCCCTAGTATATTCACAGGCCAAACACATATCCGATTCAATAAAGTATGTACTTTTGGAACACTCAGGGCATTCAACCAAGGATGGTTCTTCCCCATCCATAATTGCTAAATGATCAGACCCGCCGTATTCGTCATCTACTGCTCGCTCGATAAAATCATCGTAAGGGGTTTTCGCCCCGCATGTGGCGCATATAAAATCCATCACAAATATATTGCCATCGGATAGGGGCTTAATAAGTTGTGACCCACATTTTGGGCATACAAAAAGATGTGATAACTCTTCTATTTCATTATATTGCCAATTAACCATATTCATCGCTTCTTGGCACTCTTGGCTTACTTTTTTATATATGGCAGCAACATCAAGAAAAACCTGCCATGTGTTTTGACCCAAAAGAGTTACAGGCTCAGCATTCAAGTGTTTAGAAATAAAATCTTTGAACACAACAAATGAATCAGCAATTACTCCTTGAATCTGACTTGAATTGTATAATGTGTAGTAGTGTTCAATATCGTTACGCATATTTACAACATTATTTACTTTAGACCAATCAACATGAACCATTAAACCAGTTAGGCGTTCTTTGATTTGTGCAGTATTAACAGTTTTCCTCCCTATCCCAATAAAAACAACATTTCCGCTTGAGTCAGTTATTGGTTTTGATTTTTCTTTGACCAAGACTTCATTTGAGTTTGACGGAGAGACGCGGCGTAACTTTTCTTTGAAAAGTAAAAGCATCCCTGCTGAAATATTTCTGACAGCGGACAAAACTCGTCTTTGATCTTGCGACTGATAATCTTCCACCCCAAGCTGGATTGAGGCAACAGCATTGTTCAAAAGGTTGTTCATGGTGATTCACACTGCAAGGGTGTCTAAAATTATGATGCCAATTTAATAGCTTTGGGAGACTTCTATTTTCCCTGTAACGCATTAGCAGGATGTTGAAAAACTTAAAAATCTCGCGCCGATGATACTATATACAGAACAGTTTCCCTGTCAACCACTATATACTGTGGTCAAGCAAGCGCCAGCGACTCTTTTTCAACACCCTGTTAGCTACAGCATATTTCCCCTGAGATCAAAAGGGTAAGCCAGGCCTTGCCGCCTTCTGGGGACGTAAGCAAAGGCAAATGCCCCGCTGTGGAGCAGCACCCCGGACAATATGAAAATTGGATCGAGGCATGGCGTGTCTTTCGGAAGAAAGGCTTGAGGTGAATACGCAAAAGCGGCCCCGTTTCCGAGGCCGCTTTTCTGCTTTCATAGCTTTTCCTTGCAGTCAGGATACCCTGAGCAGCCCCAAAAATCATAGCCGCCTTTTCCTGTCTTCACCCGATGCACCATAGCCTTGCCGCATTTCGGGCAAGTCTTTCCTGTTGCCTTGAGAAAAGCCGTGAGTTCTCCATGCAGTTTTTCATAGGCTTGTGAGACAAGGGCCTTATACTCCGCCTTGCCGGAGGCTATATCATCAAGCGCCTGCTCCATGCTGGAAGTGAAATCGAAATCGGCAAAGGTGAAGCGCCCGGCCAAGGCATCAATGAGCTTTTCCCCCAAAGGCGTCGGCACAAGAAAACGCTTTTCCAGGGCCACATAGCTCCGCGCCTGGATGGTATCCAATATGGAGGCATAGGTGGACGGACGGCCAATGCCGCGTTTTTCCAGTTCCCGCACCAGGGCGGCGTCGGTAAAGCGCGGCGCGGGCTTGGTCTTTTTCGTCAGCAGCTTGCCGGATAAGGCTACAACCTTACCGCCCGGCTTCATGGACGGGACCGGGTTTTCCGGCTCCGTTTCCCCCTCTTCCGTTGCGTCTTCTTGCAGCAGGACTTTCCAACTCGGAGCTTGCAGCACCCGGCCCCTGGCCTCAAAGACCGCTTCCTTGCCGTCCAAATCAGCCGAAAGGCGCAGAACACGCAGGGCATAGACCGCATCCGCCAGTTGCGAGGCCAAGGCGCGAAGCCGGATCAGG
>JGI24705J35276_12237753_pt1 | contig 12884 bp, 5 predicted proteins | sample TergutNt197P4_FD_35276 | JGI IMG/M metagenome (IMG submission 35276)
GGTTCAGAGCATCTGCCTTACAAGCAGAGGGTCGGGGGTTCGAATCCCTCAACGCCCACCTCAAAATCAAGGACTTACAAGAGATTGTGAGTCCTTTTTGATTTTAGGAACATGCAATTTGCATACAACTTCTGAAATACACGATTTTTTGCAACATCTGCTTTATTAAATATTTGGTGGCATTCTTCCACATACTATCCGCTACATAACGAATATCAAAAGACAAATATTGTGTTGAAATTAATCTAAAAAAATCCTTTATCAAAGACCTTTGAAAAATTATGTACACACAGATTTGCACACAAGTTTTTAGGCGTACATGCGGATTTGCATGCAGAATTTATTCATTCGTTATTACAAAAAACTCATTTCCCGTTTTCTTCAACAATAAATCAGTAGCTCCTAACAATGTTAGCAACTCCGAATCATTGCATAATTTGCTCTTTTCAATTCCGGGTTGAATCACATAGATATTAAATTCTATATCGCAGTAACTTGACTGTAACATGTTCATGATTATCAGAAGTTCATTATCCCCACCTTTTTCAAACCGAGTAGGATTCCCTTGTTTGGTACGAATACCATTTCTGCGTATCATGTGTTTTATCAATTCTATTGGATTATGCTTCCAATGATAACTCCTTTGTGCCTGTCCACAAACCTCATACAAGTCTTTTAGTCTTCCTCCGGGTTGTTCTTTTGATGAATATTTACAATGATATAACTCAAATATCAATTTGTGATATTCGGATTCATAGCTTTTTATGGCAACAATATCACTTGCTTCGTTGGCATTATCATCGTCAAAAATAATCGTGTATTCCGATTCCTGTTTCAATGATTGGATTATTCTGTATTGAATGGAGTCTTCAAATTTGACTTTTGTTTGTGATTCTTTTGTAATATCAATTCCGTCCCAATTATATGAGATTACTTTTGTTGTATCGAAGACCGGAATTTTGTATTTGAAAGGGAAAAACAAATCGTTGTACAATTTTGAATTGTCTTGAAACCAAATAATGGGCGGATATTCAAAGAACAAATCCGAAATACTCTTTTTTTCATTTTTTTGAGTTATTTCTATCGAATAACCTTCTACACACTTGTATTTAAATCCTCTGCCATTTTTATCTTCATCAATATTTAACTGATAAATTGATATGTTATTATCAATCAAAATCTTGAAAGAAATAGAACTGTCGGTGAATGATACCAATTCAATATCATAATCAATGATAAAATTATTTCCACAACAGGCTGTTTGAGGTTCAAAGTAGAATCTTTCATTCCATTTGATAGATATAGGAGTTTTATTTTCAGGCAGTTTAGATATTCTTTCCGGCTTCTGAATAAAATCGAAGATATTTTTAGTATCAATCGTTTCATCTAATAATTTTGCTCCAGTTTGGTCGCACCAATCACAATAATCCGGTATTGATTTGACTAATTTTGTCCAAACTCTTCCCTTGTTGGAACATCCAATTGTAATTTTCTCTCCATTTTCATAACCTACACCAAACAAATTTGAACTGTGCATCCCTTTTTCGAGTTCGCTTAACCCTTTTACGATACCATTTCCGGCATACATCGTAAAACTAATCGGACCGTCTATTTGAGATTTTAAACCGAGATTAAATAATTCCAATTGAAACACATTATGTAAAGTTCGATAAATATCAGCTTCATTATACAGTGAGATATTTCTCCCAACCAACGCTTCTGCAAGTTTCACATGAGTAGAACCATTATTTGAACTGTTAATATATAAAAGTTTTTGTTCAGGATTCAAGTAGGCTATATAAAGTTCATATTCCGTATTAAGTAAATCATCAATTTTACCCCAAATAACTTTATCGGTATTTCGAGCAATTATTACCTGCAAATGTTTTACGTTATGTTCTACAGAAACCGTTTCGTATGTTTTATCATTAAAATTGGTCTTGTATTTTTCAGGTTGCCAAGAAATTACGCTGTCATATAGTTTAAATACAACAGTGCTCATTGCCGGAGTGATATTGCGTAAAGGTATTTTATATGGGAGTGGCACATCTGAAAAGTTTTTGAAAAAGTTTTCATCTTCAATAACATTTCCAATGATATTTTCGTTTGATTGACTTATAATTTTATCCCAATCGGAATCTTTTTGATACAATTTATGCAGGACATCTCGAAAATTATTATCCGCGATATTAGCAATAATAGTGGCTTGCCCAAGATTACTGCCTGTCGTTCTTGTAAATCTTCCGATAAATTGGAACGTAGTTGTTATATTTTTATGAATTACATGCATAGCACAAATTTTTAACTGTGGAAGGTCGAATCCTTCGCCAAGCATATCTATACATACGATAATTCTGTGTCTTTTCTCTTTTATACCATCAAGTATTATCTTTTGAGCCGATTTTGATATGCCGCTATGAATAAATACAGGTGAATATTCCGTGTACTTCTGATATATTTTATCAAAAATTTCTTCCGCTTTTTTCTTTTCGTCAACGCGAGCCATCAAAATATGGTCATACCCTGCTTCAAGGTCTCTTCTTAATGTGTTAATGGCTTGCTCTGCTATTTTTTCATCTGCCGTTTCCGGATTAAAATCAACAATCGGCACAAAAATAATTTTCTCATAATATTTATCCCTTTGAGCTAATGATAAAGGGTAGTTATAAATTGTTTCTCCTTCCAATCGTCCTCTGTCATTTCTAAATGGCGTAGCCGTAAAAAGTAATATCGGTTTTTTCTGTGCCTCAAAGTTGAGTTTTATTTCTCGCCAAGTACTCGCGGCTATATGATGAGCTTCATCTATAATTAAATGGCTACATTCTCGAATGATTTTATCAAATATGTTCGTTTTTTCTTTTTTAAGTGAAGTGAGAATATGCGGAGTTGAAACAATAACATTGGCATCTAATATTTTTTCTGCATCTTCCAATGTATCTATAGAATTTTTCAAAACCGACACTTTAGGATAAAGAGTCTGTTTAGAAACAATTCCAAATTGTTTGAGAATACCTAACTTTATGTATTTCTTTGATATTTGTGTCCGTAAAGAATCGGACGGAACAATTACTAAAGTTTTATTACATTGGTTCGCTATTAACAGACAAAGCATTGTTTCGGTTTTCCCTGTACCGGTAGGCATTACGACTAATGCCGGTTTATCTGAAATACTCCAATGCGCTAAAACAGAATGAAGCGCACCTATTTGGGGCGGGCGTAATCCATATTGAATAATTTCTCCGTTAGGATTTCTTTTCTCTTGCTTGTATTGAAATGAGTTATCCCATGAAGCAAGGATTTCAAAATTTGATGGTTGTTTTCCAATTCGCAATTCCTTTTTGCATTTTTGAATAACATCTAAACTTAACTTTTGATTATCTTCTGATTGAATATAAAATACTGCCTGATAACCCTCTCTCGGATAGTTGTCTTTGGACTTTGATAAAAAATAGACATGTCCTGGCGTTGTTTTGAACTCATAACCTGAAAATTTATCACTCTCATGTTTTGAAAGGAAACCATCTTCCTCACCTATGAAATAGGATTTCTTGTTTCCGTCGATTGGTAGCGCAACCTCGACAGAGAAATTAATAGATATTGCTTCTTCGGGGAATAAGCTATTCATAATCTGTTGTTTTAAATATTGTTTAATTCTACAAAGATAGGGAAATAGTAATTGTAAATTAACGTATTGGTTGAAATTCTTTGAACGGACTATCAACAATATTTGACATAATAAAGGAATTGTTTACGCTTCTCAAGAAATATTTTATTGTGGAGGTAGATTTTTAAAGACATATTGATAATAGGACGGATATTTAGAAATTGCATCATCACTCACTATATCAAAATTTTGCAATAAATCCAACGTTGTTGTTCTATCACATTCAGTGTTGGGAAGTAATTTTGCAATGTCTTGAGCAATAGTACGGTCAGCAAATCCAAGCTCATACACTGTAATTGCTGAAATAGTTGGCAGTCCATATTTTAAACGTTTCTGATATACTTGAATCTGCTCTCCGACTTGTTGGGTAAATTCATTGAGAGAGTTCATAAATTCGTAAACGGCTCCAAAAATAAGAGTACCTTCGTATGCAAATGTATTTTCACAAATATCAACCATATCTTCTACTGTGAACTCATGTCTTACAGTTCCGTTAACTTTATTGGCTCTTGCAACTTTAATCATTGATAGAAGTTCTGCAAAAGATTTTCCTTTCGTCCATTCAATTAATATGTTTCTTCTGACTTCTTTTGGTTCAAATTTTCCAAAAAGTCCAGTATTATTTTCTTCTATAATTTCACAGAACAATGTCCAAACATTATCAATAAAATCTACAATATCTGTTATAGATAACAACACCTCTTGATTATTTGTTACCCATGCTGCTATTTTTTCAGCTGTATGAACACCATATAGAGTTTTTCCAAAACTTTGCTTTTGGGAGTCTACGGAAATTCTATCTGCTATATTTTTAGCAAGTAATATGAATAGTTTTTGTAATTGTTCTTTTCTTTGGTCATCTGCCAAATGAAAAGCCAATGTTTTATTTACTAATTTTATAATCAATTCTTCAGGGTTTTGTTTTATATCTATCCAATGTGCTAAAAGGAAATTCTCCAATGACTCTAACAATCGTCTTTTGTAATTTAATTGTGAATAAACAAAATTATAAGAAAAACCTTTATTGCCTAATTTCTGAGATATTTCTAATGCAAATTCATGTAATTGATTATCAATGTATTTTTTAACAACTTTTTCAAAAGTTTCTGTATTCTTTCCAAAGTTGATAGTTCTATCTTGAGTTTCATTTTTAATTGGCTCAAAGATAGCAAGTAAAGAACTTACACATCTCTCAGACTTATCTAAATCTAACAAAACTTGCGCTTTTTCCCATCTCCATTTTTCGTTATTATTTGCTTTTGCGTCATAAATATTTGTATCAGAAAACAAAATACTCCCTTCGACATATTTCCCTGCTCGTCCTGCTCGCCCTATGAGATTGTGAAAGTCTCTAACTCTTATAAGTTCTTTCCCTTGATAGAAGCTTGTGACAATAAGATAACGAATAGGAAGATTCACGCCCTGTGCAAGCGTAGAAGTGCAAACAACAAAATGGATAAAATTGTTCCGCATAGCATATTCAATAGCAATACGTATTCCATGGGGAATGTTATTGTGATGTGCAAATATTCCATATTTTGCGCTTTGGGCTTCTATTGATTCTTCTCCAAAATTTGCTATACATAGATTAGTAAGAGTTTGAATTTCTTGCGAGTTTGAAATATTGCTTAAATTAGCTACTGAATAGTTTCTCCCAATAATTTCAACAACACGCTTACAAATATTAATCGCTGTATCTTTTCGACCACAAAAAATTGCCACACTCCCATTAATGGACAATTTTATACCAAGAAAAAGCGCAATATCTTTTCCATCATTTTCTGGAAATACTCGGTCTTTCCATTCTCGTTTTTGAAGCTGAAGTTTTTGCTTTTCAATAACTCGTGGAACAAAGAATGTATCTATGCTGTTTTCAACATACTGGATTCGTCCTAAAGCATCTTTCCAACTGGCAAATCCAATTGATTTCGATGTTGGCAATAAATGTTCTCCTTTAGCTACGTTTCTATCTCCATTTAACCATTCTCCAATTTCTTCAGCATTTGGAACAACGGCAGAAATAAGAATTTTTTGAGTATCATCCGGAAGAAGTTCTTTCAAAGAAGTTATTAATAATTCATAAGTTACCCCACGTCTGCCTGAATCAAATTGATGACCTTCATCAAAAATTACAAGTTTTAGATTTAATGTAATGTTTGGATGATGTCGAAGAACATAAAGTAATTTTTCTGGTGTAACAACAAGAATTATTGGTTGTAATAAGAGTCCCAAAAATTGGTCGATTTCAAAATCGTTTTGTAATACATCAGAAAGTGCATCAACATTTATGTTCTCATCTTGGAAAGATAAAAGCAATTCACTCTTTATTTCATGGCAAAGTGCTCGAAATGGGGCTACAATTACTGCAAAATTTGTTCTTTGAGTGAGAAAAGCACTTCTCAAAATTAACTCCAGAGATTTTGTTTTTCCGGCACTTGTTGGCATTTGAACGACAGCAGATTTTCCTTTATAAATTCCTTTTTCTCCTAATAAGTGTTGTGCAGGCCAAAATTCTTTAATAAAATTAGATTTAGATAATGCAGGCTTCCATTGTTCAATAGCAATATCAGTGTACTTTGGGAGTAACCTTATGGAAGCGTTCTCTATTTTCTTTCTTGTAACTGCCGAAATAATGTCACCCAACAAAAGTTGTCCGGGAGTCCCAAAATTATAAACATTAATCCGTAAGTTTTTAATAATATTTTCAATTTCAATAGAATTTCCATCTTTATAAAAAGCAGAAATTTTAGGTGGTAAATTAACAATAAAGTCAGCATAATTACCTAAATATTCTTTCCACGAAGTGGAAATATTTCCTTGTAATATCCATAACAATAAGGCGTCCAGTCCTTCTGATTCTATTGATAAATCTTCGTATTTAACTAACTTTGCTAAAACACTTGCATTTCCCGGCATATTACATAAATAAAAAGCAGCTGATGCAAGTAACCGTAGTTGTGGAGATAATATTTCAATTAATTTGGCTTCGTCGAAAGCATAAAAAAAGTTAGCTGAGAATTGTAGATTCTCTTTCAAAATCTTAAATGGTTCAGAGTTCTCATGCCCTCGATTTATTTCAGCAGCTACATCACCAAGCAAAGCAATACTTAATGAAAATAATTTTTCTGGGGAATCTGGAATATTAATATGATATTCCAATGGTACATCGTATTCCCACATTTTCGCTTTCGCACGTGTGATATTGAGTAAATTTTGTGATTTTGTTTCAGGCTTCATTGGCTGCTCTCCTATATAATTCATGCACGAGATTCATCATATCATTACCCTTTATGATAATCAGACGAAGATTTACTTTGTTCGGATGATTATTGGAACTTGCTTTTGTTGCAATTGCAGTAGAATAATTGTTATTACATACAAGAGCGACTGCTCCGTTAATTGTTTTATAAGGATGATCTGCTTCATTTTGAAAACGTTCGACTTTTAATTTTTCATTATCCATTTTTCTCTCAATAAATCGTTGTTTCATTGCATTAAGTGATTCTGATATACGAAATCTGTCCTTGGCAGAATCTTTTATAGCCTCTTGAAGTCTTTGTTCTGCATCATTAGTACTTCCTGTGAATTTGGCTTTTGCTTCAAAAACAGCTAATTCATCTTGAGGATTATCAATTGGATAATTTATGAAATGAAATCCGATAACATCACTTCCCTTCGTAGATTCATTGCGGTTTGTTTTATAATTATAGCGTGTATTTCTACTCAGAACTTCATAATCTCCTATAAACTCTAAAAAATCAGTTACTAATATTTCTCCAAAATCGCCAGCGCGAGTACTTGGTCCAGGAGCTTGCGAAATATCTGGGAATTTTATTTTATCGAGATACTCCCTCCGAGAATAACCTGTGCCACTTCGTAAACTATCTATTTCACTATCTTTGCAATAGTGTTCTCTAAAATGTTTTGCCCATTGTGATAAAACAGTAGTATTTGAGTTGTGACGCAGTTCCCATACTTCAACATTTTTACCATCTGAAGTATGCAAAATAGTACCTGTATTATACAAAAATGATATATGACTTGGTGGACGTAGCGTAGGCATCGTAATTTTGTTTTTTTACAAAGTGTAAAGGTAACTGCTTTTTTTCAGAAATCTACAAAATATAAAAGTATATTTATTTTTTATTAGTGCATCACTAATATTTTCTTCTCATTGATTTACCTTGTCCCTATCAACCAAATTATTATCAAAACCGCTAATATTGCCCCGATGAAAAATAAAGCGCCATAAACAAGTGTCATGAATATATTAGTAAAACACCCACCATTCTGTGACTGAGAAGGGTCATCATTGCCCATCGCCATACCCATCATAAAGCCCTTATCAAAATCGTTCATTTTGTTTGTATCTTTTTTAGAATTATCAAAATAGCCTCCCCTCAATCACATTCCTTATCAAAATATATTTTTCCAAAATCTCACTGACGCTTGCGTTTTGCGCTTGCAAAGTATAAAATGTTGTATCGTCGAGCAAAACATATTTCCAAACGGCGTTCATTCGGTGGTCGGGATGCAATTCATTGATTTTGGCAACCCAATCTAATGCGCTTCGTTGCTTTGCCTGTACGTTTATGTTTGAAATGTCTTTTTCGGCTTTTGTTTCCACAAGATAAACTGTGTCTGTTGTTTTTATCATAAAGTCGGGGAAATAGGAGGAAAGCATTCCATCGCTGCGGACATAGCGCAAGCGTGTAAAAACGTGTTTGTTTTCGTTGATTTTAATGAGCCTTTCTATCTCGCTGTCGGCATCGCAAGCGAGTAGAAAATCTTTTTCAAAACCGCCTTTATTGGAAGGATAGCCTGTTTTCGAATAAATGGATTTTTGAATATCCAACGAATAGTTTTCTCTGATTTTCAATGTTTTTATTTCTGAAAACCATCGTTTTTCTATCACAGCTTCTTCTACGTCAATGTTGTTCTGCATATTGTAAAGCGCTTTTGATAATTCTTTCATAATGTGCTGTACTATACCAACTTTGGCAAGCATCAACACTCGCCAGTTATTGTCGGCAAGCGGGTCAAAAGGTTCGTCAAAAAGTTTGGTGCGAATGTATTGGTCAATCGCTTGAATCAGTTGAATGTTATTGATTTGCATCAACGGCAAACTCCTTGTAGTGCGGTCGCCTGTCTTAGTAATATTTACGTTGATTGCAGCCAATATTCTTTGAAGATATTCATTGTAACTGTTTGCATTAAATATTTCTCCATTAACACGATACTCGCCAAATCGAGTAAGAACTTTTATTTCTTCCGATACAAAACGCTCATCGCTGTCCTTCGAAACCATATTTTTGAGTTGTTGCAGCTTATAATCGCAGGGTAGCAATTTTTCAATGGATAAAACCGTATCGTTCAGCGTTTCTTCTTTGTCTTTGATTATGACGGGAATATACATATCATAATCTTGATAGTTTTCTTTCAAACCGACTTCAATCATATCGCCAAGCACGTTGCCTTTTGAAACGTCTTCGCGGCTGTCAATAGCAAATAAGTCCTTATCCAAATCTTCGTAAAAACGTTCAAATGCAGGATGTTCCACCACATAAAGCAAGTCGTGCATGGATTCAGGCGCTTTTTTCAGGCGATAAAGATTGTCACGATTCACAGCTTTGATTTCCGCATATTCAGGTTCGCGCCACATCAATCGCAAGCCGCGCCCCAACGTTTGTTCCAACAGAATAGGAGCCTGCGTTGCCCTGAGAGGTACAATTACGCAAACATTGCTTACGTCGAAACCTTCACGCAGCATCAGCACCGAAACAATGACTTTCGGTTTTTCGTATTTGTCTATATTGAAAAGTTTTAGCTTTATATCGTCCCATTCTTTGGGTGGAATGTTCCCTTTTTTGTCGGAATCAATTTGCATAATATCTTCATCGCTCAATCCTTCTGTTTTTAAGAAATCAACCACCAAAGGCGATACAGATGTATTTTCGCACATTATTAACATTTTAGGTGATTTAGAAAAATTGTCTTCCAAAATTCTTAATTTTGTCAATCCTGCCCGCAACATGATGCGCTGTCCTTGTGAAAGTCCAACGACTTTTCCTCTGCTGTCCTGTTCCGAACGAAAATTGATTTCTTCATTGGCAAGATTGGCGACTTCCACGCGCTTGTCCAACACAAACGATTTTACCAATCCCTGCCTCATTGCAGTTGTCAAGTCAAAATCGACAACAATGTGAGCAAGATAATTTTTATCATTTCCCGAAACGGTGTAGGGCGTTGCCGAAAAATCGACTTGCAAATAATCTGTTCCTTTGTTTTCGGAAATCTTATTCAATGCCTGTTTCCATTTGGAAGCGTCTTTTTCCTCATCTTTTTCAGGACGATAGATATGGTGCGCTTCGTCGTTGAAAACGCAAAGATTTTTCATATTTGCTAAAAACTCTAATTCACCTCCGCGCAAAAACCTTGCATCAAGCGTATCTAACGCATTGCCGCTTGTGATTCCGGGCGAAACAGGCAATAAATCTTTAACAATCTGTTTGGTATCTCCATACGAAATGTTTGCCGTTCCGATTGTTTCTTCCGAATCGGATTCATCTTCATAATTTAACAAATGCCAATTGGTTATCGCAATAATTCCTTCGCCTGTGGTTTTTCGTCCTATTTCGTCTTTTTCCGCCACGCTGTTTTGCACGAAAGAATAAACCGATTGCCGGTATCGGTCGGGAATGAACAGTTCTTCGTTGTTTTTAAAGTCTGAAGTATTAAAATCCCTTCTGCCATCTTCGGTTTTCTTTCCTTTGAATGCATCCAAAAGTCGTTCATAGACAATTAGTCCGGGCGCAATCAATAGAAAATTATTCGTGTATTTTGTTTCCGTTATTTGCGAAAATTTTTCATTCAAATATTGCCAAATCAAAATCGCATCCAACACCCATGTTTTGCCTGTGCCGGTTGCCATTTTGATGCAATATTTCGGATTTCCTGTGTCTTCTCTACCTATCTGCAATAAATTTTCAAACGAAACGACATATTGTTCCGCCCGACAAGCAATTTCGGCATAAATATCCGATACAGAAGTCGCTTTCATGATTTCATGACAATAAACAGTATTCAATATCGCCTGTCTTTGTCCGTTATGAAAATTCTTATCGCGTTCGGAAGTGAAAGTTTCCGAAAACCAATAATTGAGCAAGTCGGCGGTAACAGGCGTTACTTTTTCGAGCATTTCTCCGCAATTCCATGATTGATTGACAATAGCGGAAAGATGTTTCGCCATTTCAAGCGGCGCATTTCCTGTGCCTGAGTTATTATTTCTTTTTGCCATGATTATACCTCCTCTACTACTTGTGATTCAAATCCAAAAACATCAACTGCTTTTATGCAAATTTTTCGGCTGCCGTACAGTTTTTTCGGCACTTTCAATTCCGTTTTTTTTATCACTCGCAATGAATCGTCATTATTGGCTGTATTTTCGCGATAATCCTGCCAAAGCGAGCGAAAAGTGGTTCCGTCATAATCGGGGTCGATGCTCCAATATTCGAGCAAAGCCAGCGGCTCTTTTTCTGCAATTCTTCGCAATTTCTCCTTGTTGGCATCGTCAAGAGGTAAGGTATCAGGCGAAAGCAAAACATAGTTTTCAAGCTCTATCTGAATTGTTTCCTCACTTTCGGAATTTCCTTTTTTGACTGCCGGCTTTTTGATAGTAAGATATTGTAGCGAAGAAAAGCGGACTTTTCCACTAACAACCAAATCGCGATAGTCTTTCTTTTTCAACAAGTCCAACAAATCGGGCGGAATGACCACCACTTCAATTCTGGTTTTATCCACCGTTTGCAAAACTTGTCCGATATCGAATGAAAAATTCCAACCCAGCACAATCACGTTCTCCCAAGTTTTGCCCAAAAAACTTTCGCGTTTTTCCATCGCCCGCCGTATCGTGTTGGCATTGGTGATGTTGTTGGGACTGTCCACCCAAACCAAAGCATTGCTCCGATAGCCCATATTTTGCGGTGCGTCGCTATCGGCAGGAAAAGATTTTGCGCCGTACAGATTCAAAACCACTTCAGACAAATCGCCAATTCGTTTGTATTCTTTGCTTTGCGTAAATGCTTCACGTTGATAGTCGCCGATAGCCTGATAGAGAAACGGATTGGCATCGTTGTCAATAAAACGTTTGCGCATAATCATAACGGCAGGTTTACCTATGTCGGTAGTAATCCAACGCCTGCCGAGTTTTTCCGCAACGGTGGCTGTAGTGCCTGAACCTCCAAAGAAATCTGCAACAAGAGAGTTTTCGTTGGATGAGGCTTTGATGATACGCTCTAAAAGGGCTTGCGGTTTTTGTGTTGGATAACCTATTCGTTCTTTTGACATTGGAGGCATTGCAGGTATATCCCACCAATCTTCTGGAATTTTACCGAGTTCATTTGGTAAATATAAACGTCCATTAATAGTTACACCTTTACCCGAAGTTTGATATCCACCTGTGCCTTCATACGGAATTCTAATATCATCCGCATTAAAAATACTTTTATTTTTATTTTTAAGAAAAGCCAAAATAATATCGTGTTTTTGTGGAAAATTACTATCAGAGCGCCCTCCTTGTCTATAACACCATACAATTTCATTACCAAATTTTTCTTTTCCAAAAATATCATCAAGCAATAGCTTTACATAATGCCCTACATGCCAATCAATATGCACATAAATACTGCCTTGTTCACTCAACAATTCGCGCATTAAAACAAGTCGGGGATAGAGCATTTGCAAGTACGAAATTGTGCCGTCTTTCCAAGTATCGGAATAGGCAAACTGTTCTAAAACAGTGGGTCTTGTTTCGATAGTATTAATTGGAGATTGCGGGTCGTCGCCCGCAATGACAATCGAAGGCAAAGTAATTTTTGTGCGGTAATCCGCTTTGCTATCAAAAGGCGGGTCGATGTAAATCAAATCTATACCGCCGCGCAATGAAGGCAATCCTGTGGCTTCGTCGCCTGCCAACAACGCTTGCATTACCAACAGGTTGTCGCCATAAACGAGGCGATTGTGCCATTCGTCTTTGTTGATTTGCTTGATTTGTCCGCGAAACAATCCGCTTGTATCTTTGCTTGGCAAGACGTATTCATTAGTCTGCAAAGTCATACGGTTACCGTTTTCATGCCTTTCGAGGATTTTTTCTACTTCTTTTTTGCCCTGTTTCACTACATCGGGCAAGAGTTCAATTAGGGATTTTTGCGTTGCCATGTTT
>JGI24705J35276_12237752_pt1 | contig 12883 bp, 13 predicted proteins | sample TergutNt197P4_FD_35276 | JGI IMG/M metagenome (IMG submission 35276)
CGGTTTCGTACATATTGGCGATATAAACTTTTGGGGATTAAATTCTTCTGTCATTAAAGGAATAAAAATAGGAAATAATAATAAAATCGGAGCCTCCAGTCTCATTATAAAAAATATTAAAGACAATGAATCACTCTTTGGTATTCCTGCCAGAAAAATGCCGGTTCCTACTGTTTCAATAATAAAAAATGAATAATTAACACAAACAATAAATATGGGCAATTTAGAACAATACAATCAAATTTTCGCGGAAGTGTTCGATGTTGAAAATACTAAATTAGATGAACTAACCTATCAGAGTGTTCCCCTGTGGGATTCAGTCGGTCACATGAATCTGATTGCTGCTTTGGAAGAGGCTTTTGATATCATGATGGATACAGATGATATTATTGATTTGTCATCGTATAAGAAAGGTAAAGAAATTCTGACTAAAAATTACGACATCCAATTTTGAATTAACATGTGTCAGTTATTAAAAAATAAAACTGTCGTTATTACAGGTTGTTTGAGAGGAATAGGAAAAACATCTTTAGAAGTATTTGCACAAAATGGAGCAAATATTTTTGCCTGTATTCAATATCCTGAGAAAGAATTTGATGACTTTATTTTGGATTTAAGACAAAAGTATTCTGTTGAAATAATTCCTGTTCATTTCGATTTATCTGATGAGGAATCTATCAAAAATGGAATGAAACAGATCATCGCTTCTAAAACGCCTATTGGTGGTTTAGTAAATATAGCAGGAATGGTACATAATGGATTGTTTCAAATGACTAGTATGGAAACCATACGAAATGTTATTGAGATAGATTTTGTTTCACAAATGTTAGTCACACAATACATTTCGAAAATAATGATTAAAAACAAGCAGGGCAGTATTGTGAATGTATCTTCGATAGCAGGAATTGACGGTAACCAAGGACAAGTTGCTTACAGTTCGGCAAAAGCGGCATTGATAGGGGCGACAAAAACGCTATCTATTGAACTAGGGCAACATAATATCAGGGTAAATGCAATTGCGCCCGGCGTTATTCTTACAGATATGACCAAATCCCTTGCGCAAGATAAATTTGATGCTTTAGTGAAAAAGACAAAAATACCTCGCGCCGGTACTCCTGAAGAAGTTGCCAATGTGTTGCTTTATTTGATTTCTGATATGTCGTCGTATGTGACCGGACAAGTGATTCGAATTGACGGTGGAATCGGTTAACAGAAGATAATACTTAAACGATTAACAGATATGCTATTAAAAGGTAAGAATGCAATAATTACAGGATGCAATCGAGGTATAGGCAAGTCCATTTTAGAAACTTTTGCAAAGAATGGGGCAAATATCTGGGCTTGCGTAAGAACTCAAAATAATGAATTTGACATTTTCATTAATGAATTGATGAAAGCGTACTATGTACAGATTACTCCCATTTATTTTGATTTATCCAATTATGAACAGATTAAATCGGGGGTCAAGGTTATTATGTCCGAAAAAAAGAAAATAGATATATTGGTAAATAATGCAGGAATAACCTACAATGCATTATTCCAGATGACATCTATGGATAAATTGGAAGAAGTGTTTAAAGTTAATTATTTTTCACAGGTTCTTCTCACGCAATACATAGTCAAATTAATGGTCAGACAAAATTCAGGAAGTATTATAAATATAGCTTCTTCAGCGGCAATAGATGCCAATCCCGGCCGTTCGGCTTATGGAGCAAGTAAGGCTGCCGTTATTTGTACATCAAAAGCAATGGCTGCTGAATTAGGCGACAAAGGTATCAGGGTTAATGCAATAGCACCGGGAATTACAAATACTGATATGGTGGCTGAAAGTATGTCGAAAGAGGTCATTGAGGAAACGGTAAGCCAAACGAGTTTAAAAAGGATGGGAATACCCACCGACATTGCAGAGGCAGTTTTGTTTTTAGCCTCTGATTTATCGAGCTATGTGACCGGTCAGGTTTTGCGTGTTGATGGAGGCTTACAATAAATCGATGGATAAATTTCTATTTGAACAAATAAAAGGAACAGCTCATCAAGTCAGACTGCAAATAGTAAAGTCTGCTTATGTTGCCGGAAAAAATGGAGCTCATCTTGGAGGAGGCTTGTCTTTGGTTGAAATATTAAGCACACTTTATACAGGTATACTTAAGCAAGATAGAAATAATCCTGTAAACAAGAATAGAGACCGATTGATACTGAGTAAAGGTCATGGAGCTATTGCATTGTTTGCCATATTAAAACAAAAAGGATTTATTAGCGCTGAAGAATTGGATGAGTTTGAGCACAATGGCTCTCATTATTATGCTCATGCTTCACGAGATATTGAAAAAGGAATCGAATTTTCAGGAGGGAGCCTTAGTTTAGGATTGTCATTTGCAGTTGGAGTTGCATTATCAAATCAAAGAGAAAATTTAAGTAATCACATCTATGTTATCGTTGGCGATGGTGAATGTGACGAAGGTTTGGTATGGGAAGCCTTGATGTCAGTTGCTAATTTTAATCTGACAAATTTAACCGTAATTGTAGATTGCAATGGATTGCAATCAGATGATTTCACAATCAATGTAATGAATAAATCATCGCTAAAAGATAAATTTACATCATTTGGTTTCTATACACAGGAAATAGACGGACACGATATTGAAAAATTGTATGAAGTATTTTCAAATCAAGATTTGTCAAAACCAAACGCTATCATTGCTTGCACAGTCAAGGGGAAAGGTGTTTCGTTCGCAGAGAATAATCGGGAATGGCATCATGGAGTTTTGTCTTATACCCAATATGAAATGGCACTAAAAGAGTTGGAATAATCATGGAAATAAATAAAATAAGCGCCAGAACATATTCACGGTTAGGTCAAAGTGGATCTATTTTCGGTGTTGGTTTATTAGATTTAATAAAAACAAATCCGGAAATCCTTGTGTTATCTTCCGATATGTCGAGAGCTGCTGGTCTCGACAGATTTAAAACGCAATATCCCAATAATTTTTATAATGTAGGCATCGCCGAACAGAATTTAATTGGAATAGCCGCAGGTTTATCCAGTGAAGGAAAGCAGGTAATTGTGACAGCTCAAGCCGCTTTTTTATCCATGCGAAGTTGTGAACAGATGAGACAATATCTTGGGTATATGCACTTTAATATTATTGCGATTGGTATTAGCGCCGGATTTGCTCTGACATTCTTTGGAAATACGCATTATGCTATCGAAGATATGTCTGTGATACATGCTATACCTGGAATTACCATTCTTTCCCCATCCGATGCCGGTCAGGCATGCAAAGCGTTTTTTGCTGCCACACAGTTAAATAAACCTGTATATATGCGATTGACAGGTACATTAAATAATCCTATTGTATATACAGATGACTATGATTTTGTCATTGGAAAATCCATTCAAATCAAAGAGGGAAAAGATGTTACTGTTTTTGCTACGGGAAGTATGGTTTATCCTGCCTTGCATGCATCTGAATTATTGAAAGAAAAAGGATTATCGGTTGGCGTTACAGATGTTCATACGATTAAACCATTGGATAAGGAAGCAATTACCATGAAGTTTGATTCGAAATTGTTAGTTTCTATTGAGGAGCATAGTATTATTGGAGGGTTAGGGGGATCAATAGCCGAATTTCTTGCAGAAGAAGTGAATATTCCTCCTTTATTGCGTCTTGGAGTAAAGGATACTTTTTCCAAGCCGGGAGACTATTCTTATTTATTAGAACAAAACAGATTAACCCCTAAATTTATTGCTGAAGATATATTGCAGAAATATAAATCTTTGATGTAATGAATAGTCTGTTTAACAATTTTAATAATCAGGGGATTGTAAGTCAAGTCCGCAATGACAGAATGTCCTCGATTGCATTTATTTCCGATAATGGAATTAAAGCAACCTACGGTGAAGTTTTTCAATTTTCAGAAAGGATCAGGAAGCATATTTCAGACAAGCCATTAATTTTTTCTTTGTGTGAAAATACGCCCGGTTCTTTATTGGGTTATTTTGCATTTATTTCAAATGAAGCTGTTCCATTGATGTTGGATGCAAAGATTGATGCGGAATTGTTAAATAACTTATTAAGCATTTTCAAGCCCAACTATGTCTGGATGCCAGACAGTATGTCTCCTGTTTTTGAAAGCAAAAAGGTCATTTTTTCTGAATTTGGGTATTCTCTTCATTCATTTTCTGCTGAAAAAATTCAACTTAATGAGGAATTGGCTTTATTGTTGACAACTTCTGGAAGTACCGGCAGTCCCAAATTAGTACGGTTAAGCTATAAAAATATCAAAGCGAATGCCGAATCCATAGCACAATATCTTGCAATTACGAGTGACGAAAAGCCAATCACTTCTCTGCCTATGCACTATTCGTATGGACTTTCTGTCATTAACAGTCATTTGATAAAAGGTGCAACAATTTTACTGTCTAACCATTCTGTGATGCAAAAAGAGTTTTGGGCTTTTGCACAAGAGCAAAAGGCTACTTCGATTGCCGGAGTACCTTATACATACGAGATATTGAAACGACTGCGTGTTTTTCGTATGGAGTTGCCACATCTTACGACAATGACTCAGGCAGGAGGAAAACTCAATGCGAGTTTAGCCAAAGAATATATAGAACAAGCTTACATATCGGGAAAGCGTTTTATTGTCATGTATGGACAAACGGAAGCTACTGCCCGAATGAGTTACTTGCCCTTTGAGAAAGCATTAGAAAAATACAGTAGCATAGGTATTGCTATTCCTGGCGGAAGTTTTAAATTGATTAATGAAGGAATTGAAATAGAAGAACCTGACACAGATGGAGAGTTGGTCTATTTCGGCAACAATGTTAGTTTGGGTTATGCCGAATGTCAGGCAGACCTTTCAAAAGACGATGAAAATCATGGTGTGCTTTATACCGGTGATATTGCCCGCCGAGACAAGGATGGTTTTTATTACATCACAGGAAGAAAAAAACGATTTATCAAATTATTTGGCAATCGTATTAATCTTGATGCAACGGAACAACTCCTTCGAAATAATTTGTCTGGTGGTGAATTTGTATGCGCCGGAGAAGACGATAAAATGGTTATATTCACAACAGCACAAAATATATCCAATGATATTATCAGTTTCATCGTTGACAAAATGGGAATTAATAAGCAAGGATTTTTAGTTAAGGAAATATCATTCATTCCCAAAAATTCTTCAGGTAAAATTCTTTATACAGAATTTAAATAATTCATAAAGTGGTAGATTTCAGCTATATAGAACCTTATAGTCTTGGTAAATCTCAAAAGCAGGAATTCCTTGATAAAGAGTTATTGAATCTTACAAGGAAACATTATCAATGTTGCGAGGTTTACAGAGATATGCTGAATGCCATTCATTTTGATGTTAATGCTACATACAACTATTATGAATTACCATTTCTTCCAGTACGGCTGTTTAAGGAGCTTGATTTACTGAGTGTACCCAAAGAAGAAGTTGTTAAAACGATGACTTCATCAGGTACGACCGGACAGGCAGTGTCAAAAATATATTTAGACAGAGAAACATCGGCAAACCAAACGAAAGTGTTAACGAAAATTGTCGGCGACCTCATTGGAAAAAATCGGGTTCCAATGTTGATTCTTGACAGTTCGGCTGTTGTGAAAGATCGGAATATGTTTTCTGCACGTGGAGCAGGCATTTTGGGATTTTCAATGTTTGGCACCAAACGATTATATGTTTTAGATGAAAATATGCAATTGGATATTCCTGCCATACAGGATTTTTTAGATGAGCACAAAGATGAGCCTATTTTGTTGTTTGGATTTACATTTATGGTTTGGCAACATTTTTATAAAGAATTACTCAAAGCGAACTATCATCTGGATTTATCTCGCGGAATGCTAATTCACGGAGGTGGATGGAAAAAGTTAGCATCCGAATCTGTATCGCCAAGCGAGTTTAAACGCAAATTGAATGAAGTTTGTGGAATAAAAAGCGTACATGATTACTATGGTATGGTGGAACAAACCGGTACAATATATATGGAGTGTGAACAGGGACACTTGCATGCTCCTGTTTTTTCGGATATAATTATCAGAAAAGCGGAAGATTTTTCCGTAGCTCCAATCGGTCAATCCGGCATTATTCAAGTTGTATCCATTCTTCCGGAGAGTTATCCAGGACATTCGCTACTTACTGAAGATGAAGGTATATTATTAGGAGAAGATAATTGCCCCTGTGGAAGACTTGGAAAATATTTCAAAATTACAGGACGAATAAAAAATGCAGAAATCAGAGGATGCAGTGATACTTATGCAGCAAAATTTAGATAATATAACGCTTTTATTTCCAGAAAAGATTTCGCTGGACAGCCTCAGGAGTTCTCATCCTGACGAAGTTTTCTCCGATGAAGCGCTTGCATTTCTCAATGCACTTTCATTGTCCCTTATGCAAAATCCGGAAGTTCGGAAGTATCCTGATGTAGCTACATTTGCTTTCTTTTGCCGGAAAGCCAATTTATTGACATTAAAAAAAGAGTATGCCACGAATCAGATTCGACTTGGAAGGGGAATCGTATTTCATATTGCACCTTCCAATGTTCCGGTAAATTTTGCATATTCATTGGTGGCGGGTGTGTTGAGTGGTAATACAAATTTAGTACGGATACCTTCAAAAGAGTTTCCTCAAGTTGATATTATTAGTCAAAGTATTGGTCAAATAGCCATACAGCCTGAATATCGTAATTTTGCAAACAGGATTTATCTATTTCGTTATGATCGCCAAAGCGGAGACACTGATCTGTTTTCATCCATTTGTGATGTGCGAATCATTTGGGGTGGCGATGATACAATTGCAGAAATTCGTAAATCTCCCATTCCTTCACGAAGTTATGATATTACTTTTGCAGACCGATATTCTTTTTGCATTATTAATGCGAATGCCTATATTACAGAAAAACAACCTGATAAAGTTGCGGTTGACTTCTATAACGATACCTATCTCTTTGACCAAAATGCCTGTTCTGCCCCTCATTTAGTGGTTTGGACAGGACTGTCACAAAATGCTTCCAAAGCAAAAGATATATTTTGGAACAGCTTGCAAAAGCTACTTGTTCAAAAACAATACTACACGCCGGAAGTTATAGCTGTAAATAAGCTTAACGCATTATACCTGCAAGCCGTAGGACATTCTATTCACAAAGAATCCACCATAGACAACCGGTTGTGGCGTGTTGAATGGGATAACTTGCCTGCGAATATAGATACTTATCGTTGTGCTGGTGGATATTTTACCGAATATACTGCTCAATCATTGGATGAAATAGCTCATATTGTCAACAGAAAATATCAGACGATGGCTTACTATGGTTATGATAGAGTTTTTTTAGAACAATTCATTGTATCTAAAAAATTAAATGGTATAGACCGAGTTGTTCCAATCGGGAGGACAACCGATTTTAGTATTACTTGGGATGGCTATAATCTCATTGACTCGCTGAGTCGTAAATGTATGATATTGTAGAATTAAACATTATGGAAGACTTAACTCCGTTAGTAAGCATTGTCTGTACAACGTAATCAAGAGCTATACATTGCTCAAGCTCTTGATGGATTTGTTATGCAGAAATGTACCTTCCCAATAGAAGTTATTATACATGATGATGCCTCCACCGATAAAACAGCAGAAATAATAAAAGAGTATGCAAAAAAATATCCTTGTTTAATTAAACCAATTTTGCAAACAGAAAATCAATATTCAAAAGGATCTGATATTTGGGCATATTTGTTCACAAAAGAGACAAAAGGGAAATACATTGCCCTTTGTGAAGGTGATGATTATTGGACAGACTCATAAATTACAGAAGCAAGTAGATTTTAAAGGCTAATCTGGGTTCTTCAATTGATATTATGGAAGATGAGGAATGAAAGAAAAAATTATTGTGCAATTTTGTGTTATTGCTTACAATAAAAGAGGTATATAAAAAACGAAAGTAAAATGGTAGTGATTCACTTGATGCATGATGAAAAATTTTTAGATTCAGCGATAGAATTGTTTGAAAATATTAATGGATGTAGAAATATTTATTTTGTTTGTTTGCCTGAAAAAAAGATGGTTCCTTTTTTCATAAAGTCATCTAAAATAAAAATAATTCATAATAAAGATGATGTTTTCAAGGAACTTGAGTCTGTTAAACAAATAAATGGTATTATAATACACTACTATGATAACCAAAAAGCTCAATTATTAATTGCATTGAAAAAAGAATATCCAAAATCAAAAGTCTTTTGGTTTGCATGGGGGGCTGATTTCTATTCAAAAATAAATTATCCTTTATATGATAAAAGAACTAGCCAAGCGTTGTTGAGAAAACAAATTATTCAGATTATTCAGAAACAATATTGGAAAGGTTTAATAATTAATTTTCTAACAAAGCCTTTCTTTCGAAAAGATAAATTTTGGAATTTAGGAGTCCCATTAATAGATTATTGCTCACCAGTATTGCCCAATGAATATAATTACCTTTTAAAAATAAAAAAATTCAAGGCTATACAAATACAATATTCTTATTCAAATTCAAAAGAAATAGACTCTATTATTAATCGAATTCAAAATTTACAGATCGGGAATAATGTGTTGATTGGAAATTCTGCAACTCCATCTAATAATCATTTAGATATATTCCAAAGAATAAAGAGAGAAGAATTGGTTGGTAAATTAATTGTACCCCTTAATTATGGAACATTTTGGTATAAGGAATTAATCAAAAAAGAAGGGAAATTATTATTTGGAGAATATTTTTATCCGATAGTTGATTTTATGCAAAAAGAGGATTATTTTGATTTAATTTCTTCTTGTGGTGTAGTCATATTTAATCATTACAGACAACAAGCTATGGGGAATTCTAGTGCTATGTTATATTTTGGCGCTCGAGTTTACTTATCAGAAAAAAGTATTGCATATCAATACTACAAATCATTGGGAATTCATATTTATTCATTAGAAAATGATTTTGCAAAATATAAGTTTACTAAATTGGAAATGGAGAAAGTTATTGAAAATAGAGAAAAAATGAATAATAGTATTTACAATAAGGAAAAACTTTCACTCATGTTAAACAACATTTTACAAAAAATGAAAAATTAAAGCAAATATCGAAAAATGGTCAAATGTCTTTTTTATAGATGAAGATTGTGTCCACGCATGGAGAAAAATTACGACTTATTTATTTTAATCTCTTAGAACAATAATAAATGAAAATTTTAATATTTATTTTATCTACTCTAACGTTTTTTGCATGCGCTAATGAGCCTGATTTAGATATGCCTTGGGATTATCCAAAGGACTGTTGCATGCATCCTGAAATGCAAATAAGTTTTGTAAGGAATCAAATATCGGAAGAGAATGAACCTTATTATTCTGCATTTTTACAATTAATTCATTATGCCGACTCTGTATTAAATATCCCGACCCAAGTAACCTCAAATTATTATGTTCCTGGTTATTATATTGAACCTGAAAACCATATTGTTAATTCAAAACCACTACAAGATGATGCGTTTAACGCCTACTGCACAGCTTTGGCATATACACTAACCCAAGATGAGAAATATGGTTTTAATGCTTGTCGTATTCTTGATGCTTGGGCATCTCAAAATAAAGATTATTCTGGTGAAGATGGAAGTTTATGCATGTGCTACTCAGGTTCCGGCTTATTAATAGCTGCTGATTTAATGAAAGAAAGTGAGATTTGGAATCAAAAAATACAATTCAAAAGTTGGATAAAAAATGTTTATCAAAAAGCGGCGAAGAGCATTCGAAATAGGGGAAATAATAGTGGCGATTGGGGAATATTTGCGTCTTTATTAGCTGCTTCATTTACAGAAAACAAAGCGGAAGTTTTAGAGGATGTTCGTTTAATAAAATCAAAATTCAACCAGATATCGGAAGATGGAAGTCTTCCGGCTGAAGTAGCAAGAGGAGATAATGGAATATGGTACACCTATTTTGCATTAGCTCCGTTTACAGCTTCCTGTTGGTGTGTCTATAATCTAACTGGAGAAAATCTCTTCCAAAATAAATCACTTAAGAAAGCCTTAGATTACTTGTTATATTATACGCAAAATCCTAAAGAATGGAAATGGTATAATAATCCCGTACAGGGGAGTCCAAATTCATGGCCGGGAAATCTTTTCGAAGCTATGTATGGTGTTTACCAGGACGATAATTATTTGCTATATATAAAAAATTATAGGCCAATTATTTATCCAACACATCATTTTGCTTGGACTTTTCCGACATTGATGCCATTAAGAATTGGGCAATATGAAAACTGAAAATATGTGTTTTGTGATTTAACTGTTTATAAATTATTATAGCAATGAGCAGACAATTATCTCTATTTGCAATAATGTTTTTTTTCCTATCTTGCACAAACAATAATGAAATGGATGGAAATCCACTTTTTCCGTTTCCTTTAGAGGAGGATGATACTCTCCCTCCTTCTACGGGGGAAATAATAAAAATAATAAGAAGCGCAAACGATTATTGGCAATCAACGAATGGATATGAAGGAGCTTCATGGGATCAAGCAGTTTATCATACAGGAAATATGGCTGCTTATGAAGTGACAGGAGAAGAAAAATATAGATCTTATTCGTTAGAATGGGCAGAGAGAAATCATTGGAAGGGAGCTGCATCGGATGATAAGTCAAAATGGAAGTATAAAGCTGGAGTAACAGGAGACAATGTTCTTTTTGCAGATTGGCAAGCTTGCTTTCAAGTTTATATCGATTTATATAACCTGGACAAAGATAAAGATGAAAGAAAAATTGCTCGAGCAAAGGAAATTATGGGTTACCAAATAAATACAGTCAATAATGACTATTGGTGGTGGGTTGATGCTCTATACATGGCGATGCCGGTGATGACAAGGTTATACAAGTTAACTAATGATATAGAATATTTAAATAAACTGTATATTTATTTTTTATATACTAAGAATTCATTATATGATTCTAAGAACAATTTATTTTATAGAGATACTAAATATTTGTTTCCCAAGCATATAACCACATCAGGATTAAAAGACTTTTGGTCAAGGGGAAATGGTTGGGCTTTCGCTGCATTGGCACGGGTATTACAAGATTTCCCGGAAGATAATGCCTATCGCAATGAGTTTGTTCAAGTCTATAAAGATATGGCAAAAACCTTGGCGGCTTTCCAGCAGAAAGAGGGATATTGGACTCGAAGTATAGTAGATCCTAATCAATCCACTGGATATGAGACGAGTGGAACAGCATTTTTCATATATGGTTTTCTTTGGGGCGTTAATAATGGAATATTGGATAAATCTTATATCTCGACGATCAATAGAGGTTGGAAATATTTGATAAATATTGCCTTACAAGATGATGGAAAAATTGGATATGTTCAGCCTGTTGGGGAAAGTGCTATACATGGTCAACAGTTAAGTCCAAATTCTACTGCCGACTTTGGGGTTGGAGCGTTTTTGCTTGCCGCTTCTGAAATGTATAAATTTTCGAAAAATGAGTACTAAAAATTTGAATCATAGAAAATTTGAAGAAGCTAACACATTTGAATAGAAAAACATTAAATTTATCATAAAAAAGCATATAATATGAATTTAAAAAGTTTTTTTGAAAATGTATTGCAGATAATAAAAAGGATAACCCCTCCGCGCTTAAAGTATTTAACGAAAACAGTGATAAAAACGAAAAATATAAGAAATGAGCAAGCATTTATAAAAAATAATAATAAGGAAATAAAGGACATTGAAAAATCGTTATGGCAACTCTCGTATGACGGACCTAATTACGCGAGTATGTTTATTAAGGAATACTTGGACAAATCCGTTAAACCCATTAAAGTTTTGCGACTAACTCTAAAAGAGAATGATCCTATATTGCTTTGTGCTGTAAAGAATGATTTAGATAAAGTTAAAATGCAGATTGAATATCATAGAAAAATTGGCATTAAACATTTTGCATATATAGACAATATGTCAGACGATGGAACATTTGAATGGCTTAAAGGGCAAGATGATGTTTCGTTGTTTTCTGTTGATAAAATTTTTAAAGCCTCTGTAAAAAATGCTTGGAAAAGACAAGTAACAGATATTTTGGGTTACGATAAATGGTATTTAAATCTTGATTCGGATGAATTGTTTATCTATCCTGGTGTTGAAACAAAAAATATAAATGCTTATGTTGATTTTTTAGAATGTAAAAAAATAAAAAGTACATTATCGCCAATGATAGATATGTATTCTATCGGAGCAATTTTTGGTGAAACATATCTAAATTCAAGAGGTATTCAAAATAAATACTGCTATTTTGACATTGATACTTATAAAATGGAAAAAAGTCATTCTAAATATTTAATAGCAGGCGGTCCAAGAATGCGTTTGTTTCCAAAATTTTCATGTTTACTCACAAAATATGCCTTGGTTAAATTGTCGAAAGAAGTATTGTTAGATACACATGGAAATTATCCGCATAAGTATAGTTTTCAAACAAAAGGGGTAATTGCGTTTTTGTTACATTATAAATTCTTGTTACAAGATTACAATGAGTACAAAAAAAGAGCAATTTCAGGCGTAATGCACGGGGAAAGTGCGGAATATAAATATTATATTAATATTTTAGAACAAAATCCAAATTTATCGTTTTATTATGCTGGTTCGTCAAAATTAAACGGTTCTATGGATTTAATGAAAATAAATATTGTTGATAAAAATTTTTTCAAGAAATTTTTATCAGAATAAAAAAATAATGCGAGAAATTATTTGAAAAATATTGTAAGGACGTGTCAATAAATAAACTACCTAAATAATTATTCGTAATCAATAAAAAAGTATTACATTTGCCCAAAAACAAATGAATACAAACAA
>JGI24705J35276_12237751_pt1 | contig 12876 bp, 13 predicted proteins | sample TergutNt197P4_FD_35276 | JGI IMG/M metagenome (IMG submission 35276)
GAACTTGCTTTCCCGCTCGCCTTCTGGAAGGTCGCCGCGGACGCCGGCCGCCATCGCAGCCCTTTTGACCAATCTGGCCACCTGCTGGTTGGTGAGCCGATCTGGCCCGACGTCCTTGCCCTCGTCCCGGACCCGGCGAAATACCGGCCCGTGCCCGATCCTGGCGAGCTTCAGCCAGGTCTGAAGGGCAACGATCGGGCAGGTCGTATCGGAAGATCCTGGACCGACTTCAACCTCGCGCCAGCCCGTCTTGCCGCGCAAGGTGACGAGCAGACCCTTGTCGAGGAATTCAACCCAACCACGGCCGTCCTCGGTTTCGTCGCGACCGCAATCGAGACCGACGATCTCCGAGCGCCGCAGGCCTCCAGCAAACCCGACGAGCAGCATGGCGCGATCGCGCAAGCCTCGCAGCGTGCCGCGATCCAGCGTCTCAAGCATCGCGACAACGTCGTCACGCAGCACGGCTTCCTTCTGCCGGGGCGGGGCGGCATGTGTGTTGCGGATGCCCGCGAGCACGGTCGCGATATGGCGATCCTTGCGGTCGAGCGGCGTGCCGCGTTGCGCGTAATTCCAGGTCAGGGCCGAAAGCCGGCGTTCGATCGTCGAGACCGAATTCGGCTCGCCATCCAGCGTCGCCGATCCGGAGGCGCAGGCAGTAATGTAGAGGCCGACCGTCTGCGGGGAGGGCGGTAACTCCTCAAGGCCTTGCCGGCCGCACCAGCCGCAGAAGTGCTTCCAGTCGGAATCGTAGGCCCGGCGAGTGTTGGTAGAGCTCGCGGCGTCGGCGTAATCCCGGGCGCGATCGACGAGGCGCTCAAGATGAGCCGGCAGGGCAGGGGAGGGGTTTAGATCCGGTAGATTGTCGTTTGGCTCCATGGTTTCCTCCACCAGATGGCAGGCTCAAAGCTTCGATGGCAGCGCAGAGCCGAGGCCATCAGCCGCAAAGAGTTGTGCGATGTCACGCCCGATGTCGGCTTGTCGTAATTTATGGGACTGGAGCTCCTTGAAATCAAACGGTTTTTCTGTTGCATAATTTCGGGATCGATTCATTCATAATTTCTGGGACTAGTGTGAAGTTCGATTCGTAATTTGTGGAACCAGATTGCTACGAGACGGCAAGGCTGCCGATGGATTTTGATGATATTGACCCAGAAGAGTGGGCGGCGGCTCAACGTCGACGCCAGTTTCTTTTCATCGCCCCAGCCGATCGACGACAGCGCGCTGGCGGCGGATCAGGCAAAGGTCTGGGCGCGGGCCTGCGGCTTTGCCGCCGGATCGCTTGTTGCGCCTGTCCTTGAGCAGGCGTTATCCGCAACGTCCCAGATCATGGTATGCGAGTGGGGGATCGATTTGGGCGCCGTCGATATTGACCGGATCGCCCCCGGTCTGTCTCGCCTGCCTTGCTACTGATCGTGCCGCTGGGCGTGATGCCCATCTGCGTGCTCGCTGGTCGTTTGCCGAGCAATGTATCTGTCCGGCCCACGGCCAGCTGCTTGAGGATCGTTGCATGTGGTGTTGGCGGCCTCTTTCGGTGGCTTTCCGCCTATATGACGGATCGCAGGCCGCCTGTAGCCGTTGTGGGCGGTTTCTGGCCGACAGGGGAGGGGAGAACAAGCAGCCGCAGGATCAGGACCTCGCCGGAATAGCGCTGATCACTCAGAAACGCATCACCGCACGGATCAATGACGAAAATCCCGAGCGAGCACAGCTGGAGAAGGCTCTTGCAACGCTGTGGGCGCCGCTCGATCATCCGGCTGCGGCACGCCCCGTGCTGGCGCTCTGGTTTGATGAAGCCGGCTGGCGCTGCCCCTGCGAAGCCAAACATGCCGTTGGCGCTGAAGCACCGCTCGGACAACTGCCGGTGCGCTGGCGTCTTCTGACGCTGCTCGCCTTACACGATGTTTTTGGTCCGGATCTGTGCCTGGACGGCGCGATGTCGGCGACCGCGGGCCGCACCCCGGCATCTACGCCGGTCGACCCAGCCACCCTGCCAAACCGCCACCAATCCAGCGCTGATGCGCTCATCGGTCGAATATGAGCGCTTGGCACGCGAAATCCTTGCCCATCCCCAAGTGGATTGGGCAGACAAACTCCCTCTACGACAGCAGCAGCGTGTTCAAGCATGGCTTATCGATGCGGCGCTTGCGGGTAATTTGGGGTCAGCTGCATGATGGTGGCGCCCCGGACTTTGTCCGCGAGGCCGATTTACGTCAAATTCACTCCTCCGCGCGACCATAGGGCCCATTCTCCGGCCTGTCGTCCGGCGATGAAGTGTGAACCCGGTCCGCTCAATGACTGTGAATTCTCGCCGATTTGACCCCGAAAACAGGCTGTCCGGCGATGAACTGCGAACGACACGATGATGTCACTCAACCTTTTTTGATGGATTTCATTTGATTGATTTTTAACACCTTTGGCTCACCCTAATTCGGCGGATTCAGCCGAATTCGCTGGAATCTTACCCTAATTCGCTGGATTCGAGCGAACGCGAGGGGACGGCGTGCGGCCCAATCGAGACAAGCTCGATATCGATGACGCCAAATGGCAGGGCGCGGTTGCGCGCGAGGCCGTAATCAGACCGCTTGCGAGTGCAAGCCGACTGTCGCAATTTGACGTTGCAACGGCCTGTCGGATTCTGGGGCTGCGGCGGAGCCGGCTCTATGTGCTGATCGAACAGTATCGATCCGATCCGGTGACGAGTTCCCTGGCGTCGGCAACACCGGGTCCCAAGAGAGGATCTCGGCGTTTTAGTGACGAGATGGAAGCCCTCATCGAGGAAGCAATCATCGATAAATATTTGACCCGTCAGAAAGCGTCAGTCAGCACGCTGCACGACCATGTTCGACATCTTTGCCGGGCACGGGGGCTGGCGATCCCGTCGTGGAAAGCCGTGCGTGCGCGGGTCGATCGGATTGATCGCCACAGACTTATCAGTGCACGCGAAGGCGGCAAGGCGGCGCGTGATCGCCTCAAGCCGGTTGTTCAGGAATACCAAGCCGATCACGCTTTCCATATTGTGCAGATCGATCACACCCTTGTCGATCTCTTCGTGGTCGATGCTGTGCATCGCCGGCCAATCCAGCGACCGTGGCTGACGCTCGCAATCGACGTGGCCAGCCGCATCGTGGCGGGCTTCTACCTGAGCCTGGAGGCGCCCTCGTCGGCGTCGGTTGCCCTGACGATACACCAAGCCGTGACGCCGAAGGCCGCTTGGCTTGCGGACCGTGGCATCGACCTCGATTGGTCGGCGTCCGGGTTGCCAGACATCATCCATGTCGACAATGCGCGCGAATTCCGCGGCCGGGCGTTGGCGCGAGGCGCGGCCGAGCATGGCATTTCGCTGATTTATCGGCCGGTGGCGACGCCGCACTATGGCGGCCACATCGAGCGCTTGATCGGCACCATGATGGGGGCGGTTCATATGCTGCCGGGCACTACCTTCAGCTCGACCGCTGAGCGAGGCGACTACGATCCCGAGCGTCATGCTCTGATGACGCTCGACGAGCTTGAACGCTGGCTCGCCCTTGAGATCGTTGGCCGTTATCACGTCGCCGTCCATAGCGGTCTGCACTTGCCGCCGAATATTGCGTGGCGCGATGCAGTGGATCGGCGCCGCGAGCCATTACGGCACCCGCATGATGCGCAGCGCTTCCTGTACGACTTCCTGCCGTTCGAGGAGCGCAGTATCCGCCGGGACGGACTGCATCTCTTCGGCTTGCGCTATTGGGACGACGTGCTGAGCCCGTGGGCGGGGCGTCTCGATCGCCGACTGCGGGTCAAATTCGATCCACGTGACCTGTCGTGCGTGTTTGTTGAGGGACTCGACGGGACGCATTGGCCTGTGCGTTACGCCGATCTGAGGCGCCCGCGCATCACCCTGGGAGAGCATCGGCACGCATTGGCTACCTTGAGACAACGTGGTGTGCGGCTTACCGACGAGCAGTTGATCTTCGACACGATCGAGGCCCAGCGCGACCTTCTCGAAGCAGCCGCGTCAGCCACCAAAGCGGCGCGCCGACAGGTCGAGCGGCGCAACCGATCGCTGGTTGCGGCAGAACAGCACCCGGCGTCGCCTATGGCCTTTGCCGATCGTGAAGATGAGGTCGTGCCCCTGCCCCTTCTGGCGGTTGAGGAATGGTCATGAGCGACTTTGTCCACCTATTGCCGCCCTATCGGCCACACGCTGCGCTTTCTGATGTGGAGCGGATCGCCTGGATCAGGGCGGATCGGTGGCTGGATCTCCACCAAGCTCAGCTGGCATTGGCTCGCCTGGAAGATCTTCTGGCTTATCCGCCACGCGATCGGATGCCCTGCCTGCTCCTTTACGGAGATACCGGCATGGGCAAGACCAAAATCATCCGCAAGTTCTTACGGAAACATCCCGCGTGCTTCGACCAGGGGACGGGGGTCACGACCATGCCGGTGGTCGCCATGCAGATGCCGGCCGAGCCTGTCGAGCGTGATGTCTACAGTGAATTGCTGGCCGCGCTGGGCGCGCCAGGACGGCTCGACGGCGCGGCGTATCGGCAAAAGGAAGTCTGCCGCAGCCTCTTGCGCAGCATGGGCACCCGCATGCTGATTATTGATGAGATTCACGCCATGCTCGCCGGCAGTTTCCGACAGCAACGAATCTTTCTGAACATTATTCGGTTCCTGGCGAACGACCTGAGGGTGTCCCTCGTCTGCGCCGGGACGGATCTGGCTCGCCAGGCGCTCCTCACGGATCCTCAGTTGGCCGAGCGCTTTGAAGCCCTGCACCTGCGGCGTTGGGCGAATGATGGGCGCCTGACGCAGCTGCTGGCCAGCCTGGCGACGATCCTGCCGTTGCGGCGCCCTTCGGTCTTGGAAACCACGACGATTCGCAAACGCGTGCTCGAATTGACTGATGGTCACGGTTCGAATCTTCCGGCTGATCGAGACGGTGGCGGTCGAAGCCATCCGTTCCGGCGCAGAATGCATCGATCTGAAAAGCTTTGACACCGAAGAGCTGGTGCTGCCGCTGGTTGCGATGACGCGCACGGCTGAGAAACGCCTACAGCGGCGAGGCATTGGATGAGCGAGAACCTGCGCGTCTTGCCGATCGCACCCCGACCGATAGAGGGGGAATTGCTCTCGTCGTGGCAGCGGCGGGTCGCTTGTCGTTATAGCCTCTCCAGCGACGAACTGGCTGTCATGGTGGGAGCAAAGCCCCATGAGGGCCGCATCGCGGGGTTCGCGGAACGGGATTTTGCACCGCATGCCCGACAGGTGCATGCATGGGCAAAGGCGGCCCGCCTGGAGACAGAAGTGCTCCAGGCACTTGTGTTGTCGAGAGGATCGCGGCCTCAAGGTTGCTACATATGGGGGGAAGGGACCCAGACGGGAGCCTTTCGTATACCTGTCTGCGCGGCTTGTCTCGACGACGATGCGAATGCTGGCCGCGACCATTACATCCGCAGGGACTGGGTGTCCGTCGAGACGGTCAGCTGCACCCGACATGACCAAGCCTTGATTGAGATGTGCCCACATTGCCTGAGCCGCATGGGGTGGCGATTCAAGACCTGCGGTCAGGATGCGCGTGTGGTCTGTGTCCGATGCACCCGCGTGATCCATGGTCGGCGGTCGCCTGCTCTTGCCGATTCGCGGTTTCTGGAGGCCATGAGAGCTCTGTCGACGGGCCTCAGTAATGTCATCGATAATGAGCCCCCGGCTGCTGACGAAATGATGCGCGTGGCGCGTCTGCTCTGGACCGAACTTCCCTGGCGCAGCGGTTGTCGGACCCCCTTCATTGCTAGCGCCCTTACGGATCGGCGCTTGCCGTCATTCGTTGAGGAGCGGATCAATCGCAACGAGCCGTTGGCGACAATCCCGTTGGGTTGGCGTATGGCGACGCTGATCGCGGTTGCTCAACTGCTTGATCTCGCCGATGCTCGCCGGGATTTCGGGATGCCGCCGTTCAGCCTTGAGCGGTTGGTGGATTGGACAGGAGACAGCTCGGCCAGGAGGCCGATGGAAAGAACACACCCTGTCGCACTGGAGTGCTCACAGGATCGGCTGCCCCTGCGAGACATGGCGGACTATCGCGCTATGGCTGATGCGATTTCATCGAGCAAGGAGTGGCGGCAGGTGCAGGGCCAAAGCGCGGCGGTCCGTCAGCGTCTGCTTGGACAGCTCATGACTCGGGCGCTGGATCATGCACCGGCAATCCGAGGCGGCGCGCTTGATCCAGTAGCGACTTCACGGAAGAGGCGGCCCATTGCCGACGGCCGCGTGGCGTCCGTTCCCGCATCTGTTCCAATTGCGCTGCAATCTCGCGCAGGGTGAGCTCAGGGTCGGCGATGGCGATGCCGGCGACCAGGGTCATCAGCCGGTCCTCCGGAGGCCGTCGTGGCGATCGTTTGACCAAGTCCGCTGCCGCCATCCTCTCCCGGACCAGCCGATGGACCGCTCGGCGCAGCTTTTCGATCGTCCAATTCTGCCCCTTATGGTTCAGCACCCGCACAACGTCTTCCCAGCTGTGTTGTGGTCGCATCCGCTGCACGGTCGGCAGCCAAGTCGGCGCCGAAGCAATCAGATCGCCGATATAGACGCGCTGCCGCGCCGCGGAGGCTGCGCGGATGGCTTCTGGCCGGCGCTCACGCAGGCCAGGATTGCCCGCCAACCTGCCGCGCGCCTTCGCGGCACGCATGCCCGCCTTGGTGCGCTCGGCGATCAGGGCGCGCTCAAGCTGAGCCACGGCGCCCAGAACCTGCAGGGAGAACATGCCTTGCGGCGTCGAGGTGTCGATCGGGTCGCGCAGCGACCGAAAATGCGCTCCGCGTGCATCGAGGTCCTCGATCACCGCGAGCAGATGGCTCACCGAGCGCGCCAGGCGATCGAGGCGCACGACGACGAGGACGTCGCCAGCGCTGATCTCGCGCATCAATTTGGCCAGCACTGGCCGGGCCCGAGACGCCCCCGATCCGTGCTCCTGGTGCAGGATTTTGCAGCCGGCGGCCCGCAGTTCGTCAATCTGCGCGTCCGTTGCCTGTTCTTCGGTCGAGACGCGGGCATAGCCGATCAGGCGTCGGATCGGCGGGGGAGGGGCGGCGTAAGTGGTGGTCATGAGCTTTTTCGGAGCTGATTTAGGCCCTTTTGTACAATATCAACGAATTGCTCAGAGGCCCACGGAGGTGGATTGCGTGCTTCAGGAGGCCCAACAGCCAAGAGCCAGAAGGCCCATCTACGGGCTTCTAACGGGAAATCGGGCGATTATGGCGGTTGGAGAGGAAGAGGGGGCTCAAAACGCGCGTGCGGAGCTTGCGGGCGAGACCGATGGGCCAGGGGGTTCGAGAATCCAACGATCTAAGACGAATATCCACTCAATAAGGGCGAGAAATCCACCGAATTAGGGTGAGCGGCGCCGAAAAACCGCGTGTTTTCAGGCGAATCCAGCGATCTAGGCAGAATGACAGCTCGCTCCGCCATGTCGATTTACGTGAAATTCACCCCTCCGCGCGACCATAGGGCCTATTCTTTGGCCCATAGCGTGGTCGCGCAGGCCCCGCAGCGTTCCAAGATCGAGCGTTCCCAGCATCGCCACCATGTCATCCCGCAGAACAGCTTCTTTCTGCCGCGGCGGCGCCGCGTGGGTGTTGCGGATACCAGCCATGACGGTCGCGATATGCCGATCCTTGCGATCGAGCGGCGTGCCGCGGCGCTGCGTGTAATTCCAGGCCAAGGCCGATAGCCGGCGCTCGATCGTCGAGACCGAGTTCGGCTCGCCATCCGCAGTTGCCTTCCCAGAGGCGCAGGCGGTGATGTAGAGGCCGACAGTCTGTGGGGATGGCGGCAGCTCCTCAAGGCCCTGGCGCTGGCACCAGTCCGTGAAGTGCGTCCAGTCGGAATCGTAGGCCCTGCGTGTGTTCGCGGCCTCAACGTAATCACGGGCGCGGCCGGCGAGCTGTTCGAGGTGTACCGGTAGGTGAGGGGAGGGAGTGCCTATGATTTCCGGCAGGTTTACCGCTGTTTTGGTCGGTCGGCATGTCTGTGCCTCTGTTCTAGCGGACGACCGGAGTCGTCACAGCTTGCCTGCAGTCTTAAGGACGTTCGCGATGGTTCGCAGCGGAATGACAAGCGGAATCGGAAGGGTAGGTTCGGAGACACTGAGCCGGAGCGCACCAAAGGTCTCATACCAGCGGGCAACACGATCGTTCTTGGCATCAATGTAAAGTGCAACCCCACCGGCCTCGTCGGCGACCCGTAGGCAGCGCTTTCCGGCTGCTAGCAAGAGCTGCGCGCCAAGCCCCTGGCCTCGCACGGTCAGATCGGTGGCTAGCCGGGCGAGGCGAAAGCCAGGGATGGGATGACGGGCGAGCCCCCGCCGCAGACTCTCGGGGGTGTCGTCATACTCGGCGGTCGCCAGCGTCAACGTGTAAAAGCCGAGCACCCGCCCGTCGTCGTTAGCTACGGCCAAAAACGTCTTCCCTCCGCCGCTCTCGTGGTTCTGCCGGGCGAATTTCCGCAAGAAAGTGTTGAGCGCCGCATCTCCGCAATCGAAGGCGTCGCGCGGATGCGCTTTGGCGATCGGCTCTTCGTGCCAGTGAAGCTGTGTCATACGCTGTCGGGCAGTGCCTTCGCCGCGGCGACGAGCTTGGCATTAGGCGCCGGCGGGTTCTCCAGGAGGTGGAGGATGCGTTGATAGTCGCGATCGGACACCTTGATGACGTCGGCCTGCTGGATGACAGCCTCGGCTTCGCGGAGCGAGGCCTCGGTGACGAAGCTGGTAAGGTCCGTATGACGCAGCGCTGCCGCGCGCAGGAGCTTGGCTTTGGCCTCCGGCGGGATGCGTAGGTTCATACGCTGATTATGATCGACGGCAGTGCGTGGCATGTGCCAAATCCTTGTGCTTATTCAAGGCGTACAATGAAGGTGGCGAGCTCCCAGTCTCACAAATTCTGAGTCAGCCAGTCTCAAAATTGTGCTCAGGGAGCTGCAACGACGCGCGGGATTTGCGGTCAACCCCGAATCTCGCATCAGAGAGACTACTGGATCCAGGGTTCAGCGTCAATATTGTACTTTTTCATTACGTACACAGAAAAACGATCGATAATTGAACATTATCACTCGTTTTATGTCGTCGACACCTGGGGCGGTTTTATAATTAATTTCTTGCTAAAAGCGCCGCCGAAAAGTTCCTTGCCAACCGCCCTGATAGCGCCAGCTCCAAACGCATCTTCGTTTCCGGTCTGTGTCGCGCTCGCGTAGCATGATCGTAAGGCCTTGAAGATTAGTTATTTTGTGGTGTCCCAATCAACGCCCTCGACACAACGGTGCGGCGAGGGGAACCATGAGTGACGGTTCGAAAGCTCATCAAGGAGCCGCAACTTGCTGTGCGGGTTGATCACGATCGCGACCTTAGCGGAGGTTCCACCCAAGTAGTCAGGCTGGAAATGCAGGTCCTACCAGAGCCCCTGTGATCTTTTCGATTGCAATACTGGCCTGACTGTACGAACGTCCCCATATGTCGTACGACAGCCAAAAAGAAGATCGGCTATCGCTCCAAACCACTTACCAGTTTTCAGATCTCAGCAGCCCTCCGTCACCACACGGTAGGTTCGCACAACCAGCAGCGATTCAAGCAGATGGAAGTCAAAGATCACCCAACAAATGTCGTTGACCTGCGAAACGTTCTTGAGGCCGCCACCAGCAGCCACAGCTCCACTGCTGAGCTGGGCGCCTTCCTTACAGACCGTGTCCATAGCCTTCTCAAGGCATTGTTCCATGCCGAAGGAATGGACGTGTCCAAATGGCAGGTTCCGGAAGTCATTGTGGAGCCGAGTCTGGATAAGGCTCGTTCAGGGCTTACCAGGCTGATGGCGCGCACGAAATTAAATCTGATCGCAACGATCTCGAAGAACGATAAGGTGGAAAACGCTGTCGCGCTCATCGACTGGCGATCGCTTGAAGTGCTTTGTACTCTTGCCGAAAAAGGCTCCGAGACAATGCAGACGTTTGCGAAATTTGCACCAAGCGATGAATTCTCTCAAGAGGAAGCCCGGCAGCTCTCCCGGCTCGAAATTCATCGTCCCCTTCCCAATCGTCAATCTGTCGAAAGTCGCCGGAAAATGTTGCGAAGGTTTTCTTTGGAGAAAGCCTCCCCTGAATTGCCGGCGCAAAAGCCGGTCGCAATGTGAGCTCACAACATGGCGGGGCTATTTCTGACGACGCCTGCATTGCAGATTTTTCTTCTTTGGCAGCAAAGTCCTCTTTCCAAATACCTGCGTGAAAGACCTGCTGGCGAGGTCTGGATATCTCCGCTCTCGCATGCCATTCTAAAAGATGCCTACCTGCAACCCAGCTCTATACCCGATGATACATTGCGCCGGCGCGGCTTTCGAGAAGTCGATTGGCACCGTCGAAAAATGGAAACGGCTGGCAACGCCACCTATCCGCTCCCGAATGCCGAAGCGGTTCGCATATGGTCTGAGGTCAGGAGTTTGCGGGTCGACATTCCGTCCTACGACGATGGAATAGCAACCTATCCGGCTCAGGAGGTGGGCCCCGATGAGCTTCTTATTTTCGCCTCGGCAGCTTCATTGACGATACCGCTGATCGGTCCCAGGCCTCACGATCCGAAGACTCTCGAATATCTCCAAGACGTGGGGATTGTATTCCACGAAATGGAATTCGGGCCACGCGACGACCACAATGGCTGACCAGATGACAGAAGAGGAGTTGTTAAGAGGGCTCGAAGGACTGCTCCCGCAAGAAACTGATCCGGAGCCGACGTGACGCAAGCCTATACCCCTGATGCGAGCTCCGTCTGGGACGGACGAAAACCTCCCCTCATCCTTGCTTTGAGCGGTGGTGGCTTTCGAGGCTATTTCACGGCGTTGGTGCTCGCGCATCTCGAAGAACGGCTTGGAAGTCCCTGTCATAAGATTTTCAATTTGATCGCGGGAACCTCAATAGGTGGCATTATAGCCATTGGACTTGCATTTGGAATTCCAGCTAAGCGAATAGCAGACGTTATTGCGACATCAGGCCCGGCCATTTTTCCGCCTCTGCGTTTCAAGACGCTGCGTCGGACCGTCGGCCCGCCTTATTCCTCCAAGCCGATTGAAGACGCCGTACGACAATTGCTGCCGCCTGCCATTGTCGACGGTCCTCTCACACAGGCTTTGCAGAATATCATGGTTATCACGGCCTCGCCTTCGACCGCAAGAATGGAGGCATTCTCAAGCTGGAACAACCAAAACTCGATTAGTGTAAGAGATGCGGCTCTAGCCACCTCGGCCGCTCCGACCTACTTTCCGGCACATCGAGCCCGTGTGCAGCAATCGGAGATAGATCTCATTGACGGCGGGATCGCTGCCAATGCGCCAGATGCTGTCGCCATTCATTGCGCGATCAAAGAGCTGTCATTTCCAGTCGAGAAAATTTCGCTCCTCTCGGTCGGCACATGCTCACCGGTTGAGGGTGGGGCCGCCAGTCGGCGGCCTTATCGGAGTGGGCTTGGAGGCGCGTTGCGTAACCTTGGAGGCCGCGGCATCGTAAATTTGATGATGGCAATACAAGAAGAACGTGGCATCAGCGACGCTTCAGACTTGCTTGGTCCGGATCGATATCTTCGACTTGATAAGCCGGCCAGCCGTTATCAGAGCGACATCCTTGAGCTGGACGATGCTTCGCCTCGAAGCAGGCTCACGCTGGGAGAACTTGCTAAGGCCGCAAGCGATGACCACGCTGCCAAGCAAAGTCACGGTGTATGGCAACTCCTTCGTGCGCGCGCTCAATCGCTAAAGCCTTCGGGTTCGGCAAGCTCGTGATTTTCTGGAGAAACTTCGACGCCGCGCCCGCCACATGAGCAGCAAGAGCGCAGAACAAGGGCAGTGCATCCACCTTTATCATTCACCACCGCGGCATCATTTTCCGCGGCGGTTTCCCGGTAGAACCTTGTAGAAAGCGCCGCATTTCGGCACGCTGGCACACATGATTCCCGGCGCCGAACCGTTCCCGCCAAGCCGCGACGCTCGTTCTGAAGCGGAGCCGCTTGTTGTTGTCGCGCCTGTGCCGGCGTGGCTGCGCCGGGCCGTGACCAAAGCGCAAACCCTCGAAGACGCAACGTTTTCGCTCGGAGCGGCAATCAACGCTCTTGATGCTGTCGTGCGCCGGAACGAACCTTGGGCTGGAGCCTGGAGGCAGCGCCTGGCGCTCGCCGCTGCCGCGACAGCGGCAAGCCGGAACGGCCGCACCGAGAACGCTTCCGCACTTCGCGATTGCTTGCTGCTGACACGCCCGGGTGACGATGTCGGACCGGCAGGTCGCCTTTATCTGGCATGGCGACGTCTGGCAAAACGGCCTGCCGGCCAGTTGCCGAACCATGCTGAGCTGGTGGCCATCCTTGATGAAATGGGTCACTCGCCGGGAGACATCGCTGTGAATGACATCGTTACAACCCTGCAACGCGCAGAAAGCGGCGAGGGGATATTCGGCACCTTCGCCGATGCATTGAATATTGCTGGTCGTGGCCGCCGCCAGCTTGGTCTCGGCGCGTGGCTCGCCGATGTGTTGCTGGCGCGCAAGCTCAGGTGGTCACACGCAGTCCCGTTGCTCGGGACCTACCCGGTCGTGGCGAAGGACCAGCTTGTCACGCGGGCGCGTGCCATGTTGCTGGCAATCGACCTCTCGGCTGAACTCGGTCGCAGGGCCGAATGCCTTCTTGCTGTCGCTCCAAAGCTGCGCGCGAAAGGTGCCGACCGTGTGGTCGAAAAGCTTCTCAATGAGGATGCGATGACGGCGTCGGACCCGACCACGGGAGTGAACAATCGGGCTTTGCGCCGTCTGTTCGACCGCCTGGTCGACCTCGGCGCCGTGCGCGAACTCACGGGCCGCACCACGTTCCGGATCTACGGG
>JGI24705J35276_12237749_pt1 | contig 12871 bp, 13 predicted proteins | sample TergutNt197P4_FD_35276 | JGI IMG/M metagenome (IMG submission 35276)
CCAGCCGGTCTTGCCGCCTTACGCTGGTCCCGCCGAGCGGCTGAAGGCGAGGGTCGCTGAGGTAGCCCGGCTCGGCGCTTGGCTCGCCGCCGGCGGAGAAGACGGCCTGATGGAGAGCGGCATCCTTGAGAGCTACCGGCTCAGTTCAGGACGTGGTGCAGCCGCGGTGGAGTGCGCGAGGGGCAGGCTCTATCACGCCGTCGAACTTGATCGCCGCGGTGACATCGTCCGCTTCGAATTTCTCGCGCCGACCGAATGGAATTTTCATCCCGCCGGTCCTCTCGTGGGGATGCTGCAAGGTGCGGTCCTGAGAAGCGGGCGCCAGGCAGAGGATGCCGTGCGAGCACTGGTCGGATCATTCGATCCCTGCGTCGGCTTCAACCTCGGACTCCGCGAGCCTGCCAATGCATGAAATGGCGCTTTGTGAGGGCATTATCCAGATCGTCGAGGACGAGGCGCGTCGGCGCTCGTTTTCCACGGTCAAGGCCGTGTGCCTGGAGATTGGCGCGCTCAGTCATGTAGCGCCCGAAGCCTTGAAATTCTGCTTCGAGGTGGTTGCCGCGCGCAGCATTGCCGCTGGCGCGGTGCTCGAAATCGTTGAGACGCCCGGTATCGCCTGGTGCATGGCGTGTTCGAGGAGCGTCGAGATCAGGCAGCGCTATGAGCCGTGCCCGTCCTGCGGCGGCTATCAGCTTCAGGTCACCGCCGGTGAAGAGATGCGCGTGAAGGAATTGGAGGTCGATTGATGTGTACCGTTTGCGGCTGTAGTGACGGAGAGCCCACCATCGAGCAAGCCGAGGTGCATCGGCATGACCACGCTCATGGTCACGCGCACCATCATCATGAGCATGGCCACGATCATGGAAGCCACGGCTCACACCATCACCACCACGGCCACCATCACCATGGCGAGGCGGATCATCACGGGGCCGATCACGCCGGGCTCCTCGATTGCGGCACCGATCCGGCGGGACAGAAGATCGCCGGCATGAGCAGCCAGCGCATCATCCAGGTTGAGCGCGACATTCTTTCCAAGAATGACAAGCTTGCCGCTGACAACCGCGCACGCTTCCGTGCCGATGACGTGCTTGCGTTCAACCTCGTGTCGAGCCCGGGGGCCGGCAAGACGTCGCTGTTGGTTCGTGCCATATCCGAGTTGAAGGGAAGCTTCCCCATCGGGGTGATCGAGGGAGACCAGCAGACCTCCAACGACGCCGAGCGCATCCGCGCGACCGGCGTACCGGCAATCCAGATCAATACCGGCAAGGGATGCCATCTTGACGCGGTGATGGTAGGCGAAGCCTATGACCGGCTGCCCTGGCTGAACGACGGCGTTCTCTTCATCGAGAATGTCGGCAACCTGGTGTGCCCCGCGGCGTTCGATCTTGGTGAGGCCTGCAAGATCGTGGTGTTCTCGACCACCGAGGGCGAAGACAAGCCACTGAAATATCCCGACATGTTCGCAGCTTCCGCGTTGATGCTGATCAACAAGATTGATCTCGCACCGGTGCTCGACTTCAACCTCGCTCAGAACATTGAATTTGCGCGGCGGGTTAACCCGAAGATTGAAGTGCTGACGGTATCCGCTCGTACCGGCGAAGGATTTTCGGCTTTCTATGCCTGGATCCGGACGCGGTTGACGAGGATGAGAGCATCCGCCCTCAGCGCTGCCTTGGGATGAAGATGGCCGGCGAAGCCATAGGCGAGCGAAGCAACGCCGTTCTTCGAACGGCACGCGATGCAACCCGGCTGCGTCTGCACGTGCGAGGCGCCGTACAGGGCGTCGGCTTTCGCCCCTATGTCTATGGCCTCGCCATGCGCTACCGCCTGGGCGGATTCGTCGCCAACGATCCGCAAGGGGTGGTAATCGAGGTCGAAGGCGAACGCGAACGCGCAGCGGACTTTGTCGCGGCGTTGCCGTGTGAAAAACCGCCCTTGGCGCGGATCGACCGGATCTCGGTGCAGGAGATCGGCGCCATCTCAAGCGATGAATTCAGCATCCGCGCGAGCGAGCAGGGCAGGGTATCGACGCGGATCGTCGCTGATGCAGCGACCTGTCCGCAATGCCTCGACGAACTGTTTAATCCAGATAGCCGCTTCTATCTCTATCCGTTCGTCAATTGCACGCATTGCGGGCCGCGCTATACCATCGCCGAACGTCTGCCCTATGATCGCCGCACTACTGCGATGAGGCATTTCGCGATGTGCGGAGCTTGCGCCAGCGAATATGCCGATCCACGGAGCCGTCGCTTCCACGCCGAGGCGATCGCCTGTCCGCGCTGTGGCCCGCGGCTGAGCTACGGCATCGAGGGTATCGCCGATGCAATCGCGACCGGGAAGATCGTCGCCATCAAGGGGCTCGGCGGCTATCAGCTCCTCTGCAATGCGCGTGACCCAGACGCCGTACAGCGGTTGCGGAAGCGAAAGCAGCGGGATCAGAAACCGTTTGCGGTGATGGTGGCATCTGTGGATTCACTCCGCGACGTCGCCGAGGTTGATGCCGCGGAACTGGCGCTGCTTCAATCGGCGCTGCGACCGATCGTGTTGCTGAAATCGCTCGACAAGCTTGCGCCGGCGATAGCGCCCGGGCTGTCGCGGATCGGCGTCATGCTTCCGGTGGCGCCACTGCATCATCTTGTGCTCCACGCGCTCCGCTCGCGGCATCCGCGGGCCGACGGGGCAGACTGGGTGATCGTTGCGACCAGCGCCAATCCCGGTGGCGAGCCTCTCGTGATCGACAACGCGGAAGCTGGCTTGCGGCTTTCCGGCATCGCTGACCTGATCGTGACCCATGACCGCGATATCATCACGCGTGCCGATGATTCCGTAGTCTCAGTCATGGCGGGGCAGCCCCGGTTCATCCGCCGCGCGCGCGGCTATGTTCCTGAGCCGATCCGGCTTGCCAGAGCAGTGCCGCCAGTGCTTGCGGTCGGTGGCATGTTGAAATCGACCATCACCGTCACCCGCGGTGACGAGGCCTTTGTCTCGCAGCACATCGGCGATCTCGACACCGCAGAAGGGGTTCGTTTCTTCGAGGAGACGATCGGGCATCTAATATCGACGCTGGACGTCGAACCGGCCGTGGTGGCTCACGACCTGCACCCCAACATGGCCTCGACCCGCTTTGCCGAAATGAGCGCCGGAAAGTTGCTTGCAGTCCAGCATCACCATGCGCATGCCGCCGCGGTGCTGGCCGAATACGGGCTTGAGAGTCCGACGATTGCCCTCGTGCTCGACGGTTACGGCTATGGCAGCGATGGCGGCAATTGGGGCGGCGAACTGTTGCTGTGCGAAGGGGCGCGCTTCCGCCGCCTGGGTCATTTGGCGCCGCTGAAGATGCCCGGCGGCGATCGTGCCGCGCGCGAGCCCTGGCGGATGGCCGCAGCCGTGCTGCACTCCTTGCAGCGCGCGTCCGAAATCCCGCAGCGCTTTGCGGCTCAGCCGCAGGCGTCAAGATTGGCGGCATTGCTTGATCGCTCCGATGTGCCGACGACGACCAGTGCCGGCCGTCTGTTTGATGCGGCGGCGGGCCTGCTTGGCGTCGTCGCGGTGCAGGGCTATGAGGGCGAGGCCGCGATGAAGCTCGAGGCACATGTCCGCCGGCCGACCACGCTCGATCAGGGCTGGTCGATCAATGCCGGCGTGCTGTCGTTGCGGCCATTGTTTGAACGCATGGTGGCTGGGTCGATCGACTCGACCGAAGGAGCCGGACTATTTCATGGCACCTTCGCCGCTGCCTGCGTCGATTGGGTTGCGCGTACGGCTGAAGCGACCGGTATCACCAACATCGCGTTGAGTGGTGGCTGTTTCCTGAACGCAATCCTCGCGGACGAAGTGCCGCGTGGCTGCATCGCCGCCGGGCTCAATCCGTTGCTGTCGCGCCAGGTCCCACCCAATGACGGCGGCCTGAGCCTGGGCCAGGCGTGGATCGCCGCGCAACACTTGGAAGGAAGCGCCTGATGTGTCTCGCCATTCCCGCTGAGGTAACCAAGATCCTGCCGGATGACATGGCCGTCGTCTCGATCGACGGGGTGAGCAAGGAGATTTCGGTCGCTCTGATAGAGGATCTCGCTGTCGGCGACTATGTCATCATCCATGTCGGCTATGCCTTGGCCAAGATTGATCCGGACGAAGCCAGGCGCACGCTGGAGCTCCTGCGTGAGATCAGCGCCACGACACAGGGAGCGCCGCAATGAAATATGCCGACGAATTTCGCGACAAGGATATTGCGCACGGGCTCGCGCGGGCAATCCGGGCCGAGGTAGACGCACAGCGACCCTACCGCTTCATGGAATTCTGTGGCGGACATACCCATGCGATTTCGCGGTACGGTCTTGAGGACCTGCTCCCCCGAAATGTTCGGATGATCCACGGTCCGGGCTGCCCGGTCTGTGTTCTTCCGGCGGGGCGGGTCGACATGGCGATCAAGCTTGCCGAGCGGCCGGAGATCATCCTTTGCGTCTATGGTGATCTGATGCGGGTGCCGGGTTCGCAGGGCGCGTCGTTGCTGCGCGCCAAGGCGCGGGGCGCGGACGTCCGCATGGTCTATTCCACCATCGACGCGATCCGTATTGCGGAGGAGAATCCCGGGCGCGAGGTGGTGTTCTTTGCTATCGGGTTCGAGACCACCACACCGCCGACCGCGGTGATGATCCGCCTGGCCGAGAAGAAGCGGCTCGAGAACTTTAGCGTCTTCTGCAACCACGTGCTGACGCCGCCGGCGATGCAGAACATCCTGGAGAGCCCCGACATGCGCAATATCGGTCGGGTCGAGATCGACGGCTTTGTGGGGCCCGCGCACGTCAGCACGATCATCGGTACCGAGCCTTACGAGTTCTTCGCCGAGGAATTCGGCAAGCCGGTGGTGATCGCCGGCTTCGAGCCACTCGACATGATGCAGGCCATTTTAATGCTGGTGCGCCAGGTGAACGAAGGACGTCACGAGGTCGAAAACGAGTACAGTCGCGCGGTCAGTCGTGAAGGCAATCTGCGCGCCAAGCAAGAAGTCTCCGACGTCTTCGAATTGCGCGATCAGTTCGAATGGCGTGGCCTCGGACTCGTACCCTACAGCGCGTTGAAGCTGAAGCGCGCTTACGCGAAGTTCGATGCCGAGGTTCGTTTCGAGATGGACGAATTGAGCGCCGCCGACAATCCGGCCTGCGAATGTGGCGCTATCCTGCGCGGTGTGAAGAAGCCGGTCGACTGCAAATTGTTCGGTACCCTTTGCACGCCGGAAACGGCGATGGGCTCCTGCATGGTATCGTCTGAAGGTGCCTGTGCCGCGCACTGGACCTACGGCCGCTTCCGCGATCATCAGCAGAGGCAGGCATCATGAGGGCCTTTCAGCGCAAGCTAGACATCAAGAACGGCTGCATCGATCTTTCCCACGGCTCCGGCGGACGGGCTATGGCGCAACTAATTTCGGGGCTGTTTCACGAAGCGTTCGGCAATGAATGGCTGGCGCGCGGCAATGACCAGTCTGCGTTCGATGTCGCCGCCGGGCGCATGGTGATGACCACGGATGGTTATGTGGTCTCGCCGCTGTTCTTTCCCGGTGGCAATATCGGCTCGCTTGCGGTGCACGGAACGGTCAACGACGTCGCCATGGCCGGTGCCAGGCCGCTTTATCTTGCGGCGAGCTTCATCATCGAGGAAGGCTTTCGCTTCTCCGACCTGAAAACGATCGCGGATTCCATGGGCGAAGCGGCGCGGGCGGCCGGCGTCCACATCATCACCGGCGACACCAAAGTGGTGGAGCGCGGCAAGGCGGACGGCCTGTTTATCTCCACGACCGGCGTCGGCGTGCTGCCTGAAGGACTCGACTTGTCGGCCGAAAAGGCTGAGGTAGGCGATCGCGTACTGATCTCCGGCAGCCTTGGCGACCATGGCGTAGCCATCATGTCGAAGCGCCAGAACCTCGCTTTCGAGACTGAAATCGTGTCGGACAGCGCGGCGCTGCACGAACTCGTTGCCGAAATGGTCAAGGCTGGCGGCAGCGGCATCCGCCTGATGCGCGATCCCACCCGCGGTGGCCTTGCCGCAACGCTGAACGAAATTGCCCAGCAATCCGGGCTCGGTTTTCGCCTGCAGGAAGAGGCAATCCCGGTTAGGCCCGCTGTGGCCGCGGCGTGCGAACTGCTTGGGCTCGATCCACTCTATGTCGCCAATGAGGGCAAGCTGGTCGCCGTCGTGGCGCCCGAGGCCGCTGACGCCGTACTGGCGGCGATGAAGGCACACCCGCTCGGCCGCGATACCGCCGATATCGGCGAAGCCATCGCCGACGATCACCACTTCGTGCAGATGGCGACGAGCTTCGGCGGCGGACGGATCGTTGATTGGCTGTCGGGCGAGCAATTGCCCCGGATCTGTTGAGTAGGCCGATGCGCATCCATGTGGCGCGACACAACTTCATTCACAGAGTGCCAAAGTCGTGCTCGCCGCTGACCGTTACGCATCATCGGTTACGGCGCGACGAGGGGCGGGCGGCGGTGCAAAAATGAACGTGCATGGAACCATTCTGGTCGTCGACGACGAGGTCCGCTCGCAGGAGGCGTTGCGGCGGGTGCTCAACCAGGATTTTGAGGTGTTGTGTGCCGGTAGCGCGGCAGACGCGGAAAAGTTGCTCGAAGGCGAGATCGTCCACGCCATCATCTGCGACCAGCGCATGCCGCACGAATCCGGTGTGAGCTTCTTGAAGCGCGTGCGTGAGCTGTGGCCCGACCCGGTGCGCATGATTATTTCCGGCTATTCGGATTCGGAGGATATCATCGCCGGCCTCAACCAAGCCGGGATCTATCAATACATCACCAAGCCGTGGCAGCCGGATCGGCTGATCGAGATCGTCAAGGAGGCAGTCCAACTCTATCGCCTGCAGAAGGAGACCGAGACCGCCGGCGTGGATGTCAAGGCCACGCCGGGCCACATCAAGAAGGTCGTATCCGTTAAACGGGGAGCGGCGAAGCAGCTCTACGACTTCGACCGCATCGTGCATTCGACCGAGAGCCCGATGCATCAAGTCATCGAACTGGGCAAGCGCGCCGCCGAATACGACATCTCTGTGCTGATCACGGGAGAGTCCGGCACCGGCAAGGAACTGCTGGCCCGCGCCATCCATTACGGCTCGGCGCGTGCCAGCAAGGCCTTCGTCGTGGAGAATTGCGGCGCCTTGCCGGACGAGTTGCTTGAGAGCGAATTGTTCGGCTGCAAGAAGGGTGCCTTTACAGGCGCCTACCAGGACCGCATCGGACTGTTTGAGGTCGCCGATGGCGGCACCATCTTCCTCGACGAGATCGGCGAGACCTCGCCGGCGTTCCAGGTGAAATTGCTGCGCGTGTTGCAGGAGAGCGAGATCAGGCCGCTTGGCGCGCAACGGGTGCGCAAGGTCGACGTGCGCGTGGTTGCGGCGACCAACCGCGACTTCGAGGCCGAGGTCGAGGCAGGCCGTTTCCGGCGCGACCTTTACTATCGGCTGGCCGCGTTTCCGGTTCACATGCCGGCGCTGCGAGAACGACCGATGGACATTCCGCTGATCGCTGAGGGCGTGCTGTCGGCAGTGAAGAGTTCGTTCAACCGGCCGAACCTGCGGTTTTCGCCTTCAGCTCTGGAGGAGTTCGCGAAATATCACTGGCCCGGCAACGTCCGCGAATTGCAGAACGAGATCCAGCGCATGGCCGTACTGGCTGACCGGGATGAACTGGAATCTCCACCGCAATTAGGACGACGCAGCGGACGGCGCGCTACACCCACGGCCAACGGCAAGCTCAACGGGTCGTCCACGCTGAAGGAAAAGGTGGAAGATCTCGAAAAGTCGGTCATTATCAACTCTCTGGAGAGACTCGAGGGTAACATCAGCCGCGTTGCGGGCGAACTCGGACTGTCGCGGGTCGGTCTGCGAAACAAGCTGGCCAGATACGACTTGAAGAAAAATGCCAGAGGCGACTGACATCACTGAGGTTCCGGAATCGGAATCGCTGCTCAAGCTGGTTGCCAGGCGCGGCTCGATTGAGTTCGACAGCGAGCGCGAAGACGCATGGATCGAAGTCATTCGCAAGATGGAGGAGGTCTATTCTGACCTCTTGCGGTACGAGGTCGATCTCGAGCGCAAGAACGCGGAACTCGAGGAAGCTCAGGCCTTCGTCACCAACGTCATCGAGTCCGTTTCCGACATCCTTGTGGTGTGCGACCCGCGCGGGCTGGTGCAGCAAGTCAACTCGGCGCTTCAGCGGATGCTGGGCCGTACCGTCAGAGACCTCACCGGCAAGAAGATCGCCGATATCATCGACGTCGCCGACGAGGCCAAGCTGGTGGCGTTGTTGAAGCCGCGTGCGGCGTCCGAAGTGGTTGACGGTGAGCTCAGATTTGCAACCGAGTCCGGCAGCTCCGATCTCTTTGCCATCAACAGTTCGCCCCGCCACGATCATCGCGGCCGCTTTATCGGTGTCGTGCTGACGGGCCGGCCGATCGGCGAGTTGAGGCGCGCCTACGAGGCGCTGCATAAAGCGCATCGCGAGCTGCAACGCGCCCAGCGGCAGCTTGTCGAGCAGGAGAAGATGGCAAGTCTTGGTCGCCTCGTCGCGGGCGTCGCTCACGAGCTGAACAACCCGATCAGCTTCGTCTATGGCAACATCTACACCTTGACGCGCTACCGCACCGCACTGGTCGAATATCTTGATGCGGTCCACGGCAAGACAGTCGCTGTCGATCTTGCGGTGCTGAAGCGTCGACTGCGTATCGACGACATTCTGGACGATTTCGGGCCGCTGATCGAGGGAACGATGGAGGGCGCGGTCCGCATCAGCGAGATCGTAAAGAACCTGCGCCGGCTCTCCTTCAGCAAGCTGGGTGAGGTCCAAAAGTTCGACGTGGGGCCGCTGATCAACACCGCGGTAATGTGGGCTGCCCGCACCAAGCAGACGCGGGTCGACGTCCGAATGGAGATCGAGCCGGAATTGTGGATCTCCGGCAATGAAGGGCAGCTTCACCAGGTGATCGTCAACTTGGTCGAGAACGCGATCGATGCGATGCACGGCACCACGTGTCCGCGGTTGAAAGTCTCTGCATCGCGCAACGCTGGAGAGATCCTGATCAGGATCTCCGACAACGGATCGGGCATCGACAAGGATCACATCAGCCACATCTTCGAGCCGTTTTTCACCACCAAGCGCGTCGGCGAGGGGACAGGCTTGGGGCTATGGATCAGCTACGGCATCGTCAGTGAACACGGCGGTAAACTGTCCGCCGCCAATGAACCGGAAGGCGGCGCTACGTTCTCGTTTGCGTTGCCGGCGGTGTGAGCGCGGAGTTGCGGCGAGGGCGTCAGGCGGCTCCGCTCTGCAGGACTCCATCGCCGGCATCTTTTCCCGTTCGCTGATCCGGAAAAGGCAGATCGAAAGCTTTTGGATATTGTGAACTGCCAAATCCGAAAGAAAACGCCACTTGTCGGATGTCGACAAGTGGCGCAGTGTCTTGTTGAGAGCTGGGTGATGAAGGATTGCTAAGACGCGCGTCAGCCCGGGAGACCACGCGCGTTTTGGTGCAAATCAGTATCGTGCGACAGCCGGGCCAAACTTGTAGTTCAAGCGAACCAAGCCCATGTCGATGTCCTGGTTGATGCGTGCGGTCGAATTATAGGCGCCCGGAGTGCCACAATAGATATTTCCACTGACGCAATAGGTGGCCACGTCACGGTTGCCGAGGAAGATGTGATTGTACTCGACCCCAATCGACCAATTGGGTGCAAAGCCGAATTCAAGGCCGGCACCAACCGTCCCCCCCCAAAGGGTTTCGTTGGCGCGAGAGTCCACGATGCCGCGGTTGATATGCTCATATCGGGCATCAACGACAGCCGCGCCACCCTTCACATAGAGCAACACGTTGTTCACGGCATAACCGATCTGCCCAGTCATCAGACCGAAGGAGCTGATGCGTGTGTCAATCGACCAGTTTGGGAACGCCAGATCAGCGTTGCGTCCAGAAAAGTCGGCCCAATTGCCTTGGCCTTCGAGGCCGAACACCCAATTGGCCGTCTGCCAACGATAGCCGATCTGACCGCCGAATGTGCCGCCCGTTGCATTGTTGCAGCCTTCATTCAGTGGTAGATTTTTCTGCCCTTCTTCTTTAGTCAGATTCCAGCAGTTATGTGCGGAGCCGCCGCCGCCGTTGAGACCAATATAGAATCCGCTCCAGTCATAGATTGCTGCGACCACTGGCGGGGGCGCCTTGATGTAGGGCCGGGCAGCAAGATCGGCAGCCATTGCAGGAGCCGCCACGCTAAACGTTACAAGGCTAGCGGTAACAAACAACAACTTCATCTTTTTGTCCTGTACGGTCGCACTAGTTCAGGGCTCAGCTTTTAATGCTCCAATTAAATGCCGGATTAATGTGGAAAAATAATGGACAAAATGTGGCAATTAATAATTGGAGCGTGCGATGACGGTACCGATGCAATCAGCACGTGCCTTTCGAAAAGCGTAAAATGTTACCGTCGTGTGTAAGGGCCATGCCCTCCAACACCGCGCCCTGCGCACCGCAACTGATGCGCCAGGGGATGTATATTGCCGCGGCGGAAAACTACGCTGTATTGCAGTGCAGCACGTGCGCAAATATCGGCGTGATCTGGTTGCGCAGAGCGTGATCACACACCTGCTCGACGAACCGGTGTCAATCGGCTTTGAAAAGGGCCCAAAAGGGACCTTTGATCAACGAGTATTGGAGGTAGCGCTCGCGTTGCCGGGGCTGGTCGGGGCCTGCGGAGGGCGGCGCGAGCGCGGGTTGTTTATCATCGTCGCAGTTTTTGAATCGCCAGCTGTCGTTGTCGGTTTCGATGGTCGCAGTGAAGTTGAAGAAAGCCGATCTGGAGATCGCATCTCTTCTCAGTTGGGGCGTTACTCCAACATATATGTGATGAGCAACGAGTTCGGGCTGCATCCGAAATCGCGATATTGATTTGCGAGTCCGGGTGTAACAATCAACGGACTATGTCGACCTCACGTGCCCACCGTTTTGCGTATTGAGGTTCCCGCCGGCGTGGCGGGATGCGGCATACATTCCTGATCAGTTGCTGACTTGGCGTGGGCCCGGCAGGACCAAGCCTGCAACCACTGTCGGTGAGGGGGGCAGGCTTGGTCTATGGATCAGCTACGGCATCGTCAGCAGCACTGCGACGAACTGTCCGCCAATGAACCGGAGGCGGCGCTACGCTCTCCTTCGCCTTGCCTGCAGCGTGAGCGTGGGTTTCTTATCGACCTCTGAGCGATCCAGGGGCTTGGGCCGGCGGCTACAAAATTTTTCTCAAAATTAACAAATGGAATTGTGTGCGGCTCATCGCTGCGTAGTCTTGCTGCGCCGAAGTGAGGACGGGCGCCGAAGCATTGTCGGCAGAACGCATCACCTGTCGCGCAACCACAATCATCCCGACGAAAGGAGCGCAACAAGCTCGTCAACGTGAGCGGGAGGAAATTCGCCATGGAGAACGTGAGTCGATATCGGGCAATGGCGTCGTTGTGTCGGCAGCAAGCTGCTTACCGGCCCTTGCAGAGCTGGCAGCTGCTTGGGCAGGCGGAGCGCTTCGAATATCTGGCCCAGATCGAACTCGAGGCGCGCAACGTCACGACCCCGGCCGATCCGAGAACGGAACCAGCTCAAGCCGCGCCGACCGCTGCGGCCTAAGCCGCTTTGCCTCAATGCGCCATCAGCGTCGGAACCGTCATGGACTCGATCATGCCGCGTGTGACGCCACCAAGGAACGCTTCCTGCAAACGAGAATGCCCGTAGCCACCCATGACGAGCATGTCGAGGCTCTCGTCGGCAGCCAGTGACAGGATCATCGGTTGAATTTGCGAGCGAGGTCCTGAAAGGAGGACGGTCCTGCTCGATAGCCCCTGGCGCGAGAGATGCTTGGCCAGATTCTCCGATGAAACCTCCGATGCAAGGGAATCCGCTTCGTTCACGGTAACGATGATCAGTTGCTCAGCCTGTTCCAGGAACGGGCTTGCGTCTCTCAGCGCCCGCGCGGCGACGCGGCTGCCATCCCAGCAGATGCCGATCCGCCCGGTCTTGAAGGCTCCCGTGAAAATGTGTGGCAGGAATAATACCGGCCCGCCGGCCTGGAACAGGATCTCCAGCGGCAACGTGTTGTCGAATGTTGCCCGGTTGTTGTCCGGCTGGAGAACAACGTTCAGATCATAGAGCTTTGCGGCTCCACCGGCGGTGGCGGTTGCCTCCGCGGGGGTCGCGTCGAGGGCGCGGCAAGAATAGGATACACCAGCGTTCTTTGCTTCGGTTTCGAACGTTTCAAGCGTGGCCTTGGCACGCTCAAGGGCGCGTTCGCGCTCAAGCTTCAGAACCGCGGCCATGGCCACGCCGCCTTCCATGATGTAGCTCGTGCCAGCGGTTATGTAGCTCACGGCAAGCGCATCCACCTGGGCGCCAAACTTTGCCGCAAGTGAGATCGAGCCGTCGATTACCGGCCTCGCGCTGCGTTCGGTCGGGATATGTACGAGAATATCTTTGATCATTCGGCCCCTCCGGCTCCCCTTAGCGACAACAGCTTCCCATTGTGGCGGTGATTCTGTTTTGACCTGAATCAACAGCGGACCGCCGGGTCGGCCGGGGAGGGGGGGCGTAGCCTGCTTTCCAAAGATTAATCGGGCGGACGGGGCGCCGTAATGTCCTGTCGGCCATGTTGGGCTCACGTAATTGCCAATCCAACATGGAGTGCATGATGACCGATCGATCGACCGGCGAACGTTTGACCAAAATTCTTACGGTACGGCGGCTCGCGCTGTTGGGTTCAGCGGCGGTGCTTGGCGTAGCCGTCATGGCCGGCGGGCCGCGTGCTCATTCGCCAGCCGATTTGGCGCCATGGACATCG
>JGI24705J35276_12237748_pt1 | contig 12854 bp, 2 predicted proteins | sample TergutNt197P4_FD_35276 | JGI IMG/M metagenome (IMG submission 35276)
CCGCCACCGCCTTGGCCTTTGCCTTCATCTTTAGGCTCGTTAACGGTTACGGTCACAATATTTGATCTTAACGGCGGCGCATTGACTGCGCTAACCATACAGTAATAGTAATATGTACCGACTGATAGGGTAGTGGGCAAAGTATAGGTGGAGCCGGTCGCGCCTATTATCTCTGCGCTGGTTGAGCCGTCTGAGTTAGATAAAAACCATTGATATAATGGTTCGCCTACCGGTTCTACTTTTGCGCTTATACTTAGGGTACCACTAGAGCCTTTATCTACGGAGAGTGAAGTGGGTTGTTTAGTTATGGTGATTGTGGAAGTGGCATTGTAGATGGTAGCTTTTGTTTTATTGGATTCGGAAGAAGCTTTGACATAGAGGAATCCTTCGGGGTAAGCGGAAATTGCATCGCCGGTATTGGGAATATAAACTTCGAACTGAATTTCATCGTCTTCAAGCGCAAACAAGTTATTCAAAACAAATGCCCCATCAAATTTGCCAACAGTACTTGCAAGTTTACCGAGCAGCTCGATTCTGATGATATCTGTTATACCTTCAGTACCGCTTTGCTTAAGGGTGAAATGCGCGATAGCATAGTTGCCTTGTGTATTTGACGGTTCAATATAGTTCAATATCAGCTTTAATTCTCCTTCAACAGGTATGCCTTCGTCATGCAATACACCAACGCTATAGGAAATAAACTCAAGCTGTTTTTGGTCGTCCAGCTTACGGCCATCATGAGACGTTTTGCCTAGGATGTAAAAATGTAGTTTATTCCCAGGGTCGTAGAATTCGTTAACCGTTTCGCCGGAAGCTATCTCCCTATTATTATCATTTTCCTCCCATTGCTGCACACTACCAGTTTTTAGCATGTTTTTCTGCCAGGAGAAATTTCCTTCGCCTGCGTAATAACGCGGATCTTCCGAAGCATAATGTGGGTCGGCTGGGTCGTACTCACTTCTGTAATAACCGGTATCAGTAAAGGAAGTGCCCGCGTGGAAGGCGGCGTCATATAATTGTGCTGTATGGCCAACAGTATAGGATGCCGCGTCGTCAATTCCCGGGCCAAAGCCGTCTTTTTGCACATATTCTATCAAAGCGATATCATAAGGATGGGAATCTACCACGCAATCGTTGCGAGATATAATTACACCATCGTCCGGGGCAAAGCTATCGTAGCCGGTACGCTGTACCACTTCTACAAACATTCTGGCATTAGTGCCGGATAAGCGGCTTAAGAATTGGCTATGACCGGCAGTTTTAAGAATAGCCTGATCCGCCCAAGTACCGCTGCCGAAGTTAAGCTGAAGAGCTTTATAGTAATTTGGGTAAACCAAACCATAATCATCTTCCAGGAAGGGATAATAACCATTTGGGAAAGAACCACCCTTTCTGTTATTCAAAGGAATATTACGGGCGACAATTTCTGCTACTACCGGAGTACTGGAAGCCAGCCCTTCTTTTGTCAATTTTAATACATCGCCTTCGTCATAGTAATTGATACTGGTATGAGCTTTATTGAAAGCCATGAAATGTACAGGCACAGAACTGCTTTCAATACCAGGTATGGTCCAGCGGGCCTGATCTCCATAAGGACCGGCGAAACTGCCGCGGCTCATCAGTTCCCAAGGTTCTGTTTTAGCGGTCACTCTGGCAGTATAAGGATTGCCATAATTATCTCCCAGACCGGAAATATGCCCGAATTCATGGGCAAAGGTAGCCATACCATCATTTTCCCCTTGAATAGAGCGCCTTAGAGATCTGGTTCTGCCCCCATATTTGGTGCTAACATAGTCCCAAGATCCAGCTCCGGACCAGTAGCTAACATGTGCTGCCCAGGATGTCCAGGCTACATACCTGGTACCGGTAGCATTACCGGTGGCATCCGCCCAAGTGAATTCCGATTCTGGAAACGCGAATACATATTCGCTCATTGTTCCATTTGTTTCCATAGACGCTATTTTGGCAGCTTCATCTTTAAGAAATTGGGTTGAACCTGTTTTGCTAGCAAGTTGTTTCACAAGTTCGGGTTTACGATTGAAGAGAGCTGTCAAATCAGTTAAGTATTTTCTGGGACCGTATAGATCGGGCACGGCTATTTTAGCGTCTGCTAATGTTATTGCTGCCCATTGCATCATGCCAAAATTTAGCCATACGCCACTTTCGTCATAGCCGGAATGGAGGATGAAGAAAAAGTCGAAATCATCCGGATCCCAAGGATCTTTACCATCTGCTCCAGTTAGAGCCGCATTGGTTGCTTCGCTGATGATGCTTCCGCTAAAATTTAAAGACGGCGGTCTGTCACCTACATCGAAACCGGTATTACCGGTTCCATTATATTGGAACTCGAGACCATTTAATGTATATGGCCCAAACCCTATCAGTTCAACACCCCATTTACCATATGAATTCTCGCGCCAGAATTCATTTATGGTTGTACCATTGTTACCTTCTCCAGTTTTAGAATTCAAATAATCTGCCCACCAGGCAGCTAAGGTCTCTCTCTCCGGGTGATTGAGTATCGGGTTATTAGTAATTGTTTCGGAAAAACCACGGCCGGTAGATAAACCGAAACCAAACAGATTTGAACCTAAAGCCTCGGAAGAGATGAAAGGCCTATCAATGAAATCTACCAATATCAAAGCTCCGCGTATAGGCGTTTGAATATCGGCGGGGTCGCGGTTAAAGCTGCTGGGGGCAATTTCTTGTAAAGCTTTAGGATTGGTATAGCCAGCTTCTACAAAAACATCTGCATCCATCCAGTCGATTACAGGATTAGGCGCAAAATCTGCCCAAGTTCTATCTCTATTCATTTGCCAATTCTGCGGATCGATAGCTTTACCCATTATCTCTTCTTTTGAAAACCCAGGTCCGTCTGTTTTGATCCACCTAGCATGCAGAGTATGAGGGGCTCCATTAGTCAATAATGTATAGTCTTGTATCTTTACTGTGCCATCTTCTTCTGTAAACCAGCCCGCAAATTCATAGCCTGCTACATTGGGCATATCGGGGAAATATACGGAATATGGGTCGCCTAGGGGGATGGTAACGATATCATGTGTTGTAATTCCGTCGGGCGGAATATTCTTATTGAAAGTAACATCAACACTAGTATTGGGATTTGCGGAAACTTCATAAGTGATAATGGGCTCTTCTTCATCTCCTGCGGCAAAGGGGCCTGCCGCGGGGGCGGCAGATGCATCCGGTACTCGGGTCACTATTATAGTAATTTCGGTTTTTTCGCCCAGAAGCACAGAAAAATCGTATGGTTCTTCTAGGATACCTTGAGTTACTTTGTAAGTTTTATCCTTTGTATTCCCAGTAATTTTAGGGTCGCTTTGAAAAGCATCGAGCAGCAAAGAATCATTGATTTGCACTATCCTTATGGTATCGTTCTCTTCAACTCCATTGGCTATTAAAATATCCGGGAAATCCATAATACTTACTAAAGTGAAGGTTTTACCATTCCTGTCAACTTTTGGCCAACCTCCTACTATTTCATCGTTTTCTATGTCTAAATCCAGAGCAGCTTCAAAATCTTGTAGGATGCGCTGTTCGGTAAAGTAATTGTTTTCCGGCTCTATATTGCCGCCGATTTTGAAACTGGCCATGCCGGTTTCTTTATCGTAAGTGGGCTTTGTAACACTTATCCCTTCCAGGGTAGTTATATATATATCTAGTTTTTTGAATTCTATTGTAACTGTATAATCCTTACTCTCGGTAAACTGATACCTGCCGGCATCTGCACCCGTAAGCTCTGTATATTCTCCTCCTTCAATAGTTATTTTATCAAATTCATATCCGGCGTCTGGAGTTGTTACAAACGCATACCAAGGATCGGTATAGTTTCCAATTTTAGGTAAATCTAGCATAATAGGATTATCACGTGGAAAATCGAACAATGGGCCTCCATCCCCCCTATCGTGATAATCCAATTTAGCGCTTCCATTTGTTATTGGATTAACTATTAATCGGGCAATAGGCAGGTATTTGACGATTATTTTCTCGGGTTCTGGGTTGCCAGTTGTATCTGTGAATATAACGTATATCACCTCGTCGTTGTCCTCAGCAAGATGATTATCCACTAAATCTTCTGTTTCCCAGTCATCTTCATTAAAATCCCACACAACATCTGTGGCATCCCCATTCTCTTTTACATGATAAACGACAAAATCACAATCATCTCCTGCCCCTGCGCCTTCAGACACATCAACGTAAACGCCTTTATCATATCCATCAGCAAAATGAACATCAAGCGCTAGATCAGCAGGCGCCGTGCCGGTGCGAAGGGAGGGGGCGGCGAAGACGGTGGTGGCTAGGGCTAGGGCAATTATTAGGGCGGCTACTACTACTCCTGCAACGGGAACAAAGCGTTTTCTAAACTGCATATTTACTTACCTCCATATTAATAATTTAGGATTTAATATAGCCAACAAGTAACAGATACTATTTAAAGTAGTAACAGTAATATGTTTCGATACAGTAATCCTCCTTTCAAACAATATTCCTGCATAGCAAAACATTTATATGAAGTGTTCATAAATCATAACATATAAAAGGATTAATTTCAATATTAATTGAACAAAATATTAAAAAATATGAACAAATATTTCCTCGTTTTGATTATTATTAACATATACAATGGGGACTTTAAACATAGCCATAACCATAAACCATTGCCCCAACCGTAACCGGGGCTACATCCCCATCCACGCCCTCATCTCCACCCACAACCATGTCTACATCCGCGCCAGTAACTCCATCCCCAACCGTTACGGGGTTCGGGGGCGGGTTCGTACGGCCGCTATTATTCCTAGTATAGATATCCCCAGAATTAGCAAGAGGATAATTGGCGAAAAATCGTCTTGGCTTTGGGGAATATTGCCCATAATAGTTTCCCATTCAGCCAGCGGTACTTCTTCGTCTGTAAATACGCCTGCGTCAGTGGGCGCCAAAATTTGTACTTCGCGGGTGATATAAGAGCTTTGGCCTTGGTCGTTTTCTACGCTGTAGGTTATTATATAGGTGCCTGCTATATCTCTTATTGGCGCGCCTATAATTTTAATTCTGGTGGAAATATCTTGGCCGTCATAATCTATAGCCCGCGCGCCTTGCTCGAAATAAGGGGTAGCGCTGCCAAGATGGAGTATGATTGGGTTAGAGCCGATATAGGATATTTTGGGCGAAATGGGAAGCTTGGCCAGGGGGATTTCGGCTTCATTGAAGTAATAGGTAGCGGCTGTTTCGGGCATAGTGAGGGTCATTTCGTATTTACTATTGCCATTGGCTTTGTTAATGCTTATTTGCAGTTCGTATTTGCCTTCTTCAATAAGGTATTGTTTTGTTCCGGCGGCGGAGAAGACATCGGTTAACAGGGCTTTTTTGGTGGTGGTTTCTATCAATCGGGCTGAAATGGACATATTTTTGTCGATAGCTGTTATTTGTAGATTCATATACCCTAGGGCATTGGCAACAATGCCGGTATGGGTAACTTGGGCGCCTTGTTTGGCTTGGGCGCTAAAAGTGTATGTTATGCGGGGGTCTTTTTTTTCGCTGGGCGCAACAATGCGTATATTGCGGGTGGTAGCGGCAGAAAGGCCGCTGCTGGGGCTTATTATGGTGTAGGTGAGGGTATAGGTTCCGGCTAGGGAGCGGTTTAGGTTGCCGCTGATTTTTACCAGAGGAGAAATATCTTCACCGTTATAATCGACAGCTTTTGCGCCTTGCTCGGTATAGGGGGTATTGCTGGTTTGATGCAATATGATAGGGTTGGAGCCGTTTAGGGTGATTTTGGGCGTAGTGGGGGGCGTTAGTGTAGCCGGCTGCTCCAGCACTGTTACGCTACGGGTGGCGCGGGCGGTGAGGCCGGCGGAATCTGCGACTTCGTAGGTAATGCTGTAGAGGCCGGGTGTATAGCTATTGACGGTATTGGTGATCACGACCGAATTATTTAAGTTCAGTCCTTTGCAATCTACAGCCAAGTAGCCCATTTCTTGGTAGGTTTGCCCATATTCCAGATTGAGGGCGGTGAAACCGTTTAAGGTGATGATGGGAGGGGTACGGATTTCTTGGGGTGGTGTTTCTGGACGAAGGGGCGGTTCACCGCCTCCATTGATCGTAGTGGCTAATTGTAAGGATTTTTCGAAATTGATAATGCCGTAACCCAGCTCATCATTGATATAAGCGCCGTTGCCGCTAGCCCCACGCCGAATCAGGTCATATATTTGCGCATTGCTCAATTGGGGGTTGACGCCCCATAGCAAAGAAGCTAAGGCGGCAACTTGCGGGGTGGCAAAAGAAGTGCCGGTAACAAAAGCAGAGCCGCCGGAGGCTGTTGTAGAATAGTAAGTATCTGTTGCCATTACATCTAAACCGCTGCCATAGTTAGAAGTATAATAACGCGCCGCGCCGTTTGCTTCCACAGAGCCTACAGCTATGACATTATCATAGCGGGCCGGATACTCGATACTGTTCTTGCCTCCATTGCCTGCGGCGGCGAAAATAGCACAGCCCTTATTATAGGCATAATCTACGGCATTTTTTATAGTGAGACTATCTGATGTTAAACCCAGGCTAAGATTAATAATTTTAGCGCCGTTATCGGCAGCCCATATTATCCCCTTGGCTACATTGGCGGCAGATAAAACACCGTTGGCATTATCCGCCTTGACCGCCAGGAGAGCGGCATTCCAGTTGAGCCCCGCGCCTGCCAAAGCATTATCGCCAATGGCGGCGATAACACCTGCTACTCCTGTGCCATGCCCAACTTTGTCATTTTCGTAAGACAAGCCTGGCTCTGCGGCATAGCCCTGTAGTAGGGGCGGTAGATCGGGATGCAAAGAAATAATACCGGAATCGATTATGGCAATAGGCGCATAGTTGCTGCCTTTAATAATATCCCAGCCTGCTTGAGCTTTGATCGTACTCAAATACAGAGATTGATTACGCGCATACCCAGGGTCATTGGGAATATATTCCAAGTTCACTATATAATTAGGTTCCACACTTTCAATATACTTATTGTTTTTAAAACGATTGAGTACTGCCTGCGGGTTTTTACCCATCTCCGCCGTTCTAACAACATAAACACCTAGGGATTCCACAAAGCCGATTTTTTCAACCTTCTCAATTTCATGCTGTAATTGTTTTTCCTGGCCCGGGATTTGACTGGGATCTTTAAATTTGATAATTATTTCGTCTTGCATATAGGCGGCTCCGTCAAGTTGAGCGTTATTTTCCGCCTCAAATGAATAATTGTTGTACATATCCAGCTCTTCATCATCTGCCTGCATTTGTTCCGCTTGTGCCGGAAGCGCTTCTTCGTTCATTAACGGTAATTCCTCTGCCGGTAGTTCTATAATTTCCGGTTCATAATAAATGGTATGCGAATCAGTCTCTTCAATTAAATCCGCTTCCCATAATGTAGCGTTTTTGGGGGGCGGTTCATCTGCTTTGCTGGCATAAATAGGGTAAGCGGTTTGTATAGCTGGTATAAGCAGGATTAGACTGAAGAATAAAGCGATGAACCGTTTCATTTTCATTAAAACACCAACTTTCATAATAGTTGTATTTATATTATCGTTTCTTTAAGGCTATTCTTTACAAAAAAAACAATGTGGGGCAAGCCCACATTGTTTTTTTGAATTTGTTATAGATTGTGATTAGAGTTTTAGTTTAATTTAATAGCATGCTCATGCTCGGGATCGGTTTCGTTGCAGAACTCACATAAGGGTATGGGCGGCAGTATAATGTCTTTGGCATATACTTTATCGGCGTCTGTCAAGTAAATATCTGGCAGGTAAGATTTTCCGGTTACTTTATCGGGTAGATAAACCTTATCTTCGTCGGTCAGGTACAGGGGGTCTATATAGATTTTATCCGCATCCGTCAAGTATGCTTCTGGCAGGTATACCTTGTCTTCATCTGTCAGATAGATGTCTTCTGCATAGTACTTTTCGGCGAATATATCGGGCAAATAAACCTTAGCGTCATCGCCCAATTTGATATCTTCTAAGTAAACCTTATCTGCATCGCCCAGCTTGATATCTTCTAAGTAAACCATAGCATCATCGCCCAGCTTGATATCTTCTAAGTAAACCTTATCTGCATCGCCCAGCTTAATATCTTCTAAGTAAACCTTAGCATCATCGCCCAGTTTGATATCATCTAAGTAAACCTTATCTGCATCGCCCAGCTTAATATCTTCCAGATAAACTTTATCGGTGTAGAGATCATCCAGATAAACTTTATCGGCGTCTGTCAGATATATGTCAGTTAAATAGACTTTGTCATTGTCGCCCAGTTTGATATCATCCCGGTAAACTTTATCGGCGTCTGTCAGATATTTTTCGGGCAAGTATACTTTATCGGCGTCTGTCAGGTATTTATCTTCCAAGTATACTTTATCTTTTTCTGTTAGGTATATATCGGTTAAATAAATCTTATCCTTTTCACCGAGTTTGATATCGGGCAAATAAACTTTATCATTGTCGGTTAATGTAATATCGGGCAGATAAACTTTATCGGCATCGGTCAGCTTGATATCGGGTAAATAGACTTTATCATTGTCGGTCAATGTAATATCGGGCAGGTAAACTTTATCGGCATCGCCCAGCTTGATATCGGGTAAATAAACTTTATCGGCATCGGTCAGCTGGATATCGGGTAAATAAACTTTATCTGCGTCACTTAAGTATTTGTCTGCTGCGTATTTTTTATCGGCATCGCCCAGTTTGATATCTTCCAGGTAAACCTTATCTGCATCGGTTAAATATTTATCGTTCAGGTAGACTTTTTGTGTGTCGTCGAGATAGGTATTTACAGGTTCGCCGGTCATATTTATGGTGAAGTTTTGTTGAGCTGAAGTGCCCGCGGAAACCGTCACCGTTTGTACTATTGGCACAATGCCGTTGCCGCTGATTGTTACGGTATAAGCGCCCGCTACCAGATTAGCCTGCTCAAAAGGAGTGGTGCTGGATATTTTGCCGCTGTAAGAGTAACCGTAGGGGCCGGAAATAGCCAGATCGAAATCGCCGTTGAATACTCTGCTCTTTGAGGTGGTGCTCACTAATTTGAAAGTGCCGGTAGAAGCGTCTGCAACAAGTTTAAATGTGCCGGTGTTTTTATCGCTAACTAGTTCATAGTTACCTGTAGCCGCGTCGCTGATCAATTTGTGAGTGTTATTGAATACGTCACTTATTAATCTTGTAGTGTTATTGTTAACATCGCTGATCAATCTGAAACTGCCGGTATCTACATCTTTTATTAATCTTGTAGTGCCATTGTTAACATCGCTGATCAATCTGAAATTGCCGGTATTTACATCTTTTATTAATCTTGTAGTGCCATTATTAACATCGCTGATCAGTTTAAATCCGCCGGTATCTACATCACTGATCAATTTATAATCGCCGGTATCAAGGTCGCTGACGAGCTTGAAGGTGTCGGTAGCTTTATCGCTGATCAATCTGAAATCGCCGGTATTGACGTCGCTGATGAGCTTGAAGGTGTCGGTAGCTTTATCGCTGATTAATCTGAATTTGCCGGTATTCACATCGCTGATCGTTCTTAAGTCTCCGGTATTTTTATCGCTGATCAATTTGAAACCGCCGGTAGCTTCGTCATTAATTAATTTGTATGTGCCGGTAGCTTCATCACTGATTGTTCTGAATGTGCCGTTGTTTACTTCGTTTATCAGTTTAAATGTGCCGGTATTTTCGTCGCTTTTCAGTTTGAAAGTGCCATTATTAACGTCGCTAATTAATTTGAAAGTACCGTTGTTGACATCGCTTATCAGTTTTGTTGCGCCGGTAGCTTCGTCATTAATTAGTTTGTATGTGCCGGTAGCTTCGTCTTTAATTAGTTTGTATGTGCCGGTAGCTTGATCATTCATCAGTTTGAAAGTGCCGTTATCTACTTCGCTGATCAATACTAATTTGCCGGTTGCCTGGTCTTTCACCAGTTTGAATTCGCCGGTATCATAATCGGCTACCAAGTCGGCGGGAACATTTGCGGCTTTCCAGCCAACAAACTCATAATTGCCGGTAGTGTACCATTTAGCGGCGGAAGCATGGAAGAACACATAAGTATCACCGCTTTTATCGGCTTTAACAGCAGTTCCTTGAGGGTTATTGTCGTGTTTGATATCGCTGGTGGGGTTGCCGTTAAACGCTTTGTCGCTTACCACTATGCCGAAGCTAAGTGAGATGTATCTGCCGTCGAAACCGACAAATATCTTGCCGCCTTCCACATATAGATTATAGAAATAAGCGATATTTTTATTGTATTCAGTGGGGCCTTTTTTACCATTACTGTTCTGGCTGGAATCGGCAATAAACACTTTTAAGGGTTCATCCTTGGTATATTGCGTGATATTGTTGACCTTCAGGAAGGTCATGCCATTGCCAAGATAACCGCCTGCTTGGGCTAAGGGAGATTTTCCTTCTTCGCCATAACCATAGGTGATGCCGCTGACCAATGTGCCGCTGGCGGAAGATATTTTCTTTTCAAAGGCGGGTACTTTATATGGCTGGTATTCTTTTTGCCAAATGGGCGCATATTCTTTCTGCCATTCGGCGGCGTAAGTTCTTTGCCATTCCGGCGCATATGTTTTTTGCCATTCCGGCGCATAAGTTTTCTGCCATTCCGGCGCATAAGTTTTCTGCCATTCGGCGGCTAAAGTTTTCTGCCATTCTGGTGCATAGGTTTTTTGCCATTCAGGTACATAGGTTTTCTGCCAAGCGGGTGCAAAGGTTTTTTGCCATTCGGGCGCAAGAGTCTTCTGCCATTCCGGCGCAAGTGTTTTTTGCCATTCGGGGGCGTAGGTCTTTTGCCATATTTCCGCTACTGTTTTCTGCCATTCAGGAGCATAGGTTTTTTGCCATTCGGGAGCAAAAGTCTTTTGCCATTCGGGGGCATAGGTTTTTTGCCATTCGGGGGCATAGGTTTTCTGCCAGGCAGGGGCAAAAGTTCTTTGCCATTCGGGGGCATAAGTTTTCTGCCATTCGGGGGCATAAGTTTTCTGCCATTCGGGGGCATAGGTTTTTTGCCATTCGGGGGCATAGGTTTTTTGCCATTCGGGAGCATAAGTTTTCTGCCACTCGGGAGCATAAGTTTTTTGCCATTCGGGAGCATATGTTTTCTGCCATTCGGGGGCATAAGTTTTTTGCCATTCCGGCGCATAAGTTCTCTGCCATTCGGGGGCATAAGTCACTTCATTATAAGTTTCTGTAGCATCTATGCTTAATTTAAGTGAACCGGATTGAGTGTTTTGAACAGTGGGGTATGCTCCGTCGAATCCGCTCAGCCACACCAAGCTCATATAAGGCGCATCGTCTTTGGGGTCTACTCTAAACCTTAGTTCTCCTGTTAAATTGACCCAACCGGCAGGATAATCAATTTCTTTGACTATATATTCGCCCAGTACCGCATCCCTATTAACTAAAGAAGCTTCTATGGTAGCGCCTTCTTCGAAAGTGATACGGCCTTCAACAATACCAACCTCATTATTTTTAAAGGGGCTGCCGGGAATTGGCGTATCGCTGCCGGCTTTATAAATATTGAAGGAGAATTGTCCGTCTGTGGTAGCAGGGAAGCTTTCACTGCCAATAACGATGTCTTTGTAGAATAATACATCTAATGTACCGCTAAAACCGGGGTTTAGCTCATTTTCCCATTCAAAAACCGGGTCTAACCCAAATGTTACATGCTTGGTCAAGTCGCTCAGCTTTACGGTGAACTCTACAGGCTGCGTGGTTACGCTGCTTATGCCGGCGGCAATTTGCGCCGGGGTGAGAACTTCGCGAATTCTAAATTCTCCAAAAGTCATAATTGCTTCACTAAAATAGGCCACGCCGTTATTACCGCTGGTAGCGGTAGCTACAGTTTGCCAAGCGTTGCCATTTAGCCGTTCCAGCACGAAGTTGAAACCGGCGGCCACTTGGCCGTCTAGCAATTTTGTTATTTGGGCGTCGGCCCAATAGATGGGGGGATTACCGAAATAGTGCGATACCTGGATATTCTTGCCGTCGAAGACGGTGCTCATATTACTGTAGGTAACCCAGTCGAAGCGGCCGCATTCCGGGCAGATATAAATATACAGGGGATCTCCGTTGTCATCGACAGGGTATTGCAAATACCATATTTCGGGGCTATCTGTTTGCACAAAAGTTTCTTGCCCTTTTTTTACATAACCATTGGGCAGTATGCCTTTTGTAACATTCTTACCACCATTGGGGCTGGTACCATGATGGAAACCAAGGTCGCAATCTCTTGCCACAACTTCGTCGCCTTCAGCAGCAAAAGCTGCAAGCGGCATGGTAGAAAATAATAGGGCTAGTGAAAGTAATATTGCTAAGATTTTTTTTGTTGTTTTCATTATAAGGCACTCCTTGATCTAGTATTCTTCATTCTGAAGTGATGGTTGCCTCTTTTCTTTTGGGGTTGGGGTTCCCTCTTTTCAGCCTCTTTAATTTTGTCGTTGTGGTTCGACATTTTCAGCCGCGTTTTTTACTGAGTTGCGGTTCTCTAAGATTACATTCTTGTTAAGGAATGCGACACCTGGTTAACTTATGTGCTTCTGACACCTCCTTTTTTACGTTGTAGTACGTTTTTGTTACATCTCTTGATTTTGTCTTCATTTTGTTCCTACTATATAATTCGTAAATACAGCGTTAGTTTTTGGGGTAAATACTTATTTAATCGAGTAGATTTATATATTATTATCGCCAAAGCCACTACAATGGGCTGACTTATAAACTTACAAGCCTTTAGGGCACCTCTAGAAACCAGAATAAACACTAACAAAATGATCAAAATGAGACTAATTACCTAAATATCCCCGTCATTGCGGACTT
>JGI24705J35276_12237747_pt1 | contig 12844 bp, 10 predicted proteins | sample TergutNt197P4_FD_35276 | JGI IMG/M metagenome (IMG submission 35276)
AAGTCCGCAATGACGGGGATATTTAGGTAATTAGTCTCATTTTGATCATTTTGTTAGTGTTTATTCTGGTTTCTAGAGGTGCCCTTAATGCTTTCAAAGGATTCTTCCCCCATTCACTGATACATCCGTAAACAGTATAACACCAAATTGAGAGTGTTTCCATAAAAATATCCGAACCCCAGGGCGATCGCATAAAAAAAGCATAAAAAAATGAACATATCTAAACCGTGCACTCTACCGCTAATTCATAGCAGGTCAAATATCCGCTGCACCCTGCAAGCCCGCAGGGTGCAGCTATTTTTCGTAAGCGTCAATTACGAGGGTAGTGGATTCCCATATATCACGGAACAAAAATCGTCAAAGGCTATAAGAAAAAGTTTGCCGTTTACACGATGACAGCCATACGCGACCTACAGGAATTGGGGGTTCAATTTAAGGGTGCCCTTAAGGTGAAGCATTATCACCCATTATATAAACACCGCTGTAAATTCACTCCATATTCTATATAACCGCTCGTCTAAATAAGTTAATGCCTTTTTTTGTATATCTTCGGGTATACCATAATATGCCCCCGCAATTGCACCTGCAATAGCCGCCAGGGTATCGCTATCTCCGCCAAGAGAAACAGCATTCCGAAGAGTATCTTCATAACTTGTGGATTCCAAAAAAGCTATCACCGCCTGAGGAACAGTATTTTGACATGTTGCATCGAATTTATAACTATCACGAATTTCATTTAAAGTAAAATCTAGACTATAATAATTCTTATCGATATAGTCTTTTATTTCACCAATACTTCTCCCCTCACGCGCTAAAAAAATACTCACCGCAGTAGCTTCTGCACCTCTTATTCCAGCGCTATGATTATGTGTAACTTCCGTTACCATACAGGATAACTCTTTTACTTGCGCAAGGCTTTGCGCCGCAAATGCGCAAGCGGAAACTCGCATAGCAGCTCCGTTGCCGAAGCTGTTATACGGGCCCAGATCATCTGAAAATAGCCAGTGTTTAAACATGCCACCATAGCCGCAGTAAGGATACATTCTGCCAACCAGGCGCATCTGCTTAATCGCAATTTCGCTTAATCTACTATAATCATCCTTGGCCTTAAGCAGAGCGCTGGCTATAGCCAGTGTCATAACACTATCATCGGTAAATTTGCTGCTTTCGGTAAATAAATCGAACTCTTTTGTTTTGATACTGTTCCACTCAAAACGAGAGCCCACAATATCGCCAACAATTGCTCCCAGCATATGCTATTTCATCCATTCATCGTTAATTAAGCCAACATAGACCCTATTCCCTGGCGCCTATACGTTTAACTTCTAAAACATCTTCTACACGGCTAATTCGCTGCATCAAATAATCTACCTGATCTAAAGATTTCACTTCCAGCTTTAAATGTATCTGGCTATGACCGCTGCGTTTATCTACATTGGCATGTATACCGTTGATGGGTGTTTTAGTTTCCGCCATAATAGATACCACATCTAAAGTTAAACGTTCGCGGTTTATAGAGTTAACTAGTAATTCTACCTGATATATACCGCTTTTGGTTTGCCCCCACCCAACTTCTATTAAACGATTTGGTTCGGTTATGGTATAGCGGCGGGCATTGACGCAATCTTTCCGGTGCACAGAAACGCCGCGCCCGCGCGTTATATAGCCAATAATATCGTCGCCCGGTAAAGGTTTGCAACAGGCAGCTAAGCGTACCATAACGTCGCCAATTCCTTTAACCCAAATTCCCTGCGCATTTATGCTCTCTCGCTCCGGCTTTAAAATAAGTTCTGTTGGCTGCGCAAGTTCTTTTTTATAATCCTCTTTAATACGGGTAAGAACAGTGGCAAGCGAAAGAGCGCCGTCGCCTAAAGCGGCAAAAAGATCGTCGCTGCCGGTAAAATTGAAGCGCCGCGCCAATTCCAGCATTTGATCTTGCTTAAACACCTGAGCTGTATTTAAATTATATTTTTTACACTCACGCTCTAGGGCTTCTTTGCCTAAAACAATATTTTCTTCACGCTTTTCTTTGCGAAACCACTGGCGTATTTTATTCTTCGCCTGCTGAGTATGAACCATTTTCAACCAATCGCGGCTGGGGCCGGAACCTTTGGCTGTCATTACCTCTACAATATCGCCGTTGCTTAGTTTACTCTCCAAAGGCGCCAAGCGATGGTTGATTTTACAGCCCACACATTGATGGCCCACTTGCGTATGAATGCGGTAAGCAAAATCTAAAGGTCCGGCGCCTGCCGGCAGTTCATAAACATCGCCACGCGGGCTAAATACATAAATGTTTTCATTAAATAAGTCGCCCTTAACAGTTTCCATAAATTCGTGGGCATCACCCAATTCCTGCTGCCATTCCAGCATTTGCCGCAGCCATTCCACTTTTTTATCAAAATCGGCGTCCGCGCTTTTGCCTTCTTTATAGCGCCAATGCGCGGCTATTCCGTATTCGGCTATACGATGCATCTCCCAGGTGCGTATTTGCACCTCGAAAGGAGAGCCATTATCCCCTATTACCGTAGTATGTATAGATTGATAAAAATTCTGCTTGGGCATAGCCACATAATCTTTAAACCGGCCCGGTATAGGTTTCCATAAAGTATGAATAACGCCCAATACACCATAGCAGTCTTTAACCGTGTTCACGATCACACGTATGGCGTTCAAATCGAAAATTTCGCTCAAATCTTTTTGTTGACGCTTCATCTTATTAAAAATACTATAATAGTTTTTAAAACGCCCGGTAACATCGCATTTTATACCAACTTGATCCAGATCTCTGTTGATAATAGCGCAAATTTCGTTAATAAAACGGTCACGCTCCGTTTGCATAGCAGCCAGTTGTTCTTTTATCTTGGCTATGATCTCCGGTTCCAAAATAAAAATAGCCAAATCTTCCAGCTCATTTTTAATATTGAACATGCCCAAACGATGAGCCAGTGGCGCAAAAATAAACAAAGTTTCTTCGGCAATCTCTTTTTGGCGTAGTTTAGAATGATGTGTATCTATAGTACGCATATTATGCAAGCGATCTGCCAGCTTAATTAAAATGATGCGTATATCGCTCGCCATAGCCATAAACATTTTGCGTAAATTTTCGGCTTGTGCTTCGTGACGATTATGAAATTCCAGTTTAGATAATTTGGTTACACCGCTAACCAATACCGGAACACCGGGGCCAAATTTCTCCTTTAACTGTTCTAAGCCGATATCTGTATCTTCCACCACATCATGAAGCAAGCCGGCCATTACGGTATCATCATCGATTTGCATACCGCATAGTATTTCCGCCACCGCCAGAGGATGCTCAATATAAGGATTACCGCTATCGCGTTTTTGTCCGGCATGGGCTTCATTAGCCAGCTCATAGGCGGCATAAAGACGCATGCTATCGCTAGCCGGGTTATACTCTTTAACCCGCGCAATTATTTCCTCAATTGTCATACTCATGCTATTCGCCACCGATCAAAAAATTTAAAAAGGAATAGAACGGCGTTCTATTCCTTTGCCCTCAAGTGCCGGCCCAATTAAAGCCGGCTAAAAAATTACCCTCTGTGATGATTAGCTTGAATGCGCTCTAATTCTTCCAACAAATACTCATTAAGCACCCTAATATAAGTCCCCTTCATGCCTAAAGAACGCACCTCAACTACCCCGGCGCTTTCTAGTTTGCGCAAAGCATTAACAATAACCGAACGGGTAATACCTACTTTATCTGCTATTTTACTGGCTACTAAAAGACCGTTAGTGCCGCCCAATTCATTAATAATATGTTCTACAGCTTCCAGTTCGGAATAAGAAAGGGTATCGAAAGCAATGCTTACCACAGCTTTTTGCCGCGCAGTTTCTTCCACTTTTTCTACTTTGGCACGCAATATTTCCATGCCTATCACTGTAGCGCCAAGTTCCGCTAAAATTAAATCTTCTTCGCTAAATTCTCCGCTTTTGGAAAGCATCAAGGTACCCAGGCGCTGACCTCCGCCCACAATAGGAATCATCGTAGTATACTTATCCTTTAAAAAGCAGCTACTATGAACACCAAAAACACAACGGCCCTCCCGGTCAATATTTACGCGTGTTTCCGAGCTATTCAATAATTCATCATTATAGCTGTCCGGAAAATGGGCGTCTAGCTTAACTATATCATCCATAGTAGGACAATAAAAATTATCCATAAAAGTGTAACCCAAAACCTTACCTTTACGGCCAATAATATAAACATTAGATTCTATGTTCTTACATAAAGTTTCTGCCATTTCTACAAAACTAATTGGATGACCGGCTGCTTTCTGGATAATTTTATTGATATCCCTGGTTTTTTCCAAAAAACTTTTCATGCTTGCTTACCCTCCTTAAATGATTAAAAACTTCCGAAACGGAAAATGCGGAATATTCTCTATCTGTATACAGTTCGGCATTAACATATAAAACCCTTTATTTTTAAGTCTATTTAATTGAAAGTTACGAAAAATCTAATACCGTTAATGAGGATGAATTGAAAAACCGTCATTCCAAATAAGCCCAACAACTGAAGAACTTATATAGTGCCAGTGAAACAGACATATAAAAATTCTTCGCTGCGTTTAGAATGACAAATGCAGGGCTTAAACAGCCCTCTTATTTTCTCATAAAGGTGGGTAATTCTACATTATCCAACTTTACAGGTTTAATAGCGCCGTCTGCCTCAAAAGCGCCTATACCGAAGCCGGGTAAACGTACGCCGCTGCTTTTTTCTTTACGAATAGGGCTGCGTTCGTCGAAACCGGTGGCAACTACCGTTACCTTAATGGCGTCTTCCAATGCTTCGTCTATGCACAGGCCAAAAATGATCTGCGCATCTGCATCTGCAACCTCATACACATATTTTGCCGCGTCGTTTGCTTCTAAAAGGCTCATTTCTACGCCGCCGCTGATAGAGAGTAAAATACCTTTAGCGCCTTTGATGCTTGTTTCCAGCATATTACTGGAAATGGCGTTTTCCGCCGCTTCCACGGCTTTATTCTCACCATTGCCTACGCCTATACCCATCCACGCACTGCCTGCTTCTTTCATAATAGATTTGACATCGGCAAAATCTAAATTGATCAACGCCGGTTTACTAATCAAATCCGATATACCTTGAACCCCTTGGCGCAATACGTCGTCGGCTATCATAAAAGCGCTTTGCGTTGTGGTTTTCTTATCTACAATTTGCAGCAGCTTATCGTTGGGTATGGTTATTAAGGTATCTACATTCTGTTTTAACTCATTAATACCGTTTTCCGCTTGTTGAGCCCGGCGGCGGCCTTCAAAACCAAAAGGCTTGGTTACTACGCCCACTGTTAAAGCCCCTGTTTCCCTCGCCAAAGCTGCCACTACCGGGGCGGCGCCGGTACCTGTACCGCCGCCCATTCCGGCTGTAATAAACACCATATCTACACCATTCAAAAGAGCGGCAAGTTCGGCTTTGCTTTCCTCGGCGGCTTTTTTACCCACCTCCGGGTCGCCACCCGTACCCAGCCCTTTGGTAAGCTTTGGCCCAATCTGCATTATTGTAGGGGCGCTGGAATAGTTTAGGGCTTGTTTATCGGTATTTAAAGCCACAAATTCCACGCCTGTTAGATTGTGATGTATCATTCGGTTCACAGCATTGTTGCCGCCGCCGCCTATGCCCAGCACTTTTATCTTGGCAAAATCCCCTAACTGAGCATCATCAAATATCAACATCAAAATGCCTCCTATCTTCCACCCTACGGTAAAAACACCGGGAAGTCTATTATATTATTTCTTTCCACACAAAACCTTTTTTCCCTGCCGCAATTCTTCTATATTTATATTAATTAACCAAAGCAGCTCATTAATAAATCACCGGCTTGGCTGTGGAACTTACATCTATATAACTGATTTGAGAAATAGTACCGTTTAGCTGCGCGTCATATATAATGCTATCTGCCAGCAAATACTTTGCCGCAATATCGCCAATACCGCCTATGCGCACCTCTATAGCGCCTTCCGTATAGAGTTTTATTTTTTGACTATCACGAACATCTATTTCTTTAACCGCCAAAAAAGCCTGCTGCGGCAAATTGTTTAATACCGTTAACGCCACGCCTATGTCTTTGCCATCTAAATAGCTTCCCGGTACCACACCGGCATGAATATTTGCTATACCGCTTAGTATAGGCAGATCAAGATTATCCAGCTCATGCATACGGCGTAAAACAAGTCCGTTTTTATCTATTTCTACAAAGGCTTGCCCGGTCGATAAAACCGCCGCCGGGCGGCGTTCCGTTATGGTTATTCTGATTATTCTTGGCAAAAGCCGGTCTACCTGTGCGGTTTTCACCCAAGGTTCTATATTGAGCCATTTTTCCACTTGCGCCGTGTTCACTGTAAATATATTTTGCCCTAATTCAATACCGGAAAGAGCGCGTAACCGTTCGGCGCTAACCTGCTTATATCCACTTACGATAACCTGCTCCACACCAAAGAAAGGCGAAAAAGATAATGAATAACCAACGGCGGCGCAGGCTAAAAGCATGAAGAGCATAATTACCCAGCGAAAACTGCCAGCCCGCCTTTTACGGCGGCGGTATTCTTCTATTTTGGCTAAACGGTAATGTTCTAAATTAGCCGGCAATTTTTTCTTGTTCATACTTACTCCCAAATCTTAGGAAGCGCCGGCGCCAAAGATTTTTGAGCACTTCCTAAGCAAATTCGCCAACCATCCTTACTTCCGTTTCTAACATTATACCGGAATAGTCATATACACGCTCTTTAACCGCAAAAATAAGTTCTTTTACATCTTTAGCCCGGGCGCCGCCCAGGTTAATAATAAAGTTGCCATGTTTTTTTGAAACAGCCGCGCCCCCTATTTGCAAACCGCGTATATTAGCCAATTCAATTAAGCGTCCGGCATGATCGTTTGCAGGATTACGGAATACGCTACCGCAGGAAGGAAATTCCAAAGGCTGATTTAAAGTACGTAAACGCAATAAGCGCTGTATTTCATCCATGCTATGTTCCCGCAAACCATGGTTAAGGGTTAAATACACATTGCATACCACAGCATCTATCTCAAATAAGCTGCTATTTCTATAGTCAAAGCTAATTTCCTTAGCATCTAAAATCCGGCTTAGCCCGTTATACTCCATCACCTCGATTTTTGTCACAAATTCACCCACAGCTTTGCTATAAGCACCCGCATTCATACGTACCGCCCCGCCCAAGCTTCCCGGTATACCAGCCGCAAACTCCAGCCCACATAGGCTGCGTTCTGCTGCCTCCAAAGCTAATTCGGGCAGCATTTTTCCGGCGCCGGCTTTAACGCTTTGCTTGCTCCATTCGCAAAAAGAAAAATTCTCGCCCATATGTATTACTACGCCGCGTATACCTTTATCGCCAACCAATATATTAGACCCATGGCCTATCACCATCCACGGTATATTATCTGTGCTAAACAGTTTTAATAAAGCAGATAATTCTTCTTCATTTACCGGACAAGCTATAAAATCGGCGCGCCCGCCTATTTTATATGTAGTATACTTTTGCATCGGCACATCTGTTTGCACCGGTATACTGAGTATGGAATTCATAGCTTTCTGCCACCGTGCTTTACTCACCGTCTTTCCTCCTCATTTTGGTTTAAAAAAGATTCCCCCACCGCGCGAATATTACCTGCCCCCATAATCAAAAGTAAATCGCCCGCTCTTATCACTTCATTGAGCTTTGTCAATGTTTGCCTCTCATTTTCCGTATAAAAAATACCATAAAAGCCCAAGCGCAAGGCTTCCTCAACAATAGCTTTAGCCGAAACACCGGGTATGGGTTGTTCGAATGCCGGGTAAATTTCCTGAACCACTACTGTATCGGCTAAGATTAAAGCTTTAGCGAATTCCGCATACATAATTTTGGTACGGCTATAACGATGCGGCTGAAAGACGACAATAATACGACGCGTCCTATCCATAGCCCGAGCTGCGCGAATAGTCGCAAAAAGCTCGGTAGGATGATGCGCATAATCATCAATTACCGTTACTCCTTGCCTTTGTCCTAAAACCTCGAAGCGCCTTCCGGCGCTGTGAAATTGAGCTAAAGCTCGCGCAATAGCGTTAAAATCTAAACCTAATTCCCGCCCCACTGCCAGGGCTGCCAGGGCATTCGTCACATTATGCTCACCCGGAACCGTAAGGCTCAGCCGCCCCAAAAAAACACCGTTTTCATATACATCAGCCTTAGCGCCCGCCGGGCTGTTACTGATGGCATTAGCCGCATAGCGAGCCGGCGCCGTCAAGCCATAGGTAATATAATTCCCACACACATCACACATAAGCTCGCGAATCTGCGGGCAATCTACACAAACCACCGCAAAACCGTGAGGCGGCAATTGTTGCAAGTATTGGGAAAAAGCCCGTTTAATATGATCAAGATCCGTATAATAATCCAAATGATCACTTTCGATATTTGTTACCACTCCAATTTCCGGTTTTAACATAAGAAAGGTGCCGTCGCTTTCATCCGCTTCCGCTACTAAAAAAGCGCCGACGCCGGCTTTGGCATTGCCGCCCAGCGAAGATAACATGCCGCCGATAATAACAGTAGGCTGACAACCGCATAGTTCCAACACTGTAGCGATCATCGCGCTGACCGTGGTTTTGCCATGAGAACCGGCTACGCCGATACCGCGTTTGCAACCAATAAGATACGCCAGCATCTGCGCTCTTTTATATACGGTAAGAGAACGCCGCCGCGCTTCGATCATTTCTACATTATCTTCTCCAATTGCAGAAGAATAAACTACAGCCTGTACATCGGGGCTGATATTCTGCGGCGCGTGATTATAGTAAATACGCGCACCCTCTGCTGCCAAAGAAAGTGTTAAATGGTTCTCGTTGATGTCGGAACCGCTTATACTAAAACCCTGCCCCAACATTATTTTGGCAATGGCGCTCATACCAATGCCGCCAATACCAATAAAATGCAGATACTTTTCCATATTCCACCACATAAAACATATATTCTTTTAATACTTAAAAAAACATTTGCCTACTTCATTATTCATAATTATAGCCGCGTATTTGTCCATACACTGCATCTATCAGGCTTTCTATTGCATTTGGCTTTGCTAAAGATAGGGCGGCTTCGCTCATCATTTGCCTTTCTTCCACATTATCCAGTAATTCAATAATTTGTATAACCAAGGAATCTGCCGATAATTGAGCATCTGAAAGCATACGCGCCGCTTTTTTTTCTACAAATGATTTGGCATTTAGTGTTTGATGATCATTTGCCGCATAGGGATACGGAATAAGTATGGTTGGCAAGCCGGTTATAGCCGCCTCTGCCAGAAAAGAGGCCCCGGCCCGCGCTACCGCTAAATCTGCTAAAGCCAGCGCATATTGCATTTCTTCTAAATACGGCAAGATATACAGATTTTCCTGCTTTAATCCGGCTGCAGCATTCAGACAATTATTATAATGAGCTTCCCCGGTTAAATGTATAATGCGCAAACCGGCACTTAATAATTGGGCATAGCAACCGCACACAGCCTCGTTTAAGCGTTTTGCTCCTTGAGAACCGCCGGTGACCAAAAGCGTGGGCATATTTTTTTCTTTAATTCCAAAGAATTCATAAGCCTCTTGTCGGCCGGTATTCATTATTTCTTGGCGCACCGGCATGCCACTGACAATTAGATGAGCACGGGCGGGAAAAAAAGGGCGGGCTGCGGCAAAAGAAAGACAAATTACATCTACCTTGCCTGCCAAATACCGGTTAGCCCAACCGGGATACACATTTTGCTCATGTAATAATGTAGGAATATGTAAAGAAACAGCCGCCCGTAAGCTAGGGGCCATAGCATAACCGCCCGTACCAATTACTGCCTGCGGCGCAAAATGGCTAAGGATCTTTTTTGCTTCATATACGCCGCTAAGGTTCACCAAAATATCGAGTATTATACGCGGAAAGCGTCGGGAGAGTCCGGCAGCAGCAACACCGCAATAATCTAAGCCTGCGGCAAGCGCCAAGGTTTGCTCTTTTGCAAAAGCGCCATTATGCCCTTTTTTTCCTCCCATATAAAGTATCTCTGCCTGACAATGCTCCCGCAAGGCGCAGGCAATAGCTAAAGCCGGATAAATATGCCCGCCTGTACCCCCGCCAGATACAACTATCCGTAAGGGCTTTTCTAAGTCATCTGCTATTCTTCTCTTCAGAATAAAAACTCCCCATACTTAATTCTTTTTTCAATATCTTAAAATATCTCAAACATTCAACACTTTTTTAAGCGAGAAATATTCAATAGCAATCCCGCTGCTATAAGCGATACCACTAAGGAAGAGCCGCCATAGCTAATAAAAGGCAAAGTAACTCCGGTAACCGGCAGCAAACCGGTTACCACGCCAATATTTATCAGAATTTGTACGCCTAAAGAAGAGGTCAGCCCCAAAGCCAGCAAACTAGCAAAAGTATCTTTGGTATGCACGGCTGCCGATAATCCGCGCCACAACAACAATACAAACAATAAAATAACAAAAAGAGCGCCAATAAAGCCCAGTTCTTCTCCTAATACAGAAAATATGAAATCATTATGGCGCTCCGGTAAATAATACCATTTAGAACCACCCGCGCCCAAACCTACGCCAAATAAGCCGCCATTGCCCAAAGCTAATAAAGATTGTACCATCTGCAGCCCGCTATTGGCGGAATCGCTCCAGGGATCTAGCCAAGAATAGAGGCGTGTTAAACGGAAAGGCTCTATAAGAATGGCTATAGCTCCCAAAGCGGAGCCAAGCCCCAATGTTCCCAGAAGATAAATGCCGCGTATGCCGGCGCAGAACATCATAATTAAACCGGCGCAGGCTACAACTACACCGGAGGAAAGATCGCGTTGCGCTACTATTAGTATACTAGGTAAACCCACTCCAATCAAGGCAGGTATAAAAGTTTTTTTAAATTCGCGAATACGCGGCAGATTATCGCTTAAAAACTTAGCCATAAATAATGGCACAGCCAGCTTACATAGTTCTGAAGGCTGAAAACCATAACTGCCCCAGCGCATATAACGCAAGGTATTTCCTATTATGGGAATATTGGCGCTAGTTACCATAAAAAGCAGTAAACCTAAAACCACCAAAGAAAGCGGCCAAACCAGCCAGCGTAAAAAACGAATATGCAAGTGATAGACAAATACCAGGCCGGCTAAACCAAGAGCAGCAGCTATACCTTGAGTGCGTAAATAATAAAAAGCATCGTCGAACTCATACGCCGCCACATACATACTAGAGCTGAATACCATGATCAGCCCTATGGCTAAAAGCCCTAATGTTGCCAGCAGTATCCACCAATCGGGATTTGTTTTGTTCTTCTTGCTCATAATGTATTTCCCTTAACCAATTCCTTGAAGCGGCGGCCGCGGGCTTCGAAGTTTTCAAACATATCCCAAGAAGCACAGGCTGGTGAAAGCAAAATAATATCGCCACAGCAGGCATGCTTATTAGCCAATAACACTGCTTTTTCAAAACTTTCCGCATAACTTATACACGTATAGCCTACAATTTGCGCTGCACTAAGCAGAGCTGGCGCCGTTTGCCCCAAAACTACCAAATGCCGTACATGTTCCTTGATCAATTTCATCAAGGATAAAAAATCAGCTTTTTTATCATAACCACCGGCTATCAGAACCAATGGTTGCTCATAAGCTAATAGAGCTTTTTCCGTGGAATCGGGATTAGTTGCCTTAGAATCATTGATATACGTAACGCCGTCTTTTTCGCAGACGAATTCCAAACGATGTTCTACACCGGGAAAAGTTGAAAGCGCCTGGGCTGCCAGAGTAGAATCTATGCCCAAAGCCCAAGCAGCAGCTAAAGCAGCCATGGCGTTTTGCCAATTATGCCGCCCTTTAATGCAAATATGATCTTGCGAAATAACAGGTATAGGCTGCTTATTATCGCATATATAGATTTGCCCTTCATGCATATACACGCCAGGGGCTACTTTTTGTTCTAAACTAAAATATAATTTGTACGCCACAGTATCTTTAGCAAAAGAAGCTACCGAAGCATCGTCATAATTGAGCACAGCAAAATCATTTTCCTGCTGATTTCTAAATATCCTCGCCTTAACCGTTCTATAATTATCCATATTGCCATGACGATCCAGATGATCGGGGCTTAAGTTTAAGAAAAGCGCCCCCAGCGCATGAAAACACTCTGTATCTTCCAATTGAAAACTTGATATTTCCGCTACAATATAATCGTAATCTTCTTCAGTATGAGCTATTAGCGGATCGCCAATATTGCCTGCTATAAGCACTTTAAGTCCTGCATGTTGCAAAATATAGCCTAATAGGGCTGTGGTCGTTGTTTTGCCATTGGTACCGGTTATGGCAATAAAAGGCGCTTTTGTATAAAGGTAAGCCAATTCCAGTTCGCCCCATATCGGAATACCTGCTAAACGCAATATCTGTATAAGCATTATATCTGGCGAAACACCGGGGCTTTTTATGCATAAATGCCATGGTAAAGTACAAGGCACATACCGCTGAGCTATAAATTTTACGCCGCGTAAAAAAAGTGTTTGCGCTTCTTTGGGCAGTTCTTGTCGTTTTTTATTATCGGCCAATGTTACAATAGCGCCGCGGGATAATAAAAACCTACAGGCTGCCAAACCGGAAATACCAGCCCCTATCACTATAACCTCTTTATCCCGCAAATCCATAACTTAAACCCCCGCCACACTCAATAAAAGACTAAAGCTTGCGGTTTTAAAAATTTAAACCAGCGTAAAAATTACCGCAACTACCGTAAACAGTATAGAGAGCAGCCAAAATCTCTTTACCGTAAGCCGTTCTCCCCAT
>JGI24705J35276_12237746_pt1 | contig 12843 bp, 10 predicted proteins | sample TergutNt197P4_FD_35276 | JGI IMG/M metagenome (IMG submission 35276)
AGAAACCGCATTGCGTGCTGTTGCTCGACGAAATCGAAAAGGCTCACCAGGACATCTACAACATCCTGCTTCAGGTGATGGATCACGGCGCCCTCACCGACAACAACGGGCGGCAAGCCGATTTCCGCAACGTCATCCTCATCATGACCACCAATGCCGGAGCCGATGCCATACAGAAATCCGTCATGGGCTTCTCGGCCAAACGCGAAATGGGCGACGAGATGACTGAGATCAAGCGGATTTTCACCCCAGAGTTCCGCAACCGGCTCGACGCCATGATTTCATTCAAGGCGCTCGACGGCGAAGTCATCCTGCGCGTGGTCGACAAATTCCTGACGCAACTTGAAGGCCAATTGCATGAGAAGAAAGTCGAAGCCTGCTTCACCGACGCCCTCAAATCCTGGCTGGCTGAAAAAGGGTTCGATCCAACGATGGGCGCGCGCCCGATGGCACGGCTGATCCAGGACATGATCCGCGCCGCGCTGGCCGATGAACTGCTGTTCGGGCGGCTCGCCAACGGCGGCGTCGTTACCATCGACATCGACCCGGACAGCGAGAAAATCAAATTGACATTCGACCGCGACCAGGTTTCCGAACCCGCTGTCGTCTAGTTACGCCGGTCAGTTCAGAGCGCTCTTCCTCAGCGCCGCCAAAACGCCGGTGTAAACACCACCAGTAGCGTAAAGATTTCCAACCGCCCCAGGATCATCGTGAAGGCGAGTACGGCTGTCTGAAAATCGTTCAAACTCCGGAAGGTCGAAGCGGGGCCGACTGCGCCGAGACCGGGGCCTGTGTTGTTGAGGCAAGTCACGACGGCTGAAAAGGCGGTGACGAGTTCCAGGCCGGTTGCCGACAACAGCAAGGTCAGCGCGGCAATGCTGATCATGTACATGAAGCTGAAACTGAGCACGGCATACAGTACCCCTTCTCCTACAGGCTGGCCGGAGAGCCGCACCGGATGCACGGCGTTAGGATGCAGCGCGCGGATGATTTCGCGCCATACCTGCTTGTAGAGAATGATCGCGCGCATCATTTTGATGCCGCCGCCCGCCGAACCGGAACAGGCCATGAAACTGCCGAGGAAGAGCAAGCAGATTTGTGCAAACATCGGCCACTGTGTGAAGTCGGTCGTGGTCAACCCGAGCGAGGTCGCCATTGAAACTACATGAAAACTGACGCGGCGCAAGGTACTGAAAAACCCGGCATCAATACCGCTGTGCATCAGGTAGGCCATCAGCAGGATGACACTGATCGCCAGCACACCGAAGAAAAACGGGATCTCCGGGTCGCGCCGGTAGGGCGCAAGCGAACGCCGCGAGAACGCGAGGTAATGCGTTGCAAAATTCAACGCCGAGGCAAGCGCGAAAACCATGACCACCAGTTCGGTCGCAGTGTTGTCGTACCAGGCCATTGATCTGTCGTGATTGGAAAATCCACCCAACCCCGTGACCGAAAACGCCATGATGAGCGCATCCCATCCGCCCAAGCCTGTCAGCCACAGCGCCAGGCCGCATCCCAGGGTAAGCAGGATGTATGTGCCCCACAATCCTTTGGCGGTTTCGGTGATACGGGGGGTGAGGCTGCTTTCTTTCATCGGCGTTGGAATTTCAGCCTTGAAAAGCTGCCGCCCGCCGATGCCGAGCAAGGGCAGGATGGCCACCACCAGGACGATGATCCCCATGCCGCCGATCCAGTGCAGGAAAGTCCGCCACAGGTTGATCGATACAGGCAGATCGTCGATGCCGGTGAGCACGGTTGCGCCAGTGGCGGTCAACCCTGAAGTAGCCTCAAAATAGGCCTCGATGAAGCTCAGTGCGGGTAAATGCACCAACAAAGGCAAGGCACCGAATACCGGCAGTATCAGCCAGGTTGTCGCAACGAGAAAAAAGCCGTCAAGCACCCTCAGGTTACGGCGATAACGGTAGGTCAGGGCAAAGAGTGCCACGCCGCTGAAGAAGGCCACGAGAAAGGCCAGATCAAAGGCCCTGGAGGCGGCATCCTCCAGGTATTGCGAGACCAGGAGCGGAAACAGCATCAGCATCCCGAAAATGGCGATGATCAGGCCAAGAGCATTGAGCGGCGCGGCATAGGCGCGAAACGGGATGCGCAACATCTATAGAAAGGTAAAGCCGACCTGGAATAGTTTTTCGATTTTTCTCACCAGGTTCTTGTGAGGGCAGAACACAATGACATGGTCTCCGCTTTCGATCACCGTGTCGTTGTTCGGGATGAGTACCTTGTGACTTTCGTCTGCGTCAGGGGTTTCACGCACAATGGCGCTGATCGTAACGCCTTCGGGCAGAGGTATCCTGTCAATGGCGCGCCCGACCACCCTGGAATTGCTGTGCTGCCCATGCGCGACGATTTCAAGCGCCTCCGCCGCGCCGCGCCGCAGACTGTGCACGGCCACGACATCTCCCCGGCGCACATGGGCAAGCAGTACGCCGATAGAAGCCTGCGCGGGTGAAATGACAATGTCGATCAACCCCCCTTCGACCAGGCCAACGTAACTCTTGCGGTTGACGAGCGCCAGCGTGTGGCGCGCACCCATGCGTTTGGCAAGCGTAGCCGACATGATGTTGTCTTCTTCGTCATTGGTCAGCGCAACGAACAGGTCAGTTTCGTCGATCCCTTCGTTTTCGAGCAGTTTTTCGTTGGTCACGTTACCGTGCAGAACGAGCGTGTTGCGAAGGCTGACCGCCAGTTTTTCAGCTCGGAGCGCGTCAATTTCGATGAGTTTGACGTTGAAATCGCGATCGAGCGATGCCGCCAGACGCGAGCCGATATTGCCGCCTCCGGCGATCATGATCCGCCGCATGGGAGGGGGCGCGCCGCGCAAAGCCTGCAGAACCGTGTGGGTATGGCGCTTTGCGACAAGGCAGAAAACTTCATCGCCCGGCATGATGATGATCTTGCCGGAAGGCGCGACGGGATGGCCCGCGCGATAAATCGCCGCGATATGCGCATCCATCTGGAGAAGTTGAGCATGTAGCTCGGACAGCGGGTGCCAGACCAGTGGATTGTTTTCACGCGCGACGACGCTGATGAGCTTGACCAGCCCATCGGCGAAATTGAGTACCTGTAGCGCACCTGGAAAATCAATCAGGCGGCGAATGTAATCGGTGACGATCTGTTCCGGACAGATAGAGAAATCCACCGCGAAATTGCTGTTGTCAAGCAATTCCGGGTGTTCGCCATAGTCGGCAGAGCGCAGACGGGCAATGCGGGTAGGCAGGTTGAAAAGCGTCCGGGCAATCTTGCAGGCGCACAGATTCGTCTGGTCGGACTGAGTCACGGCAATCAGCAGGTCGGCATTATCAGCGCCTGCCTCACGCAGCACCGAAGGCGAGGCGGCATTGCCGCACACAGTACGCACCTCGAAACGTTCGCGCAGTTCGGCCAGTTCCTTCGCGTCAGTATCGACGAGGGTAATGTCATTGGCCTCGGAAAGCAGTCCTTCCGCAACGGATGTGCCGACCTGTCCGGCACCAAGAATGATGATGTTCACCTAAGCTTTCGTGTAAAACAGGGAGGGCTGATTCTACGCGCTTCGCAGACGAGGAGGGAGAGATGCTGTGTCGAATAGACAGCGGCGGAAACAGCTCCAATTACGCAGTATCCGTCTCAGCTTTCTTCGTGCTGCCGCCCGCAGTGCAAGCCGAGTTGCCGGAGCTTGCGATAAAGGTGGGTACGTTCAAGCCCGGTTTTTTGCGCCAGCCGGGTGATGTTGCCTCGCTCCAGCCGCAAGTGATGTTCAAAATACATGCGCTCGAACGCCTCCCGCGCTTCGCGCAGGGGCAGGTCGAATGAAATTGGGCTGATCAGGGAATCCGGAACGGGTAGCCCCCCTTCAGGCAGATTGATTTCCTCTTCCGTCGAGGCTTGCGCCAGGCTGCGGATCGTGGCGTATAGCTCGCCGTAGCCACCATGCCAGTCGCGCCGACGCAACTGAGACAGTGTCGCGGGCGAAAAACGGCGCATCGGCACTTCCTTGGCATCGACAAGATGGCGCAGGATGCGGCAAGCCAGTTCGGGCAGATCGTCGCGAATATCGGCAAGCGTGGGTACCCCCGTCAGCGTGTGTGAGAAAAGGAGTTCGACCAGGGCGGGCTCCCATCCAGCGGCCAATAGTTCCTCACGGTTCGAATTGCTGGCAACGAGCAGCCGGAGGTCATATCGTTCGAGGCGGTCTACAATGGCGGCCAGGTTCTTTTGCCGGGAACGCGACAACCGTTCCAGGGCGGGGAGGTAAAGCTGCCCTCCTTGGGATGCAGCCAATCGCGTAGGTTCATAGACACCGTCGAAGGTGCCGAGATCGAGCCAAGGCTTTCCCGGCGTCTGCAGGCTACGAGCGGCAAGTTCAGCCAGATGATCCTGCCCGGTCTGAAGCAGGATCACGCGCGACTGCATGGCGGCCTGCCGCAAACGGCGGTGCAACTCGCGCAGGGGCACAGAATCCGGGAAAGCCGCCAGGGTGAGCGCCATAGGCACAGGCACGGTGGGCTGGCGTTGCAAGCCGCGCCTGACTGAGGAAAGGAGCTTCTGCAGGGCAATGGGCTTTTCGAGATAGTCGATTGCGCCGATGCGGGTCGCCTCTACCGCAGTGTCGATCGTGCCATGCCCGGACATCATCACCACCGGCATGGTCAATTGTCCGGCTGCCGCCCATTCCTTGAGCAGGGTAATACCATCGGTATCCGGCATCCATATGTCGAGCAAAACCATATCCGGACAGGATGCGTTGCGCATCGCTCGTGCGGCAGCAGCGTCTTCGGCCTGAATGACATCATGCCCTTCGTCGCGGAGTATCTCGGAGAGCAATTCGCGGATACCGATTTCGTCGTCAACGATGAGTATTTTCGACATTTTCAGAGTTCATTATTTGTCATGACCGTGCGCAAACGGATGCGCACCCCCCCGCCACCGCTATCACGATTGGCAATTTTTACCTCACCACCGTGTTCGGTGACAATCTTTTTTATCATAGCCAAACCCAAACCGGTTCCTTTGGCCTTGGTCGTAAAATAAGGCTCGAATGCGCGCGCCAACACTTCCGGCGGGAAACCCGGCCCGTTGTCCTGGCATGACAGCAGCACCCAATCGCCTTCTCCGCGCGCTGCAAGAACGATTTCAGCATTTTCCTGATCCATCAACGCATCCAGCGCATTTTGCAACATATTGTGAACGATCTGGCGAATTTGCGAAGCGTCTCCCATCACCTGCGGCAAGTCAGCAGGTATTTGCAATATGATCTTTGCCGACATGCTTTCGTAAAGCAAGAGGATTTCGCGTATGAGTTCGCCAAGATCGAGCGGCGCGAGCGTTGGCGCGGGCAAGCGCGCGTAATCACGGAAGGCGTTGATCAGATTCTTGACGGCTTCCACCTGATTCACAATGGTCTGGGTCGAGCGTTCGAGCATTTGCCGACCCGCATCATCGAGCCCGGAAGAAAGCTTGAACGCCAAGCGTTCGGCAGAGAGTTGAATCGGGGTCAGCGGATTCTTGATTTCATGCGCAAGCCGTCGGGCAACTTCGGCCCAAGCGGCAGTGCGTTGCGCCTCGATCAGCCGGGTAATGTCATCGATCACCGCTACCAGCCCTCCCCCAGTACTTTCAGGTAGGCGGGAACCATGTATCAGCAGGGTCATCGGGGAGCTATCGGGGCGCAGAATTTCCAGTTCGGCCTGCCAGTCACCTTCGTGCTTGGCAAAGCCTTCAAGGAGCGCATCGCGCAACAGCGTGTGTCGCGGCCAGTCGGCAAGCGCGATATTCTCGAAACTGCCGAGTTCATCGGCGAGAATGTCGAGCGCGCCACGATTGGCAGCGCGAAGCACTCCCTTCGCACTGAAAACCAGAACCCCGGCCGACAGGTGCGTGAGTACGCTCTCAAGGTAGGCACGGGCGGATTCGACTTCGAGCCGGTTGTTCTCGGCCTGTGCGCGCGCGTCTTCAAGCTGGCGGGTCATCTGATTGAAGGAGTGGGTCAGTATCCCCAACTCGTCCCGGGCGGGCAAAGCCCGGCGCGGGCTGAAGTCGCCCTGGGCAACGGCCTCGGTTCCCTCGGCAAGGATGCGCAGCGGCGCTGCAAGCCGCCGGGCCAGGATAAAAGCAACTGCAATGGCGGCAAACAGAGCGACCAGCAGGGTCAGGGTCAGGGTCAACGAATAGATGCGCTTCAGGTTGCTGCGCGCCAAGGTCAGTTGCTGGTAATCGCGATAGGCTTCCTGCACGGCCCCTGCGTGCAGACTGAAGGTTTCTGGAACGGGTTGGGTCAGTTGCAGCAAGCGGGATGCCTTGGCAAGGCCTCGCCCTTCGAGTGGAACCAGGACGCGGATAACCCAGCGCCCATCGGGTGCATCCTCGATTACGCTCAAGCCACGCTCCTGAAAAGCACGGCGCAGTTCATGGGGTTGGGGCGAATCCGGGAACAAGCGGGCAGTATCGCCATCAATCGCGCTCACCAGCACCTGACCATTCGCGCCAAATACGGTAACGCTGCCAACTCCGGCCCATTCACGCAGACGATTGACCTGGGCGACCGAAATACCTGCCTGATTCTCAATATCCAGACTCATGGCGGCAGCCTTATCCTTGAGTTGGTCGATGAGATAATCGAGCGCGTTCTGACCGAGGGCAAGGCCGCCCTCAAGCGCGGAATCGACCCGCACGTCGAACCAGGATTCGATGCTGCGCACGACAAACTGAAGCGACACCGCGTACACCACCAATCCCGGCAAGATCGCCATAAATGCGAACATCATAACCATTCGGTACTTTAGTCGCGAACCAAAGCGTCGGTTACGGTATTCGCGCCACAAACGGATAAGTTGATAGACGACCGTTGTCGCCAACGTTATCGTGACGATCCCATTGATCGCGAGCAAAAAAGGGTACAGGTCGCTGAACAGCCCGGTCGTGTTGGCGCTGGCTGAGGCCAGGAGGTAAAGCGAAATGGCTGCGAGAATGGCGGCAATAGCGACCGCAACGTTCTTCATTCTGTAATCGTCGCTCCCGGCATCGCCTTCTCTACTGCTGGCTCTTCTACTATCGTCGTTGTTTCCTCCTCTTCCACTGCCTCCTCTGGCTGTGTTGTTATCGCTGGCATTTCGGACGTAAATGTCCACTTCGTCCATCCTGTATCGAGACCCCATCTGCTATTGGCCAAGGCAGACAGTTGAAAAGGTTTGGGAAGCAGGGTGGTGTCATGGAAGAAACGCAATGTCGCTTCATACTTGTCTTTTGCATCAAACCCATCGGATGGCGCAACATGTAAATTACGAATGCGCTCCATGGTATGCAGCGCATCTGCCAGCGAATCGAAATTTCTGTGCAGGCTCCCAATATTGAGCCGGTAACTGCGAGTCATCGCGTGGTAGGCAAGGCGATATTCAAGCCGACGGTGGACAATCAGCTTGTCGAACCAATACCAGCGCGGGCGTTCGATTCGCAACTCCGCAACGAAGTGCAATGCCACACCATGCGCCAAGGCATCAATCAATTTTTGATTGAGATCGAAGCTGAAGTCCGCATTGAGTACATAACCTTCTTCGGACAAAACAATCCTGGCGTGGGTAATACTGGCATCGTCCGCTCTCGCAGGCAGCGACGCAAACACCAGGAACGCAACAAACAACAGCAAGTGGCGCAGGGACTCAAGCATGCCCGGTTGTTTTGCGCAGACAGGCATAATAAAAGCCGTCATGGTCGCTCGTCGGCAACAAGGGAGGTATCCGGCAAGTTCGCGGCATGAAAAGTTCGGCATCCGGGTGGCGCACAAGAAAATGCTTGATTTGACGTTGATTTTCGTCGTCAAAGACCGAGCACGTAGCATAGAGCATTATGCCACCATTAGCCAACGTCTGCCAAAGCGCGTCAATGATACTGGCTTGTTGCACAACAAACCCGGCAATGTCCTTTTTGCGCCGCAACCATTTAATATCGGGATGCCGACGTACAACACCGGAGGCCGAGCATGGCACATCGGCAAGGATACAGTCGAATGGCCGCCCGTCCCACCAGGCATCCAACGCACGGCAATCGGCAACCACTATCCTGGCGGACAGTCCGAGACGGGCAAAATTGTCGCGCATCCGCTCGGTCCGCATGGGATCAAGCTCCAGCGCGGTGAGTTCAATATCAGCAAGTTCCAGCAAGTGTGCGCCCTTGCCACCGGGAGCGGCACAAGCATCTAGCACCCGTTCGCCACCACACACGCCCAAGCACGGCGCAGCCCATTGCGCGCCAGCATCCTGTACCGAAACCTTGCCCTCGGCAAAACCCGGCAATTTCGACACAGGCAGCGGATGCGTCAAAAGCAAAGCATCGTTATCAAGCCTCCTAGCATCAATGCCTGCATCGGCCAGCTCGGACAGATAACTCTCTACTGTGCTGCGACGGCGATTGACCCGCAAACTCATCGGTGGATGCAAATTCCCCGCCGCAAGAATGGCTTCCCAATCTTTCCCGTGTTCGCGCTGGACACGCTCAATCCACCATGCAGGGTAAGCGTAACGAGCCACAATATCCTCGTCACGCCATGCCGCAAGTTTGGCTCTTTGGCGCACAATGTTACGCAGTACGCCATTGACGACTCCTTTAAGCCCTGCTGCCAGATGAGCAGCCGCATCCACCGCCTGATCTACCACGGTATGCGTCTGTTCCGGGCGTTGTTCGAGGCGATAAACCGCAATCAATAACAGGGCGTGAACAGATACGGGTAGCGGTTTGACCAGAAAGCGGCGGAGTATGGCATCGCCACGCCCATATTCACGCAAGGCACTCCAGGCCATATCCCGAACCGCGCCGCGAGTAGCATCATTCCAGCCGGGGTTTTGACGCAATCCCCGCTCATAACACTCGGTAAGATTTGAACCTTCGAGTACGGATGCGACCAATTTCGCAGCATGGAGAAAGGCATAAGCGAGACTGTCGGGCTTCAAAGGAGCCGGTTCAGGTTTCATTCGAATGATTCAGGCAAGGGCGATGTTTCACGTGAAACACTCTATTGCAAAGCCGCCGGGGTGGCCGTTCATTTGCCGATCGACTGGCGTATGAACTCTTTATGTTGAATCTGGATAGCTTGTTCCATATTGCGAATTTCCGCCTGCATTGCCTCAATTTTTGCAAGCGTCGCCTGGTCTTTATCCTTGTTTCTGTCAACAAGAATCATACCGTCCCTGATTTCCACTTTGCCTTTGTTGGCAATGATGTAATTCAATAATTCCAGACTCTTGTCCATCATTGTTTCAATTGCGGGAATCATGGCTTCAAGAGCCTTGGCCGGAATGCGTACATGTTTTTCAACCGCCTGAGTATAAATTTCCTTCAGTTCATTCGGCTGATCCAACTTTCCCACTTCCGATTCGGTCGTAACAATCTCCATGTCAAGGGCTGCCTTGATCGGTTGAAGCGCCTTCCGATAGGTAATGATGGCTTTCCTGCGTTCCTCTACATTCGCCTCGGGTTTCACAGCTTCCTGATATTCGCGCTGTAATTTTTCCAACGGCCTGCCCACCTTTTCGAGCATAACCTTGTTGTACTCAACGATGACGTCATAGTGCGTCGCGTAGATGCCGAATTTTTTGCGCATCGCCTTGGTGGGAATAAGGAGACCGCTATTGCGTGGGATCACTTCTTTTTGGAGGAAGCCGATAAAAGCCTGTCGCTGTTGCAATTCTCTGCTACACCCGGCAAGCAGCACGACAAGGCCAAGCATCCATAAAACAAGAATGGAGCAAAAACGCTTGTTCATGAGAAAAATACCTTTTCCTGCAGTTCAGCCTGAACAGGAATTTACAATATCAGAATACGCGAACTCCGCGCAAATAAGGTGTCCAAATAATAAACAAAAGCCGCCGGAGAGGGCGTCACTCGCAGCGGCTCATGTTCGTTAAGAATCAGATTTTCGGATCGTTGGCAGCCTTGGCCTTTTTACCACCGCGTTCGATCATTCGCGTGATCTGCCACTGCTGGGCGATGGAAAGAAGGTTGTTGACCACCCAGTACAGCACCAGACCGGAAGGAAACCACAGGAACATGGCCGTGAAGATGATCGGCATCGCCATCATGATCTTGGCCTGCATGGGGTCAGGCGGGCTGGGGTTCAGTTTCATCTGAACCAGCATGGAAGCTCCCATGATGAGCGGCAGGATGAAATAAGGGTCACGCACTGACAAATCCTGGATCCAGCCAAGCCACGGTGCCTGACGCATTTCAACACTGCCCAACAGCACCCAGTAGAGAGCAATAAATACCGGAATTTGCACGAGGATGGGCAGACAGCCTCCGAGCGGGTTGATTTTTTCGGTACGGTAAAGATTCATCATCTCTTGCTGCATCCTGGCCTTGTCGTCGCCGTATAGCTCCTTCATCCGCTGCATACGAGGCGCGAGTAGGCGCATCTTGGCCATCGACTTGTAACTTGCCGCCGAAAGCGGGAAAAAGAGTGCCTTGACGATGATTGTCACAAGGATGATGGCCCATCCCCAATTACCGGTAAGCAAATGCAGCCATGAAAGCAGCCAGAAAAGCGGGGCGGCAATGACCGTCAGGATGCCGTAATCGACCACCAGCTTGAGGCCGGGCGCAATTTCTTCGAGCTTGTTCTGATCCTGCGGCCCGGCGTAGAGGCGAGCCTCGATGTGTCCTGTCGTGCCAGGCTCGATTGTGGTCGGCGCAAGGACAGCGCCCGCCGTGTAATAGCCATTGCTCGTTTTCTTAGTGCGATACTCGCGGCTCATTCCCTGCGGCGGCAGCCAGGCACTGACAAAGTAATGCTGAACGAGCGCAACCCAGCCATTATCGGCATTGGCAGTGAACTTGGTCTTGTTTTCATCGATGTCACCGAAGGACACTTTCTGGAACTTACCCTCATTGGAATAGAAGGCCGGGCCGGTGAAAGTCTGGACACCTCCCCCGAAAAGTCCCCCTCCAGATTTTTCGGTAGGCTTGCCGTCGCGCAGGAACTGAAAATAAGCTTGCGCAACCAGTGGAGCAGCACTTTCATTGTGAATTTCATAGTCAACGTCGACCAGGCAGCTGCCCCGGGTGAAAGTCATCACCTTGGTCACGGACACACCATCGGCCGAAGGAGCCTTCAGTCTCAGCACTAATTTGTCCTGGCCGTCGGCAAGCACCAGATCGCTAGCAGGCAATTCAAACAAAGTGCGGTGATTGGGCAGGGGCAAATTCTCGTTTGGCAGGAAGCCGGATTGGGCTTCAAATATATGCGCGGAGCCATCATCAAAAATGATGTAAGCATTTTCCGGGTTCTCGGAAGATCGATGTTTTACGAGTTCAAGCCGGACGATGCTGCCGCCCTCGGCGGAAATTTCCGCGCGTATCACATCTGTTTCCACCTTGACCCGCGGCACTGCGGACGGTGTTGGGACAGCCGCCGGGGGCGTAACGGTATGAACGGGGGTCGGCACCGAATCATCAAGAGCCGGAGCCTCGGGCACAGAAGCAGTGGAAGGGATAGCGTCAGACTGCGTTGCAGTAGTGGGTCGACTGTACTCAACCCAGTGTGTCCACAGCATTACGAGTGACAGGATAAAAATGACGAGCGGGATGAGGCGGCGTTGTTCCATCGGAGAAAAAAGCCTTGCGGACGACGAGAATGAAAAAGTGCGGCACTTGGCGCACAAAGGGGGGTAATGATACCCGCGAATGGCCTACTGCGTCCCAACAAAACGCGGAGAAAAGTGTTCAGGCTTCAGTCAAGGAGTTGGCAGTGGTGCGCTCCCGCTTTCCGGGAAGACGTCCCAACAACTGCCTGACATCCGTGTTGAGTTCCGCGCGGCAGGCAGCCCCCACCGGCGCGTGCAGACGGATGACCAAGTCGCAGGGCGGCAGGTTTTCGCGCTGCCGCCGAAAAACCTCACGCGCGATGCGCTTGACCAGATTGCGTCCATTGGCGCGCTTGACCAGTTTCTTGGCCACCGTCACGCCCAAGCGGGCGCCAGCCAGTTCGTTTGGCCGATAGTAGAGCGTATAGAAACGGCCACGCAACGAACGCCGAAAAGCAAAAACGGATGAAAATTCATCCGTTTTCAGCAATCTGTAAACACGGCAGAATCCCTGCCCGTGCCAAGCAGGAACCATGACCTCAAACGGCAAGGCGATGACGCCCCTTGGCACGACGGGCGCGAATGACTGCGCGACCCCCACGAGTCTTCATGCGGACGCGAAAGCCGTGTGTACGCTTGCGACGGACGACGGAAGGTTGATAAGTGCGTTTCATAATCCTTGATCGCCTATAAAATGGCTAATTTTTCATTAGACCAATCAAAGCCTTGTTTGTCAAGATAAGGCGCGCTCAGGTCGTGTCACAGTTTGAAATTTAATTCGTAGGGGCGGCATTTTGCCGCCCGCAAGGCATGCCGCAATGAACGGGTCGGGTAGTCCATCGGGCGGCAGGATGCCGCCCCACAACACCATGACCCACACTCAATCCCGGCCAAGCCGGTACACCGCCACGCTGGCGAGAAAATTCGGGTCGTCGACAATCACCTTGCCTTCATCGAACGCCAGCCGCTTATGGATGGCGATGCCGGACTGTGCGCACAGCGCCTCGAAATCGCTGATCGTGAAGAAGCGGACGTTCGGCGTATCGAACCATTGGTGCGGCAGACTCCTGGAGACTGGCATGCGGCCATTGAGGATGCTCTGGCGATGCCGCCAGTAACCGAAGTTCGGGAAACTCACCACCGCCTCGCGCCCGACCCGCAGCATTTCGGCGAGGATGCCCTGCGTATTGTGCATGGCCTGGAGCGACAGGCTCATGATGACATGATCGAAAAAGCCGTCATCGAATCCGGTCAGGCCGCGATCCATGTCCGCCTG